>Ga0318541_10000923_pt1 | contig 10478 bp, 10 predicted proteins | sample GRESIP166b4f26_FD_202503 | JGI IMG/M metagenome (GOLD analysis project Ga0318541, IMG submission 202503) | Tropical soil microbial communities from Luquillo Experimental Forest, Puerto Rico - GRE.SIPMG.166b4f26 | ecosystem: Environmental > Terrestrial > Soil > Tropical forest > Bulk soil...
AAAGAATGGTCAGCGAGAAGCTCAGGATCGGCACCGACTGCAGAAAATCGAGCAGCGGGATGAGGATCACTTCCGCGCGGCGGCTCTTGGCGGCGAGCGTCGCATAGGTGAAGGTAAATACCAGTGAGGCCACCATGGCGATCAGCATGCGCAGCGCCGTGCGCGCCGCGTAACCAACGAGCGCCGAGGGGGCGAGCGATATCGGCGTTGCCTCCAGATGCTCGAGCGAACCGATCAGTCCGCGTGCCGCCTGCGCCATGTAGATGAAGAGGCAAAACACCAGCACAAAGGCAAGCAGGTCCCAGCCACCCGGCACATAACGGGTGCGCAGTACCGAGATGGGGAGGCGGCCGAAGAGCATCCGGTGAAGTTTGCCCGAACGGCGCGGCGATTGGCACCGCAACGCTCACGTGGTGCGCGGTCCGGGACCGGTGCACGGTGCGCGCGGTGCAAAAGACGACGCGGGTGTCGTACGATACTTTCTCATGAAAGCAAGGTTTCTGGCGGCGGCGGCCGTCTCAGTCATCCTGGCAGAAGCAGCGGCGCCGGTCGGGTGGGCGCAAGCTTCCCCCACGGCCTCTGTCGGGGACGACGCCCGGACGGCCGGCCACGCCGTCGCCCATGGCGCCACAACCGTCGGTCACACCGTCGCGGACAAGTCCCGCGAGACAGGCCATGCGATCGCGGACGGCACCCGCTCGGCGCGGACCAGCATTCGCGATGACTCGAAGAGAGCCGGTCACGCCATCGCCGATGGCGCCCGCAACATCGGCCGCACGGTTCGTGAAGGGATACAGAAGTTGAAGGCCGGCATGACGCGCAAGCCCGGCGAGCCCGTGCCTCACAGTTAACTGCCGGCGATTGAGCCGCCATGTATCCGTGTACGGCGTGAGGCCGGCGGAGTCCGCCCCGTCGTCGCTGGCGCGGGATCGAACCGTGACCCCTTCCAAGACGCATCTGGTGCTGATTCCGAGCTACAACCCCGGCACCAAGGCGCTGGAGACCGTGCAGGCGGCGCGCGCGGAGTGGGATCCTGTCTGGGTCGTCGTCGATGGCAGCACCGACGGCAGCGCCGAGAAGCTCTGCGCGCTGGCGCGCACCGACCCCGGCCTGCGAGTGTTGGTTCGCGAACGCAACGGCGGCAAGGGTGCGGCGCTTCTCGATGGGCTCATCGCCGCGCAGCGTGCGGGCTTCACCCATGCGCTCACCATGGACGCCGATGGCCAGCACCCCGCCGAGCGAATCGGAGCTTTCATGAGCGCCTCGACCGCTGCTCCCGGGGCGATGATCCTCGGCGATCCGGTGTTCGATACCAGCGCACCGCGCGTGCGGCTGCGCGGCCGTCGGATCGCCAACTGGTGCACCAACCTAGAGACACTGTGGGCGGGCGTCCACGACACGCTGTTTGGCTACAGGGTCTACCCGATCGCGCCGCTCATCGAGGTGATGCAGCGCAGTCGCTGGATGCGACGCTTCGATTTCGATCCCGAGGCGGTGGTGCGGCTCAGCTGGCGCGGCGTGCCGCTCGTCAATCTGCCGGCACCCGTGCGCTATTTCAGCGCCGCGGAAGGCGGCGTCTCACACTTCAATTACTGGCGCGACAACGTGCTGCTGACGTCCATGTATCTGCGGCTGAGCGTGGGCTTTCTCGTGCGCCTGCCATGGCTCGGGGCAAGGCGGCTCGCCCGCGCGGCCAGCGGCGGAAATTGAGCGCAGCAGAATGCATGCCCGCGGAGTACCCTCGCTCGCAAACCGCGTCGGTCGTCAGTCCGGCTTATTTCTTTCTGCGCCGATAGCCGCGGACGATCGCAATCGTGCCGCCGAGGAGCGCCAGAGCGCCCATCGCCTGAGCCGGATCGATCTCCGGGGCCGACACACACCGGCGGCTGTCGCCGTGGCAACCTTGATCGTCCCGGTCGTGTGAAACGATGTTTCTGTCGTGCGCCACAAAGTCCCGGTCGTTTGCCACGGCGAAATTCGCGGCGAGCGAGAGAAGAGCGATTGGAATCAGTGTTGTCTTTTTCATCTTGGACTCGGCATCGCAGGCCGATGTGTTTGTTCGTGCCCGGGTGACTTTACAGCGTTTCCCCGCTGTCCGGGGATATTTCGGGCTTTCTGAACTGCCGCACACTTTAAGTTAAGGTCGCAGCGGCGAATGCTTCAGAGCTGCCCTTGGGAACCCGCGTCGGTGCGTGTTCTGTCGAGTTGGCGTGTCGCCCTCCTCGCTCAGCCGGAATGGGTGAGCCGCCGCGTCCTGAGCCACCCGCTGATTGTCGTGGCGGCACTGGGCGGCCTTTGGCTCACCAGAGCTCCCAGTGGGACGCGCCCAGTACAGCTGCAGTGAGCAGGCCGTTCAAGGTGGCATGGGCGACAACAGCTTCGCCGAGTCGGCCACTGCGCATATAAACCAGGCCGAAAATCACCCCCGTGATAATTCCGGGGAGCCAGAACACCCCCTGACAGAGCCCGTAGATTACGGTACTGATGATTAGCGCCAATCCGCCCACCTGCCCCGGTAATTGGCTTTCAAAATCCAGGGTGTTGATGCGCCGCAACAGGTAACCCCGGAAAGCGAGCTCCTCGGCTATGGGTATCACCACAACGCTCACCAGAATATGTCCAATGATCCAGGCGGCGCGTGAGATGGCCGGCAGAGCCGCGATCGCCATGGGCATTCCCTGATGAGGCACGACCGCGCGCGCCAGAACGATCCACAGCACGAAGGCGCCGAGCCCAGCCACCCCCCCTCGCCAGCTGAAGCGCCAATCCACGTCCTGAAGTCTCGGCCACGAGTAGCTGAGTGCTGCGCCCGCGAGGAGCAACCGCAACCAGTACAGGCTCTCGAACCCGCCTGAGGCGGCGCGGCTCACCATACCCGCAATGAGCAGAGCGAGATACGGCAGCAGGTAAACGGCCGTCGGGTTCTCGCCGGCGCTAGCGGTGCCGAGCCCGGCGGCCGCACGGCTGAACCAGCCGCTGCGCAGGCTTACGAACGCAAGGCCGACTGCGGCTGCATTGAAGGCGATCCAACCCGCCTGTGAGTGAAAGCCGTACATCGCGACGGTCGCGTAACCAGCGTTCCCGATCAGCACCAGCGCGGCGATCCTCGCAATATTCAGGGCAAAGCTCACGAACAATCCCGCGGGTATCAACAGCAACGCACGGGGAAAGATGTATTCCCGGCGAAAGAGCAGCAGCAGCGCAGTGCAGAACGCCAGCATCAGGCCCATGCCCTCGAGACCTGAGCAGACCGGCTCGATAACGACAGCAAACCGGCCGGTGTCGATGATCCGGTTTGCGGGATCTACCTGTAAGGTGGGTACCAGCCAGTCGAGCAGCCGGTACACGGCCTCGAAGGTCACCCTTGCCATTCCCGTCCACAAGCGTTGGCTCCATCCCATCGCCAACACCGCACCCGCAGCGGTGATAGCGGCGTACCACCACACTTCGCCGAGGGCGCGCGCCGCCTTTCCCCACAGGGCCCACGGTGCCAACGCTGCGAACAGTGTCGTTGCCGCCGCGATGGCCAGGAGCAGCACGAGTGTCAAGACGGCGCTGAATGGCAGCGAGATTGCATCGCCATGGAGTGACGCGGCCAGTGGCACGAGCAGCGCGAGAACCGCGAGATGGGCAAGCAGCCAACGTGGTCTCAGGGGCGCAGCAGCACGCGCGGCCGCATCTACATCCCGCAACTCGCGACCGGCGCGCAGATAGCCGAACACGGCAGCCGCGACTGCCATGGATACCAGGAGTCGAAAGCCCCAGTGCTGGGCAAACCACAGGATGGCCACCGAACCGCTGGCGGCTTGTACGCTCTGGGAATCGACAAATGAATTGAAGATGACCTTTTCCACGAGCAGCACAATGGCAGCCGCGGCTGTTCGCGCACCGAGGCCCACGCCGCGACGCGTAAACGCGAACACCCTCTCAGGGCTGCTTAACACGCCCCACCTTGCGGCCGAGTGGCAGGGGGCTCACGAGTTCCCCTCGCACCGTCTTGCGGTGTAATGACGGACATCTTCCGAGCCTCAAAAGCGCCGACGCGCAAAGTACTGTTGTTCATTCATTTTGCTTACGCAGGGTCGGTGCGACGCTGGAGGGGTCGAGTGGAAGCGATTGCTCAGTACGCCTGTTCAGTGCAGGCGCGATTCGAGCGGCGCCGCTGTCCGCGCTCACTTCGGCAGGGACGCTACGCTCGGCTCAGCTGACGACGGCTCGGTCAGAGCGAGAACAGCATAGGCGGTGGCCGCATCAGACATGAACCGGCCGACATTGCTCCACGGATTGCGCCATTTGTTCAACGAGCGTGCGACCCAGAATCCCTCCTGGCCCCGAATCCAGGACCCGCCGTGGCCCCGCTGATTCCGCGCCAGCCAGGTTAAGCCCTGTCGCACCTGGGGAACCGCCTCAGGTATAGCCGTCTGTTCGAGTACCAGAGTAACCAACCCCGTCGCGTAACCGTCGCTGTTGGAGTCGGTCAGCAGTGCGTGGCCCTTGCCGGACTTCGTCAGAAGCGCGGAGAGACTCCAGCCGCCGTCGGGGTTCTGCATGTGCAACACCTGGCCGACGAGCGACTGACGCTGCCCCGCGTCGAGAATGCCAGGCAGCCTCGTCGAAGCCCATAGCAGGATCAGGCGATGATGCAAGGATTGGGCCGCGTACTCGCGCGCCAGATAGTCGCGTAACCGCTGAAGAGACGCCTCGATCTCCGGGCGAGATTGATAGTTCTCCGGAGCCGCTCCCACAGCCATGGCGGCCAGTGCGGCTCCGTAGTATTGCGCATCAGCGGCTTCCCAAGGCGAAAGGTCAAAGTCGAGCCAGGACCAGGCTCCCGAGGTCTCACCGCTTGTATGCTGCTCCACCCACATATGGTCAAACGCGCCGACGGTGTCCGCACTCAGCCGGCCCGTACGAGCGTCATCCCAAGCCAGAATCAATGCACTCAGAACGGCCTCGGTACCGCGGGACTCGGCGCTCTTGCCAGGCCCATCATAGTCATCGCCATAGAACGGGCTCGTCTCATGCCACAACCGAACCCGACGTCTGACATCATCGATGAGCTGCCGCTCGGGGGCAGCGTCAGCCCGCTCGGCGAGGGTATCGCGTAACGCTGGACGCGCGAGCGCGTAAGGCACGGCAGTGTGACATGAAACACAAAAAGTGCCGTGATCGCGGGCAGAGCTTTTCCAGCTTATCCACCACTCCATTCTGCGGTCCAGGTAGGCAGCCGCGGCCTTCGGATCCCACCTGCTGTCCGACGTTGCAGGCTTGCCGTGTGAGCACGCGACCGAGGCCAGCGCAAAACCGCAGAGCGCACCGGTGCGGGCGAACCCGGAGAACGTTCTGGCCCACCCGCCGTCTCTGCTAATCAAGGCTTCAAGCATCTGGACACACCGCCGTCCTGGCCAACCGACCCTGCCCAGATATCGCCCGAATCGCCATCGTCAAGCTCCGTATGGATGGAGGGTACTCTCCTCGCCGGCAGGGTTGAGAGCCCTGAACGGCCGCACTAGTTCATCGAGGGTGTAGACTATTGTATGCACTCGATTTTTGTTGAGCATATCTCCCCCCCGCGGACCCGTGAATGATTACTAAAGGCATCGTCCTCGCCGGGGGATCCGGCACGCGCCTGTATCCGGTGACGCGAGCGATTTCCAAGCAGCTGCTACCGCTGTACGACAAGCCACTCGTGTACTACCCACTCGCGACGCTGATGCTGGCAGGGTTGCGGGACATTCTGCTGATCTCGACGCCCGAAGACGGCCCGCTGTTCTCCCGGCTTCTCGGCGATGGCTCGCAGTGGGGGATCCGCATCCGCTATGCGACGCAGGCCGAGCCCAAAGGCATTGCTCAGGCGTTGCTCATCGCGGAAGACTTCATCGCGGGCAACCCTGTTTGCCTCATCCTCGGCGATAACCTGTTCTACGGACATGGTTTGCCCGAGCAGCTACGACTTGCAGCGAATCAAGGGCGCGGGGCGACGGTCTTTGCCTACTACGTGCGTGATCCCGAGCGCTATGGGGTAGTGGAGTTCGATGCGGAGGGTCGCGCCGTCGGGCTGGAGGAGAAACCCGCAGCGGCCCGCTCGCACTATGCCGTGACCGGACTGTATTTTTACGACCCGGGCTGCGTGCAGATTGCTCGTAACCTCAAGCCCTCCGCCCGCGGTGAGCTCGAGATCACGGATGTCAATCGTGCGTATCTCGCGAGCGGCCAGCTTCATGTCCAGGTTCTGGGCCGCGGCGTCGCCTGGCTTGATACCGGCACACACGCCTCACTGCTCGCCGCCGCCAACTTCGTCGAGACCATCGAAGCACGGCAGGGCCTGAAGATCTGCTGCCCGGAGGAGATCGCATTTCGCCAGGGCTTCATCGACCACCGACAGCTGAGCGACCTCGCCCGCGCCATCGGCAAATCCGGTTACGGCGAGTATCTCGAGCGCGTCCTGAGCGAGCACGTCTTCTGATGCGAACCATGCCACTGGCTCTCCCGGGGGCGGTGCTGATAGAGCCCACGGTGTACGGCGATGCGCGGGGCGCTTTCTTCGAAGCGTGGAACGAGCGCACTTTCGCCGCTTCCGGTATCGACGCGCGCTTCGTGCAGGAGAACGTCAGCGTTTCCAGGCGCTATGTGCTGCGAGGACTTCACTACCAGGTGAACCAGGTGCAGGGAAAACTGGTCCGGGTGCTCGCCGGCGCGGTCTTCGATGTCATCGTCGACCTGCGGCGCTCATCGCCACGCTTCGGCCGAAGTCTGAGCGTGACCCTGGACGCCCGGGAGCCTCGCGCGCTGTGGGTGCCGCCGGGCTTCGCACATGGATTTCTCGCGCTCTCGGACGACACCCAGGTTCAGTACAAAGTCACCGACTTCTGGTCGCCGCCGGCTGAGCGCACCCTGGCCTGGGACGACCCTGCGCTCGGTATCGAGTGGCCGTTGCCCGCGAACACCGCGCCTGTCCTGTCGGATAAGGATCGGCGCGGACAGAAGTTGTCGGAGGCCGAGACCTTTCCGTGAATGTGCTGATCACGGGTGCCGGTGGGCAGCTGGGTCGCGCTCTTGTGGCGCTGGCGCCCAGGCACGCGATCGTGCGGGGATTCAGACACGAGCAGCAGGACATCGCAGACGCCCCGGCGGTCGATACCGCCTTGCGGGAATTCCGGCCGGATGTACTCATCAACGCGGCTGGCTTCACGCGCGTCGATGATGCCGAAACCGAGTGCGAGGCGGCCGAGCGTGCCAACTCTACGGGTCCTGCCGTGCTCGCCGCAGCCTGTCGCCATGTGGGGACGTGGCTCGTGCAGGTATCAACCGACTACGTGTTCGACGGATCGCAGAGCCATCCCTACGCGCCTGACGCGTCAGCGAACCCCCTGAGCGTCTACGGCAAGACCAAGCTACAGGGCGAGCTGGCAGTGACTCGCGAACTGCCATCGCAGAGCACGGTGGTGCGCACCTCATGGTTGTACGCGGCCGAGGGACGCAATTTCCTCACGACGATGCTGCGTCTCATGAGAAGCCGCCCCGAGTTGACGGTGGTCAGCGACCAGATTGGCGCCCCGACCAGCGTTACGGGACTCGCCCAGGTGCTTTGGGCCCTCGCTGGTCGCCGGACGTCCGGTGTGTACCACTGGTGCAATTCAGGAGTCGCGAGCTGGTACGATTTTGCGGTCGCTATTGCCGAGGAAGCAGTGTCGCTCGGTGTACTTGCCTCGAGCCCACCGATAGTGCCGATTGCGGGCGCCGACTATCCCACACGTGCCCGACGGCCGGCTTACAGCCTCCTCGACAAACGCGGCACCGAGGCGTTGCTCGGCATGACCGCGCCTCACTGGCGGGCGGCATTGCGCCAGAGTCTGGGCGCGCTGGCAAATACGGGAGCACCGCGGTGAGGAGACTGATGGTCACAGGTGGCGCAGGTTTCATTGGCGCGAACTTCTGCCACTACTGGAGCGCCACGTATCCTGGCGATCGGCTCGTGGTGCTGGATGCACTGACCTACGCAGGCAATCTCGCAAGCATCGAGCCCCTGATTCAGTCACAGCGGGTACGCTTCGTCCACGGCGACATCTGCGACCGGGACCGCGTCGCCGCACTCCTCCGCGAGGAGCGCATCGACACAATAGTCAACTTCGCCGCCGAGTCGCACGTGGACCGATCCATCAAGGATCCGCAGAGCTTCCTGCGCACCAACGTCATGGGCACGCACGCTCTGCTCGAAGCGGCACGCAGTACCTGGCCTGATCCGGCTACAGGTAGCTATCGGTTCCATCATGTCTCGACGGACGAAGTCTACGGGTCACTCGGACCGGCCGACCCCGCGTTTACCGAGAGTACGCCCTATGCACCGAACTCACCGTACTCCGCCAGCAAAGCAGCCGCCGACCATGTCGTACGTGCGTATGTCCACACCTTCGCAACACCTTGCACGATCAGCAATTGCTCGAACAATTATGGGCCGTACCAGTTTCCCGAGAAGCTCCTGCCGCTTTGCATCGTGAACATCCTCGAAGGACGGCCGCTGCCGATCTACGGCGATGGACTGCAGATCAGGGACTGGCTCCACGTCCAGGACCACTGCCGCGCGATCGATCACATTCTGCGTGCCTCCGGTATCGGTGAAACCTGGAACGTCGGTGCCGGCTCGAGCGAACCTAACATCAGGGTCGTCGAGGCGGTCTGCGAGCTGGTCGATCTGGAGTTCCGGCAGCGGCCGGAGCTCAAGACACGCTACCCGCACAGCGCCCCGGCGCGTGGCCAGCCGTCCCGCAGTCTCATCACCCACGTCAAGGACCGGCTGGGACACGACCGGCGCTACGCCGTAGACGGCGGCAAGATCGCACGGCTGGGGTTCCGTCCCGGCACCGCGCTCGATGGCGGACTCGCCAGCACGGTGCGCTGGTACCTGGAGCACGAGTCCTGGTGGCGCGCGATCGTCTCCGGCGAGTACCGCAGCTGGTACGCGCGTCAGTACGCGGCGGCGACCTGAGGCGGACCTATCCCTCGCCGCGAGCGCGCACTGTCAAGTGCCGCGCGAACAGCTCCTCACTCAGGATGCGTTCCAGTGCACCGCGCGAGGCGGCGTGCGTGAACGTGTGATCGCCGCCCTCGATGATGTGACGCCGGCAGCGTTCCCCGAGACGCCGAATCGAAGAGCCAGCCTGGAGCTTGAGCAGATCCATCCCCGGATCGTCGCGCGAGAACACGAACACGACGCGCACCCCCCGCGCAGCGAGCTCCTCGAGCTCGGAACCGAGATCCCAGGCCAGAGGGATGCGGAGCGCGCGTGCCGCATCGCGCAGCACGGCCTCCAGCGTGAGCAGCGGTCGGTGGCAGTAGATCCTCACGATCCGCCACACGTTCACCTGTCCGGTGAGCAGGCGCTTCCAGGCGCCAGCAGACACCAGCCGCTCAGGGTACACGCCGGGATTGCGGACGATCTCGTCGAGCTGCAGCTCATGGAGACTCCGGCCTTCCTTCCAGAAGAAGTTGAGCGGATTCACCATTAGCAGGCGGCTCACCGGGAGACCGGCGACCCCGGCCCGCAGCGCGTGATAGGCGCCTGAGCACACGCCCGCGAGCGTGACGTCCTGACTGCCGTAGCGCGTGCGGACGAGCTCCAGTGCGTCGCGGATGTCATCGAGAGCGGCGGGCGGAAACACCTCGTCGTCCGGACGGCCGGGCCGCGTGGCACTGTCGCCGATGCCGGCAAGATCCATCCGGAGGACCACGTACCCACGCCACGCCCAGCTGCGCGCGAAGGTGACGCTCATCCGGCTTGCGCCGCTATGGTGGTCGGCCGCAGCGTTGAGCAAAATCACGGCCCGACGCCGCGCTTCGTCGTGCCGCGGCTCGGTCACGATGCCGAACAATCGGCCCTCGCTGCCGAACAACACAGGGCGCTCGGTCAGGGGCGCCTCGCCGGGCTCACCGCGCACCTGCAGGGTCCCTGCACCGGCGCCGCGCACCGGCCGCGCCGCGGGCACCCCGGGCGCGACGCGCGCTGCCGGCACACGTGCGAGCCACTCGCTCGTGGTGTCCAGCATAGCCTGCGGTACTTTAGCGAACTGTGGCGCGGTCATCAGCATCTCGACCGTGCCGGGCAACCTCTGGTACTCGCACTGGATGCCGCTGCGCTCGAGGGCCGCGGACCAGGCGGTCGCCGCCGGCAGGTCGATGCGGTCGATGAGCAGTACGCGCGGGACGCTGGCGGGCAGGCTTGCGAGGTCGAGGTCGGACAGTGTCGCGATGCTCGCGGCGGTCAGCCGATAGCCGCTCGCTTCCAGTGCCCCGTCGGTCGCCGGGACGCGGTCCGCCTCCGCCGCGCCACTCAGCGCCGCCATACGCGCGATACGCAGGTCCCGCAAATAGCGGCGGCCGCTCACCACCGGGGCGAGGAGGGCCAGCCCGTCGACGCGGCAGCGCGCGGCCGCCCGCCAGGCGAGCAGCGCGCCGAGGCGGAAGCCGAGCAGATAGACCTC
>Ga0318541_10000925_pt1 | contig 10455 bp, 10 predicted proteins | sample GRESIP166b4f26_FD_202503 | JGI IMG/M metagenome (GOLD analysis project Ga0318541, IMG submission 202503) | Tropical soil microbial communities from Luquillo Experimental Forest, Puerto Rico - GRE.SIPMG.166b4f26 | ecosystem: Environmental > Terrestrial > Soil > Tropical forest > Bulk soil...
TCGTCCTCGACGAGGCCAACAACGGGGTGGCGGTTTCCCCATTTACCACGGCGCCGTGGGCACCGGGCTATTGCGTTCGGGGTCGTAACGCGATACATCTGTAACGCGTTACGCTCGAATGGAGAACAATGTGGCCGAGCCCGCCGAACGAATGAGAATGATGCGAGCACGGCGCCGCCGGCAGGGCTTGCGCGAATTGCGCCTCGTCGTGCCGGATGCGCGCTCCGAAGCTGTGCGCAAACGGATTGCGGCGCAGGTCGCAAAGCTGGATCCCGACAGCGAGCGCGACGCACTCCTCTGGATTGAAGCCGTATCCGAATTCGATGCCGATGAGCCGCGGTGACCTGGTGATCGTCGCCGCGCCCGGCGATTACGGGAAACCACGGCCGGCTGTCATTGTACAGTCAAATGCTATCCCGGAGAGTCATGGCTCAATCGTGATCTGCCAAATCACCTCCGAATTGGTGGGGGCGGATTTCCGCATAACGATTGAGGCCGGGCCGGAAACGGGGCTGGGGGTCCGATCTCAGGTGATGGCCGACAAACCGGTCACGATCCGTCGAGAACGCATCGGCCGGCGGATCGGCCAGCTGGGGCCTGCAGACATGGCGCGCCTCAATGTGGCCCTGGCGTTCGTGATGGGGCTCGCGGATTAGTTCACGGCCGGATCTGGCCGTGCAGTTCTAAGCGGCCGACGTCGCGGGCCCGCAGCTATTCGGCGGCGGCGAGGTGCGGGTGCTGCCGGCGTAATTCGGCGACGCGCTCCCTTGTGTAGAGATCGGTCCAATTGACCAGCGCAAAGTCGGTGACTTGCCGCGGATCGTAGGCGCGGTCGGGGATGCGGATCTCCTTGCCGGCGATATGGACAGCGCGGATCCGGCTCTTGTCCTGCAACAGCCGGATGTCGCTGAGCGGCGAGAAGTCGAGCGCAATGAAATCGGCGGCCCGACCACGCTCCAATACTCCAATACAGTCGCCTTCGGTCATGAACCCGGCATTGACCTCGGTCGCCGCACGCAATGCCGCAGCCGGGGTGAAACCGAGATCCTCGACAAAGAGCTCGAGCTCGCGGGCGTTCCATTCGCCATACGGGGTGACGGCAAAACCGGTATCGGTGCCGGTCAGCATCGGCACGCCGGCAGCGCGCGCCTTCTTCCAATTGGCGCAGCCGATCTGGTATTCGCGCCGGGTGTGGTCGGGGCGGCCCCTTTGGTAGGCGGGGTCGTGCGGCTGGGTGAAGTCGATCGTGTTGCGCGGATGGGTCAAGGTCGGGCAGACGACACTGCCGGTCTCCAGCATCGCTGCGATACACTCGTCATCGAGGTGGTTGGCGTGGAAGATCAGATCCACACCAGTGCGCGCGGCGTAGAGTGTGGCCTCGCGGCCGCGCGCATGGGCAATCGCCTTCTTGCCCAGGCGGTGGGTCTCGCGGACCATGATCCCGGTTTCGTCATGGGTGAAAGCGGCGACGAGCTCCCCGTTCTCGCGGCGTTGAATGCCGTCGAGCGCGATCTTGATGCAGTCGACCCCGTCTTTGACCTGGCGGCGGATCTCCTCGACCGCTTCGGCGCTCGTCGTGACGAGCTTACCGATCGATGTCTCGGGGGCGCCGATCCAGGTCGGATACCAGTCGGTCAGACCCTGATGCGTCGTCACATAGCGACCGGCCGCCATGACCCGCGGACCGTCGAACAGACCGGCGCGGATCGCATTGCGGATCGACAGGCTGATCTGGCCGGCATCGCCCGGCGAGCAAATCGCGGTGAAGCCGGCGGCGGCAACCTTCTGAGCGAAGAACATCCCGCGCAAGGTGCGGAATTCGAGCGGACTATAGAGGTCGATGTCTTCCTCGCTCTTGGCGTTGCCATAGGCGAGGTGGGTATGGACGTCGACGAGCCCCGGCATCACGAAATAGGCGGAATAGTCGAGCAGGCGGTCATTGCGTGCCCGCCGCGGTGCGTTTTTCTCGGGACCGACATAGTCGAGCGTGCCGCGCTCGTCGAACACCAGGGTCTCGCCAGATCGGGCCTCGTCCTCCCTCCCGGTGAACAGATGGCCGCAACGGACAAAGGTTTTCATTGACGCGAACTCCCGGTCGAAGGAACACCGACATCTTTTAGCACGCCGGCTGTCATCGCTCGACTCCCGCGAAGCAGCGGTTCAAAATTCCTGTCTTCGGGTCGAGCAGCGGGAGGGCACCCAATGAAGATCGCGCGGATCGAAACCTTCATCCTCGGCACCGGCAGCGCGAAGGACCTCCTGTTCTGTCGGGTCGAGACCGAGGACGGCCTGCACGGCTGGGGCGAAGCCTACGTAACGCAAGGCAAAGAGAAGGTCGTCGCCGAATGCATCCAGGCGATGGCGCCGCATGTCATCGGCCGCAGTGCCTTCAACATTCGCCATACCGGTCAGGTGATGTACGAAGATTTCGCGATCAAGCGGGGCTCGCCAGAGCTATTGGCAGCGTGGAGTGCCGTCGAGATCGCATCGTGGGACATTCTCGGCAAGCGCACCGGATTGCCGGTCTACAATCTAATAGGCGGTGCGTCGCGCGAGCGCGTGCGGGTGTATGCGAATGGCTGGTCGAGAGGGACAACGATCGACGAGGGTGTCGAGCGCGGGCTGAAGGTCAAGGCTATGGGCTTCACTGCCGCGAAATTCGATCCGTTCCCCGGCCCATGGCGCAGTTTCGTCGATCGCCGCGACGAGGATTTCGCGATCGCCTATGTCCGGGCAATGCGCGATGCACTGGGTCCCGAATTCGAGCTGCTGATCGAGGCGCACCGGCGTTTTGCGCCCGCTCACGCGATTCGCATCGGACACCGCTTGGCCGAATTCGGCATCGATTGGTACGAGGAGCCGTGCCTGTCCGAGAATATCGAGCTGGTGGCCGAGGTACGCCGCGCGGTGCCGATCCCGATCGTGACCGGCGAAGCGATCTATACAAGAGAAGCATTCTTCGACTGCCTGGCCAGACGCGCGGCTGATATCCTTAACCCGGATATTTGCGTCATTGGCGGGATCACTGCAATGCTCGACATTGCCGCAATGGCGCAGCCGCAGGCAGTGGTGATGGCGCCGCACAACTACAACAGCACGCTCGTTGGTCTGGCCGCGACCGTCCACGTCTCGGCAGTCATCCCGAATTTCCGCATCGCCGAGTATTTCGTGAATTTCGCGGATCTGTGCCGGGCTATTGCGACCGAGTCGCTGGGGGTGCAGGACGGCTGGATCGAATTGCCGACCAGCCCCGGATTGGGCGTCGACCTCGATGTCGAGAAACTGAGAGAGCACCCGCACCAGGAAGCGACGCATCGAGGCTTCCGCCAATACTGGGAAGAATACCCGCGCAAGGGCTACACGCCGAGCTTGCGCTGAGAACTTGAAATCGTTAAAGCAAAGTGCAATCTTATGATGGAAGGCAGCTTTGGTTCCGGCGACACCGCCCGCGGCATTTTAAACGGGAATGGCGGTCAGCGAACGCATGGGCCTGCCAAGGAGAAAAGATGTCAAAAATCCCGCAGGGCGAATGGAGTGCTATTGCGGCGCGTCATGCGCAAGGTGAGTCGCTGAGCGCAATCGCCCGCAGCTACGGCTGCACGCCTCCGGCCATTCACTATGTTCTCAAGCGCAAGGGGCGACAGGCGGTTGAGACAGTCGAACAGCCGGCCGAAGCCGCACCCTCCCGTTCGAACGCGCCTTATCGCGAGACGCCTGCCCCAACGCTGCGGTCGAATGGCGAAATCAAGCTGTCTCTAAACCGGACGAATGAACCCGCCGGCGGGGGCGGTCGCGAGCCGGCGCCGCCGGTGAGCGCACCGGCGCGTAGCGAGCACCAGCCGGCGCCTAGTGAGCAGCGCCCGGTGACCGAGCTTCAGCAGCAGCGCGGCCCCCCTCGTACGACCGGTCGAGCATTGGCCTCTGCTGATGGGTTGGATAGCGAGCTGCACGAGCGCGCCGAGGCTGCCATCGAGACATTCCGGTCGTGTTTCGACGCGGCCCTCGCAGAGGGCTCGCCGCACGAACGCGCGCGCCTTCGCCAAGCAGCATCCGACCTGATGAGAGTGGCGGCGCGGACGACGATCGTGCTCGATCGACTGAACGCGCTGAGCGAACGAGCGGCCGCCTGGTCTGACCCCCGATCGATTAGCAATAGACGGGCCTGACGGCCGGAGCACGTTCTTGCTCAGCGTCGGCGGACGCCGGCCTCCGTGACGATCAAATCCATCGGAATGTCGAAATCCTGCGGGTAGATCGTCTCCAGCTGCGACAGCTCGAAGCCGACGCCGATCGCCCATGGCCGTGGCGCGAGCGCCGCCAAGGTGCGATCGAAATAGCCGCCGCCATAGCCTAACCGATAGCAGTCCCGGTCGAAGCCGACGAGCGGCGCCAATACGGCTCGTGGGACGACGATCCGGCGTCCCTCCGGGATCGGAATATTCCAAACGCCATCGACGAGCTTCTCGCCCGGCCGCCATGTCCGGTATTCGAGCGGGCCCTTTTTATCGACGACAACCGGCAATGCCACTGCTGAACCCGCGGCAATCAGCCAATCGATCAGCGGCCGCGGGTCGAACTCGGCCTGGAACGGCCAATAGACGCCGAGGACTATCCCGGGCTGCTCCGCCAGCAGCAGACGTAGCCGCGCCTCGATCTGTTGCCCCCACACCCGGCGTTCAGCCGGTGCGGTCGCAGTGCGCAACGCCAGCAGCCGCTGCCGCTCGGACCGGCGCCAGACCCTGAGCTCGGCTCCCTCCACGCTGCGGCCTGAAGTCAGAAGAGCCCAGTGATGCGTCCGTCTTCGGTCACCTCGATATTGTTCGCCGCTGGCGTCCGGGACAGTCCGGGCATCGTCATGATCTCGCCGCAGACCGGAACGACGAACTCGGCACCGGCCGACAGACGCACCTCGCGCACGGTCAGCACGTGGTCGCTGGGTGCACCTTTGACATTCGGATCGGTCGTGAAGCTGTACTGGGTCTTGGCGATACAGACCGGCAAATGCCCGAAACCTTCGTCCTGTAAGGCGGCAAAGCGGTCCCTGACCGATTTGTCGGCCTCGATATCGCTAGCGCCGTAGAGGCGCTGGGCGATGGTGCGGACCTTGTCCCAGAGCGGCATCTCGTCCGGATAGAGAAAGCGGAACTCGGACTTCCCGCTCTCGGCCAGCGCGACGACCGCGCGGGCGAGATCGGCCGCCCCCTCGCCGCCGCGTGCCCAATGATCGGCCACGACCGCCTCGGCACCGGCCTTGATGCACAATTCCTTCAGGCTGCCGAGCTCTCGTTCGCTGTCATTGCTGAAGCGGTTGACGGATACCACCGCCGGCACCCCGAACTGGCGCAGATTGCCGAGATGCCGGGCGAGATTGGCAAAGCCTTTTTCGAGGGCGGCGAGGTTCTCCTCTCTGAGCGCGTCGCGCGCCACGCCGCCGTGCATCTTAAGCGCCCGGACCGTGGCTACCACGACCGCCGCATCGGGTTTGAGCCCGGTCTTGCGGCATTTAATGTCAAAGAATTTCTCGGCGCCGAGATCGGCGCCGAATCCGGCTTCGGTCACAACGTAATCGGCAAGCTTGAGCGCTGTTGTCGTTGCAATCACCGAGTTGCAACCGTGTGCGATATTGCCGAACGGGCCGCCATGAATGAACGCCGGGTTGTTCTCGAGCGTCTGCACCAGGTTGGGTGCGATCGCGTCCTTCAGCAATGCGGCCATCGAGCCGGCTGCCTTGAGCTCCGCGGCGTGCACGGCCTTACGCTCGCGGGTCTGGCCCACGACGATATTGGCGAGCCGGCGCCGCAAATCCTGGAGATCGGTCGCCAAGCAAAAGATTGCCATCACCTCCGATGCGGGGACGATATCGAACCCGTCCTCGCGCGGGAAGCCGTTGGCCACCCCGCCGAGTGAGGAGACGATCGAGCGCAGGGCGCGATCGTTCATGTCGATCGCGCGGCGCCAGCTGACCCGGCGCGGATCAATGCGGGGCTCGTTCCCGTAATAGATGTGATTGTCAACCATCGCCGCGAGCAGATTGTTCGCGGTGCTGATCGCATGAAAATCCCCGGTGAAATGCAGGTTGATGTCTTCCATCGGCACGACCTGGGCATACCCGCCGCCGGCAGCACCCCCTTTGATACCGAAGCACGGGCCGAGGCTCGGCTCGCGCAGGCAGAGTATCGTCCGCTTGCCGATCAGGTTGAGCGCGTCGCCGAGCCCCACAGTCGTCGTCGTCTTGCCTTCGCCGGCCGGGGTCGGGGTGATCGCGGTGACGAGGATCAGCTTGCCGTTCGGCCGGTCGCAAAGCGAGCGGATGAAGTCGAGCGGGATCTTCGCCTTGTACTTGCCGTAGGGCAGCACGGCGTCGGTTGGGATGCCGAGCTTCTCTCCGGCGATCTCGCCGATCGGCCGCATGCCTGCGGCCTGAGCGATCTCGATGTCGGATTTCGGGTTCTTGTGCTGCTCGTCTCCACGCGCCACGGCGTTTCTCCAAAACTGGGTGGACCCAGGCTCTTAGCCCGTTCGGGCGGCTCGGCGCAACAATCCTCGGGAGGCGCGTCAAGACATTCCGCTAGATGCCCGATCGAGGCAGCCTTGGGAGAATCCGACCGTTTCTGATAACGTGCATTGCGTTACTGAGGAGGGTGCCGATGAAGATCGTCAAGGTCGAAGACCTGCATTGCGATGCCGGTTGGCGGGTCAATTCGTTTCTGAAGATCACCACCGACGAGGGCATCGTCGGCTGGTCGGAATATATGGAGGGCTATGGCGCGCAGGGCTTGACCGGGGTCATCTTGAAGCTCGCCGAACGCTTCCTGATCGGTCAGGACCCGCGCCCGGTCGAGCGTCACAGCGCCCATCTCTACGCCGCGACCAGGCAGGCCGCCGGCGGGGTCAACCAGATGGCGATCGCCGCGATCGAGAATGCGCTCGTCGACATCAAGGCCAAGGCGTTGGGCGTGCCGGTCTGCGAGATGCTCGGCGGGCCGGTGCGCGACCGATTGCAGCTGTACTGGTCGCATTGCGGCACCTACCGCGCGCGCTATGCCGAGCGCATTAAAGAATGGGCCGGGGTCGATCCGGTGCGCTCGCTCGACGACATCGTGGCACTCGGCGAGGAGGTCAGGCGCAAGGGCTTCAAGGGGCTCAAGACCAACCTGATCCGCTTCGACCGCGACAAGGCCTACATGTATGGTCCCGGCACAGGCAACCCGCCGGGCTTCCCCGAGCTCAACGTCGACCACCGCATCGTCGATGCCGCTGTGGCACAGCTGGAGGCGTTCCGCCGCGGCGCCGGTCGCGATGTCGGGCTCCATCTCGACACCAACTTTAATTATAAGATCGACGGGTATCTGCAGCTCGCCCGGGCGCTGGAGCCGCTGCGTATGGTGTGGCTGGAGATCGACCTCTACGACCCGAAGGGCCTCGCATTAATCCGCCGGTCATCGGGCACGCCGATCGCCTCCTTGGAGTCGATCTACGGCCGGCGCAACTTCCGGCCTTATTTCGAGCAGCAGTCGGTCGATTACGCGATTATCGATGTGGCCTGGAACGGCATCCTCGAATCGATCAAGATCGCGGCAATGGCCGATGCCTACGAGGTCAATGTCGCGCCGCACAATTTCAATGGCCATCTCGGCTCCTTGATCAGCGCGCATATGTGCGCCGTGGTGCCGAACTTCAAAGTCATGGAGATCGACATCGACGATGTGAAATGGAAAGACGACATCGTCACTGTGCCGCCGGTCATCGAGAACGGCGACCTCGTACTGCCCAAAGGCCCCGGCTGGGGCGCCGACGTCAACGAGGAATTCGTCCGCGCCCACCCGCCAAAGCGGTGATGCGATGCCTGGGGACATGGAAGAGGGTGGCGGCAATGGGCGAAAAGCCGCTCTTCATCTCGCTCGGCGCCCTGGCGATTTTCGGCATTGGCCTCGCCATGGCCCAGGTACCCGGCACGCCGATGCGTCAGGTGTCGCTGTCCGAAATACGAAAGGAGGCGACGCTCCCGGTGGCCCAAGGTGTGACGCTCGATTTCTCCGATAGTGGCGCCAATAATGTTACAGTTCAGAAAAGTGATAATGACAGCGTCGTTCAGGTAATATCAAAGACAAATGCGGTAACGCTCGCGTCGGGCACAGCACATGTTAGCGTGGCAGTTTTCGGTGAATGCCCAAAGCCGACGGGGATGCAGGTCGTTTCATGCGACCCTATCCCTGTCTTTTCTGTAACGATAAAGGTGCAGCAGCCGTAGACTGCCGACCGGGCGCAACAAATATATGGCCGGCATCAGCCGGGCATATACGCCGCCGTCGCGGTCGACGGCGTTAACGCGCTCTACCTATGCAACGCCAAGAAAGCGTGCGGCCCGCTTGGCACGGTACAGCAATCTTGCTCCAAACAGCAAGCCGCCGACGGCCAGAAAGGTCGGGAAGCCAGCGCCGATCGGCGGAGCCGGTACAACATCCCAGCCAATGACGTTCAAGGCCTCGATGCCCACCGGCGTTATCCCAGTCGCCTGGCCAGCGCTGAGGAACGCATTGTAGGAATCCGCGGGGTTGGACCCGTCCCAGTCCTGCGGATCGCCGCCGAGCAAGTTATGGTTGTTGTAACCATGAAGGTTGGTGGTGCCGTTATCGACTGAGAAATAGTTTCCTGCACCGGTATTGGTTATACCCCGGGTGTTAGCCCCGGTATAGCGAAAGACGTCGTACGGCAGAAAGTCTGGACTGCCGTCGAAAGCGGTTGTACCGAGCCCAGGAATCCGGCCCATGATCTCGGAGACTTCATGCTCGGCGACGCCCTGGAAGTCAAATGCCCCGGGAGCGGCCGTGTGGTTGAGGGTATAGGTGAGGGTTCCGTTGTAGAAAAAGGTTCCATCCGAAGCCGGGTTATTGCCGGCGAGCAGCCCCAACGCCTTTTCTTCGGCCGTCGAGATGAAAAAGTGTCCTCCAGTGGTTGGGTCGGTCGTCGTGTTTATGCTGCCACCGGCCCCCGAGGCAGTAGTTCGGGCGGCGCTGGGGTTGGCGGCGTAGTCGTTGAGCAGGGCCGTACGCACCTGCCCATAAGTAAATACGCCCGCGAGCGGGGTCGAACTCGTACCCAGCCCGGTCCCTGTAGCGCTGACTGTGATATTAACGGTGACGGGATCGGTGAAAAGATTATCGTATCTGGTAGCGACAGCAGCGAATGCGGTCTGAAACGGGGCGGTGACCCCAACGGTGTAGGTCGGGACTATATTCAAGGCCTCGGCTGGGGCGGTCAGCACGGACGAAGCCACCCCCGCCAGCAACAGCGACCCGAGGCTCCAGCCCGTGCGCCCGATGGACCGTCCAGCTTCTTGCATAACCAAAACCCCTGATAAATCGCGTCGAGCGCCACCAGGACACCTACACAGGACGCGCAAGCTCCGTACCAGCCGGCGTCATACCCAAAAAGTTACGTCTTTCAAGACATTACGATCGCCCATCGTTGCTGGGCTTGTCAAGGTGTAAAAAGTTCCGACACATTTTTTTGCTACTCCTAATTGAAATTATTGCTTTTCAATGGGTTATGGTCTGAGCAGTCCCTCCGAACGTGTAAAGAATTCCGACACCGGAGCGCGCCATATCTGGCCGAAATGGCTCTTTTCGATGGGTTACGATCAAATAAAGTCCGCTCGCGGCTGTAAAAGATTCCGACACTCCGCCGAGCGGATAAATTTTGAGATTCAACCGCGTCCTCGGCGAGCGGAGCCGCGGGGCGGTCGAGAGCCAAAGATCACGTTACCTGGGTGTGAGTGTCAGCGGCGGGGAGCAACTGGCGGAGCTCGCCGAGCCATGGCTCATAACGCCGCCAGCGGGCGACCGAGGTGGTATAGACCGGCTGGCGCGCCTGCCACATGCTCATGGTCGTCACCACTCTCTCGTTGCGCTCGGGCTCGAGGCAGGCATCGTGCCAGCCGAGACCGGTGAAGGCGATCAGCCGCCGCGTGATTGCCTCGCGGTTTGCGACCAAGTCCTCGTAATCGACGTCGATGAAGCGATCGGGCGGCAATACCGCGCGCCAGTGCTCCATCAGCCGGGCGTATTGCCGATAGGCGAAAGCCAAATCGCCCTTGTCGCTGACAAACTCGATCCTTTCGGAGAACTGCAGAAAGTACATCGAGAGGCAGGTGTCGACCGGGTGTCGGCGACAATGAATGACGCGCGCCTTGGGAAGCAACAGGTGAATCAGGCCCAAGCGGTGAAAGTTGAATGGGGCCTTGTCGGTCACCCGAAACGCTTGCGGCTCGAGCCGGCGCAGCAAGGCAAGATAGTCTCGTGACAAGTCGTGCGCCGCTTCGGGGGTCAGCAAAGTCGCGTTCGCAATGCCCGGCGAGCTCGGACGCCTGGGCCAGAATGGCAGCTCGCCGCCGGCTCCGATCGCCGGATGGCTCGAAAGGATCTGCTCTACCAAGGTCGTGCCGGAACGCGGCAT
>Ga0318541_10000928_pt1 | contig 10444 bp, 7 predicted proteins | sample GRESIP166b4f26_FD_202503 | JGI IMG/M metagenome (GOLD analysis project Ga0318541, IMG submission 202503) | Tropical soil microbial communities from Luquillo Experimental Forest, Puerto Rico - GRE.SIPMG.166b4f26 | ecosystem: Environmental > Terrestrial > Soil > Tropical forest > Bulk soil...
GCCAGCGCCTCGAAACCGCTGCCGCCGATGCGCAGAAAGCCGACGCGAGCGTTGCCGCCGCAACGGCCGCTCTCGCCAGCGCGCAGCAGCAGATTGAGGTCCTGTCGGCCCAGCGCAAAGAAGCAGGGGCAAGGCTCGGCCAGGCGAAAGCGACACTCGACCAGGCGAGGGTCGATCTCGATAGGACCGTGGTCAAGGCGCCGATCGACGGCGCCATCCTCAAGGTCAATGTGCGGCTCGGCGAATATGCGCAGACAGGTGTGCTGTCCGATCCGCTGATGACGATGGGGTCAGTCGATCCGCTGCATGTGCGGGTGGACATCGACGAGACCGAGACCTGGCGGATCCGTCCCGGCCACCCCGCGCTTGCGCGTCTGCGCGGCAATCCCGAGATCTCGGCGGCGCTCACCTTTGTCCGCTTCGAGCCCTATGTTCTGGCGAAACGGTCATTGACGGGAGACACGACCGAGCGAGTGGATACGAGAGTGCTGCAGGCGATCTACGAATTCGCGCCGAGCGCGTTTCCGGCTTTTGTCGGTCAGCAGGTCGATGTCTTTATCGCCGCCCCGAGCCGAGCAGCGGCAACCCGCAGCCCGACCTCCGGTCAAATTGCGTTCAGCCCGGTTTCTGACACCCGGATGCAGATTGCCGGCGGAGTGAGTAATATGCCTCTCGCCTCTGAGACGGACCAACCCTCCCATTAACAGCAGCTAAACATTGGCTATCGCAATCTGGAGAATGCCGTGCTTTCATTGGTCCTGGCTGCGCTCTTCTTCGCCGGTATTCATCTTGGCATCGCCGGCACTGCGATGCGCGATCGTGCGATCGGGAGCTTGGGAGCTTGGGAGAAAACGGCTATAGGGCCGCCTTCGCGGTAGCTTCTGTAGTCGGACTTGGCTGGCTCGTGGCGGCTTACAATCGGGCCCCCTACCTTGTCACCTGGGGAATGCTCGAACGGTGGAAGCCGGTTGCGATCATCCTGATGCTCCCAGCCTCGCTACTGGTCGTCATTGGTTTGACGACGCCGAATCCGACCTCGGTCGCGCAGGAAGGGCGGGTCGGGCAGCCACCGCAGGGGATCGTCCGGGTTACGCGTCACCCATTCCTGACCGGGGTCGGCCTGTGGGCGTTGACGCATCTGATTGGCAACGGCGATGTGGCGTCCCTGGTCTTTTTTGCGACCTGGGCTGTCGTGGCTCTCGCTGGTACCGTATCGATCGATGCAAAACGTCGACGGCTATTGGGCGGCGCCTGGGAGCCATTTGCAGCGCAGACCTCGATTGTTCCGTTCGCAGCCATAGCTGCGGGGCGGAATCGATTCATCCCTCGTGAGATCGGGGTCTGGCGCTGGGCCGTGGCGCTCCTCGCTTATGTGCTGATGCTGGGTGGACACGGACCGGTCCTCGGCGTCTCACCATTCCCTGTGTAGGCTTTGACACGCCACCTACACGCCAGCAGCGGCACTGCTGGCGCGGCCGTCAGGACCGATCTGGTGCCGTGCCACCAGCGGGGCGACAGTCTGGTCTGTCAACCTCTGGACCGAACTTTAATGGGAAAATCTAGCGTGTCGCTCCGTCGGCGAACAATGAATGGCCGTCTGCTCGCGGTTGGCGATGTCGCCGAGGTATCCGAGTGGGCGCTCGCGTCGAAGAGGGGCTGCAAAGTCAGCCGCGTGGTCGTCGCGAGTGAGCGGCTGCGCTGCTTGCCGCACCGGGTTTTGGGTGCGGCAGCTCGCGGCGCACCTCGGCCGCAGGCTTATCTTCGCGCAGGCCTTCATAGACGACCTGCCGCAGGAGATTATCGCCGGTCCAGGATCACGCCGGCGATGCCTTGGTTCGGCCCAAACCGGCCGTTGACGATAAAGCGCAAAATAGGTCTCGCTGTCGACGACGATGAACATGCCGCTCTTGCGCGCCGCCGCCTTGATCTTCTCCATCGCCTCGTAGATCCGCTAGCGAGATACTTGACTTCGGCGACGAGCTCGGGCCGCACCCAATGGACACGGCTCAACGTGAGCGGCGATGCGAAACGGCTGCCCCGGAGCGACGGTGCCAATCACGGCTTCATGTTGGGTCGGCGTCGTCGATAAGGCGGACGCCACTATGAGCGAGACCTGCCAATAGCTGCGCGGCACGCCCACGAGCGCGACCAGCGAGAACGAAGGTATTTCTCGATCGTGCCCGCCGACACGTCGGGCCGCCGCTTCAAAAATTCGATGTCGCCTCGCTGGCGTCGAACGCAGAGATCACGGTTTTTCCGTGGAAGGATCGAGGTCTGCAGCGGATGTCCCGGTGCGTCATCCGGCAGCACCAGCATCGGCGTGCGGCAGTTCCTGATGAAGTCACGCGACACGCTTTACAGGAAATCGGGCTGCACGGCGTATAGGGAGCCGGAGGAGCTGAGGCAACGCACGATCGATCGGGTGCGCCGTTTCCTCAAGGCGCACGTGCCGATGCGCGCCGCCGCACAATAGGCGAGGCCCTGTGGCGGGGTGACCGCACTACCAGCAGCAAGATGTATGGTCGCGCCCGCCTAGGGCTTAAAACCGGATTGATTGTGAGAAATTCGATTTCCGCCGATTTCCGCCGCGTTTTCGTTCTCGCTGGTCGCGCTCGTGGGCGTGCTGCGCAGCTATTGGCAGGTCTCGCTCATCGTGGCGTCCGCCTTATCGACGACGCCGACCCAACATGAAGCCGTGATTGGCACCGTCAATAGGGCGTCAATGTGGGAGCTACGTCGGCGGCGCGTGCATTCCTCCGAGCCGAGCTCAGCCTGCGCCCGCCCAGATCGCCCGTCACGGCCTTAAGGTGCCCGAGCCCTTCCCGAGCCCTTCCCGAACGTTCTCACGGTCAGACGTCGTGTCGACATGACGTCTCATGCCTTAATTAGCTGATTTAGAAAATCTATCGAGCGCGACCGTCCTGCGCGCCAAAAATCCCGCCTCGCGCGCGCAAGGCTGGAGCATGCGGTCCGGGGACGATCGAGATTGCCGCAGCGCCGATTTGGGGATGTCGATGCTTCACTCTGCTCGAGCTGTCCTTAATCCAGTTTGTCGAGCAGTGCCTTCGCCTCTTTGAGGTCAGGCGTGAAGAACCCTTCGGTGAACCGGCCGTAGACCGTCGCGAGCAGGTCGCGGGCTTGGCGGTGCGGCCCTGATCGGGCTGGAGCCGCGCAAGGCTTACGACGGCGCGCAATTCCCAAAGCTTGGCCTCCTGCTCTTGGGCGATGCATAGGGCTTTGCGAGACAGTTCCTCGGCGGCCTCGTCATACCCCTGCCGTAGCAGCAGCTGCCCTTTGTCGAGGCTGCCGCCGTTCTTGAGATCGAAGCACATGCCGGCGCGTTCGCCGGCGAGGTAGGGCAGTCTGCCCTAATCTGCTCTACCTCAGGTAGGACAACCCCATCCTACAACATCATCCCCGGCCGGTGTCGACATGGCCAAATTTATGGGTCGTTTCGGCGGCGTATGAGCCGCTGCCCCTAGGGATCAACGGCATAAAAGGCCGGGCCCGGTTCCTGGGTTCCGGTCCGCAAGAGGCGTAATTCCGCCGCTCAGGGACCGAAAGTTCGCGGACTCTCCGCTGGAGGAGAGTGGGTTCGAACTTTTCGTGCCGCAATTCTCATCATGTTCCGCAAGACCGCCTTTCTGAGACGGATTAGTGCACGACTAAGCAATGAGTTGGACGGATTCCGGCCTACCCCGCACTTTCGGCAAGGCCACCGGTAGATAGCAACAACGTGACATCAGGTCCCGCTGAGGTCGACCCCGTTCTGCGCGCACCACTCCCGCAAAGCCACTTCCTCGGCCTTGTTCGAAAAATCGTACCACCGTTCGAGGGCGCCCCGCCGCACCAGCAAATCCTTATATCGGCGGTAAGCGCCGCTCCGGCTGAAGATGCGGCGAACTTCGTCGTAGTCCTCGGGTAGGAAACCGCGAGCGAAATCCAAGACCAGAGGCTTGCCGAGATCGAGCTCTCTCTTGTCCGGGATTGCTGTGTATTTCTCGTCGTCGATATCGTCGGGCAATTCCTCATCGTTGTCGCCGAACTCGGAATGCCAATAGATCTTGCCCGACTGCCGGTCGAGATAAGCTTCATTCTCGCCCGTGCCGCCGCTGCTCACAAATTCGAACGCGCACTGTAGGTCTGAAAAGCTGACCGGCATCGTGCCACCTCAGAGTATCTGATCGACGACGTGGAAACGGCGCCTGAAAGGTCCGCCTTCCCGACGAAGGCAGATCGCAGCGCGTCAGCATCCGTCATGCAGCAACCTTACTCCGAGACGCGGGAGGACGACATCGGCATGACCAGAGCTGAGAGGACAGCGGCGTCAATTCCGCGCCGTAGGCGCGGCCGATGGTCTGAGCCGCCGCGTCCCCAGCCCGGTTTTCTGTACCCTCGCGCGCGAGGGTACAGAAACGCCCTGGCTCGCCGGTGCGCCCCGACGGTTTCAGGCGCGAGACCCCGTTCGGATCTGGATGGATTGTCAGATTGGGCCTATTATCTCGTCGCTGCGGGTGCAGCTGTAGCGCCAGATCCTCGCCAAATTCCGACCAAGGGGACCAGCGCCACCTCTGCCAGCCATGCCGTAAGAGTCGCGCCAAGGTAGAGGCCCGGTGCCTTCACACGAGATGGGGTTCCTGAGCGCTCTATCATGCCCGCCTTCGCAAGGGTCAGAGATATTCGCGCCCGAAACCGAAGCATTTGATCCAAGTCAATGCGGGCTGGTCTTAACGGATCTTAATCCGACCTGTGAAAAGTTCCGATCGGCGCGGCCAGGTACCGAAGCTTCCTTGCGTGCCGCGCTAGTCGCGATCGGCGCGCACAATCAGGGTCCACATTCGGAGAGGTGCTGTCATGGCGCTTTCAGAATTTCCTCGATTGAGTTTCGACCCCTTTACCGAACTCCGGCGAATGCAGAGCGAGATGAACCGGGTGTTCGGCGGGTTCACGACTGCGACCGCGCGCGAATTTCCGTCGATCAACATCTGGCTGGGCGAAAACAGCGTTGTGGTCACTGCAGAGCTTGCAGGTGTAACCGCCGATGACGTCAATCTCAACCTGCAGGAGGACGTCCTGACGCTCGGCGGCAAGCGCGAACCGAAGATCCAGCAAGAAAACGTCAACTGGCAACGTCGCGAGCGGGCTTACGGCGCTTTCTCGCGCGCCATCCAGCTGCCCTTTCGGGTCGATCCTGACAAGGTCCAGGCGCGCTTCGATAACGGGATATTAGAAGTCGAGTTGGAGCGGCTGGAAGCGGACCGCCCGAAAAAGATCGAAATCCGCGGCGCATGAGATCTAGCGGAAGGAGTGAGATCATGGCCCAGGCAGTCGGAACTGTCAGTCAACGGACACCCGCAACTACGGAAGGCGCCCAGCGCATGCCGCCTCGGCCGATATTTCTGCCACCGGCCGACATCTGCGAAACCAACGACGCTATCGTCGTGATGGCAGAAATGCCCGGCGTCGGCCCCGACGAGGTTGATATCACCCTCGAACGGCGGGTCTTGACGATCCGCGGACGCAGCAGCGCCAACGAACACACCGGATACCAACGGGTTTACAACGAGTACGCCGACGGCGATTATGAGCGCGTATTCACGCTCTCGGAGGCTATCGATCGCGACAAGATCGAGGCAACCCTCAGGGACGGAATATTGCATCTGGTTCTGCCTAAAGCAGAACCTGCAAGAGCACGGAAAATTGAGCTCAAAACTTCGTGACGGGAGATACGGACTGCGGTCCGGGTTGGCGCGATGGTGCTCGCGGCGCTGGCGCCGGGCCGCTTACCCCGCCGAGGGCATACCGGAGCTGCTGCGGCAGACCTATTGGAGTAAAAGGTTTCGCGCGCCCGTTTGCCCGACGCGGTAGACGATGGCCGTCATGGCCGGATGGCGTGCCTCCTTCTCGGGAGCATCGCTCAGAGGGTGGTCAGCTGCCCCGCTGTCGTCGTACGCTGGCTCATCCCCCGGCCGCGCCCGCCGTCAAATGCGCTCCCACAGGCCGGTCTCCCTCGTCGAGGCGATCAGCTCGACACCGCATGAAGTCAGTGTTTTTCGGCTCGGCGGTTTACCGTACCGAGGAGGGATGCGAAAATACGTTGGTCCTTTGCGTAGGCGTTCAGCTAGCGATGTAACTGAGGAAGATCACCGCCGCGGCGAAGCCCAAGAGCGGGAGTGCGCCGAGCAGCACCTCGGCGGCCTTAGGGCAGTAACCCCGAGGGTGGCACTGCGCTCTGGCGAGGCGGCGTCACCCGTCAGATTTTTACCAGATCGGTGTGGCCAAACTCTTTGCGGTAATCGAGGACCGAGATGACCTCGGGAGTGATCCGGACTAGAAAGACGCCTTTCTTACCGGCTAACGCGTATCGCAGGATTTGTGGAAACTTCCGCAGCATGAGCTCGCTCACGCGACTGATCTCCTGCGCATCGGTCACCGGCGCCGCCCTGCCGCCGACGGAGAGCCCGCGGATGTCCTCCCAGCTAAAGTGAGGCAGCGTAACCGTCAGCGAGACCTTGTCGTTGCACGCTATGTTCCACACCTTCTGGGATTCGGCCGCGCACCCGAAATAGATGACGAGGCCGTCGCTCACATAGTTGACCGTGGTCGCCTGCGGATAGCCATCCGGGCGTACCGTCGCGACGGTCATTTCGCCGCTAGCTTTGAGGATCGAGTGGATCTCCTCTCGCAAATCCGAGTCCATCTTCACACTCCGCGGAACGAGCGGGGGGCAGGTGATTATGATACGTCTCCCGCTCAGCCGCGCTAAAGGAAGGCAGATTCGCGCGCCAGGCCTTGATCCAGATCAAGCAGAGACGCGCCGACGCCAATATCCGGCGCCCGATTCTATCCCTTCGCGCGCGCGAAGGGATAGAAGTCAGGAACGCTGCGCTCGGTCGGTGCAGCCGGAGAACCGAATTCGAACCCGACGCGATCACCGCTTAGATTTGAGTTCGAAGACAGAATTATTCTTGTTGGACGACAGCCGGCGCCGAGCCCGACCCGCAGATTGAAGCGCTGTTGCGCGCCGGCTTGCCAGAGCCTCAACGGTGACCGATACGGGGATGTACGGAAGATCTTGCCCGGTCGAGTTGGCTCAGCGGATGAGCTCGGCTCGAAAGGCCGTTGATCGACGTCAGTGCCTTGGGCGCTCATGGACATAGCTTTGCCTGGGCTGCGAAAAGGAGGATGAATGAGGGCAAGCGATGTGATGACCAGGAGCGTCGTGACGGTGACGCAGGACGCAACTATCGTCGACGCCGCGAAGCTGATGATCAGTCACCGCATCAGTGGCGTACCGGTCGTGGAACGGGAGGGACGGCTCGTCGGGATCGTTACCGAAGGTGACCTGCTGCGCCGCGCCGAGACCGGCACCGAGGGCACCGCAGTGCATGGAGCGGGTGGTTTTCGCCGAACTCCCGACTGGCTGCCGATTACATCAAGTCACACGCCCGACGAGTGGCTGACATCATGACGCGGGAGCTCGTCAGCGTTGGTGAGTTGGCCACTCTCGGCGAAATTGCCGATCTCCTGGAGACGAAGCGGATCAAACGGGTTCCAGTCGTCACTGACGAAAAGATCGTTGGCATCGTCAGCCGCTCCGATTTGCTTCGCGTGTTGGTGAGCGGTGGCGGTCAATCGGCTGACGAGAATGGCGACCGCATGATCCGAGACCGACTGATTGCCGAGCTGCGCAAGCAGAATTGGGCAGACCCGACCGTCGGAAACATCGTCGTCTCAGAGGGTGTGGTGCATCTCTGGAATATTGTCGGATCGGACGAGGAACGCAGAGCGCTCCGCATCGCGGCTGAAAACATCCCCGGCGTCCGAGCCGTCGAAGATCATACGATCTCGGGACGCCACCCGGGGCCGCTCTATCCTGTGATTTGAGGCACCGAAGGAGCGATCCGATGCCGGTGAGCAATGACCAACGACAGGACGTTTTGGTACAGCCTATACGCGCGCGTATAGGCTGTAAACTCCACGCGTTTTCATCGCGACGCTAGCGTTCGCGTTCGCATTGGATACGGTCAAACTCGCCGTCTTTGCCCGTCGTCCGATCGATTAGCGCGGTGAAGGTATCAGGCGATGGCCGAACCGCCTCGGATCGTCGTGCCGGTGGACGGTTCTGCCCCGCCGACCGCGCCGTCGCGCATGCCGTGTCGCTGGTTGCGGACGGCCCGACGCCGAGATCATTCTCGTCAATCGAGGTGGGCCGCCGGCTGGCAGCGCGGCAATCCAGGACCGCGCTGCGCGGGCGGTGGCCCTGTGCCGCAAGGCTGCGGCGAATTTCGTGACGCGGGCCGAGATCGGCCCCCTCCCCCGAGAGCATCGACCGCGTCGCGCGCGAGGTCCATGCCGATCAGATCGTAATGGGTACGCGCGGTCTTGGCCGGTAATTTGTTGCTCGGCTCCGTCGCTGCGCGAGTCGTCAAACTTTCTCAGGTCCCGGTTACGCTGGTCAAATGGCCCGCCGGGCGATCACGGCGATGACAGGAGTTTTTCAAGCTGCTGCAGCAGTTCGCCGTAGCGAGTGAAGTTGCCATTGGCGTATTGCCGCTGCATCTCCTGAAAGATGGCGCGGACGCGATCGAGCCGATCGGCCGCGTTCTCGAATTCTGCAGACGATACAGCTGACGATGCCGGCGCGCCAATGAGCAGGTCCTCCGCATCTTTGAGGCTGCTCGCCCATTCGATCTTGCGGTCATCGGGCAATAGCTGCGCGAGCACTACACGGGCAAGGGTCGGGATTCGGGTCTGCTCGGCTTCGATGTAAACCGGCTCGATCGCGATGAGCTGATTGCCGCTGAGCGGCAGCACGATGAGATTGCCGCGGATCACACGTGAGCCGTGCTGGTCCCACAAGGTCAGATCGCGCGAGAACCGGCTGTCCGAATTGATCCGCGATTCGACTTGCGCCGGGCCGTCGATAAACGTCCCCTTGGGGAAGCGGAATGCCACCATCTTGCCGTAATTTTTGCCGTCCGAGAGACCGGCCAGCCAACCGGCCATCTGGTTCTTGCCCGCTACCGACAATGGCAGCATAAGCAAGAACTCCGGCTTTTTGGCCGCCGGGAGCTGGGCGATGACGTAGTAGGGGATGACTTCGACTTCCCGGTCGCGATAGAGTTCGTGGGGCACCTCCCAGCGGTCTTCGCGATTATAGAATGTCGTCGGATTGGTCATGTGGTAGGTGCCGTACATTTCGGCTTGCACCGTAAACAGATCCTCCGGGTAACGAATGTGGCGCTGCAGCTTCGCCGGCATCTCGCTGCGGTCTTTGAACAATCCCGGCAATAGGCGCCAGTAAGCTTTGACGATCGGATCGCGGTTGTCGAAAACGTAGAATGTCGCTGCGCCGTTATAGGCATCGACCACCGCTTTGACGGAGTTGCGCAGGTAATTGCGGCCGTGAAAGCGCGACAGTGAGCCCTGGTAGGATTCGCTGTAGGGGTAATTCGTCGAGCTGGTATAGGCGTCGATGATAAAGGAGTAGTGGTCGCCGTCCGCGACGATGTAGGGATCGTGATCGAAGATCAGGAATGGTGCCAGCCTTTCGACCCGCTCGACGATGTTCCGGCGCAGCAGCACCCGGCTCTCCGGAGTAAAGTATCCGGAGATGAAGAGACGCAGGCCGTCGCCTTCGTTGGCGACGACGAGCTTGCGCCAGAAGCTCGAAAGCGCAATCCCGCCTGTTCCGTCATAAACCGTTTCGGCATTGGCCTGACCCTGCGGGAAGTCGAATTCCTTTTCGGTCGTGCGGACATAGACCCGGTCTTGGGTGAGCGCGCCGTAATAGATCGCGCCATGGGCCACCGCGAGGTCGCCTTCGGCTTTGATCGGAATGTCGTGCGCCCACAGAACCGGATTGCCCCGCCCGTCCATCTCATTGACCGGGACGGCGACGACGCCGTAGCCATGCGTGTATTTGAGCGCGAGATTGACCCAGACCTTGGCCGGATCGGGGAGCTTGTCGACATCGAGCTCACGCGCCGTGATCATGACCTGCCGTTCGGCGCCATCGATCATGTAGCGATCGATATCGACGCCGGCGAAGCGGTAGTATGGCCGCAGGCCTTGGATCTGCTGCAGTTGCGGTTCGAGCGCCCGCCAATCCCAGATGCGGGCGTCCTGTAATGTTGCCCCGTTCTTGTCCAGATCGGCGCGCGTGAGCGGGGCGGCCGAGACGGCGAATTCCTTTTCTTCGACCGACGGCCCGTCGAGATTGTAGGCCTCTCGCGTTCCAGCGATGCTTCTCAGCACAAAGGGCCGCTCGAGGGTGATCTGGTTGGGGCCGACATAGAGCCGCTCGATAGCCGGCGGCACGGCGACCGCCCCGACGTAAAGGGCAGCGAAGAGCCCGCACGGCAAGATCCAATGCGACGGCCGGAGTGCCAGCCAGCCTCGCAGGCGCGGTAGGCACGCCGCCGCCAACAATATCAGCGCG
>Ga0318541_10000933_pt1 | contig 10419 bp, 9 predicted proteins | sample GRESIP166b4f26_FD_202503 | JGI IMG/M metagenome (GOLD analysis project Ga0318541, IMG submission 202503) | Tropical soil microbial communities from Luquillo Experimental Forest, Puerto Rico - GRE.SIPMG.166b4f26 | ecosystem: Environmental > Terrestrial > Soil > Tropical forest > Bulk soil...
ACGTCGCGCAGCACCAGAACCGCGCGTTGCAGGGGCGACAAATGCTGCAGCGCAGCGACGAATGCCAGACGGACGCTGCTGCGGTGGGATACGACTATGGCCGGATCGTCGGTGGCACCGTAGAGCAGACTGTCCGGCGCGGGCTGCAACCAGGGGATGTCGGATTGCGCCGGGGCCAGCGTGACTGCTGCACTGTCGGCCGGGGCGCTCAGCCCCGAGGGAAGTGGACGGCGCTTGCGCGTCTGCAGCGCGTTCAGGTACGTGTTCGTCGCAATCTTGTAGAGCCACAATCGCACTGAGGAACGGCCCTCGAACCTGTCGTAGGACTGCCACGCACGCAGGTACGTGTCCTGCACGAGGTCCTCACACTCGTCAATGGACCCGAGCATCCGATAGCAGTACGCCCGTAATTCAGGTCGATAGCGTTCGGCGACTTGCGCGAAATCATCGGTGCCGGCGGCGGGCATCGCATCACCTCACTTATCCTGGTCGAACCCAAAGCCTTTCACGAGTCGCGGCGCGGGCGCGGGTCGTTGGGGTCGCGCTCGCCCGGTTCGGGGTCGTCCCACCACTGCGAACGGTCATCGTCGTATGCGTCGTGCCAGTTCCACCACGCATACGCGGGGGTCTGCGGGTAGCCGTCCGGGGAGTCTTCCCAGTCCTCTTGGCGGCCAAGCGCGGTCATGTCCAGGTAACTCCAGGTGGTTCCCAACGCCTCGTCGCCGCGGTTATTGATGAAGTACGTGCGGAACACCCGTTCGCCATCGCGGATGAACGCGTTGGTGCCGTGCCACTCGTCGACCCCGAAGTCGCGGTCGAAGTCGTCGGTGATCGTGTACCACGGCATCTGCCAGCCCATCCTGGCCTTCACGCGCGCTATGTCGGGCTGGCCGGCGCGGGAGGCAAACACCAGGGTGGTGTTGCGGGCGTTCAGATGCGCCAGGTTGCCGATGTGATCGGCGATCATGGAGCAGCCGCGGCAGGCATGGTCCGGCCAGCCGTCAACGCCGGGCTCAAGGAATGCCCGGTAGACGACAAGCTGACTGCGACCCTGGAACAGGTCCAGCAAGCTCACCCTGCCCTCGGGCCCGTCGAATTCGTACGGCTTGTCTACCTCCAGCCAGGGCATTCGCCGGCGCTGGGCTGCCAGCGCGTCCCGCGCGCGGACCAGATCCTTTTCCTGCACCAGCAGCCGCTGGCGCGCGGCCTCCCATTCGTCTGCCGATACGATCGGCGGCGTCTGCATGCTCATGTCTGATCCTTTCGGTTGTGGTTCAGTGTTTTTCAGTGGTCTTGGTGGTTAGGCCAGCTTCTGCAGACCGGTGCCGGTCAGCAGGTAACTGGGGGCGACGGTGTCGGCGTCCGCCCGCAGCAGCTCCACGACGGCCGCGCCGGCCCCCTCTGGGCTGACCGGTTCGCCGAGCTGCTTGAGGTATTCCTCCTCGGACTGGCCACCGCGGGCCGCGTACGCCTGCACCGCGGGGCGGCCCAGCTCGGTCAGCGGCGTGATTTTGGGCAGCAGCGCCGTAAACGTGATGCCCAGATCGGCGCGGTTCGCCTCGTCTTGCGCGTAGCCGGTGATGAAGCGCTGGGTGGCCTTGGCGCCGGCGTACCCGCCGCTGAGCGGCGACCCGGCCAACGCGGCGCCGCTGCTGATCACCACGACCCTGCTGCCGGGACGGAGCGGCTTGAGCAGGGCTTCACGCAGCCAGTGAAACGCGATGCGCACGTCTGCATTCCAGTTGGCCGAGAAGGTCTCCCAGGTGTGCTCGTGCAGCGGACGAATCGGCGGGATCGCCCCGGCCACCAGGACGAGAAACCGCGGGTCGTATTTGTCCAATAGGCTGCCGGGCACCGACGCGTCGGCCGCGTCGGCCACCACGGCTTGAATGCTGCCGCCGCCGGTTGCCGGCTCGGGAAATGTCGTTGCGCTACGGGCGACGGCGATCACCGAGGCGCCGGCCTCGGCCGCCACGGTCGCAATCCCCCGGCCCAATCCCCTGCTCGCACCAACGACGATAGTGCTCGTGCCGGATAGGTCGTTCATCTTGTTCTCCTTAATCGTTAGCCGTGCGCCGGCACCGCCGGTGCCGCCGCGAGCAGTTCTGCGTACTGACGTTCCAGCGCCTTTGCCGGGCTGCTCTCCCAGTCCTGGGCAAGGGATTGCGACATCGGATCGGGGAAGATGTCCTGTTCGTCGCGGTCCAGCGCGTCGAACACGGCCGCGGCCACGGACCGCGGAGTTGCCTTCGGTATGTCGAGCCCCCGGGTCAGATCGGTGTCTACCGGGCCGGTCAAGACCGCATGAACCCGCACCCCTTGGGGAGCCAGGAAGGCGCGCAGTGACTGGGTGAGGTTGAACGCGGCCGCCTTGGAGATCGAGTACGCGGGGATCAGCGGCAGTGGCGCCAATGCGTTGACCGACAGATTGTTGACCACCGCGCCCCTGGAGCGGATCAGCTTTGGCAGAAAGGCCTGTGTCACGGCATATGTGCCGAAAAGATTCACGGCGAGGTGCCGTTCGAGCATTGTGCGATCGCTCAGATCGTCGTAGAGCGCGATGCCCGCATTGTTGATCAGCACGTCAAGCGATTCGGCCTTGGCGACGGCCTCTTGGATCTGCGCCGCATTGGTCACCTCAAGCACCACCGGCACAACCCGCTCATCGGAAGGCCACAAGCGATCTCGCGTGCCGGCGTACACCCGACCCGCGCCCCTGCGCAGCGCTTCCTCTACGAAAGCCCGACCAATGCCGCGGTTGGCACCCGTGACCAAGATTGCCTTGCCCGCGACTCCGCCCATGGTTCTACCCATGCAACACCCCTCTAACAGAGAAGCCCCGCACCAAGGCGCGGGGGCTTTGACGATTTGACGATTGAGCCGATCGAGTCCGATCGAACTACCCATATAGACAAGTTCCGGCACCAAAACTCATCGCGACGGCGATCGGCCCGGTGGCAACGGTGATTGTCATCGTCCACAAGTTCTCCACAATTCACATGCGTGAAACCTGTTTGGAGTTGCCTAAGAAAGGCTATCGGCAGGCCAACAAGATCGGGGCGCGGGCGACGAGACAAAGGAGAGTAATGACGACGACGAGACGGGAACGGCGGGGCGAAGAACGCGGCTTCGTCCAGGGCCTGACCGCACTGTGCGTCCGGTATGTCGAACGCCTCATGCCCGACCCGTATTTGTTCGCGGTCATCCTGACCCCATCGTGGTCTTGCTCGTCGCGCTGCTCGTGCGGGGCGCGACGGCCGGCGGCATCCTCAAGGCGTGGTACGGCGGGGTGTGGGGCGCGCAGAACATCTTCACCTTCGCGTTCCAAATGGTGCTCGTCCTTGTCACGGGTTACACGCTGGCCGAGGCGCCCGTCCTGAAGCGCGCGATCATCCGTGTCGCGAGCAAGCCGAAAAACCAGGTTCAGGGAGCCCTGCTGTGTTTCGGTGTCAGCACGGTCTTCTCGCTGCTGAACTGGGGACTCGGTCTGGTGGCGGGTGCGCTGGTCGCGCGCCAGGTGGCAAAACGGCTCTCCAGCGCGCATTTCGGCTACCTCATCGCTGCCGCGTTCATAGGCTTCATCGTCTGTAACCAGGGCCTGTCGTCATCGATCGCGCTTGCCAACACCGACACGTCCAGCCCAATCAACGTGATTCACAAGATAACCGGCATGACCGTGCCGCTAACACTGACGATTTTCCAGCCCTACAACTTGATCGCCGTGATCACCGTTGTCGCCCTGCTCGCCATCGCAATCTGGCGTATGGACCCGAAGCAGGGGCTCGCACCCGATCCGGCGGTCTTCGACGAGCAGCCGGAACCCGCCAAACCCACCGGCAAGAGAACGCCCGCCGAGTGGCTGGAAAACCTATGGATCCTCAACGTCATTGTCTTCGCGGCCGGCATAGCGTATTTCGCGCTGAGCCGCTTCGCCCTGAACATCTCGTCGATGATCATGCTGTTCACCGTCACGAGCGCGCTGCTGCACCGGACGCCGATCCGCTTCATCCGCGCATTTTCGGGCGCGGCGAAGGTGTCCGGCCCGTTGCTGCTGCAGTATCCCTTGTACGGCGGGATCGTTGGCCTATTGGGTTATCTGCCCAGCGGGTCGGGCAAAGCGCTGCAGACGGTGCTCGCGGAGGCGCTGGTCCGGGGTGCGGACCAGTACACGCTTCCGTTCTTGACGTTCGTCGGCTCGGTCCTCATCTCGTTGTTCGTGCCTTCCGGCGGCGGGCACTGGGCGGTGCAGGGTCCGATCGCGGTTGACTCGGCGCTGGCCCTTGGTCAACATTCGCCCGTCTACCTCGGGCTGACTTCGATGTCGGTCGCGGTCGGCGAAGGAGTCGCGAACATGATTCAGCCGTTTTGGCTGTTGCCGGTGCTCGCGATCGCGAAGCTCAATGTCCGTCAGGTGATGGGCTTTACGGTCATCGCCTTCCTCATCGGTTTCGGGGTCGCCAGCGCCGCCGTCCTCATTGCGCCCCATATGCTGTGAAGCCGGGGCTCTGGCCCACGCTCGCATCTGGCCCGAAAAGAGCTGCACCGCATCGGGTTTCTCGCCACCCGCCGGCTACCTCCAGAGTTTCGCCAGTTTGTCGGCAAACGCTTCCGGGCCTTGCTTGTCGGTATAGCAGCTGATCGCCACGGACGTCGTTCGGTCCTTGCTGACGCGGAACGCGGTGACGAATCCGCCCCAGGCGCCGTCGTGATCGAGCATGCCGTTACCCAGCAAGTAGATCCCGGCGCCATACCGGTCGGCACCGCCCGGTTCGGTTGACACCGCACCGGATAGTTGCGCGTTGAGTAAACCGGAGCCGCCCACGCGGCCGGTCCGGTAATTGTCCGCCCATCCGACCAGTTGGCTGGGGGTGGTCTGGATGCCGCCGTCGCCCACTTGCTCCCAGCCGGATTTGGTGGCGCGATACCCTTCGCTGCCCTTCTCGTATGCGATCGCTTTGTCGGGAATCGGTCCGGTTGGATCCACCACCATCGTCAGAGCGAGTGGCTGAAAGATCTGTTCGCTTAGTAACTGCGGCAACGGTTCTCGCGATACCCGGCGGACGATCTCGCCGAGCAGCAGGTAGTTGGAGTTGGAGTACTCGAATTGCGAACCGGGTTGAAATTCCAGCTTCGGCACGCCGGCCAAGGCTTGGAGGGCTTCCTCCTGGGTCGTCCGGTCGCTCAACTCGAAGCCCTGCGCCTCGAGCAGCCCGAGGTACTCGGGGATTCCGCTTGTCTGGTGCATCAGCTGCCCGACGGTGACGGTGGTGGCCCATGTCGGCAGTTCGGGTACGTATCGGGATAGTGGATCGTTGAGCTCCAGCTTGCCCCCGTCGACCAGCAGGAGCAGTGCGGTTGCGGTGAACTGCTTTGATACCGAGGCGATGTCGAAGATCGTGTGCGTGGTGACCGGAACGCCCGTCGACGTGTCCGCAACCCCGCGAACCCCGGTCCAGACGACTTGGCCCTTGACACCCACCGCGGCCGAGCACCCCGGCGCATCGGCGTCGATGGCGCCGTCCAGCACGTGCTGGCTCCGGGCTTTGGCGTCGGCGTGATCTGTTGTTGTGGAGGTGGTCGGGGGCGCCGCGCCGCGGCCACCGCCACAGGCACCGAGCAGCAGCACGACCGCCAGAACCAACAACGGCCGCCGCACACGTGGAGTATGCGCTTGCCGGCGCCGCCGCGGGCGCAATTTCGCTGGTCAATGGCGGCGGATGCACATCACGTGAGTGGACGGCAATGAACCCAACCGGCTGGGCACACAAACTGGGCGGTAGGGTTACGCGGCGGTGCCATTCGGGGTCGTTTATTGGTCTTCACCAGGGAGTCGGGCATGTCGGGTCGTACGTTTTCGTTCGAAATCAACCGGACCAGTAGCGCGCCCGCCGCGACGCTGTTCCGGCTCGTGGCCGACGGTGCCAACTGGTCGAAGTGGGCCAAGCCGATCGTTCTTCAGTCGAGTTGGGCCCGGCAGGGTGATCCGGCGCCAGGCGGCGTCGGGGCCGTCCGCAAGGTGGGAATGTGGCCCTTGCTGGTACAAGAGGAAACCGTCGCGTACGAACAGGATCGCCGCCACGCCTACAAGCTGATCGGACCCCCGACCCCCGCCAAGGATTACTCCGGCGAGGTGGTCTTGACGCCGAATCCCGTGGGCGGCACCGACATCCGCTGGACCGGCTCGTTCGTCGAGGGAGTTCGCGGGACGGGCCCGCTGATGCGGGCCGCGCTGGGCGGGGCGGTCCGGTTTTTCGCGGGCCGCTTGGTGCAGGCGGCCGAGCGCGAGTCGAGCGGTTGACGATCGCGTTCGGAACGGGCGACTGCCCGGCGACCGAACCCGACCTACCGCTGCGGTTGCGTGGGGTGGGCCGGCGGCGGTAGTCCCGGCAACCAGGCGGTGTGACCCTCCTGGAGTCCGCGATCTATTTCGGCCTTCACATCAGGGCTGCCGGCTGGGGCTGTGGCTTGGCAGCTACAGCCGAGGCCGCCGTACGGGTTCGGGCTGGTGTTGTTGGGGTTCGGCTCGGCGCTTGCTGCAGCCGCTCCCCCAACACCCAACCCGACAGCGATAGCAGCGCTGACCAGTATCTTCGTGATCGCCTTGTGACGCTGAGTCGTCATTTCATCCTCTTTCCTTGGGGCGAGATGTTGTTGACGCTCGATAGGGGGAGCAACAATCCGCCAGTCGGGATTACTGCACCGACTACGGGTCGTTGGCCTGCTGCTCGTCCATCTGTGCCTGCTGCATGCCTTGTTCGAATTGCTGCTCGGCCGCTTCGTTTTGTTGTTCGGCCTGCTGCATCGACTGTTGCAGCTGTTGCAGGGCTTGCTGTTCTTGTTGCTGAGCCCGGTCGCTGTTTTCATCGGTGGCGAAGCCACCGCACCAACCGACAGCCGTCAAGCGCACGGCGCCCGATCCGAGCACCGGGCTCGTGGTCTTGGGCTGTGCCGCGTTGAAGAGGGCGACCATCGCGATGGCCGCGGCGCCGGCGAAAGTCAGTTGCGCCATCCGCAACAGTCGATGCTGTGCGCTGATCGGATGCGTGGTCATTGCTTTAGGTTTGCGCCCGTCACTAGCTACCAGCTAGGAAGCGCCTATAGCTCGATTATGAGATAACGCATTGCCACTTGATCCGCCGATTGGCGGGCCCAACCGTGGACTATTAAGCTTTGCTAAGTGATTGATGTCGTCATCGCGGGTGCCGGCCCGAATGGGTTGATGCTGGCCGGCGAGCTGGGATTGGCCGGGATCCGACCGGTTGTGCTCGACCCGATGCCCGGCCCGAATCCGGAACCACGGGCCAACGGCATCGTCGGCCAGGCGATCCGGATCCTGGACCATCGCGGCCTGTACCGCACGCTGGCAGCCACGGAAGAGCCGCCTCGACTCAACCCACGCGCGATGTTTGCGGCTTTCCCGTTGGACCTCGCATTGATGCCGGATTCGCAGCTGTTCCTGCTTCCGATTCAGCAGCCGAAGCTCGTCCAGGTGCTTGCCGAGCGGGCCGGCGAATACGACACCGAAATTTGTTGGGGTCATGCGCTAACCGGTTTTCATCAGCATGACGATCGCGTCACCGTGCAGGTCAGCGGACCCGATGGGCCCTACGAGCTGACGGCCAAGTATCTCGTCGGCGCCGACGGGGGTACCAGTACGACCCGGAAGTTGGCCGGCATCGATTTCCCCGGGATGTCGTCGTATGACGTGGTCGCGCGGCTGGGGTTCGACGTGCTACCGCCCGACGAATGGATCGATCCGGGGAGCGGCGGGCTGGAGATACCGGGGTTCGGTCGCGTTCCACCGCTGCAATTCCATCGAGCCGAACAGGGTGTCTTCGCCTACGGTGCGCTCGGGAACCGGACAGCGATGATTGTGTTCGAACTCGACCGGACGGCTCGGGAAGAACCCCGCGACGACAACGCCGACGACCCGCCGATGAGCCTGGCCGAACTGGAGGCCAGCGCCAAGCGGGTGCTCGGCGCGGAGGTGCCGCTGCGGCCCGCATCGCCCGACGTGCCGCTTGATCTGCGTCGGTTCTCCGGTATCAATTCGAGGCTCGCGTCGCGATATCAGGTGGGCCGGGTGATCCTGGTCGGCGACGCCGCGCACGTCCACTCCCCCATGGGTGGACCGGGACTCAACCTGGGTTTGCAGGACGCGGTGAACCTTGGCTGGAAGCTGGCTGCTGTGCTCAACGGACGCGTCGAACCCGGCCTGCTCGCCACGTATGAGGCCGAGCGCCGGCCCGCCGCCGAGCGGGTCATCATGCACACCAGGGCGCAGCTGGCCCTCGTCCGGCCCGGGCCGGAGGTCACCGCCCTGCGGCAACTCTTCTCCGAACTCGTCACCGATCCCGCTATCGTGCGTCGCCTCAGCGACCTTATATCCGGTGCCGAAAACCGTTACAGCACAGGCGCCGACGCGCATCCGCTGGCCGGGCGCTGGGTACCCGATTTCAGCGTCGCCACCGCCAGCGGGACAAGACGCATTGCGGAGCTCGCTCGCGATGGACGGCCACTCCTGCTTGATCTCACCGACCGCGGTATAGTGGCGGCCGCGCTGGCCGATGTCGCAGACCGGCTCACCGTCGCCACCGGGCGCTCGGTCGGCGACGTGGCGGCGACGGCGTTGCTTGTGCGTCCCGATGGTTACGTGGCGTGGGCATGTTCGGACGCCACACCCGAAATCGATGATCTACGTGGCGTACTCGCGCAGTGGTTCGGAATCTGATTCGCTATTTCGAACTGATTTCGTCCTGATATTTCTTGGACGTCGATAGTTGCCGCCGACTCAACGAGGCGCTGCGACCCGTCCGCGAAGGTGACCATAGTTCCACGCGGGAGGTCACGCCCGCCCTGTAACACACAACCCGTGACGAGCATCGACCTTCGGTGTGTGATGCCTTCCTTGTCGATCGACCGGCCTCGCGTCGATTTCGGTTTCACGACATCGCCACCGCCACAAGAGTCACCAAAGGGACAGAAGGCAGCCGATGGCAGGCCTTTTGCCGGTTCTGTGGCTTTCGTGGCTGTGGCGACCTCACACATTCGAACGAACAGGAGGTCAGCGTGAACCGGTGTGAGCGCTGACGCCAGGCCCGCCAACTACCGCCGAGCACGGCTGGCGTCATTTGTGTGGGTAAACCTAACCGTCGAGGCGAAACGCCATCACAGTGCATCCCGGCATGTTGGGTTAACTTGGGATTGAGCAAACCGCGACGCGCCGGGGACGGATAGGCTCGGAGTTCGCGCACATCGGTGCAAGGATGAACGTTACGGCAGGGCCGAACCACCACGCCTTCGCCGAGGCTGGAGACCGCAGCCCGCCGGGCTGCGGTCTTTCTGCGAAGCATCGGCGGGAATGCCGAAGATGCGGGCGGACACAATTAGCACGCGGAGACAGCATGAACAAGGTAATTGCATCCGCCAGCCCTGCGATTAACGCAGAAGGCCTCGACATCTGGCTCCTGCAGGTCCCCGAGCTATTGGTGGGCTTCCTGATCGTGGTGGGCACAACCGGCCTGGCGGTGTTGGGGCTGGTCGTGTCGCGTCGGTTCTTGCCGCCGGAGTGGCTCAAGCAGGCAAGTGGCAAAGACCAATTGTTCGCCCTGGCGGGGCGGCTATATACGGTGATGCTCGCCTTCACGGGTCGTGTTCGTCTGGCAACAATTTGGGCAAGCCGAAAAAACCACCTGGTCCGAGGCCGCCGCGATTGGCATTCTCATCCGCGACTCCGAAGCCTTGCCGGCCGCCGCTCGGCCCGCTGTCCAGCAGAGCTTGATCGCCTACACCAACGACGTCGCCAACAACGAGTTTCCGCGGATGGGCCGGGGCGAGCTGATCGAACAGCAATCAGACAGTCTGACGCGGCTGTGGCAGAGCTATCTGCACGTGCAACCCGAAACGGCAAGCGAGAACACGTTCTACAAGGAGTCGATTACCACGCTGGGCGACCTGGTTAGCGCCCGCAAAAGCCGAATCGCCAGCAGCGAGGCAGCCATACCCGGCGCGATGTGGGTGCTGCTGCTTGGCGGTGGACTGACCCTCCTGGCGATGAGCTGCCTCTTGACGGCACCCGACTTGAAGGTTTACTGCATTTGGGTCGGGCTTGCCGGAGCGTTGCTGTCGCTTGTCCTCTACCTGATATTGCTGTTGGAGCACGCATTCGTCGGAGACGTATCCGTAGGGCCGGAGGCCTACACCCGTGTGCTCGACACCTGGTCCCATCTTGTGCCCAAGTAGCACAACCGCTGCGGAGATTGAACGCCGGCGGCTCAGGGCTGGCGGTCACGCTGCGGGACATGACGACAGTGTTGGGCTGGGTCATACGGAGAGCGTCGGAATGCGTGTGCGTGTGTTGCGCGTCGTTCTCGATGACGATGATGGCGTCATTGGGTTTGGCGACGATCCGGATGTGAG
>Ga0318541_10000936_pt1 | contig 10408 bp, 15 predicted proteins | sample GRESIP166b4f26_FD_202503 | JGI IMG/M metagenome (GOLD analysis project Ga0318541, IMG submission 202503) | Tropical soil microbial communities from Luquillo Experimental Forest, Puerto Rico - GRE.SIPMG.166b4f26 | ecosystem: Environmental > Terrestrial > Soil > Tropical forest > Bulk soil...
ATGCCTTGGCATTTTGATTATTTTTAACTGATGCTGTCCGAAATCCGACGTCCGCTTTACCCCCAAAAACAGACATTGCCGGACGACAGTTTGATGTCCGCTTTGTGCCAATAACCGACATCGCGCGTGCATCGTTTTGAAGTCCAGCCTACACACCGCGCATATCTACCGCGACGGAGTCGACCATGACCAGACGACACGCTGCCTGCAGTTGCGGACAGCTTCACCTTTCAATTGAAGGCGAACCATCACGAATCTCCATGTGCCACTGCCTGGAGTGCCAGCGCCGCACCGGCGCCGTGATCAGCAACCAGGCGCGCTTTCGCCGCGAGCAGGTCACCTTTGCCGGTAAGGCCACGGCGTGGATGCGGACGGCCGAAAGCGGCAACGCGCTGACCTTTCATTTCTGTCCGACATGCGGTTCCACCGTCTACTGGGAGGGTGAAGGCTTTCCTGGATACGTCGCCGTTGCGATCGGCAACTTCGCCGATCCGAACTTCCCAGCGCCGACCATCGGGGGTGTGGGAGGAGTCGCGCCACCCCTGGGTGTCCTTGCCGCCCGATACGCCGCCCAAGCGCATGGCGAAGCAGGGGTGATGAACGAAACAGCGGTCTTCTGCTGGGTCATAAGCGGAGATTGAGGCGCATCCGGCCGATGTCCGCTTTACCTCCGAAAGCGGACATCGGAACTGACCCGCATCACCTTCGATGACCGCTGTTCATCTTCGAAATAGACATAGGCGAGCGCCTGGCCGTCGTGGTCGCGCACCATGAAGCAGGCGTCCAATTCCTCGACAGTCCAGGGCGGCGGGAACCGGCGCGGCGACGTCACACTCCGATCAGTTCATCGGCACTGACGAGAAGCGCGTGCGGAAAGGTGATCCCGAGCGCCTTGGCCGCTTTGAGATTAAGAACCAGCTTGAACTTTGTTGGCTGCTCGACAGGAAGATCGGCAGGCTTTGCACCTTTCAGTATTTTGTCGGTGTAGGTTACGGCGCGGCGGAAAAAATCGGGAAAGTCCTGTCCATACGACATTAGCAATCCGTATGGTACTTCTTCCCCAACGAAAGATATTGCTGGCAGGCGATGTGCCAGAGCCGCTGCCCCAATACGCGCCCGCAGATTAAAAAGCAGTGGTCCGAGAGTTAATGCGAAGCCGTCCGCTCGATCCGTGACCATTTTTGCAAACACTGGCTCAACGTCAGCAGGTTCTGATATCTCGGCTGGCCACAACGAAATTCCCAAGTCCCGAGCTGCTTTCTCGTTGCCCGCAATTATACGTTCTTTGACCGGATTGCCTGCATCGGTGACGAGCGCAACACGCGAAAGGTTCGGCACCGCTTCCTTCAACAATACCAACTGTCCAGTTAGGTCGACCGCTATCAGTGAAAGACCAGTCGCATTCCCGCCTGGGTCTGCCAGACCTTCGACAAGTCCGAGGCCAATCGGGTCCGGTACAAAGACAAACACGATTGGAATGGTGCTGGTAAGCTTTTTGACGTCGACAGCGCCGATGGCTGTCACCGCGATAATGACATCGGGTTTTAGGTCGACCAATTCCCGCGCCATCGTCTGGAACCGATCTGGTTTTTCGGCAGGGAAGCGATGGTCAAAATGAATGTTTTTATCTTCAATATAGCCGAGATCGTTGAATGCTTTCACTAGAACGCTCAGATAAACGTCTTCTTCCTCGGCGCTGGCTGCGTGCCAGAGCACACCCACGACCGGAATCCTGTTTGAAGATTGCTGCGCGCGCGCCGCTAGCGGCCATGCGGCTGCAGCTGCGCCGACTAGCTTGATGAACCGCCGTCGTTTCATGGGGCTCCTTCCCTCGCCGAGACTATACCCCTAGGGCGAGCCAGCGGTCGCTTGCTGGCCTCGCCCTTTGGTCGCAGACGCTCGTGGATGCTTACTTCCGCAGGAGCCTCGCTAGTTTCGCAAAGTTCGCGGCAATCCGCTGCGCCTCGTCTTTTCTGAGTAGCTTTGCGGCCGATCGCCAGCTGGGCTTCTCCTCGAAATAGACGTAAGCAAGCTTGTGCCTGGCGCTGTCCTTCACGACGAACGCGGCTCCAAGATCTTCGATCGACCACGGCGGCGGAAAACGTCTACCCTTTATTACGGTCGTAAGGGGACGCGGTAGCTTTCGCGACAAATTCGGGCGGGCCAACTCGATACTCCTTACACACCCGACACGCTCTACAGATAGGCGCCAGATCCCCGATCGACCAGGCGGCAGGAAGCGGCGGAACGTTCGTCAATTTAGGCTCGCAAAATGGGCCGTCAGGCGCGAGTGCTGTCTTTCGCTTCGATTAAATCCTGTTCGCGTAAGGCAGCAACTCTCTCCCATTTGTCGGCTAGTTCTTCGAAGATTTTCTTATCTTGTGGCTGCGCCATGTCGGCCAGCGTTCGACAAAACTCTGCATGCTTTAGGTATTCGGCTACGAGACGCATGGGCGCATCGGAGGAACGCGAGCCAAAAGAGTCGCCCGGCCATTCAACGCGCACCGGAGGTAAGAGTTCGGCCTCCGCGCAGTCTGCTGGTTTAACAGTCGAGTCTGTGTGGCCCCAGACTTACGCTCTGGGTTTTGGGGACAGAGCGGTCCAGGGCCACTGGCGCGGCCGGCTGTGTTGCCTCAACGCCGACCTGCCAAGATGACAACGAGATGGGCATTTGAAGCGTTCGCTCAGAACAAAGAGAGAGCCCCGGCCGGGAGGTTCCTTCCGACCGAGGCTCCGGGAGTATCGGCCGAACAATTACGCAACTCGTCTGGCCGCCGCCATCAAGTTAGCTATTTGAGGCGTTCATAGGGGTCACCTTGGCCCACACCGCGGCGCGGAAACGGCTAATTTTCGGGCTCGCCACCCCTGATTGGTGTGATACACTGATTCAATTAGAGTCAGTCGGGGGACGGGCTCATGAAGCGCAATGTATTCGTTTTGTTTGGAACGGTGGCAGTGCTGCTTTCCGTAACGGTGGCGCTGACGCTTTCGCGCGCTACGCCTTTTGCGAGCGGTATTGGCAGCTTAAAGTGCTACGACACCAAAGGCGCAATCGAAAAACCGTGCGAGCGACCTCCACTCATTGTAAGAGTGAGCGCGCGGCGTGCGCCACCAGACTAGAAAACAAAAGCACCAGCGGTGACGCGCAACAAAATGCGAGAAAGATTTTGCCAGCTACTCGAAACATCGGCTGCTGGTTCGCGACACTCGCTAAGTAACTCATAATGCTACCTATGACTTTTTTCTGTCGTCACCGGCACGACGCTAATCGGACCATTGTGGCAGGAGAAAGTGGCGTCAACCAATCTCGCGAGCTAGAGAGGCTAATCTTCGCGAGCGTTGCCCTTTAGCCACACTCAGGAGCCGAGCTGGTGCGGCTCTCGCGAACAAGCATTGCCGACGAAATGCGGGAAGAGCATTGGCGGCGAGTGCTTGGGGAGTAACTTGATCGGCGGCCGGACTTGCCGGCCTCGCAATTCTCGGGGACGATCGCGATAGGATGGCGCGATTAGGAATTGTTCTTTATTGGGCGGCGACGGCCGTCGCGATCACCCTGGTCGTTTTGGCTGTCTTTGCCTATTTCACGGCGACAGGAAGCGGTGCGTTGGCCAGCGCCCTGCTCATCGTCGCTTTTGCCTGCCTGGCCTGGCTGACCGGCCGCGGGATCTTATACTTTCTCGCTGGCCGTTGAGAAAAACACCGCGCGGCGCCCGGCAGTCGTTTGTCGCGCACATAAAGTAAAGAGACCGGCCTCCCTAGGTGAGACGCAAACAACAACAAACGCACTGGACCGCCCCGGTTTCGCCTACAAGGCGGGGCAGTTTTTTCACCATCAGCTTAAGGGGCCACTCATGAAACTAGCTGTCACTGTAGCGACGTTAATTGCGCTAGGTGGAACAGTCCATGCGCAGCAGGGAGAGCGCGATCTCGCCCCGGAAGAGAAGAAAGTGATCATGGATGCGGTTGCACCATCGCTACGTAATCCCGCGTCGGCAAAATACCATTGGGCAAAGTTTCCAGAAGTGGTCACTGAGGATTCAGTCAACTACTGCGCGACCGTAGACGCTCAGAGTCCCTATGCCGCGTATAACGGACGACAGGCCTACATCGTCAAAGCACAGGTGAGTGGTAACAGAGTGTCGTCAGCCGTCATCGGTCTAATAACGGGCGGTAAGGACTTTGCAATCGTCACCAACATGTGCGCAAAATACGGCCTCGATCCGCGAAGCGCCAGCTAGCCGAGACAGTGCTACGATGAGCGATATTCGCCGCGATCCGCCGCGCCTCGTTGTGCGTGAAAGTCCCCGATCTCTGCCCGGTTTGTCTGGTCCCCGACAACTCTAGGAACAATTATCATCCGCGTCAGTTTGACGAAGCGCCGACCGCGCAAAAACTTTATGCAGGTCGTGTATAATTACCCTCAGTTGGTGATTGAGGGATGCCATGACCGTCAAGATCGACAATACTGAACCTAATGTGTTCCCGGTGATCGAGAACATCGACGCGAGGGATTCTGGCCGCGACGTAGAAGTGATTTTGGCGACCAGAATTGAGGGCCAATTGACATTTGTAACCGTCAAGCTGAGTTACCGACAGGCCGGAGACTTGTGGGCCCAATTGGAACCGTTTCAGCACAGCAAGCGCGGCACAACTTAGCCAATCGTTTCAAAGAAACATGAGTCCGCGCAACTCGGTCGGCCTCTTCAATAGCTCCGGCAGCTTGGCGATATTCACCGCGATCCTTCGCGCCTCGTGGCATGTCAGCATCTTCCCTGTCGAACGCCTGCTTGCCTCTTCCTCAACCAGCTTTTGCCCGCCGCCGTCCTTCACGACGAAGCAGGCCGAGGCGTCGGAGGTGCGTGTTGAGTCACTGCGGCAAGCACGGCACCGCTCAAGCTGCCAGGGCCAACGTTACTGCTGGCTGGCGGGCGTGGTGACGGCAGGCGTGCGGCTGGATTGGTAATCACTATTCTGCAAACTAAAATACACATCCATTACCGCTTGGTTGAACGAGCCGAGCGGATGATCGTTGCAGTACTTGGCGATTGCGATCTCCAGTTCCTCGACTGACATCGAGGCCATGTTCTTTGTCACCCAGCCAGAGGCTAACCGGCTAGTATTCAACCCGCTCATAAAACCCAGCGCCCAATTAAAATAGGCGGTGGCTTCTGGTGCAGTACGGGCTGATCTGAATTCCCCACAACCACCGGGCCCCATGGTGGCGTAATCCATTGCTTGTCCTCGTGCGGCCGCGAGAACCGAAATAAGAAGAATAATAGCAAGCCGTCTCATGGAACGCGCCTACACTGGCATCCTGATACGGTATCGAAAGTTTGGTTAACGAAATCCTAACATCGCTGAGCTACGCAGCCGATACGGCGAAAAAAGGGCCTAGGTATCAGTGCGGCAGGCACGGCACCTGCTCCGCTTAGGGCAGCGCCATCTCTTCGCGCATGTCGCGCAAATGCTCAGCTAATGGACCGGCCGCGGCTTTGGCTATGCCAGTTCCGGCGTGGTTGGTTCGGAACGCCAACGTGGTTGTACCGGTCAATGCCAAGGCGAGCGCGCCGACCAGCATAATAATTCTCGGCATCAGGTCATCTCCCCGCACTGTGGGCAAGAGCCTTCATTGCGCAGGAGCTCCGGCAGCTTTGCATGTTGGTCGCGATCCGGCGTGCCTCATCGCGTGTCAGCAGCTTGGCCGCCATGTCCGCTTTACCCCCAAAAGCGGACATTGGTAGGCACAGACGCGATGTCCGCTTTGTGCCATAAGCAGACATCAGCCGCGTTCTTCGAACACGAAGGCTCGGCGCTGTCGCTGAGTCTTTTTGACTCATGGTCACGGCTTTGGCTGGTGGATAGGTGCTCTTGATTGGGGAGCACGCGCTACTGACCCGTTTGTACGAGATTTGCTAATCGCTGCGCGGCGGTTTCAGAACCAAGTTCCACGGCTTTTTGATACCACTGGCGGCATCGCACAACATCGGCCTTAATGCCGATGGCGCCAATTTCATGGAGAAAAAGCGGATCAAATGTCTTCCCAAGCATCAGTGCGGCATCAGCGCTGCCGGACTCCGCGCCCCGCTGCAATAAAATGCGCGCCGCGCTGAAATCGCCGATCTTGAGAAAATCGCTGCCGCGGCTGATAAGCGCAGTGATTTCGTCGGAGTTGAGCTGCCTCGCGGTGCTACGTTCTCGCTGCGGCGGGCCCTGCGATTCGCCAATAGCCGAGACCTCTACAGCTCTAGGGCCGGCCGCTTCGGATGCCGACCGTTGTTGCGGTCTGTCCTGAGCAGCCGCAATTTGCGTGCTTTGCCCTGACGATGGCGGCAATTTCGGCTCTAACGCGGGTGCAGTACTAAGTAAAGCGCGCAGTTGTTCTTCTACTGCCGGCGCAAGCGCAATTGACGCTTGCGTGCCAAGAACTTGCGATAGCTGCGCCTGCGGTCCCGAATCAGGAGTTGCGTCACCTCGGTCGCGTAGCATCTTTGTTGGCTGCAATGTTGGGTCGTCAGGAGTAGCTGAATCTTGGCTGCTCGGCACTTGTAATGGTAGCGATCGTCGTCCTGTGGCAGGGAGTGCTCCGTCTTGAGCACGCGCCCCGTCTGCCAGTTTGAGTGTTGGTTGGTCAGATGTCGCCGCAGCTACTGTTTCGGTTGTTTGCGAGGGGTCATTGTCGCCGTCGGCCGTAATCAACTGCGCGGAAGTGGGAGATGGCTTGGCTTCGTTCGCGCCCTGCGGTTCGCCGATGGCCGAGACCTCTACAGCTCCAGGGCTGGCGACTTCGGATGCCGACTGTTGTTGCGGTCTGTCCTGACCAGCCGCAATTTGCGTGCTTTGCCCTGACGACGGCGACAATTTCGGCTCTAACGCGGGTGCAGTACTAAGTAAAGCGCGCAGTTGTTCTTCTACTGCCGGCGCAAGCGCCGTTGACCCTTGCGTGCCAGGAACTTGCGATAGCCGCGCGCCGTCGGCCGTAATCAACTGCGCGGCAGTTGGAGATGGCGTGGCTTCGTTCGCGCTCCGCCGCACGCTCGTAAAAACTGTCGTGCCAAGGAGTAATCCAACAACACCGCACAGAACGACACGCCTGAGGTCCCAAAGTCGGTACTTCTTCGAGACCGAGCCAGCAGCAGCGACGACCGGCAAGTTCCAGGCAGTTCTTGTATTCACCTCAGTTTTTCGAAAGCCTTGCCGGCGGCCAGCAGCGCCACCCGATCGCGCTTTGCGTGTCTCATCGCGCGCGATCGGCGGCGCATTTGATCCGCCAGTTTGAACCCGGGTGACCGTTTTGGTATTCGCGTCAGTTTCCGCGGCCGTCTCAGTATGCCCCTGAGTTAGCGCCTCACGCGCCGACGCTGGCGTATCGTTCTCATTGGAATCAGAAATTTCAGAATGCATACTCCTCGAAACCATGGTTCATTCTCGTGCTGTGGATTTCCTGATTAGTGGCGCTGCGCCTGCCATTGCAAAAACTTACGATACAGGTCCTCCCGATCGGCATCGTTGGCCGGCATTCTTGGCTGGTTGCTCAGGAAGGTATCGAAATCGGCGCGCTGCTGCTGCTTTTGCGGCTGCTGCTGGACCTGGATCTGCTGCAGCATTTCCTCCGCCACACTAAACCTGGTCCAGCCAGGCACCGTCGCGGCCAAATTGACGTCGCGCCATTTCGGATGATACGGCGGGTGCTGGAAAGTATCCCAACGATTGAACAGATATTGGATGAAGCGTTCAACTTTGCTGTAGCGAGCGCTATTCTTCTGCCAGTTGAAGACGGCCAGCACCGCCGGAACCGCGATCGTGTCGATGCGACCCTGACCCGGCAGTAGATTGGGGTAGTCCTGCTTCGTAAACTCGCCCAGCGTGTAGAAGTCTTCAAAAGCTTTGGTGAACGGGATGTTCACCAGGTGCAGACCGGAGTTCGGCGGAATCTTGGAGAAAAAATCGATCGGCTTCGGGATCACGCGCGCGATCGCATCCACCTGGCCCGATTGCAGTTTCTGCAGCGCGGTCGGCTGATCGATGAGCACCTGGTCAACATTGATGCCAAGCCGTTGGAATACAATGGTTCCCGTCAGGCTGGCGCCTGTGCCAGCAGGTCCAAAATTGACCTTCTTGCCGCGCAGATCCTCCAGAGATTGAACTTCATTGCGCGCGAGAATGTGCAACTCCGCGATCGGCAGTCGGGTGATGTACTGGATGCGGCGGTCAAGGTTAGGCGTCTTGCGCTGCGTGCGGAAATACTCGAACACATCTGACTGTGTGACCGCCGCATCAATTCCACGGAGGTAAAGTAGGTCGTCGAGATTGGATGCCGCACCATAAGAAACGACCGGAAGAATCCGTAAGTTATCGCCGTCGTTGAGTGCCGACGCCATTTCATCGACGAACCGCATGTAGGTTCCAGACAGTAGCCCGCCGACGATGCCGACCGTCCAAGCGTTTTTGCGCTCGCGCAAATCGGCGTCCGACGCGCCTTCTTGTATCGATTTCGGGATGACTTGCGCGGCGAGATTGACGCTAAACAAGCTTATGACCAAAGCAACGATACAGCAGAAAATGACACGACTACGCATTCATTCACCTACACATAATCGTAGCCACCCGAGGGCAGCGTGTTTGACGTAAGCTGCACAGAATACGCAGGTCTAACAACAATCTCGGAAGAGGTAGACCCAAATAGACACTTGAGTCATTCCGCCGCCAGGCGGTCAATAGATCTAACGACTGCCGGACCGCGGAGAGCCAAAATGCCCTTTAGATGGATGGTCCTGGTGGCAGGCCTGTTTGCTGCCGGCATTACGTTTGCGCCCATAAAACTTGCACAAGCCGACGACTGGCCGAGCCGCCCGTTGACCATGGTGGTGCCGTTCGCGGCCGGCGGTCCGACCGACGTCGTGGGCCGGATTGTGGCGGATCGGTTGAGCGATGCTCTTGGCCAGCAAGTGATTGTCGAAAACGTCGGCGGCGCCGGTGGCATGACCGGCGCCCAACGCGTGGCGCTCGCCAGCCCGGACGGTTACCAGGCTCTTCTCGGCACTGTCGGCACTCAAGCCTACAATCAGACGCTCCACAAGAACCCGCTCTACAACGCGTTGGACGACTTCACGCCGGTCGTGCTCATCGCTGAGCAGCCGCTGGTGCTCGTTGCGCCGAAGGATTTTCCGGCTGACTCTCTGAAAAGCTTCACGGCATACGTCAAGGACAATGCGGCGAAGCTGTCGTTTGGTTCGGGCGGCAGCGGCTCGGCGACGCATCTCGGTTGCGTGCTGCTTAATACGGCCATCGGCGCGAACGTTCAGCATGTTCCTTATCGTGGTTCCGCTCCCGCGATGCAGGATCTCATCGCCGGCCGCATTAACTATTTGTGCGACGCGGTGTCGACTGCGCTGCCGCACATCAAATCCGGCGCGGTAAAGCCAATCGCGGTTCTCGCACACCACCGATCGGCAGTGCTGCCGGACTTGGCGACTGCAGATGAGCAAGGGCTCGCCGGATTCGAGGCCAACAATTGGATCGGGCTGTTTTTCCCGCGCAACACGCCGACGCCGATCGTCCGCCAGCTTCATGACGCCACTATCAAGGCCATGGCCGCGCCGGCACTGCGCACGCGCATGGAAGCCATCGGGACTGATTTAGTGACCGCGGATCGCACCGGTTCAGACTACCTCAAGCAATTCGTCAGCAGCGAGATCCTAAAGTGGTCAGTGCCGATCAAGGCCAGTGGCGTGTCGGTGGACTGACCGCCTGACCTTCGCTCCTCCCCGTGGTTGGTCCGTATTGAACAATTCAAGTCTTGGGGGCTGAAACACTGCGCGCTGAAAGTCCCATCCGCCCACCCTGGCCAGACGAAGGTCCGCCGCCGTCCGTGCGTGCTAAATGGTAGACTCGCTTGCCGTCGGCCTTCTTCGAGCCAATTTTCAGCTTGAGGCGCTTGCGTACCATGCCGGCGAAAAAGCCGCGCACCGAATGCTGCTGCTATCCCGTGGCTTTCATGATGGCAGCAATCGTTGCGCCCTAGGGCCGCCTCAGCATGCCAAGGACGGCCTCCTGTTTGGTGTGACTACGACTTCTTGGCTTGGTCTTGCTGCTTCTTTCGCTGTGCAACATTTGAGATCCCCTCGGTGGTGACGGCACAGTGCCGTCACCACCGAAGCCCCGCAGCGGCAACGCGCCAGCGGGGCGGGATCCAGAATGGGCCGAAGCCTAATTAGCTTAGCGACACTGACGCTCTGTTTGCGGCGACAGTCCAGTCCTTTCTTCGCCGCCTGAAGATTGTTTAGCCTGCAGGTTCGAACGTCCGCCCGTGCTTCGTTAGCAGATCTTTTGCGACGTATGTCCGCTTTTCACCCAAAAGCGGACATTGTTGAGCGTCACTGGGATGTCCGCTTTGTGCGGTGGTCTCTAG
>Ga0318541_10000947_pt1 | contig 10357 bp, 8 predicted proteins | sample GRESIP166b4f26_FD_202503 | JGI IMG/M metagenome (GOLD analysis project Ga0318541, IMG submission 202503) | Tropical soil microbial communities from Luquillo Experimental Forest, Puerto Rico - GRE.SIPMG.166b4f26 | ecosystem: Environmental > Terrestrial > Soil > Tropical forest > Bulk soil...
GACGTATGCGTTGGCGTGTGTAATCGCATCCTGGAGGCTACCCCTGAAACATTCTCGGGTTGGGACGCAATGACGAATGAACAGTTGCTTGATGCCCTTTCGCCTGCCGTTGCCACAGTCGAGGCGACACGCGGCATTCTGCAGACCCAAATTGACACGCTCCGAAATCGAAGAGTTAGTTGGGCGGCTATTGGAACTGCTTTAGGTATCTCCCGTCAGGCGGCGTGGGAACGATTCTCGTAACAGTCTCCTGCAGGCGGCAAACCTCACCGTTCGTCTGGGCGGCACCTAACGGCGAGGAAGCGCCGGAACCGGAACTTCGCCCTACCGTGTGCTGCTCCGCTCTGTGGCGGCGGTATGAGCATCGCTATACCTGGGATTGCAATGACGTATCCGAGCAAGACTGCAGAGGAACCGAACGGGTCGCGGGGCGGTGCCGTCATTTCCGAACGAATTCGATCATGCCGCCCACTCCGGTCGCCGGATGTCAGCGAAGCCCGTAGTCTTTGCGATCACCTTGAGGCCGCGTGTCGTAGCGTGAAAAAGATATACAACAAATAGATATCTATCAAAATGGTGACTGTCATGACGCTGTAGGCCCACGGGCTTTGCATCAACTTCAGATCGATCAATACTCGAGAGAAACCGAATCCGACAACCCATGCATCAAAGCTCATGCATATTCGACGAAACGCTTCGGGATCCAATCGTCGGATGAAATAGGCGCCAAGCGGTATTCCCACTACAACGCTAGGAATCAGCACCAATAAGATCTTCTCGTTTTCCGCGATAAACAGGCCAAGCTGGTAATACACGAAGGCGGTCACGCTCGACTCAGCCACGCGAACCAAAGCGAGACCGGCCCGAAACTCGGTTTTGACCAGGCCTTGATTATTGAACAAAATGGCCAGCGGGGGTCCTGAAATGGTCGTTACCGAATACAGGATGCCCAGCGCTGATCCAAAAGGCAGACCGACCAGCCATGTCGACCGCATCGGCCTCCGCCACCCCGCTGCCTGGAGCAGAATAAGGGGCAGAATAACCGTGTAGGTGCCGAATTTGATCCAGCCAGGTTGAAGCGAAGCAAGAACAGAGGCTCCCACTGCGATGCCGGGCAGCAGGCCGATGATAATGGGGACGACTCGTTTCCATACAGCTCGAACGCCGTCCAGGTTGATGAGCAGCACGTACAAGTTAATGAAGACTTCGATCACAACGACGGCGGGATTCAGGACGCGATTTGCATAAAAAACGAGCGCGACTGGCACCGTGAGCGACGAAAACCCATAGCCAAGGGCACCATTTACAAAGGCCGCAGACAAAGCGATCCCGGCAAGAACGATCACGGCGGGGTCGAGGGGAGACATCGTCACTTTCTCCAACTGCCGGCGAGCCGGGCACGTGGCGCGCGGCATCATAGCTCAACTAATGGAGCGGGCGGCTGCGAATGCGGGGCGGATCAATGGCAGCGCAGAAAATCGCGATCGTGGCGGGGTGGAGGAATGGCACTCTTCCGTTCGATGCTCCGGTTCGAATTCCCCAATCCGCATGTAATTGTGTAGTTGTTGGAAGCGGTCAGGTATCAGGAATGCGTCCTGGTGGCAGAAATGCCGTTGCCAGAACCGGTCGGGCGCTTCCAATTGCCCGATCGCCCCGGCGGGGTTACCGCCCCGCCAAAAACCCTTGACCATTGGTGGGGGGTCCCCGTTCCGAGGCGCCGGCGGCAAGGTCCGGAATCGGTGCGCAGCAGCCGGAATGCACCGCCAAACTTGAGTACCACCGGATCGACCCCAGTGCTCGGTTACCGGCACCGAATGGGAATACGTGCACGCGCACCGACCAGCAGCACGGACCTCGTGCTGTTTGACCGGGTAGTCAGGGTCGAATGGCGTCTGGCGGGTGAGCCAGGTCGGGACGGAAGGATGGTCATCTTGGTCGAACAAAGGGATGGTCTGCTGGCTTTGAGCGACAGACGGATTGCGAGAAGCCGCCTTGGCAGTCGCGGCGGGGGCTACCGACGGCCTCGCCGCCGACCTCATCGAATGCCTGAACCCTACGGCGCCGATCGGCGCGGCGGTGGCTGCGGCCCCATCAGATTTTCAGACCGCAAATTGCAGCGCGGTTCGAGGGGGAGAGATCAATCACCGACGTGGAGCGGGCTGCTGACCGCAAATAGAATCGATTAGGAGGGTCAGCCAACAGCGAGACGCTGCTTCTCAGAAGCAGTCTGACGCTTAAGAGCGCTGGAGCGCGCTTGGAAACGATTTCTTAATTGGACTTTGCCATTGGCCGGTCGTCGAGGAAATGCAGGGATCAAATAAATCGAGTTGGCTCATGCGCCGGCGCTGACGCCATTCGCGCAAGAGACCGCCGACCGGGGCATGCTTCACCATGGCGGGACGCTAACCGAGCCTAGCTCCCGGCTCAAATTACCTCGCAGGTAACGCGCCATGAACCAATTAGCCGTGGCGCCACTGCGGGCTTCGCGGCGGTGGTCGGCGCCCTCGCCGCGAGCCATACCCCCGAGCGGCCGAAACCGCGGGTTACTCCGCGGCGGCGATGCGTTCGCGGTGGGTCGGAGCCGAGGCCATCCGGGAGGCGATGTCGGCAGGTTTGGTCCAGGCGAGATATTCGGCGGCGTATTCGGGCGGCAGGACCTCGACCATCTGCTCGTTCTCGACCCAGACCTCGATCACATGGAACGGGCCGCGGTTGCAGTCAAAGCAGTGCCAACCTTCGCGGTCCGCGATCTTCTCGACAGTGTTCCGATCGGTCGTGACGCTCAGCGCGAAATGGGTCGGGGCAAACTGGCGCGGCTCTTTTCTGACAAAGCCGCCGCCGACCTCGCCACCGGGGCGCAATTCGGTGCCGGCCGGATAGACCTCGACGCCCGAGCCGTGCTCGTCGAGCTGGAGGGCAAAAAAGCTGCCCGGATTGGGCGGAAACGGTACCGCCTTGCCGCCCATGATTTCGGCCAGCACGCCGGCGACATGCTGCGGGTCGCGCGCTGCGATCGACAGATGATGGATCATGGCTTCCTCACGAGTTTAAAACGATTATGAAACTGGAGACCGGATCAGGCTTGTCAACCGGCATTCGCGACATGAGCGCCCGAGCTGCGACTGCTCCATGGACGTCTCCTTTGGTGGCAATTCGACACCGTGTGTACGGCAACCTGCAAAACCGCTATATTAATCAATCGATTACGGGAAAATCCTGGGGCGATCTGCGGCGGAATAAGCCGGCTGGGGCAACACATCGCCGCCTTGATCTTTTGGGTACACCACCTCGCATAAATCGGCGCGCTACAGTGCTATCGCTCCAAGGCGGCCACACCCTCAGCGGAAAGGCCGGTCAGCTCCAGACTTAACGCCTGGAGCTGCCGACGGGCATCTGGATCATAGGCTTGGGCCTGCGCCTTTGCCTCATGGAGCCCGTTGAAATAGAGCCCGGTTTGCCCCTCAACGGTGGGGGAAGTGGCAAGATTGAGGATCGCCCGTGCGCCTTCCTCGACGGTGCTCAATGGCCTCACCCCTGCCCGCCGCACCATGCTTGTGTCCATGTAAGTTGCCGGGTGAAGGCAGGTAACCGTGACGCCGGTACCCTCGAGTGCAGCCCCGAGATCTATCGTGAACATGATCTGAGCCAGCTTGCTCTGACAATAAGCTCGGGTCCCGCTGTAGCCGCGGGTCAGCATTACGTCGCCGAAGTCGATCGGCTGTTGTCCGCCAGATGAGACGTTCACAATCCGCGCTGGCGCGCTCTTCTTGATGAGCGGCAATAGCAGCAGCGTGAGCAGAAAGCCGGCGAGGTAATTGACCGCGAACCGCAGCTCAAACCCCTCCGCGCTGGTCTGACGCGGACCAGCGGTGCCGATTCCAGCATTGTTGATCAGGATGTCGAGCCGATCCACCGTCGCCTGGGCCGCATCGGCCAGGCGACGCACCTCGGCGAGTGCCGAGAGGTCGGCCGCGAGGAAATCCGCCGCGCCGCCGCTGGCCTCGATGTCGGCGACGACGCGAGCACCTCTGTTCGCGTCACGGCCATGCACCAGAACCCGCGCGCCGGCTTGCCCGAGCTTGCGCGCAACGAGCCGGCCGACGCCGTCTGTTGAACCGGTCACCAGTGCCGTCTTTCCGCTTAGCTTTTCCATCCCAGGTCTCCTCACGTGGCTCGACGAGCGAGATTACTTTGGGATGTTGGCAGTTCGAAGTCGTCATTCTCGGAGATAAAATGATCGCCGCCGATGCCGCCGGCGCCAAAACACGAAGGGGCGAGTTCGGCGTAGGGCTGTCCTCTTTGAAGCTGGGACCCGAAGTTCGAATCCGGCTTCCTCCAGCGAAGAGTCGGCCGAACTTCAAAGCCAATGGCCATCTGTTGGACTCGAGCGCAGAAGCGAGTTAGCCGCCTGATTTGGGCTCGGGCTCATTTGCCGCGTTCCGGGCTACAATTGACCGTCAGAACCGCCATCGACGACCAAGGCCTCGTCGGAGGCGAGGAACAGAGCCGCGTATGCGACATCCCACGCATCGCCCATGCGGTCGCTGGACAGGTCATCGTCGTGTTACCGCCGGCGACACGGTCCTGATCCAGGGCTCAGGCGGTGTCTCGGTCTTTGCACTCCAATTCGCTCAGGTCTTGCGTGCGCAGGTGATTGCGACGACCTCGACTGCGGCGAAGGCTGCGCGTCTCAAGGCTTTAGGTGCATCCGCGGTGATCAACTACACGGAGACGCCGGACTGGGATGCGAAGGCGCGCGAGCTCACCGAAGACCATGGCGTCGATTGCGTCGTCGAGATCGGCGGGCCGGGAACGATCGCGATGTCGTTGAAGGCCTTGGCCGTCGGCGGGCATGTCAGTCTGATCGGTGCCAGCCTGTCCTCCTCGGGGACCGGGCTCGACCCCCTACTGCTGACCGGCCGCGGCATCACATTCGGCTCGATCAGCGTCGGCAGCCGCACTGATTTCGAAGCTATAAACCGTGCCATCGAGATGCATCGCCTCACCGACCCAATCGACGGTGATCTGGTTGCAGGTGCGCAAGCTGGAGCGACTGCTTGGCCGTTAGACGATGGAGGTTGAGATCGTGACGAGCGCTCGCGCCGCCCCGCCCTTTGGCTAGGGACGCAAGGCATCGGCGTCGCCGCCGTTATCGTAGATCAGCAAGATGCCGTCGCCCTCGTGGCGCAGGCGTTCCATGACCGTAGCGGGCCGCCTTTATCTCGCCCGCTAGACAACGTCGGCCCCTGTATACATGCTATGCGGCGCATCATCGAGCGCGGAGCCGCTTTAGATGCCGACCGTCTTTGTCAGTTATCGTGAAGACGACGCGAAGGCTTGGGCCGTCGCAGTACGCGACGCGTTGGCCGAACGTTTTGGCGCCGATGAGGTCTTCCTCGACAAGGAAAGCCTGCAGGCCGGGCGCTGGCGCGAGCAGATCGAAGCCCAGCTCGCTGTTTGCAAAGTGTTCATCGTCGTGATCGGCAGACGCTGGCTTGGCGCCACTGATGCGCAGGGCCACATCCGGCTGCAGCAGGCCGACGACGTACACCGCAGGGAAGTGGCCGCTGCGCTGGCGCGGCCGCAGGTGACTGTGATCCCGCTGCTCGTCGATGGCGCTACGTTGCCCGGAGCTGCCGATCTGCCTGATGATCTGCGCGGGCTCACCGAGCAGCAAGCACGCCGCCTGCACGACACGGAGACCCATCGTTCGCTCGATTGGCAGACCCTGGCGATCGACGTCGTGCACGCGAGCGGGCTTCGCGACCGTGGCGCCGCCAGCAGCGCGCTGCGACGCTTTCGCCTGGCTCTGCTGGGCAGCGGCGCCGTGTTGCTGGTTGGCGCCGGGACATATCTTGCGCACGACCGCTTTGCCATGCCCAGGCCGTCGACCGGCAGCGCGCAGGGCGTGCAGGAGCTTTCGCGGTCCGCAAGCCAGGCTGCGCCGCCGCTTCGGGAGCCCGCGTCAACTGCGACGAAGGGCGACGCTCCCGCGTCTGCGGATCTCGCCGCGATCCTCACGAACATGGCCCCCCCTCTCCCGGATGCAACGACGCCGCACCCGGAACTCGGCTTCGACGTCGTCGCGTTAAGAGCGGGGACGAGCGCGTTTGACAGACTGCCGGACGGTGCCGAATTGGCCTCCGAGGTCGACGACTACTTGATCGTCGCTACACCATTCACCGATGGTTACTTATACGTGTTCCAGCTCGATGCGGCGGGGCGTGTACAGTGGCTGTTTCCCGCGAACGACACATCCCCGTTTTCCTCGGGTCGGGATCCCGTGCGGGCTGGCTCCACCGTCACGGTGCCCGAGGTCTCCACCGTCACGGTGCCCGGGGGCTCTGGCGGCCGGCTGTATCTCGACACCACCGAGGGAATCGAAAGTGTCTATGCCGTGTTGTCGGCAACGCCTTGGCCGGACCTCGAGGCCGCGCTGCGGGCCGTCGCTCTGCCCGTCGACGGATCGGTTGCTCCACGCCAAGAGCTGTTGAGCGGCAGCCGGGGCGTTGGTGGCATACGCAAGGCGCCAGCGGCAACGACAACGGGTCCGGCCGCGGTGGCGCGGATAGAGGGGCGGGTTTATCCGCTGCCCGCTCCCGTAGAATTGGTTCAGGCTGCCGGCCACTTCGTGGCGGTCAAGCGCTGGTTCAGACACGTTGCCGACCCGCAAACGGTTCCCGGCCGCCGGCGCTAGCCACCTCGCGGAGCAGAATTATCTCTAAGCGTGACCTAGCTCACATTCAACCGCCGACGTGCTCTCTATCCTGCCGCATGAGCCTCTCGCCGCTGAGAGCGACGAACAGGAAAGGGGACGCTCGTATGTGGTGCCATCGTTCACTGACGTTGATCCTGTCCCTTTTCCTGATGCTGTCTTCTTGCGCCATCGCTTCGGCCCGAGAAGCGACTGATCTGGACCAGCTGGACCGCGCCGTCGAGGCCTTGACCCGGCGTGGACAATTCGCGGAGGCCGTGAGCGCCGCCGAACGCCTTCTCACGGTCACCCAGAATCGGTTCGGTAGGGAGAGTGCCGAAAGCGCGGAGGTCGTAGGCCGCATCGGCCTCCTGAGCAAATATGCCCGCGACTACGAACGGGCGGAGCGCCAATACAAGATGGCGCTGGAGATGCTGGATCGGCTTCCAGACCGTGGCGGAGAGACCCGCTCGACTGTGGAGACGAACCTCGGGATGCTCTACCTCGATCAGCGCCGGTACCCAGATGCGGAGCCCATCCTAAAGCGTGCGCTTGATGAAGCCAAGCGCGGCGGCGTGAGTGGACCCGATATCGCCTACAACTACAACAACCTCGGTCTGCTCTATTTCCACCTGAACCGCTATGGCGAAGCCGAACCCCTGCTCAAAAAGGCGCGCTCGATTCGCCAGTCGACTCCTGGGATCGACGAGGATCTCATCGCGATAAGCCTCGACAACCTCGGACAGGTCTACCTTGCAACCGAGAGATTCCCGGAGGCCGAGCGCCTGTTCACGAAGGCGCTGCAGCTCTTCAAGGCGGCGCTGGGCGAGGTGCATCCGGACACGCTGATTGCGTTGAACAACCTTGCGTCGGTCTGGGAGCGCACTGGGCAATTGCCGCGGGCGGTCGACCTGCTGACGAGAGCCATCGACGCTGCGGTGGCGGCTCACGGGGAAGCCGATCCGAGCCTGCCGGATCTGCTGCGGCGCCGGTCCAGCATTCACCGCCGGGCGGGGAATCTTGCGCAGGCCGAGGCGGATCTATTGCGCGGTTTGTCGGCGGTGGGCGGCGACAGCACGAAGGACCCAAGAGTCATCGGGGTGCTTCAGGATCTCGCCCGCGTGTACTTTGACGCACGCAACTACGCGGACGCCGACGCAGCGTTCGAGCGTCTCGAGCAGATCAATGAACGCTTCCGGATGCTCGGCTTCCGGATGCTCGGCTTCCGGATGCTGGATGGCGACGCACTCTCGGAGGCCTACACAAACGAAGGATTGACTCTGCTCAATCTCTCGCGTCGCGGCGACGCGGCGGTTTTTTTGGAGCGGGCTCTGGAGATGGACAAGCGAAGCCGCCCCGCAGGCGATGCAGTCATCGCAGTCGATCTCAGCAACCTCGCGATGGCGGTCGTACCCGGCGACCTCGCGCGCGCCCAGTCGCTGTTGACCGAGTCGATAACGATACACGAGGCGAATCACTGCGACCGTCGCAGCCGCGCAAAAAAACCGAGCTCGGCCGGACCATGTGCCGCGCTAGCGGACGCCTACAACAACCTGGGTTCGGTGCACGAGCAACGCGGAGCGACGGAGCAGGCCGAGGCCGCTTACCGCAAATCAATCGCTTTGTCGGAGCGCTTGCTCGGGGAGGAGGACCCCAAGACGATCACGGCGCAGAGGAATCTGGCGCTGATGCTCGCGACGACGGGCCGGATGGCTGAGGCCATTGGACTGGCCGAGTCGCGCATCCCTGGGTTCGAGAAGGCCTTTCAGGCGATTCTGAGTTACGGCACGCATGAGCAGCGTTATTCCTTCATTCGAGCGCAGAACCCGTTCGCGCTCCCGGGCTCGCTCGGGGCGGCCAGCCCGCTCGCACAGGCAATCTTCAGGTATAAGGGCGCGGTGACGGAATCGATCCTGTCCGAGCGACGCGGTGCGGGCACGCCGACGTCACCGGAATGGGGGGCCGCGGTCGAGCAGTGGCGAAGTGCTCGCCGCGCAATGACGCAGGCGACCATCGAGGCATCGGTCGCCCCGACAAAGTCAGGCGAAGTTGGTGCCGGTGAAAAAACGGCGCGCGATCGCCTGCGTGCAGTGCTTGAAGAAGCCGAAGCGGACATGGCGCGGCTCGGCGCATCACGCGCCGACCCGACACCGTTCTTCAGCGTTAAAATCTCGGATGTACAAGCGCGCATTCCGGCCGATTGCGTTCTGCTCGACTTCGTTCGCTACTCGCACTACCTGGGCAAGGCGAAGCAGGAGGACCGCTACGGCGTGATAGTGCTCGCCGCGCGAGGCGCCCCCCGCTGGGTGCCACTCGGGAGCGCGTGGGAAATCGAGCAGGTCATCGATCGCCTGCACCATGTGATCCGTGGCTCGGATCCAGTCAACACGATCCACGGCATCCTCAGTCACCTGTTCGACCTGCTTCTCGACCCGGTTCTCCGCTTCCTCCCTGCGGACACGCAGCGTCTTCTCGTGTCGCCCGACGGCGACATCAATTTCGTGCCGTTCGCAGCCCTGCTCGCGCAAGACGATCGGATGGTCGTCGAGCGCTATTCGATCATTTACCTGTCGAACGCGAGCGACCTACTCCGGGACGCAAGTGCCCCGGCCACGAGGCGGATGGTAATCTATGCCAATCCAAGCTTCCGCCTCCGGCCGCAGGCGCCGGCGAACACCGCAGACGATTTGCCCGAACCGGGATTCCAGTATCCGACTCTGGCACCGCTCCCGTTCACGCTGCACGAGGCCGAGCTGGTCGCCAACATCGCGACGATGAGCGGCTGGAGTGTGACGATGTATACGGGTCCGGACGCGAGCGAGGAGAACGTGTCTCGAGAAGGGGCGCCGGGCATCCTTCACTTCGCGACGCACGGGTTGCGTCGCCGCAGGTACGGAACCGAACTCGTCCTGGCAGACGAGCGAGGTCGTGCTGTCGGGGGCATCCGACAGCCACCGGCTACCCCGGCTCCTTCGACGGGCAACGGCAGGCAACGGCCGACGAGCGAGGTCGAGGCGTACCAGAGGGGACTTATCGATTCGGTCGAGACCATCACCGCGAGAGATCCCGCTTTCGAGGACCCCATGCTTCGGAGCGCAGTGGCGCTGGCCGGCGCACAAGACACGCTGGATGCCTGGCGTAGCGGGAAGGTGCCGAGCATGGAGCAGGACGGAATCCTCAATGCCGAGGAGGCAGCCATGCTCAATCTCAATGGGACGTGGCTCGTTGTGCTGTCGAGCTGCGATTCGGCGCTTGGCGAGGCCGAGCCGGGCGAAGGTGTTGTTGGGCTGCCGCGCGGCTTCAGCTACGCAGGTGCCCAAGCAATTCTAACCACACTTTGGCCGGTGGACGACGCCGTCACTGCGTCGCTGGTCGCAGACTTCTATCGGAAAGCAATGTTGTCCGGCGATGCGGCGGCTGCGCTCGGTGATGTCCAGCGCGACTTCCTCGTGCGACTGAGGAAAGAACGCGGATTTGATGAAGCCATTCGCCTCGCAGGAGCGTTCGTGATCACATCGACGACGGCGCGGAAACCGTGATCAAGTTAGGAATGACCGGAGCCGACTCGGTTGCCAAAGGCATCCGCGGGGTTTGAACCCTTCTCCCTCCGCCATTTCAAGCAGAACCGGCACGATCGGCAGATGCACGAACGCGGAATGCTTG
>Ga0318541_10000948_pt1 | contig 10354 bp, 8 predicted proteins | sample GRESIP166b4f26_FD_202503 | JGI IMG/M metagenome (GOLD analysis project Ga0318541, IMG submission 202503) | Tropical soil microbial communities from Luquillo Experimental Forest, Puerto Rico - GRE.SIPMG.166b4f26 | ecosystem: Environmental > Terrestrial > Soil > Tropical forest > Bulk soil...
CCGCTATACCAATCAAGGCGCTGATGGCGCGCAACGCGAAGATCGATTGGGAAAAGCTCGACGAAGTCTACTACGGCTGCGCCAACCAGGCGGGCGAAGACAATCGCAACGTGGCGCGCATGGCGCTGCTGCTCGCCGGTCTGCCGACCAGCGTGCCGGGCGTCACGCTCAACCGGCTGTGCGCCTCCGGGCTTGACGCTGTTGGGTCCGCCGCGCGCGCGATCCGTGCCGGCGAGATCGATTTTGCAATTGCTGGCGGCGTTGAATCGATGACGCGCGCACCCTTCGTGCAAGGCAAGGCGCCGGAGGCTTTCGCGCGCACGGCGGAAATCTATGACACGACCATCGGCTGGCGCTTCGTCAATCCGCTGATGAAGCAGCAATATGGCATCGTGACGATGCCCGAGACCGGTGAGAACGTCGCCGAGGAATTCCAGATTACACGCGCGGACCAGGATGCTTTTGCGCTGCGCTCCCAACAAAGAGCCGGCAAGGCAATCGCTTCAGGATATTTTGCAAAGGAAATCGTCGCGGTCGAAGTGCCGGACGGCAAGGCGGGTCCGATCAAGGTCGACAGGGACGAACACCCCCGCCCCGATACGACCCTCGAACAGCTGGCGAAACTCAAGACTCCTTTTCGCAATCCCGGCACCGTGACCGCCGGCAATGCTTCCGGCGTTAATGATGGCGCGGCGGCCATGATCGTCGCCTCGGAAACGGCCGTAAAAACGCATGGGCTCAAGCCGCGCGCGCGCATTCTGGGCATGGCTTCGGCGGCGGTGCCGCCGCGCATCATGGGCATCGGTCCGGTGCCGGCGACGCAAAAACTGATGGCGCGGCTGAGTCAGAAAATAAGCGATTACAATTTGATCGAGATCAACGAAGCTTTCGCGTCGCAGTCGCTAGCATGCCTGCGGCAACTCGGGCTTGCCGACGATGCCGAGCACGTCAATCCGCACGGCGGTGCGATCGCGCTCGGCCATCCGCTCGGCATGTCGGGTGCGCGCCTGGCGCTAACGGCCGCGCATGGTCTTGAGGAAAGAGGTGGGAAGCTCGCGCTCGCCACCATGTGCGTCGGAGTGGGGCAGGGCGTATCACTGGCCCTCGAGAAAGTGTGATAACGAGCAAGGCATGAAGGAACGGAAATGACGCTGGTTTTTCCAAGAGAGAGCCTGAATGCTTTTCCCAAGCATCTCACGCCCGGTTACCGCAGTACGGTGAAGCGCTCGCCGTCGAAGCCGCTGATTCTCGTGCCGCAGACTTTGTCCGAACTGACCGGGCCGGTTTACGGCCACGATGCGGTGCAGGAAGGCGATAACGACCTCACCAAGCAGCACAAGGGTGAACCGCTCGGGGAACGCATCATCGTGCACGGACACGTCTACGATGAGGACAAGCGTCCGGTTCCCGACACGCTCGTCGAGATTTGGCAGGCGAATGCGTGCGGGCGCTACGTCCACAATGTCGACCAGCATCCGGCACCGCTCGATCCGAACTTCACTGGGGCGGGGCGGACGGTCAGCGACAAGAGTGGCTACTATCGCTTCATCACGGTGAAACCGGGCGCCTATCCCTGGGGCAATCACCACAACGCGTGGCGGCCGAACCACATCCACTTCTCCGTGTTCGGCCACTCGTTCCTGTCGCGCCTCGTAACGCAGATGTATTTTCCAGGCGACTGCCTCTTCCCGTTCGATCCGATCTTCAATTCGGTCACCGACGAGAAGGCGCGCGGGCGCATGGTCTCGACGTTCGACCTGGACAACACCATTCCCGATTGGGCGCTCTGCTTCCGCTTCGATATCGTCCTGCGCGGACGCGAGGCCACGCCCCAAGACACAGACAAGCACTGACACGGATAAGCACTAATGTCCGAGATCACTCCCTCGCAAACCGTCGGTCCGTTTTTCGCCTATGGCCTGGCGCCGCACAGCCGCTGTGAATGGCGGCCGGAACAAGGCAAGGAAACCTATGACTGGAAGGAAACGGCGGGCGCCAATCTCATAACCGCGGATACTTCCGGCACCAAGATCCGTGTTGAGGGTCGCGTTTTCGATGGCGATGGTGTGCCGATCAACGACGCCATGATCGAAATTTGGCAGGCGGACGCGCAGGGCCGTTATGCCCATCCGGCTGACAATCGCCCGCGGCCGAACACCCGATTCTTGGGCTTCGGCCGTTCGGCGACCGACAATAATGGCCTTTTCAGTTTCGATACCATCAAGCCCGGATCGGTACCGGGGCCGAACGGCAAGGCGCAGGCCCCCCATATCGTCTTCTGCATCTTCTCGCGGGGGATGCTGCGGCAGATCTATACGCGCCTCTATTTCCCGGATGAGGTCGCCAATGCCGGCGATCCCATCCTGACGCTGGTCCCATCCGACCGGCGCGGGACGCTCGTCGCCCACAAGGAAACCAAGGGCGAAATGCCGATCTACCGCTTCGACATCCGCGTGCAGGGCGAGAACGAGACGGTTTTCTTCGAGATCTGAGCCGCCGGTCCACGGGCAAGCGGCAGGGCGCCTGCCCACAGTGCCCACGGGCCTGACCATGAGGGTGGGCCATATTCCATCTTCTTGTTGTCCCCAGCCTCAACCCAGAATTCGTTAGCATTTTCTGCCTGAATATGGGGTCCTTTATAGGTGGGCACGCTGCCCACCCACCTTGCCCACGTTTCCCAATAGCATATTTGTAGTTGACGGCAGGGATTGGAGTTGGTTCGCTCGTGGCCATAACGGCCGCTTGAGAGCCGGCAGGAAGCGCTTCATGAACGAACAGATTCTCCAGGAGATCAGCGAGTTTTGCCGGACGCGGGGGCTCGCCGAATCGACCTTCGGCCGCCGTGCGGTCAACGACGGCAAGCTCGCAAGCCGTCTGCGCAACGGCGGACGTATCACGACCGACACGCTCGATCGCATCCATGCCTTCATGGCGCGCAATGCGGACGGCGCTCCCGCGCGCCGCCGCCTTCTGTTCGAGCCGACGCCGCCGGGAATTCTGCCTGTCGTGAAATCGACAACCGTGCCACCGGTCGCTTCCGGGCTCGCCAGCGACGACCCGCAACGCAATTTTCGTTTCTTTGACAACAGGCAGAAGTATCTGCTCTTCGTGAACACTTGCTCGGAGAAGTGGGAAATTGCTTCGCGGGTGAGCCTTGAGCTCGCCAATATCCATCCGCGGCCGCCAGCGGTGCGCGTGTTCGACGCCGGCGTCGGTGACGGGACGGTGCTCGCGCGCGTGATGCGCTCGATGCACGACCGGTTCCCGACCACGCCCTTCTATATCGTCGGCAAGGAAATCAGCCTGGAGGACATTCGCCTCACGTTGCATAAGATGGCGGATCGTTTTGTCGAGCATCCGTCAACGGTGCTGGTGCTGACGAACCTTGCCTATGCGGAGGCACCGTGGCTTGCCGTGAAATCGCTGAGCGCCGCGACCAGTCTCGTCTGGAAAGGACTGGCGATGGAAGGCAACACCGCGCACAGCTTCGAGAAACAGATCACTGATCTCGAACCGTTCCTGGCCGAAAGCTGGAAAGCGCGCGTCAGTCCGAAAAGCGGCAATCCAGTGTACGAGCGTCCAGTGATCCTCGTGATCTACCGCAACGATCACCGCTTCTTGCTCGACCAAATTGTGCCGAGGCCGGGCGGTACCGTCGCCGACTACGATCTGGTGATCGCATCGCAACCCTATCGTGCGCGCGCCTCGCTTGAGTTCAAGGGGAAACGCGTTCTGGCGCCGCTTGCACGTGCTCTCGGACCCGGTGGCCGCATGATCGCGATCCATTCCCACGGGCACGATCCGGGAATGGACATCATCAAAAAGGTGTGGCCGAACGACAATCCGTTTCTGCACAACCGCCACGATCTTCTGAAGGAGGCCAAGCACGAACTGGGCGCCGCGGGTCGCGACCTCAATTTCAACGCTTATTCCGATCAGCGGTCGCTGTTTCGTTACGACATGCACACGTTGCCGTCGGAGATTTCGTCCTCGATCGGGACCTCGACGCTGTTGGCCGCGTGGAACGCGGCAATCTATGTGGCGCAAGTCGAGGACGATCGCCTTTCCGATGTAAACAGTGATCGCCGCTACATCGAGGCCACGCGCGAGGTTCTTCAGCAGCATGGCGGCTTATGGTTCTACGACGAGTCCTTCGTGATTTCGCGCCGACAGCCGTGATCGGACCCGTTCCTATGACTGCCAGCGACTTTGCCCGGGACTTCTCGATTGAGGCCACAAGGCCCAGCGCGAGCGAAATTGCCCAGCTCGGCGAGATTCTCACGCCTGGCACATCCGTCTACGTCACGGCGATCCCGAAAGCTGCGCCGAACGAAACAGTCGGGCCGGCTGTAGCGCTCCGAAGAGCGGGGCTTGAACCCGTGATCCATATCGCGGCGAGGCGACTGGCAAGTGCCGATACGCTGAAGGATGTGCTGCAACGCCTCACTGGCGAAGCCGGCGTGCAACACTTGCTGGTCATCGGCGGCGACGGTGATGCCGCCGGGATTTATGCCGATGCCCTTGCCGTGATTCAGAAAGGCGACTTGCGCCGTCACGGTATCGAGGAAATCGGTATCGGATCTTATCCGGAAGGGCATCCGCGCATACCGACCGCACGGCTTGAGGCCTCGCTCGACGAGAAAATTGCCAGCGCGACGGCGCAGGGTCTGCGCGTCAACATCGTGACGCAGTTCTCTTTTTCGGGAGAGCGCATCATTGCCTGGCTCAAGCAACTGCGCAACAGCGGCATCAAGAACCGCGTCGGGATTGGGCTCGCCGGTCCGACCAGCGTACCGGCCTTGATCCGCTATGCCAAACGTTGCGGCGTGTCGACGTCGCTGCGCGGACTGGCATCGGGGATGGCGACCAGCCTGGTCGGTAATGTCGGGCCAGAACGCATCATCGAAATGTTGAGCGCATCGCAGCGCGAACTTGGCGAAACGCGCCTGCACTACTTCTCATTCGGCGGCGTGGTCCAGACAGCCCGCTATGCGTCCGATATGGCGCAAGCGGGCGCCGGGCAGAAGGCCGCGGCGAACTCCTGAAGAGCGGCGCCGCAGCGATTTTTGCCCTCAGCTGGCTACGGCTGTGCGCCAGCCCTGATGATAGGTTTCGCGCGCCTGCTGACCGTAAGGGGTCGGACCGACCTCGACGCGCATTTCCATCTGTTTATGCCGCTCAACGGTGGTCTTCTTGGTGCCGCCGTTTTCCTCGCCCCAGACCAGCGTTAGCTTTGTGCCGGGCTTTGCGTACTGTTCTTCGACGAAGCCGAGCGACAGCATCTTGCGCTCGTTGAAGCTGTAGCCGGAGAACATCGAAGCGCCGATGACCTTGCCGCCGCTCATGATGGCGTCGAATGAGCTCGAGGCATAGTTCGACAGGGGCAGGTCGATGAATTTGTAATTTTCACCTGGCGGCGCGAACATCGACGCAAACACCTTGTTCACGTCGTCATTGTTCCACGCAAACGTCACCTTCTTGCGGTGGACTTTGCCTTGCATGGCCTGCAGCGCTTCCTTGCCGATGAAATCGTGATCGAACTTGGTGAAGCTGTCGTAACCGAGTTCGTAAGGCGTGGTGTAGTAGTCCTCAATGTTGTTGGACACGAAGCTGCCGCCGAGCGAGGCGTTTGCTTCGTAGCTCGTGCCCGGCAGCCACTGCCGGTAAGACTTCATCTTGTCACCGGTGTAGACCGCCGGCACCGGTGAGGGGATCCAGCCCGACTCGAGCGTGTTGGTCGCATAGGCGCGTGCACCGACCTGCACGATGCCCGCGTCCTTGCCAGCCTCAAGAATAGCGGCGCGGATTTCGTCGCCTTCCGCGTAGGGTCCCCACACCTCGAGGCCGGGTGCGCCGGCCATGCCGTGACGCAGCGCACCGATCTTGCGGCCGGCGATCGTGATGTGACCCATGTTGAAAAACTTGATGTCGGGGAACGTTCCGCGATTGAGCTTCTTGATGACGTCCTGCGCGTTCGGACCCTGAATCTGGTAGCGGTAGAACTTGCGGAAAACCGGCTTGCCCATCGGGCGTGAGGGCGAACGGTCATCGTACTCGACCTTGACGTTATACTTGCCGGCCTGCGCGTTGTACTGGATCCAGTTCGCGGTCGGATTCCGGCCGACGAAAACCAGAGAGTTTTCGCCGAGATAAAACAGGATGCCGTCGCCGATCACCTGGCCGTTGTAATTGCACGGCGCGAACTGCTTGGCCTTGTCGACGGTGAAGTTTTTGAATGAATTGGTCGCAAGATGCGACATCAGCTTCAGCGCATCGGGGCCTTCAACGAACAGGTTCACCATGTGGTGCGTCTGATCGAACAGCACGCAGGTCTCGGCCCAGGCGCGTTGCTCGTCGCGCCAGTTGGTGAATTCCGGAGCGACGACCGGATAGACGTAGGCACCGATCTGAGAGTTGCGCATCATCTTGACGATGTTGCCGCTGGAGGCCTGGATCGCCTCTTCAAGATTCTTGTAAGCCATACTGACGTTCCTCTTTGAGCTCGTTGTTTTCGATTGGCCGGGACATTAGCCCGACAACTCGGTGATAGAAAAGAGCGGAAAATTGACGCGCGCGAGAAGAAGTGCTGTGAATGCGCGCGCCGGTTTTTCAATCACATTAAACGTGCTCGGGTACCCCGATGGCCCACTCCAGACCACCATTTCGCGCCGACCATGTGGGCAGCCTCCTACGCAGCAAACCGTTGCAGGAAGCGCGGGCCAAGCGCGAAAAAGGCGCGATCGGCGAGGAGCAGCTCAGGGACGTTGAAAACCGCGAGATCGAAAAGGTCATTGGAAAGCAGGAAGAGATCGGCCTCAAGCTCGCGACCGATGGCGAATTCCGCCGCGCTTACTGGCACTTCGATTTCTTCAGCATGCTTGACGGCGTCGAGCTCTACGAGCTCGACCACGGCATCCAATTCCAGGGCGTTCAATCCAAGCCGCAAAGCATCCGTATCACCGGCAAGATGGGATTTTCCAACCACCCCATGGTGGAGCACTTCAGGTTCCTGAAGGCGCACACCAGGGTCACGCCGAAGATGACGATCCCGTCGCCGAGCGTGATGCATTTCCGGCTCGAACCCGGCGCGGTTGCCAAATCGGCCTATCCGGATCGCGACGCCATCTTTGACGATCTGGCCGTGGCTTATCAGAAGGCCGTGCGCGCGTTCTACGATGCAGGGTGTCGCTACCTGCAATGGGACGACACCGCCTGGGCCTATCTCTGCTCGCAGGAGCAATTGACCAAAGCCAAGGAGCGCGGCCTCGACGTCGACCATCTGCAGGAAACCTATACCCGCTGCATCAACAAGGGGCTCGAGGCAAAACCGGCCGACATGACGATTACGACCCATGTGTGCCGCGGCAATTTCCGATCCACCTTCATTTCATCTGGCGGCTACGAGCCGCTGCGTTTTTTGCCGAAGGGTAAGAAAATGGTGGTGGTCGGTCTCGTGACCTCGAAGACCGGACGCCTCGAGCCGCGCGAGGAAGTCAAAAGGCGGATCGAAGAGGCAGCCAAATTTGTGGCACTCGACCAGTTGTGCCTGTCTCCGCAGTGCGGCTTTGCTTCGACCGAGGAGGGCAACGTGCTCGCCGAGGACGAACAATGGGCCAAGCTGCGGATGATCGTCGAGTTAGCAGGCGAAGTATGGGGGAACTAAGCAAGTCATGACGCAACGCAAGACTCCGCCTTTTCGCGCCGATCATGTCGGCAGCCTGCTGCGAACCACTGCGCTCAAGGAAGCGCGCGCCAAGCGGGCGCGGAACGAAATCGATGCGGCCGCACTGACCGCCGTCGAAGACCGCGAGATCGAAAAGATCGTCAGGAAGCAGGAAGAGGTCGGACTGAAACTTGCGACCGATGGCGAATTCCGCCGCTCATGGTGGCATTTTGATTTCTTCCACGGTCTCAAGGGTGTCGAGCCGATCACGACCGCTACCGGAATCCAGTTTCACGGGGTCGAGACGAAGCACGAAGGAATCAAGATTTCCGGGAAGGTAGAGTTCGCCGGCCATCAGCAGATTGAACATTTCAGGTTTCTGAAAGCGCATTGCCAGGTCGTCCCGAAAATGTGCATTCCGGCTCCCAGCACCTTTCATTTCCGGCAAGGACGCGCGCTGGTGAGCAAGGACGTCTACCCGGACGTCGATCAGTTTTTCGCGGATGTCGGAGCTGCGTGGCGCAAGGCAATCCGCGCTTTCTATGACGCGGGTTGCCGCTACCTGCAGCTTGATGACACCGCCTGGGCCATGATGTGCGATCCGAATGAGCGCGAGCAATCGAAGACGCGTGGCGATGACCCGGACAAGTTGCCGGCGGTTTATGCCGCCGTCATGCGCGCGGCACTGGAAGGAAAGCCCGCCGACATGGCGGTCACGATGCATTCCTGCCGCGGCAATTTTCGTTCAACATGGATTGCGCAAGGCGGGTACGAATTCGTCGCCGAGCATCTCCTCGGAAAGACCAATCTCAACGGATATTTTTTGGAATACGACAACGATCGCTCGGGGGGCTTCGAGCCGCTGCGTTATTTTCCCAAGGGCCAGAAGCAGCTCGTTCTCGGCCTCGTCACGTCGAAAAGCGGACGCCTCGAGCCGAAAGACGACATCAAGCGACGGATCGACGAAGCGACGAAATATGTGTCGCTCGATCAGTTGTGCCTGTCGCCGCAGTGCGGTTTTGCCTCGACCGAGGAAGGAAACATCTTGGCCGAGGAAGAGCAGTGGGCGAAACTGCGGATGATCGTTGAACTGGCCGATGAGGTGTGGGGGAAGTGACGTTACTGCCCGTCGTTTCGGGCGTGAGCGGAAAGTTGTATGCCTCCACGCGCAGTCCCTCCCTTTCGCGCTGACCACGTCGGCAGTCTTTTGCGTACGCGGCCGCTCAAGGAAGCGCGCGCCAGGCACGAGAAAGGTGAAATCTCTACCACCGAGTTGAAAACGATCGAGGATCGCGAAATCGCGGCCGCGATCAGGAAACAGGAAGAGATCGGCCTTCGTGCCGTCACCGACGGCGAATTCCGCCGTGCGTTCTGGAACTACGATTTTCTAGGAGAGCTCCCGGGCGTTGAAGCCTATCTCGGCGAACGCAAGATCAAGTTTCACGGGGTCAACCCGAAACCCATGATGCTGCGCGTTATCGGTAAGCTCGGAACGTTCCCCGGACATCCTATGCTCGACCATTTCAGATTTGTCCGCGAGCACGCGAAAGCGACGCCGAAGATGACAATCCCTTCGCCATCGTCGCTGCATTTTCGCTATGGCCGGGATGCGGTTCCGGAATCGATCTATCCGGACATGACCGATTTCTATCGCGACCTCGGGCAGACCTATTGTCTTGCGTTGCGCGCTTTCGCCGACTTGGGCTGTCGCTATCTGCAACTCGACGAAGTCAATTTCGCCTATCTCTGCGACCCAAAGCTGCGCGCCCAGGTGACGGGCCGCGGTGAGGATCCGGAAAAGCTGCCGTCGGTCTATGCGAGCATGATCAATGCTGCCATAGCGGAGGTTCCACCCGACATGACCATCGCCATGCATCTGTGTCGCGGTAATTTCCAGTCGACCTTTGTCGCCTCGGGTGGCTACGAGCCGGTCGCGGAAATCCTGTTCAATACCATCAACGTGCACGGCTACTTTCTGGAATACGACAGCGATCGGGCGGGAGGGTTCGAGCCGTTGCGCTTCGTGCCCAAGGGAAAAACAGTCGTACTGGGCCTTATCACATCGAAATCGGGGCGGCTTGAATCGCGCGAAGAACTCAAGCGGCGGATCGACGAAGCGACAAAATACGCGCCGCTTGAGCAGCTATGTCTGTCGCCGCAGTGCGGTTTCGCGTCAACGGAAGAAGGCAATATCCTGTCCGAGGATGAGCAATGGGCAAAGCTAGCGATGATCGTCGAGCTGGCCGAGGAAATCTGGGATTAGCGGAGGAAACATGTCACAGCGTTCCAAACCGCCATTCCGTGCCGATCATGTCGGCAGTCTGCTGCGGCCGCCGGCGCTGAAGAAAGCGCGCGAGCAGCGCGTAAAAGACGAAATTACACCGGCTCAACTGAAGGAGATTGAAGACCGCGAGATCGAGCGTGTCATAAGGAAACAGGAAGACGTGGGCTTGCAGTCGATCACCGATGGCGAATTCCGCCGCTCCTGGTGGCATCTTGATTTTCTCTGGGGCCTCGATGGGATTGAAAAGCACGTCATGGATACGGGCGTGTCCTTCGCCGCGGTGACGACCCGCAATGAAGGCCTCAAGGTAACCGGGAAGGTCGGTTTTTCCGGCCATCCGATGATCGAGCACTTCAAGTTTGTCGCGTCACATACAAAACGGGCGCCGAAAATCACGATCCCGGCGC
>Ga0318541_10000949_pt1 | contig 10351 bp, 9 predicted proteins | sample GRESIP166b4f26_FD_202503 | JGI IMG/M metagenome (GOLD analysis project Ga0318541, IMG submission 202503) | Tropical soil microbial communities from Luquillo Experimental Forest, Puerto Rico - GRE.SIPMG.166b4f26 | ecosystem: Environmental > Terrestrial > Soil > Tropical forest > Bulk soil...
GCCGTACGAGGTCACCGCGTACACACCAAGCGTCGCGATGAAGAGCGCGACCATCCCGAAGGCAACAAACAGCTGCATCTGGTAGCGGCGCCCGGCGACCGATGCGTCGACGAGGGCGTCGAGCGGGCGCGGGCTTCCGATGGCAATGTCCGGATCGATCTCACGCACCGCGCGCCGGACGGATGGCATGACCGATGTTGGATCGCCGGCCGCCTTGACGAGCAGCGACGTCGTCGCCCGGGCGCGCCACCAGTACGGCAGATAGACCATCAGCGGCGGCGTCCGCTCGAGCGAGGTGATCTTCGCATCGGCGACGATGCCAACCACCTCGAAGCCGTCTTCGCTCGGAATACCGCGGCTGAACCGCTTCCCGAGCGCGTCCTGTCCCGGCCACAGGCGCATGGCCGTTCGATCGGAGACGACCGCCGGCATCGAATGCCCCGGCGGGCGTTCTGCGTCAGTGAACGACCGTCCGCGCAACACGGCGATGCCCATCGTCCGAAAGAACTCCGGGCCGACGAAACGGAAGTTCGCGGTGGGGTTCTCGGAGCGTGGACGCGTGCTGCCTTCCGGCGCAATGACATTCACCTGCCCAGAGCCGGCCAAAGGGGACACTGAGATCGGGGAGGCAGTCGCCACACCGGGCAATGCTCGGACCGCGGCGAACAGACGGTCGTAGACGGCGGTCCGTGCCAACTCGGTCGCGTAGCGGCTCTGCGACAGGGACACCGGCACGAGCAGCACGCGCTCGGCGGCGAACCCGCGATCGACGCGCATCAGCCGTACGAAGCTGGCGACGAGAAGACCGGTGACGGCTAGCAGCGTGACCGACATGGCCACTTGCAGCGCGAGTAGCGCACCGCGCGCCCGGACGCCGCCGCGATCGCTCGTCGTTGTCAGAGCACCTTGGCGCAGCGTCCGCTCGAGGTCCCGGCGCGCAATCCGCCACGCCGGCAGGATCGCCACCACAACGCCCGCAAGAATCGATACCGCCGCGGCGAACGCGAGCACACGCGTGTCGATTGCGACCTCATTCACGCGGGGGAGATCGATCGGCGCGGTTCGCACGAACAGGTGAAGCGCCGCCCGGGCGACGGCTAGTGCCAGTGCGCCCCCGCTCGCCGCCAACACCAGCTGCTCGATCGCGGCACGCGCCACCAGCCGCGACGGGCTTGCGCCAAGCGCAGACCTGACCCCGGCGTCGCGCAGGCGCCCGCCCGCGCGCGTCAGTGAGAGGTTTGCCAGGTTCGAGCAGGCAATCAGGAGCACGGCAACGATCGCCCCGAGCAGCAGCAGCAATCCCCGCCGCGCCTTGCCGACGAGAGCCTCGTCGAGCGGCGTGACGACGCTCGCGAGCGTGACCAATTCGTGCGCTTCCCTTGTCGCAATTGCGCTCACTTGCGATTGCAGCACGTCGAGCTCGGCGCGCGCCTGCTCCGCCGTGACCCCGGCGCGCAGCCGTCCGATCGCCTCATTGTTGTGATCGCCCTCCCAGCCGACGCGCTCCGCGTCCATGTGGATCGGCACGAATGCGTCGCCGTTCGACGCCAGCCGCTCGGTCGGCAGACGGAAATCAGCGCCGAGGACGCCCACGATCGCGTGCGGCGTTCCATCGAGCACGAGCGCGCGCCCGAGGATCGCCGGATCCGATCCGAACCACTGCCGCCACGTTCGGTCGGTGATGACGGCGACCTCCGGCCGTCCGCTTGGCTCGTCGTCCGGCGTGAGCGTCCGGCCAAGCGCGGCCTGCACGCGCAACACCTCGAACAGCGATCCGCTGGCGTGTGCGACGTCGATCTGCGTCGCGTCGCCGACGCCGGTCAGGTTCGCAGGCAGGATGATGTACTGAGCGAGCGACTCGAACAGACTCGAGTGCTCCCGCCAGTACTCGAAGTGGTGCTCGTTCACAGGCGCCGTCGGGAACCGGTCCAACAGCTGACGCCAGATCTCTTTGACGTCGACGAGACGGTGCGACTCGCGGTACGCGAGCGGTTTCAGCAGGATGCCGTTGACGATGGAGAAGACCGCGGTCGTCGCTCCGATGGTCAGCGCGAGGGTCAGTACAACCGTGAGGGAGTACCCCAGGTCCCGGCGGAGCCCGCGCAGGACGTCGCGGAAATCAAAAGCGAGGGATCCCATGGGGGCTTGGACGGAAGGGCGCGGGCAGTGGTTGACCCCCAATGCCGGCGCGTGTGTGAAACAGCCGCGCGTCGTGATTCGGCCCCCGGCGCGTCGTGTGAATCAGCCTTGGGTTCCGCTGACGACTCGCAGGTATGCTCGCCAGGGACCGACTTCATCCGAGTACTGCCGGGCCAGCACTCGTGAAATCTGCACCACGTGGTCGAGATCGTGCGCGACCCACGTGGCCAGGAGCTGGCGCAGCGTCACGATGCCGAGCTCGGGGTGCCGCCCTCGGCGGTCGAGGTCCGCGTCGGTCAGCCGCATCGCCGCGAGCTCACGAAGGCTGTCCCGGCGCCTCGCCGCGAACTCATCGAGCAGGCTGGCCAACGTTCGTCCTTTTGATGCTGCGAATTGCGCAAGGCGATCGAACTTCACGAATGCCAGAGCCTCGCCGTGCTCCAGGATCGTCCTCACGCGCGGCACCCAGTCGGTTCGCTCGCCATGGATCAGGTGTCCGATAATGTCGAAGGGGCTCCACGTCTCGCCTCCCTCGTGCGCTGAAACCCAGCCGTCCGGAAGGCCGCGCAGCAGCGCGTCGAGTGTCGATGGCGTTCGAGTCAGGATGGCGACCGCTTCTTCCATTTCGAAGCGGCGGCGCGTGCGGTCGACGTGTGCTTCCATGCCGGCTTCGGCCAATATATCAGGTGCCCGGGCGCGCTAACCAACACTCGCGGTCGCCGCTGTGGAAGCCGCAATGGCGCGGAGGGCTACCCAACTGGCACAAAGCCGCACTCGTGGCATCGTTCACCGTGCGGACGCCCTCTCGGCCTACTGGGTGACCGCAAAGCAGTAGATCAACCCGGCGCCGCCCGTACTCACCAGATTGGGCTGACTGCAGCCGCGACTCGGATGCGCCGAATTCCACGAGCTGTTGCCCCCGCCCTGCTTATCAGAATGACCCAGTTGAGCGGTGCCGGCGCCGTTGCCCATCCAGTTGTTGCACGTGTGATCGCCGCCGTCGGAGTACCCGCGGCCGTCCGGCTGCGTGCCGGTGAGGATGTCGTGCTGGTTTGGAGTGTCGCCCACGCCGTTGACGGCTGTGCCTTTTTCGGTCAACGAAAACTGCTTGCCCAGGGCATTGCCGAGCCGCGCCTGATCGATCGTGTCACCATGCAAGTCGCCAAGATTCTGCGCGACGCGCTGGCCCCGCGCGTTGTACCACGGGCCGCCCCCAATCCGGTCGCGCGCGCTTACAGCGCCGGATCCTTGCGTGCTGAGATACGCGTGCCACGTCGCGCTTCCGCGTCCTGCGGCGGCTGCGAGCGCCTGACAGTGCGCGTCGGCACCTGCCAGCCCCCCGAGGTTTGCGCCGTCGCCCTTTCCGACGCTCGTCACAAAGAACGACATCGGCTGCTGCGGCTGCTGTTGCGCCGGCTGCGCGAGCGCCATGATCGTCGGAATCGCTGCAAGGCATGCCACGACCACCAACCGCCAAGTCCTCATATTCGTATTCTCCATGTCACATGCTCAGGATCGAGCGCTCACGATACTCCAATGGCCGGCCGGCGGCTCGAAATTTCGGGGCGGGTGGCCCTGAGGGCGCCAATCCATTCGGTGACCAGGTCGAAGCAATCATTTACAATTGCCGACAATCTCACCGGTGCCCTGGCGCGAATCGGGCGCCGTACCGTCCTGAGCTCATCCTGGGCGTCGAAATCGGAGGTGGGTAACCGAATCGCGGATGGGAGGTTGTCATGAGCGCTTGGATCAGGCGTTTCCTCTTCCCGACGATGTTGACCGCGACGATTGGACTCGGGGCTGCTGCGGCCCCTCACGACTCTCAAGCCACTCGAACCGAGGACCCCATCCTGGGAACCTGGCAGCTCGACGTCTCGCAGTCGAAGTACACGCCGGGGCCTCCGCCGAAGAGCGAACGACGAACCTACGATCCCGCCCCCGATGGCTTGAAGGTCACGATCACGAGAATAGAGGCGGACGGCCACCCGACGTCGATCGAGTACACGGCAGATTACAACAGCATGGAATATCCGGTGTCGGGATCGAGTGAAGTCAATACGATCGCGCTGCGACGTGTCGACGTCTACACGGCGGAGGCCACGCTCGCGCACGCCGGCAAGGTCATGGGAGCCGCCCGGCGCGTCGTCTCGAAGGACGGCAAGACACTCACAATCAGCCTGGAGGGAACGGACTCGAGGGGCCGGTTCAACAACGTCTCGGTTTATACGAGACAGTCGAAGTAAGCGCCGCTGTCAGCGCTCTATGACTCGCTGTGTGGTAAGGCCCGTCCGGTCCTCGAGTGCCGAAAGCACCTGACTGGCTTGTCCGTCGCTGACACGCAAGACGATGAACCGATCCGTCGTATTTGTGCCCAACGAAATCCAGTGTCGGTCGACGACGATGCCAAGCGCGTCCAGGACGCCGCCGTTGACGGCATGCGCGACGCGCGCCGGTCCCGTCGGCGAGCGCCACATCGGGTCGCGACCGATCGAGTAATTGATCGACGTGACGCCGCCGAAGGCCACCGTATACACGGGCTTCCCGTCGGTGTCGGTCATCACAGTCGCCTTCCCGTCCTCCAACGCCAGCCGCGCGTCGCGCTCTCGCTGCCAGCGCCCCGTCCCTACGAGCGTCGCGACCCTGAAAACCAATCGATCCGATGTCCTGCCGGCTCTCCTCAGCACCCAATCGTGCGACCAGGTCGCGGTACTCATCGTCGCCGAACGCGGCGCGACGAGAGCGAAAACGATGAGGGCTGTGGCGAACATCCCCAGCGCGATTTCCGCGACACGCTTGGGAAGTGTGAGGACAGGCTGCGCCTTCTCAGTCAACGAGCTCCAGACGGATTCCGCCGTCCCGAAGAGCCCGCTTTCTGTCAGCGAGCTCCATGCGGATTCCGCGACGCTGAAGACCGTGCTCCTCCGTCGCGAGCTCCACGCGGACTTGGCCATGCCGACAAGCGTGCTTTTCGTCAACGAGCTCCACGCGGACTTCGCCGCGCTGACAAGCGTGCTCCTTGCTGGCCATTTCACCGGGACGCTGCCCGTCGGGGAGGAGCCGGCGATTGGCGCTCCGACGTGTGCGTTTGACAAGACGAGCGTACGTGGCGGCGTTTGCTGCACAGGCGTGTGCCCGCCACCCGCCGCGGTGATGGCAAACGGCTGCGCGGGTTCAGGAATGGTCGCCACACCAGCGGCCTTCGCCAGCGCCTCACCGAACAATTCGGCGGTTTGAAAGCGATCGGCGGGCACCTTGGCAAGCGCGCGCTGCACGATCGTCGCGCACCAGTCAGGCAGCCCTTGGCGATGGCAGCCGAGCGGCGTCGGCGCTTCCGACAGCTGGCGCTGCAGCATGGCGATCGGCGTCTCAGCCTCGAAGGGGAGCGCGGCGGTCAGCAGGCGGTAGAAGATCACGCCGACCGAATAGAGATCGGTTCGGCCATCGATGTCCTGGCTCAGGACCTGTTCGGGCGCCATGTACGCCGGCGTCCCCAGCATGGCCCCGTCGATCGTCAGCCGGTCCGAGCCACAAACGCGCGCAATGCCGAAATCCATCAACTTGACGGCGCCCGTGTCGGTCACCATCACGTTTGCCGGTTTCATGTCGCGGTGCACGACGCCGGCGCGGTGGGCGTACGCGAGCGCGGACAGAATCTGCCCGGTGAGACACGCGGCGCGATCGGGCGGCAGCGCCCCAAGATCGCTCGAGATTCTATCGAGCGTCTTTCCGCGCACGAACTCCATCACCATGAAGAGATCGTCCTCAGCCTGGAACATTTCGTAGATCGTCGCGATTGAGGGGTGGCTCAGCTTGGCGAGTATCGTTGCCTCGCCGAGAAAGCGCCGCATCGCGTCTCTGTCGGCGAGATCCGGGTTGAGGACCTTGACGGCGACCTCGCGCTGGAGTGTCTCGTCTACGCCCTTGTAAACCGTTCCCGACCCACCGCGCCCGAGCAGGTCGACGATCCGATAGTGGCCAACGGTTCTGCCAATCACACCCGTCTGTCTCAGTAACCCTTAAACCTATCGGCGCTTCCTCACGGCCCGCCTCTGCACGGGTGTCGCTGCCGCTGCCCAAAACGGCGCGCTTCGATCGGGCCGCATGACTGACGGGCGTCCAACGCCGGCTGGGTCGTGGTCGGGGCGGATGAGTCGCCTTGAGTCCTCGCCGCTGCAGATGCTTCGTCAAGGCGCCGCTTTTCGTCCGCCCGGTCATCGCGTCAGAATAAGCGTGGAGCATCCTCATGAACAGGCATCGACTGCAGGGACTGCGTGCATCCTGCGCTGCGCAGATGAGGCCAGCAGAACCCGCCGAGCCCTGGTAACCCCATGTTGAGACGCAGCCAACGCATGGGCCGCGTGACGATGATCGCGCTGGCCGTCCTGCTTGCGATGGGTGGCGCCGCGCTCGCGCAGTTCGGTTTCGGCGTCATCGGCCCTCCGTATCAACCGCTGCCCAACATTCCCTATGACGGCCGCTTCACGTTCGTGCGCGTGCGGTACGATCCCGCGCCCGGCGGCTTCTGGCCGGGGCGGCGTCCATCGTGGATTCATGGCTACCCGCTCGCCGAGCGCAACCTGATGAAGATCATGAACGAGGTGAGCTTCCTCGGCGCTCACGACGACATCAACACTGTGACGCTCGACGATCCGGCGCTCTTCAGGTATCCAATCGCGTACATCATCGAAGTCGGCTGGTGGACGGTCACCGACCGCGAGGCCGCGGGGCTGCGGGCCTACTTGCAGAAGGGCGGGTTTCTATTCGTCGACGACTTCAAGCCGGCGGGATGGCGCGGTCTTCCCGGCGGCGGCTGGGAGCCGTTTGCCGAAACCATGCGCCGCGTGCTGCCGGATGCGCAGTTTCTCGACATGGTGCCGGGCGATCCCGTGTTCCACACATTCTTCGAAATCAACGACCTGGATCACTTCCCGCAGGCGTACGTGGCCGGTGATCCTGTTTTCAGGGGCGTCTTCGAGGACAACGATCGCCACAAACGGCTGATGGCCATTATCAATTACAACACCGACGTCTCACAGTTCTGGGAGTGGTCCGGCCGCGGCTTTCGCCCCTTCGATCAGACCAACGAGGCGTACAAGCTCGGCGTGAATTACCTGATCTACGGCCTCACGCACTGACAGTTCGGTGATATCTGTAACAACCGAGGGGCGTCCCCGCACCTGAGCTAGGTGACCATCGTGATCATTCTTTTGTTGCTTTCCGAATGATGGCGTCTCACGCCATAATCGGTCGGCGGATCCGGGTTACCGATCTTACGGTCAAGTCGCATGGGAGCGGGTCATCATGCGACAGTTGCAGAAACGAGGAGGAGCCGATGGGTTTTCTCTATTGGATCGTGGTCGGACTCATTGCCGGATGGCTGGCAGGCCAGGTGATGAAGGGCGGCGGGTACGGCGTGGTGATGGACATTGTCCTGGGCGTGCTCGGCGGCATTGTCGGCGGCTGGCTTGTCGAATTCCTGGGCTTCTCACCGGGCGGAGGTCTGGTCCCGTCGATCGTTGTCGCCTTTATCGGGGCCGTAGTTCTCGTGTGGATCACGCGGCTCATCAAGAAAGCGGCGTAACTCTGGCGACGTACGAGCCGCACCGCGGCGGCTACTGAAACGGCGAGGCGCGCCGGTCGCACCGCCGGCTCGCCAGCGCCCGCTGATCGCCCGTAATCGCGGCAATGTTGGCTCGTCATGGCTCGAATGCTGGCCTCGCGCTCGGTAACGGCCATGGCAGACGTTCGACGGCGTGCGACATCGAGCGCCTTGGGTAGTACAGGAGGCTGATCATGCCGGTCTACGAGTTCGCTTGCCGCGACTGTCAGAAGACTTTCGAGATCGTCCGGCCGATGTCGGAGTCGTCAGCCACGATCACGTGCCCTCATTGCGGGAGCACCAAGGTCGAGCGGATCTGGAGTAGCGTGTTCACGATCACATCGAAGAAAAGCTGAGGCTGCTCGTCCGTGTGGTTGGGGACGCCTGGAGGCGCGCTCCCCGTTGACGTGGAGTGCTATGCAGGGTACCGAGGCGAGGAAACGCCTCGGCGCTTCGGGCTCTCGGGAGCTGAGGTCGAGATCGCTGAAGTTATCGACCGCTGGCTGGCTCCCGATCACCGCTATTTCAAGGTGCGGGACCGCAACGGCCACGTCTACATCCTCCGTAACGACGTCGCTTCCGAGCGGTGGGAGCTGACGTTCTTCCGGCGCGGGACGAAGGGCGCGGAGTTGTCTGCGCCGCCCACAGATTGAGATGGTGCGGTCCGCGTCGGTTCGCGTCTACGGGCCGCTCAACGACTTCCTGCCGCCTGCTCGCAGACAGTCGCCCCTCCTCTACGCTTTCGAAAGCGGTTCATCGGTGAAGGACCTCGTAGAGGCGCTCGGCATCCCGCATCCGGAGATTGACCTGCTGATTGTGGACGGCCGGCCGGTGGACTTCAGCTACCGCCTTCGCGAGGGGGATCGCGTGGCCGTGTATCCGCTGATCCGGGCGTTCGATCTGGGCGACACCGCCCGTCTCCGACCTCCTCCTCAAAGCGAGCCCCGTTTCGTTGCCGACGTTCATCTCGGTCGTCTCAGCGCCTACCTCAGGCTCGCAGGCTTCGACACGAAGTACCGCAACGACTACCGCGACGACGAGATCGTCGCCATCTCGGCCTCCGAGGACCGCGTGCTGCTCACTCGCGACGTTGGCGTGCTCAAGCACGGGATCGTCATGCGAGGCTACTTCCTGCGCGAGACGCAGCCCGCGCGACAGCTGGTCGAGGTGTTGCGCAACTTCGATCTCGTGACCAGCGCGGGGCCGTTTACCCGCTGCCTGCGATGCAACAGCCGTCTGCATGTCGTGGCCAAGGACCGCGTGGAGCAACTGCTACCCGCACGCACGCGCGAGCGCTACCGCGAATTCTCTCGATGCCCGACCTGCGGCCGCGTTTACTGGCAGGGCTCGCACTACTCGCGCATGAAGGTCTTCATCGAAGCGGCTTTCGCGGCTGCCATGCACGCCAGCCGGCGCTAAGCGCCACAGTTGTCGTCTGGTCTGTCGGCCGTCTCACCATCCGATCTTGATGAAAGAGACAGCCTGCCGCGGTAGCTCGAACGTCACGGTTACAGAGGCGGCACGTGCCTCCAGTACACGCGGTGGTTCGAGTCGCTCGAGCTGTCCGGCCCGTTCGAGGGCGTGATATTGCCCGGTCGACGGTTGAGCCGGTGATCCCATCTTCTTCCACGCCTCGTACGCATTGCTGTGATCGGCGTCGATGCGATAGTGCTCGAGGGTCGGCCGATCAACCGGGATGCCGTCGATCTTCAGCTCGATCTTCGACGCCTGAGCTGGAACCTCGTCGTCGTGATAGTTCCATACGAGGATCGCAATCGCGCGGTTGCTGCGACTGCCGAGCGCGTTGATGTCCGGTTCGTCTCCGACGCCGCGATCTCGTACAGACGCCAGACTCCGTCCCGCGCTGCTCTCGGCCGCAACCCGAGAGTCTCCCATCCGTCCCAGCATGCGGAACACGCTGAGCACCGGCTTGGCGATACCGTTCGTCGCAAGATCGCGGAACCCAGCGAAGTAGGGCTGATTCTCGAATTCGAATGCCCACGTGACGGCGCCGGCCAGGTTCACCTGATACAGATCCGCCAGCTCGTACGTGCGCGCGAGCTGTTCGGCCGTATAACTCGCGTACAGCGTCCCGTTCCGATACGCGTTCTCGGGGTTGGTGCGCATCGAGCACGCGGCGCATCCTTCAGGATCGGACTCGCCGACGATAATCGGCGTCTTCTGCAGCTCGGGGAAGGAGGCGACGATACTGAAGCCGTTTGAGATAGCCGTGAGCTGGTTCGTGAGTCCCATGCGGACGTGTCCGTCGACGAGGCGTGGCGCACCCTTCGCGTGGAATCCGACGTAATCGAGCGGTGAGCCGGTCTTCCCCGTCGCGAAGTTCGTGCCCCGGAGGCAGTGCTCGAGAAAACCACGCAGGAACTCCTGCGACCGGGCGCTGTTTGGGCTGGTCACGTGGGGTCCGCCGACACGCGCCGCCGGGAGCGCCCGTTTCAAACCCTCCGCAGCAAAATCGTACAACTTGTCATACTCCTCAACCGTGCCGTGCCAGTACCCGATGTCGGGTTCGTTCCAGACTTCCCAATACCAACTCTCGACTTCCGCGCGGCCGTACCGGTCGACCACGTGGCGCGCCCACTGAAAAATCAGCTC
>Ga0318541_10000954_pt1 | contig 10330 bp, 8 predicted proteins | sample GRESIP166b4f26_FD_202503 | JGI IMG/M metagenome (GOLD analysis project Ga0318541, IMG submission 202503) | Tropical soil microbial communities from Luquillo Experimental Forest, Puerto Rico - GRE.SIPMG.166b4f26 | ecosystem: Environmental > Terrestrial > Soil > Tropical forest > Bulk soil...
GCCTCACCGTTTACGCCGATACCGCGCGCGCGTCGGCAGCGTCGGCGGCTGCACGCGCGGTATCGGCGTAAACGGTGAGGCAGGCACGCGCGCCCTCCCCTTTCGGATCGGCAATGCGCGCCAGCGCCTGTTCGAGTCGGTCGCGGCAAGAGGGGCCTTTCATGCTTCACTCGCCAATGGTTAGTGCTGAAGTAAGCTCTACGGCAGGTCGCGAACCATATAGCAAACCTGTCACAAAGCTGCGATCATTCGCGGCAATCGGCGCACATCGACGAGGAATGCCAGGGATAACGCGATGGACAACGGTAAGCCGAAAATTGCTTTTATCGGATTTGGCGAAGCCGGCCAGGCGATCGCTGCCGGCTTCCACGACGCCGACGCCGCGCAGATGAGCGCTTGGGACATCCTGTTTCCCGACGCCGCTGGCAACAAGCTGCGGCGAACCGCTGACGCAAGCGGCGTGCGCTGCGCCATTTCCGCCGCCGATGCAGTGCAAAACGCCGAAATCGTCATTTCCGCTGTCACCGCGGCATCGAGCGGCGAGGCGGCGCAATCAGTGACAGCGCATCTGCGCGGAAAACCTTTCTTCCTTGACATCAATTCGGTATCGCCCGGCCGCAAGCAGGACACCGCCAAAATGCTCGGTGCCGCCGCGCGCTATATCGACGTCGCCGTGCTGGCGCCAATTCATCCGGCACGGCACCAGACGCCGTTGCTCATTGCCGGACTCGACAGCCAAGCCGTCGCGCCGGCGCTCACCGGATTGGGCATGCGCGCGAGCATCGCCGGCGTCGAGGTCGGCGCGGCGGCGGCGATCAAAATGGTGCGCAGCGTCATGATCAAGGGTATCGAGGCGCTGACGCTGGAGTGTTTTTTGGCCGCGGCGCGCGCCGGGGTCATCGACGAAGTCGCAGCGTCCATGCGGAACAATTACCCCGGCCTGGATTGGGCGAAGGTCGTTCCTTACAACTTGGAACGAATGGCGGTTCACGGTGAGCGGCGCGCCGCCGAAATGGAGGAAGTGGCCGAAACCTTACGCGAGCTCGGTGTCGAGCCGCTGATGACGAACGCCACCGTCAAACGCCAGCGCGAAATGGGCGAAATCGGGCAGCAGCAATTAGTCCGCGGCGTTCTCGATAAGGACCGCGCCGCCATGCTTGGCGCGATCAGCGCCGCGGCGCGCGACCGTCATTAAAGCATCAAGCGGGATAGCTTATCGCCGGCGCCCCTTGCGGCGCTCGCGCGGCGTCGTGCGCGCCGACCTCGGCATTGCGCGCCGCGTCGCCTTGGCTGCCATGTGGCGCGGCGGCAGGCCGCCGCTCGCTTCCAACCGCGCGCTCCAATATTCCCAAGTCCTGGTGACAACGTTGGGCAGTGCGCTCAGCGTTCCGGCCAATTTGATTTCGCCGCGATGCAAAGGCTGCGGGGTCCCGAGCGCAAGCGCGCGCAATTGATATTCCGCGTTGTCGCACATGAAGATCGCCCGCGCCACGAGTTCCTTGAGAGTTGTGCCAACCACCGTTGCGCCGTGGCGATTCATCAGCACCGCCGAATTTTGACCAAGCGCGCGGGCGAGCGAGCGTCCCTCCTCCGGCTTGACGACGAGAAGATTGGTGTCGCCGAATTCATCATATTGGTCCCAAAACAGCGCCTCTTCCCCCATAGCGGCTCCGAGATGGAAGACCGGCACGATTGGCTTGCCGGCGATGCAGAACGGCATCACCGCAGGAGCATGATGATGACATACGGCGACCACGTCGCTCCGTGCCTGATAGATGCAGCCATGGATGACGCGCTCGGCATAAAGTAGCGTCTTCGGCGGCCGCACCGGCTCGGAATCCAGCGTGAACTCCAAGATATCGTCGGGCTCGATCAAGAGCGGCGAGCGCGACCGCGACAGCAAATATCGATCGCGATTGGCCGGATGGCGCACGCTGACATGACCAAAGGCATCAAGAACGCCTTCATGAGCGAGGATTCGATTGGCTAGCGCCAATTCCTCGATCACATCATTTGTTGCACTGAGCACAGCTTCCCCCCTCAAGCGCCCGCTACCTGCGATGCCGCCGACTTATCAGGCCGTCAACGCGCGCACGTTGAAAGCGCGGATCGGCCGGTGCAGGCCCTTCAGGTCGACCTCGCCGAGCGCCTCGAGATCGGCAACCTTCTCGACAGCGACTTGAACCCGCCCGTCGACCAGGATTTGCCGATCATTGGCATGTGCACACAAGCGCGAGCCGATATTGACCACCGTGCCGGTCGCTGAATAGTGAAAACGACCCTTATAACCGACGTTTCCGAGCGTGGCATGACCTGAGGCGATCCCTATGCCGAATCCGAGTTCGTGACCGAATCGGCGCCAGTTGTCCGCGAGCGCCGCGACGTGACTGCGCATTTCGACTGCCATACGCACGGCGCGCACCGCAGGATCGGAGCACGGAATCGGATCGTTGAAGATGATCAGGAGGCCGTCGCCGGCGAAGTACTGCAACGTGCCCTCGAACCGGTCGATCGACTCGCCGAGACAGCGATAATATTCCTGCAGGACCGTGATGATGTCTTCCGGCTCGGCGTGCTCGGCAAATGCGGTAAAGCCCCGAAGATCGCAGAACACCGCCGTAATGTCGCGCCGGTGGCTCTCCAACATCTTCTCGTCTGTCACCACCAGCTTGGCAATCTGCGGCGAGAGAAAACTCTTGAGCTTGTTCATGCGATCAAGCTCTGAAACCTGCTCGTTCACGCGCTGCTCGAGCGTTTGATTCCAGCTCGCGAGATCCTTGGCCTGAGCTTGGACTTGATCGTGCAACTCCTTGATTCGCAGCATCGAGCGCACGCGGGCGACCAGTGCCGACTGGTCGATCGGCTTGGTCAAGTATTCGTCGGCGCCGGCATCCAGACCGGTGACCACGTCCTGCGAGGCGGCCCGCGCCGTGCACAGGATGATCGGCATGAACGGCATGGTCGGATCTTTCTTCAACCTCCGGCAGACCTCGAAGCCGTCGAGCTTTGGCATTTCGACGTCCAGCAGCATGAGATCGGGGCGATGCTGCGAGGCGCTCGCCAGCGCCTCCTCGCCGTCGGCCGCTTGCAGCGTCTCATAGCCGTGTTTTGACAGCCGGGTGACGAGAATGTCCCGGTTGGTCTCGTTATCATCGACGATGAGGATGCGCGCGGGATTATGCATGTGGCTCCGGTGCGCTACGGCAAGAACTCTTTGATTTTGGCGAGCAGCTGGCGTGGACTGTAAGGCTTGGTGACGTAGGCGTCACAACCGGCGGCACGCGCTTTGCCATCGTCGCCGCTCAAGGCATAGGACGTCACGACGATGATCGGAATTTTTTTCAGTTCAGGATCGGCCTTGATACGGCGCGTGGCTTCATAGCCATCCATCAATGGCAGTTGGATGTCCATGAGGATGAGATCGGGGCGCTGCTCTTTGGCCGCAGCAACGCCGGTTTCGCCGTCCCAAGCTTCGGTCATTTCATAACCGACGCTGCCCAATAGGTCGCGGAGGATTTGGCGATTGTCCTCCTGATCCTCGACTACAAGTATGCGTTTGCTCATGCCTTCCCCGTCAGTTCAACGCGCAAGGGAACCGTGAAGAAAAATGTCGAGCCGCTGCCGAGTGTCGATTCCACCCACAGCCGCCCGCCATGCATCTCGACGATGCGCTTGGCGATGGCCAAGCCGAGGCCGGTGCCGCCCTTGGCCTTGGTGTGAGTGCTGTCGGACTGCTGGAATTCTTCAAAAATCTTGGCCTGGTCCGCCTCGGCGATCCCAGGTCCGGTGTCGATCACCGCAATGGTGTAGTCGCCATTGGCTGCGGAAGCTTTCATGGCAACTTCACCGGTATCCGTGAACTTGATGGCATTGCCGACGAGATTAAGAAGCACCTGCGACAACCGCCGCTCGTCGCCATGTGCGGTCGGTAAATTCGGCGGAACCTCAAGCTTGAAGCCAAGCTTTTTGTTGCCGGCCAGCGGCTCGACCGCAACATAGACACCCTGCATCATGTCCTTGATCGAATAATCACTGAGCGAGAGAACAAGCTGCCCCGCCTCGATCTTGGAAAGGTCTAGCACGTCGTTGATGAGCCCGAGCAAGTGCTTGCCATTGGTCTGGATGCGCTCAAGCACATTGCGCATTTTCTCCGGCGCGTCGCCGTAAATGCCGTCGAGCACGAGTTCGGCATAGCCGAGGATGGCGTTGAGCGGCGTGCGTAATTCGTGGCTCATATTGGCGAGGAACTGCGATTTGTGTTTGCTCGCCTCCTCGACTTGGCGGCTCTTTTCTTGGATTTCCTCCAACAGACGTACGTTCTCGATGGCAATGACGGCCTGGTCGGCAAAGGTATTGGCAAGTTCGATCTGCTTTTCGGCAAATGGACGTGCTGTGGTCCGGCCTAAAATGATGACTCCGATCGGGTTACCTTCACGCAACAGCGGCACCCCTAGGATCGTATGATAACCCTCCCGCTGCGTGATACTAGTCATCGTATATTCTGGATCGGTCTGAACATCGGCGATATGAATAGGCTTGCCTTCCAACAAAACGCGTCCGGCGACCGTGCCGCGATCCGGTTCGACCGGACGGTTTTTCATGCTCTCTTGAAACTCGGGCGAGACGCCGTGGCCTGCGACGTGAAGAAAACTCATCCCCTTCGGACGGCGAATGGTCGCCATGTCCGCATCGCACAGACGCGCGACCGATTCGACCAACGTGTTAAGCACCGATTGCAGATCGAAGGTCGAACGGCCGATGATTTTCAGCACTTCGGCCGTCGCGGTCTGCTGCTCGAGCGATTCGCCAAGTTCGCGGGTGCGTTGCTGCTCGGCCTCGAACAGCCGCACGTTCTCGATCGCGATCGCCGCTTGATCGGCGAAAGTCGACAGCAGCGTGATATGCTTTTGCTCGAATGGCCGCACGTCAGTGCGGCGTATTGCAATGGCGCCGAGCGCGTGGCCCTCGCGGATCAGCGGCACGCCGAGAATCGTGTGATGGCCAAACCTTTGCGCCATATGCTGACCGAGGGGAAATTCATTACCGGCTTGCTGCACGTCTACGACATGGATCGGTTGCATATCGACAACAGTTCGCCCCGCGATCGTCGAACGATCCAATGGAAACGGCTCATCAACCGGCCCACCAATCTCGCCGAAGCCAGCAACAACGCGCAACACGTCACCCTCGACAATGAAAATATCCGCATATTGTGCCTCGCAGATGCGGGCCGCATGCTCGGCGACCGAATTGAGCACAGGCCGGACGTCATCTGGCGAATTTGAGATCACGCGCAGGATTTCGCTGATGGCGGTTTGTTGCTCGAGCGACACGCTTAATTCGGCGGTGCGCTGCACAACCTTTTTCTCAAGGTCGGCATAGGATTCCTGCAGCTTGCCGGCCATGTCGTTGAACTGGTCGGCAAGCGCCTCGACTTCATCGCCGCTCTTGATGGCGATGCGCTGGCCGAGATCGCCGCTGCCGATGCGCGCGGCGCCAACGCGGAGTGCCTGGATCGGCACCACCATGCGTCGGGCCAAGAACATGCCGGCGATGAAGGCGAGCGCCAGCGCGCCGAGCAGGACGTAGCCCATGCGCTCGATTGACTGGTAAAGCGGTGCATAGGCTTCTTCGATCGGGGTCTCGACAAAGACGAACCAGCCAAGCGGGTTGACCGGCGCATAGGCCGTCAGCACTTTGTGGCCGCCAATATCATCGGCCTCCTGCACGGCCTCAGTCGCGGAGCCCGCACGGGCTCCGCGCACCTGCGTCAGGCGCGACATGTCGGTATTGCGCAACACCAGGCTGATGTCGGGATGCGCGATCAGGCGCCCGTCGGAATCCGCCACATAGGCGCGGCCATGGGCGCCGACTTTGATTTTGGAAACAACGTCCCAGATCAGTTTGAGATTGACCTGCGCGATGCTCACGCCAGTGTCGCGCCGGGTGCCGGCAAGCGACAGCGTCATATAGGGCTCGGACTCGCGGCGGAAATAAACCGGGCCGTAATAGACCTTATGCGCCACGGCCTGCGTGAATTCCGGCTTATTCGAATAATCGATGCCGCTGCCGACCACGTCCATGGTCAGGCGCGAAACTTTTAGCTGCTCGTGGCCCGCCGCATCGATCTGTGCGAGCTCGGTGATCGCGGGGACTTGACGAAGCAGCCGGAGCGCGTCGAATCGGCGCTGATCGAGAGTTCCATCGGTCCACGGCAGCTGCGTGGTCCAGCCCACCTGGCTTTCGATCTGGGTAATGAATTCCTCGATTTTGTCGGCGGCCGCGACTGCTTGCTGCTCTTGGATATTGATCAAAGAGCCCTTGTGCTCCTGATAAGAGAACCAGACCTCGAAAGCGCCATTGGCAACGAGCGCCAGCACGACCACGGCGACGAATAGAATCGTATATTTGAAGAATAGCCGGCTGCGCATAATCGAGGCGCCCAGTCCCGAACGGCCACCGGGGCGATCCGCGGCGTGGGATTGGACTCCGTCACTCTTTTGGTCGACGTCGGCTTTCATTCGCTCATCTTAGCATTCGCCAAAGCATCGCGCGCGCGTCATTCGATCACCTCGTCGGCCCTGGCGAGCAGCGAAGCGGGAATTTCCAACCCGATGGCGCGCGCGGTTTTCAAATTAATAACGAGCCCAAAGGAGACCGGTTGTTCGATCGGGAGGTCGCCCGGATGGGCGCCCTGGAGGATTTTATCGACATAGGCAGCGCCGCGGCGAAACAAATCCGGCAGGCTCGTGCCGTAGGACATCAGGCCGCCTTCGACGACATTCCTCCGCAGCTGGAACATCCCCGGAATCCGGTTCTTAGCCAGGAAATCAATCACCTCCGCCATATGCATCTGGTGCATCGCGTCGTTGGTCGTAAGCACAACATCAGGTCGATGCGCCAGCATCTCCGCGAAAACCTGCGGAAAGTTGTCGGCCGCGCGCGCCTCAAAGGGGGTCAGGCTCATGCCAAAGAACGGCGTCGTCCTCCACAATTCATCCAACAGCGCGGCGCTCGATGCGTTGTTCGGATTCCAAAGAAAAGCAAGACGCGATGCAGATGGAATGGCGTCGCGTAAGAGTTGCAGCCGCTTGGTGGCGATGTCCGTGCCAAGAATCGTATTGCCGGTAATGTTGCCGCCGGGATGCGCGAAATTGGTGAGCAATCCGGCAGCAATTGGATCTCCCACGCCGATCACGACAATAGGAATGGATGTTGTGGCGTGCAACGCTGTCTGGGCGGCTGGCGTGCCATACACCGCGATGACGTCAACGGGAATTTGCGCCAATTCGCGCGCCACCGCGGCCAATCGCTCCGGCGTTCCGTCAGCCCGCCGATCTTCGAATGCGATGTTTTGTCCCTCGACATAATTGAGGCGGCGCAGCTCTTGGCGAAACACCTCCCAGTCGGGACCATCGTCGATGATGCCGACACGCGCCATCTTTGCCGCGGCCACGCTCGCAAGCGGGCATACCGTCACGGCGGCCGTCAAAACAGTGAGCGTTATGATTTGCCTGCGGTTCATCGCGGTCGTCTGCGCCGGTTGGCAAGGCTAGCATATTTCTCGAAACGCGATTGCCGCATGACGGGGGCGCGATTGGTGCCGAGAACCTCGACGCTCACGCGGAAAGGCCGGCCGGCACATTATCGCGATGCGATATTTCAACGACGCGCGCGCGTGTGGCCAGCGCATCCACCAGCGCGTCGGCCTTGGCCTTGTTTGCGCTGTCGAGATTAGCGTCCCATTCGTCGAGCAGATAGATTTCAGCGTCGGTTGAATTGACGATTTCTTCAAGCGACTTCAACTGACGCTCGCCGGAGGAAAAGCCGAGTTTCTTGTCCATCGACTCCGCCACCACCACGACGTCGTCTTCGTCGTCGCCCTCCACGTCCACAGGCACAACGCCGCCGGTGAATTGGAACGCAAGCCGGTCCGTCGTCGGCCAGTAATAGGCGCGCTTTTTCATCTCGGTCTTCAGGCTCGCCAACAGCGAAGACTTCCCGGTGCCGTTGGCGCCTCGCACATTGATCCGCCCGGTCGGATGGGCAAAGGCGATGCGCAACGCGTCGCTCAGCGACGAAACCACGTTGGCATGATCGCCCTCGCGCAAAACCAACCGATCAAACTTGATGCGTTTGTCGAAATTGGCGTCCGGCTCCGGCAACATGTTGGCGGCAACGCCACCAAACCGCGTCCAGATTGCGATGAAATCGTTCCAGCCGGTCGCAAGCAAATGCAATTCGTAGGTCATTTCGATCTGGCGCGGCAGAGTGGTGGCCAAGCCAACCAACAGGACTGTATCGCCTGCATTTTGCATGGCCACCACGCTGATGGTCGCAAACACGATCGCGAGACTCACGATCCCGCTCATTGCGCTCATGCCTTCGCGCGCGACAATGGCGCGAATTTGCGCGACCAGGCCTTCGCGCACGCGTTTTTTGAATTCCGCGAGCCAGAGCCTGAGATTATATCTGTTGCCGGAAAAGACGTTGTCCCACGCTGTATAACCTTGTGCGGTTACGCGATTGTTCATGCGCTGGTTCTCGAGATAGGCGCGCGCAAGCGGATTTTGCAGAATCCATTGCATCAACAACAGCGCGCCGAACGCGCCCACATAGGCAAACGGCAGGCTGACATCGATTTGGGTTCCTAGAACAAGCGCGTTGAAGACAAGACCAAGAAACAGCTTCAGCGCAAATTCCAATTCGTACATCACGTTGAAAAAACACTGGAAGGTCTCGCCGGTGAGAAAAGGCTCGACCTGCTCGCGCGCAGGTTTTTCGTTCAGCAGCTTGACCTTGCCGCGATTTTCGCGCGCAAAGCGCAGCATGAATTTTCCGAAGCCGCGATAGCCGGCGCGTTCCGCGAAAACCCAACTGATGACGCCGACAACGTAGGACGCCGATTGCGCCGTCAATATCCAAATCAGGTCGGAGAGAAGAAATTGGCCGATCGCGACCTTGCGTCCGGCATTGATGACAAACCACGTCGTCGCCGCGGCGAGCATGGCTTCGACCACCACCAGAGCCACCATCACGAACAGCGACGGCGAGACGAGATAGCTTGCCAGCTCCAAGCGTGAAATTTGCTGCCGTTTCATCACTGTCCCGGATAAGCCGCGAGCAAAAGCGGGCTGCGAGTCGACGGCGCAGTTTAGCGGTATAGGCCAGCGAATTTAAGCATTTGCTACACGGCCGACGGTTATGGTTTAACGAACAAGCAAAGCCTTCGTAGGAAACCGGCGGCGTTTAGCCGTGTACTTTCGGCTGGCCGAGAGCGCCACGGCAGCGTAATCATTAGGCTCTAGAGTAACCGTTCAAGCCTTGCGGGGTTGGACGTGGTTTTCGCGGCCATAGTTAAAAGCGTGATCCCTTACGCCGCGCCGATTCGCCGCTTCGGTGCCTCGTCCATGGCGCGGCTGTCGGTGCTCGTTCTCGGCTTGGCGGCGCTTTCGGCCTATACGGTGCCCGATTTGCAACGGGCAGCCGGCGACTGGCTCGCCGCCTGCTTATGGTGCTGCCTTGGCTATTTTGCGATCGACGGGATGTTGCGGGCCAATCTCGCAATGCGCACCGGCACACTGTGGGCCCACATCTGTTCGATTTCGGGTTTGATCGATATCGTTTCGGTCGTCGCCGTTCCGATAGCGCTGCTGTGTGGCGTGCCTTCCGCGACGGCATGGTTGTTGGCCTCACTATGGGTGCTCAAGCTCGCGCAGGATTCGCCCGGTTTTGCCCAGCTCCAACGCGTCTTCGTCGTCGAGGCCAAGGCCCTGGCGAGCGTGTTCGCGCTGTTTCTGATCGTGCTGGTCCTTTCATCAGCCGCCATGTTCGTGATCGAGCGCCACGCGCAACCGACTGCGTTCAATTCGATGCCACAGGCATTGTGGTGGGCGGTGGTGACGCTGACGACGACCGGTTACGGCGACAAGGTGCCGATCACGGATTTAGGCCGTCTGCTTGGCGGGTTCGTCATGATTTGCGGCATCGCGACGTTCGGATTGTCGACCGGCATCCTGGCGACCGGCTTTGCCGCAGAAACGCGGCGGCGCAACTTCATCCGCACCTGGGATCTTGTCAGCAAGGTGCCGTTCTTCCAATCGCTCGACCCGGCGGCGATTACCGAGATCACGCATTTGTTGCGGCTACTCGAAATACCCGAACGCACCGCTATTATCCGCCGCGGCAAGATCGGCGATTGCATGTATTTCATTGCCGCCGGAGAGGTTCAGGTCGATGTCAAGCCGGAGCCTGTGCGCCTCGGAGCCGGCGCATTTTTTGGCGAACTCGCCTTGCTGGGAGATTCGGTTCGTAGCGCCAATGTTACGAC
>Ga0318541_10000980_pt1 | contig 10223 bp, 7 predicted proteins | sample GRESIP166b4f26_FD_202503 | JGI IMG/M metagenome (GOLD analysis project Ga0318541, IMG submission 202503) | Tropical soil microbial communities from Luquillo Experimental Forest, Puerto Rico - GRE.SIPMG.166b4f26 | ecosystem: Environmental > Terrestrial > Soil > Tropical forest > Bulk soil...
GGGTGAGCGTGTAGATGGCGTTGTCGGGAACGGGCTCGGAGCTGTGGCCGCCCTTGTTGGTGACGCGCAGCTGAAAGTCCGCATAGACCTTCTCGCTGGCGACCAGTTTAAAGAAAAGAGGCTGGCCATTCTCGGTGAGCACGGAGTAGTCATCACCGCTCAACACGAACTGCGCATCGACGAGCTCGCGGTGATGCTCGAGCAGCCACTGCACGCCATTCGCGCCGCCGCCCTCCTCGTCCGCGGTGAGTGCCAGGATGATGTCGCGTGCGGGCCTGAACCCCTCCTGCTTCAGCCGAATGAGGCTCGCCAGCATGATGGCATCCGGACCCTTCATGTCGAGCGTGCCACGGCCGTAGAAATCGCCGTCCTTCTCCACCAGCTGGAAAGGATCGGTACTCCAGTCCTCGCGCCGCGCCTCGACGACATCGAGATGCCCGATGAGCAGCACCGGCTTGTGCTGACCGGCGCCCCGCAGCCGCACCACCAGGTTCTTCTTGCGATCGCTTGGGCCAAGGATGTGAACGTCGTCGGCGGGGAAGCCGGCGGTGCGCAGCCGCTGCGCCATGGCTTCGGCCGCCGTCGTGACGTTGCCGCGCGGGGAGTCCGTGGTGTTGATGGCGATCAGCTGCGAAAGTATCTCGCGTGCCAGCGCATTCGAAGCGCCCTGGCCATCCGCTGCCGGCGCGCGTGCGGCAGCGGAAACTGCCGTGAACAACAACGCCGCGGCCGCGGCGCGGACGCAGCTACCCGCCGTCACTGAGTGCCGTTCGAGGCGGTCACGGCTTTGCCCGGCTCGACGATCAGCAGCCGGAACGTCCCGGGCAGGATCGCCGGCCGCGGGTGCGGATGCTCGGCTGTCGCAGCCGGCGGCGGGCCGAAGTTCGCGGTGACGAGGAAGATGCGGTGGGAGCGCTCATCGAGCGCCATGGTGCGCGCGCCGCGCTGCGTGGCAAGCGATTGGGTGACCTCGGGCGCGCCACTCGCGTTCAGCGCGATCACCGTGAGCACCCCTTCACCGCAGGAGGCGAAGGCGAGCCGTATGTGGGGGTCCCAGGCCGTCGCGTCGACGCCTTCGCCTATGGGTGCCGTTCCGAGCGTGCGCCCGCTGGTTGCATCCACTACCGCCATGACCTTGTTGTCGCAGCCCGCAAAGAGACGCTGTCCCTGGACATCCATCGCGAGTCCGGAAGGCTCCTCGCAGCCATCGATCTTCCAGACGGCCGTCACCGCCTGACGCTGCGCGTCGATCCGGGCGAGACTGTTCTTGTCCTCGAGATTCACGTACACGTGGCCCTTGCCATCGCTCACCGCGAACTCCGGTTTGGCATCGAGTGCGATGGTGCCGACCACCTGGTCCGTTTTCGCATCGATCACGGTCGCGTTGCGACCGCGCCCGTTGAAGGCGAACACCCGCTGGGTCGGAGCGTCGTAGATGATCGCGTCGGGGTTCTCGCCGGTCGACTTGATCTCCTTGAGCCGCGCGAGAGATTTCAGGTCGAACACCACGATGGTACTGCTGCGCCCGGCGCTCACGTAGCCGCGACCGAGATCGGGCGCGAGCGCAACGCCGTGCGCTCCCGGGGTGTCGGCGATGGCGCCGGCTACGGCCAGCTGCTCGGTGTCGACCACCGTCACCTGCGTGCCGTGCGCGATGAAGAGGCGCTGGCCGCCCTGCTCGAAGGTGAGGTAATCCCAACCGTCATCTCCCGGGATCTTCACCTCGTGAGCGATGTGGTACAGCGGTGCCGCCGGCACCGGGAGGCTGAGCACCACGAGGACAAGCGCGCTGGCGCTCGCCAGCCTCGCCCGCACGGCTGGCCGGGAAATTCCTGGTTTCATGAGTACTCTCCCGATCAGTGAATCAGCCGCGCACACAGGTCGAGCAGCGGCCCGGGCAGGAGTCCCAGCGCCAGCGCCGCCGCCGCGTTCAACCCGAGGGCGAAACGCACCCCCGGCTCGCGCGCCGCCGCCGGCGCAGTCGTGGTGGGGTCATCGAAATACATCAGCTTGACGACACGCAGGTAGTAGTACGCGCCCACCACCGACATGGTGACGGCGAGCACCACCAGCCACAGGTGGTTGGTTTCCCACAGGGCCTGGATGATGCGCAGCTTCGCCCAGAAGCCGATGAAGGGCGGCACGCCGGCGAGGGAGAACATCGCCACCATCATGGTGACGGCGAGCAGCGGATCGCGCTGCTGCAGGCCCTTGTAGTCATCGAGGCGGTCCGCCTCGAAGCCCTTGGCGCCGGCGAGCAGGATGACGCCGAAAGACCCTAGTGTGACCAGCACGTATTGCAGCGTGTAGTAGAGCGCCGCGGAGTAGCCATCGGCCGTGCCGGCGACGAAGCCGAGCAGGATGAAGCCGACGTTGGCGATGGCCGAATAGGCCAGCATGCGCTTGAGGTTGGTCTGCACGATCGCGACGACGTTGCCGACGATGAGCGTCAGCACCACGAGCGCGGCGAGCATCTGCGTCCACTCGGACTCGGTGCCGGCGAGCCCCTGCGCCAGCAGGCGCAGCGCGAGTGCGAAGTAGGCGATCTTGGGCACGGTGCTGATGAAGAGCGTCACGCTGGTGGGCGCCCCCTCGTAGACGTCCGGCAGCCACATGTGGAAGGGCACGGCACCGAGCTTGAAAGCGACCGCCACCACGATGAAGGTGAGACCGAGCACCACACCGGGGGTGAGCGGCGCGTGCAGCCGGGCCGCGATCTCGCCGAGATCGAGCGTGCCGGTGAGTCCGTAGATCAGCGACATGCCATAGAGCAGCATCCCCGAGGCGATGGCGCCCAGCACGAAGTACTTCATGGCCGACTCGGCGCTCACGCCCGAGTCGCGGTCGAAGGCCACCATGGCGTACACCGAGAGCGCGAGCAGCTCCACCCCGAGGTACACGGTCACGAGGCTGTTGGCGGACACCAGCACGAAGACGCCGAGCAGCGCGGTGAGCGCGAGCACGTAGTACTCGCCGCGCTGGATGTTGCGGTTCTCGAGGTAGTCCCGCGAATAGAGCAGCGCCACGGCGACGAACAGGAACCCGGCGAGCTTCAGCACCACGCCGAGCTCATCGGCCACGTAGGTACGATCGAACAGCAGCACGCGGTGCGGCACCTGCCCGTAGCGCACGGTGAGCGCTGCGCCTATGACGAGTGCCAGCAGGGTGAGCGTGCCCGTGAGCCCCGGGCGCTTCGTGCCGGCGAATACCTCGACGAGCAGCAGCACGCAGATGGCGAACACCAGCCAGATCTCCGCCACGGCGGGCGCGAGGCTGGCGACGCTGATGAGAGTTTGATCCATGGTCTGCGCGGCTGGAGCGTTGGCGGTCGTGCGGTCAGAGCTTGGTGGCCACCGCCTGGCTCACCAGGTGATGGACCGTCGGTTGCATCACCTTCAGCAGCGGCGCCGGCCACACCCCGACCAGCAGCACGGCGACCGCGAGCGCTCCAAGCACCAGGTACTCGCGTCCGTTGAGGTCCTGGAGTGCCGCCACGCGCGGGCTGGTGACGGGACCAAACACCACGCGCTTCACCAGCCACAGCGTGTAGCCGGAGCTCAGGATCAGCGTCACCGCGGCGAGCGCCGAGTACCAGAAGCTCGCGCGGAAGCTGGCAATGATCACCAGGAACTCGCCGACGAAGCCGGAGGTGCCCGGGAGACCCGTGTTGGCGAGCGCAAACAGCACCATGAAGGCGGCGAACACCGGCATGGTGTTGACCACGCCGCCGTAATCGGCGATCTGCCGGCTGTGCAGCCGGTCGTAGAGCACGCCGACGCACAGGAACAGCGCGCCCGAGATGAGCCCGTGCGACACCATCTGCACCATGGCGCCATCGACCCCCATGCCGGCCCCCTGGAGGCTGCCGGTGTTGCGCACGATCTCGTACATCACGAAGGCGCCGAGCGTCACGAAGCCCATGTGGGAGATCGAGGAGTAGGCGATGAGCTTTTTCATGTCCAGCTGCACGAGCGCCACGTAGCCGATGTAGATGACCGCGATCAGCGACAGCGTGATCACCAGCAGATCGAGCTCGCGGCTGGCGTCGGGGGCCACCGGGAGCGAGAAGCGCAGGAAGCCGTAGCCGCCCATCTTCAGCATGATGGCGGCGAGGATCACGGAGCCCCCGGTCGGCGCTTCGACGTGCGCGTCCGGGAGCCAGGTGTGCACCGGCCACATCGGCACCTTGACCGCGAAGGCGAGCAGGAAGGCGACGAAGATCCAGCGCTGCTCGATGAGCGACAGCGGCATGGCCTGGAAGCTCGCGATCGCGTAGTCGCCCGCCTTGACGTACATGTAGATCAGCGCCGCCAGCATGAATACCGAGCCGAGGAAGGTGTAGAGGAAGAACTTGATGGTGGCGTACACGCGCCGCGGTCCGCCCCAGATGCCGATGATGAGGAACATCGGAATCAGCATCGCTTCCCAGAAGAAGTAGAAGAGGAGCGCATCGGTCGCGGCGAACACCCCGATCATGAGCCCTTCCATGATGAGGAACGCGGCGTAGTACTGCGCCGGGCGCTTCTCTATCACGGTCCAGCCGGCGATCACCACCGGCACGGTCATGAACGCGGTGAGCACGATGAGCGGCAGGGAGATGCCGTCCACGCCCAGTGCGTAGTACGCCCGGAATCGCGGAATCCACGGCAGCTGCTCGATGAACTGCATGGCGGCGGTGGTGGTGTCGAAGTGCGCCCACAGCGGCACGGTGAGTGCGAGCGTCACGAGCGACGCGGCGAGCGCCAGCCAGCGCCCGATCACGATGTTGCGCTCGCCGAGCAGCAGGATCAGCACGCCCGCGGCGATGGGTATCCAGATCAGGCAGGAGAGCAGCGCGTGCATCGTGTGGCTCGTGCGCAGTGTCAGCCGTGGAAGTGCATGAGGAACCAGCCGAGCAGCAGCGCCAGGCCGATCATCATCCAGAAGGCGTAGGAGTACAGGTAACCGTTCTGCACGAGTCGCAGCACGCTGCCGAACCAGGTCACTCCTTCTGCCGTGCCGTTCACCATCGCGCCATCGATCAGCACCTCATCGCCTCCCCGCCACAGACCGATACCGATGCCACGGGTGAGCGGGCCGATCACGTGCTCATTGAACCAGTCGAAGTAGTACTTCTGGACGAGGACGCGATAGAGCCAGCTGAATCGCTGCGCCGCGCGGTCCGCCCAGGCGGGGTTGCGCAGGAAGAAGAAGTACGCGGTGACGGCGCCTGCGACCGCGAGCCAGAACGGCGGCGCGAGGAGCCCGTGCAGCGCGAACGACAGCCACACCGGCTGCGCGAACTCCTCGCCGAGCTTCGCGGTCACGTCGTTCGCGGGCAGCACGAAGATCGACCGGCCCCAGTAATTGCCGAACAGTACCGGCACCACGGTCAGCGCGCCGATCACCACCGAGGGTATCGCGAGCGCAATCAGCGGCACGGTGATCACCGCCGGGCTCTCGTGCGGATCTCCGCCGTGGCCGGGCTCATCGTGGTGCGCCTCACCGGGGTCAGCGCTCGCGCCGCCGTGATCTGCCGTCGCGTGCGCCGGCGCCGCCTCGCGAAAGCGTTCCGGTCCGTGGAAGGTGAGGAACAGCAGCCGGAAGGTGTAGAGCGCGGTGACGAACACCCCGAGCAGCACGCACCAGTAGGCGAAACCTGCGCCAAAGCGATGCGACTCCTGCACCGCCTCGATGATGGCGTCCTTCGAGTAGAAGCCGGCGAAGAACGGCGTACCGACGAGCGCGAGCGCCCCGATCCAGCAGGTGACCGCGGTAATGGGCATGTACCTGGCGAGTCCGCCCATGCGGCGCATGTCCTGCTCGTGGTGGAGCGCAATGATGACCGAGCCGGCGGCGAGGAACAGCAGCGCCTTGAAGAAGGCGTGCGTCATCAGGTGGAAGATGGCCGCGCCGTAGGCCGAGGCGCCGAGCGCGACCGTCATATAGCCGAGCTGCGAGAGTGTCGAGTAGGCGATCACCCGCTTGATGTCGTTGTTCACCACTCCGAGCAGGCCCATGAAAAAAGCCGTGATCGCCCCGATCACCATGACGAACGACAGCGCGGCGTCCGAGTACTCGAACAGCGGCGACATGCGCGCCACCATGAAGATGCCCGCAGTCACCATGGTGGCGGCGTGGATCAGGGCCGAGATCGGCGTCGGGCCTTCCATCGAGTCCGGCAGCCAGACGTGCAGCGGCATCTGCGCGGACTTGCCCATGGCGCCGATGAACAGGCAGATACAGATGAGGGTGAGCGCGGCGACGCCCGAGGTAGAGGTCATCGGCAGCACCGCGTGCGCGATCGCCGGGGCCGCGGCGAATGCCGTGCGGTAGCTCAGGGACCCCGTGTAGTAGGCGATACCGGCGATCCCGAGCACGAAGCCGAAGTCGCCGATACGGTTGACGATGAAGGCCTTGAGGGCCGCGTAGGTGGCGCTCGGCCGCGTGTACCAGAAACCGATCAGCAGGTACGAGACCACGCCCACCGCTTCCCAGCCGAAGAACAGCTGCATGAAGTTGTTCGACATCACCAGCATCAGCATGGAGAAGGTGAACAGCGAGATGTAGCTGAAGAAGCGCGTGTAGCCGGGATCGTCCGCCATGTAGCCGATGGTGTAGACGTGCACGCACAGCGACACGAAGGTCACCACCGCCATCATGAGCGCGGTGAGGCGGTCAATGAGGAAGCCGACTTCCATGTGCATGCCATCGCTCACGAGCCAGGTGTACACCGGCGCGTCATACAGCGGCGCGCCGTCGAAGTAGACCTGCTTCAACACCACGAGCGAGAGCAGGCAGGATGCCCCCACCGCGACACAGGTGATGGTGTGCGCGCCGACGCGCCCGATGAGGCGGCCTGCAAGACCCGCGACGACGGACGCCAGCAGCGGCAGCAGCGGGATGAGGAGCAGCAGGGTCGGATTCAGCGGACGCACGGTCTTCAGCCCTTCAGCGTGTTGATGTCCTCGACCTCGATGGTGCGGCGCTCGCGGAACAGCACCACGAGAATCGCGAGGCCGATCGCGGACTCGGCCGCGGCGACGGTGAGGATGAAGAACACGAATATCTGTCCGTTCAGGTCCCCGAGGTAGCGCGAGAAGGCGATGAAGTTGAAGTTGGCGGCCAGCAGCAGCAGCTCGACGCACATCAGGAGCAGGATGAGGTTCTTGCGGTTGAGAAACACCCCCGCCACCGCGATGGCGAACAGCACCGCGGAGAGCGTCAGCTGCTGTGCGAGGGAGATCACTTGCGCGGCTCCGGGTCCATCTTCACGAGGCGCAGCCGGTCCTCGGCCCGCACCGCCACCTGCGCCGAGATGTCCTGCTGCTTGTAGCCCGGGCGGTGCCGCAGCGTGAGTGTGATGGCGGCGATGATCGCCACCAGCAGCAGGACGGCGGCGAGCTCGAGCGGGTAGGCGTAGCGGGTATACAGCACGCGTCCGAGCTCGAGCGTGTTGCTGTAGCCTGCGGGCGTCGGCACGCCGCCGTGGCTGGCATCGATGCCGAGCCCGCCGCGCGCCCACACCACCCCGACGATCTCGAGGATCACCGCCAACGCCACGAGCACGCCAAGCCAGGCGAAGCGCGTGAAGCCCTCGCGCAGCCGCTCGAGGTTGATGTCGAGCATCATCACGACGAACAGGAACAGCACCATCACCGCACCCACGTACACCAGCACCAGCACCACCGCGAGGAACTCCGCCTGGAGGAGCAGCCAGATCGCGGCCGAGGTGACGAAGCACAGCACAAGGAACAGGGCCGAGTACACCGGGTTGCGCGAGGTGATCACCCCGAGGGCCGCCGCCACCAGGATGGCCGCGAACAGGTAGAACAGGACCTGGATCAGCATGGTACGTGCGCGCTCATCGGAACGGGGCGTCCGCGGCCTTGTCGGCCGCGATCATCGCTTCGTAGCGCTCGCCGACCGCGAGCAGCTTGTCCTTGCTCATGATGTTCTCGCCGCGCTTTTCCATGTGGTACTCGTGAATGCGGGTGAGCACGATCGCATCCACCGGGCAGGCTTCCTCGCAGAAGCCGCAGTAGATGCACTTGAACAGATCGATGTCGTAGCGCGTGGTGCGCCGGGTGCCATCGGGTGAGACATCCGAGTCGATGGTGATGCACACCGCGGGGCACACCGCCTCGCACAGCTTGCAGGCGATGCAGCGCTCCTGGCCGTTCGGGTAGCGGCGCAGCGCGTGCAGGCCGCGGAAGCGCGGTGACTGCGGCGTCTTCTCCTCGGGGTAGTTGAGGGTGTACTTGTTGCTGAAGAAGGTGCGCGCGGTCACTGCCAGCCCCTTGACGAGCTCCGGCATCAGGAAAGTCTTGAGAGGGTTGAGCGCCATCGGTTCGTCCTCAGTGGTACCAGGGGCGCGCCCACGGCCCGATGCGATAGACGACCATGATCATCTCCACACCGATCCACACGAGCGTCACCGGAATCAGTGCCTTCCAGCCGAGGCGCATGATCTGATCGTAGCGGTAGCGCGGGAAGGTGGCGCGGAACCACAGGAACAGGAACACCAGCACGAAGCCCTTGAGGAACAGCCAGCCGAAGCCCGGGGCGCCGAGCCAGGCGAGCCACCAGGGTGCCGAGGCCATGCCGGGGTAGCCCTCGAGCGGTGCCCGCCAGCCGCCGAGGAAGAACACGGCGGTGAGGGTCGAGATCAGGATCATGTTGGCGTACTCGGCGAGGAAGAAGAGCGCGAACGCCATGCCGGAGTACTCGACGTGAAAGCCGGCGACGATCTCGGACTCGCCCTCGGCGACATCGAAGGGCGCGCGGTTGGTCTCGGCGACACCTGAGATGAAGTACACCATGAACAGCGGAAACAGCCAGAACCAGTTCCACGCCAGGATGCCGCCGGCCTGGCTGTCGATGATCTTGCCGAAATTCATGCTGCCGGTGGCCATCAGCACCCCCACCAGCGCGAACCCCATGGCAATCTCGTACGCCACCATCTGCGCGGCCGAGCGCATGGCGCCGAGGAAGGCGTATTTCGAGTTCGCCGCCCAGCCGGCGATGATGATGCCGTACACCCCCACGGAGGTGAGCGACAGGTAGTAGAGCATCCCGGCGTCGGCGTTCGACACCACCACCGTCGGTGACAGCGGAATCACCGCCCAGACGGCGAACGCCGGGACGAGCGTGATGATGGGTGCCAGGCGAAACAGCAGCTTGTTGGACTTCGCCGGAATGACGACTTCCTTCATGAGCAGCTTGAAGACGTCGGCAAAAGGCTGGCCGAGGCCCGGGAAAAGCCCGAGCAGCCGCACCCGATTCGGCCCGCGGCGCAGCTGCATCCAGCCGATCACCTTGCGCTCCCACAGAGTGAGGAGTGCGACCAGGATGATCAGCACGACCGTGATGACGAGGATCCACGCCGTCGACTGCGCATAGTCCGGCAGCGACATCCAGCGTGTTGTCAGCGTGTGCAGCACCCTGCCCTCTCCCTCAGTAACTCGTGAGCTGCGCCCGGCCGTCGCGCGTTCTCTGCAGCGAGGGCGCGCGGCGCACCACTGCGTCGACCTGGTACATCGGGACATCGGTGACCGTCACCGGCGGCGCAAGTCGCGCACCGTTGCCGGGCGGCTGCACCCCGTGCTGTCCGCCGTAGGCGGCGGGCGCAACGCCTTCGCACACCCGGCGCAGTTCCGCGAGCACGTCCTCCGAAGACTGGTACTCGAAGCGCGGCAGGTTCAGCAGGTTCCCGAGGACCCGCAGCACTTTCCATCCCGGGCGCGCGGCGCCGACCGGCGTCGCCGCCCCCGCCTGGCTCTGCCAGAGGCCTTCGCAGTTCACGTAGGTGCCGGAGGTCTCGGCGAAGGTGCCGATCGGAAGCAGGAGGTGCGCGATGCGCTTCACTTCCTCGCTCGCAAACGGGGTGATCGCAACAACGAGCTCCGCCTGCGCGAGCGTGCGCTGCGCCTCGGCATCGAGCGTGTCGATCCCGGGCTCGACGCCGCCGAAGAGCAGGTAGGCGCGCAGCGGCTTGCCAAGCATCTCGCGCGCTGCGAGTCCCGGCTGGGCGAGCGCCTTCGCACCCGCCTCACGATGCGGGATGGCGCCGGCAAGATACGCGCCCGCGGCATTGGCGCCCTCGGCGATCCGGCCATAGCTCGCGCCGCACACCTGCGCGAGCGCCGCGGAGAGCGCCCGCAGATCGGCAAACGCCGGATGTCGCGCGGCGAGTGCGCCGAGCCACACCGCGCGGCGCGGCCCGGAAATGAGCGCCTGCACCG
>Ga0318541_10000985_pt1 | contig 10214 bp, 8 predicted proteins | sample GRESIP166b4f26_FD_202503 | JGI IMG/M metagenome (GOLD analysis project Ga0318541, IMG submission 202503) | Tropical soil microbial communities from Luquillo Experimental Forest, Puerto Rico - GRE.SIPMG.166b4f26 | ecosystem: Environmental > Terrestrial > Soil > Tropical forest > Bulk soil...
CGTTCGCCACGGGATCGCTTTCCAAGTCGATCCCGATGATCGGGATCGTACTGGTGGCTTTCATTACGGCTCGGATCGCATATGGACCTCCGACGAGGATAACGCTGCATTTGAGGGCAACAAGCTCACGGGCGAATTCGTCAATCCGTTCGAGCGAGTCGTGGTGATACCGCGTATCCAAAACAATATTCTGGCCGTCCACATACCCAGCCTCGCGCAGCCCCTGGCCGAACGCCTCGGTATTTTCGACTGCGAAAGGTACGATGCTGCCGATCCTGGGCAGTGCCGGTTGCTGTGCGCGCACCGCGAGTGGCCACGCTGCAGCACCGCCGGCAAGCCTGATGAACTCGCGCCGCCTCATAGACTCCCCTGTGGCCGGCGAACTCTAGCATACCGCGAGGACTGAGTGCGCGTTGCGCGACACAGCAATATCAGGTGCGGAATGTCCGCTTTGCGCCAAAAGCAGACATTGAGGCGGGGATTGGATATGATTGATGGTGCCTGGGAGGTGTCAAAAGCTCGCGGGTATCTTCATGAAGCTTTCCCGTCGCCGATGTGTCCATCTGGCAGTAGGCACTGCAGCGCTTCTGGTCTTGCCGCGACGCGCGTCGGCACTCGATTATCCAACCCGACCAGTGCGTTTGATCGTTGGTTTTCCTGCTGGTAGTTCATCCGATTTGACGGCCAGGCTGATTGCGGAGTGGCTGTCGGAACGGCTCGGTCAACCGGTTGCCGTAGAAAATCGGACTGGTGCCGGTACTAATATTGCCACTGAATCAGTCGCGCATGCGGTGGCTGATGGCTACACGCTTCTCTGGGTCACTCATGCAAACGCGTTTAATGCGACTCTTTATGACAAACTTGACTTCAACTTCATCCGCGACGTCCAGCCAGTTGCAAGCGTTCTTCGCGTTCCGGCCGTAATGGAGGTCACTCCATCGGTGCCGGCCAAGACAGTCCCCGAGTTCATCGCCTATGCGAAAGCCAATCCGGGCAAGATCAATATGGCCACGCAGGGCATCGGTAGCGTGAATCATGTCGCGGGCGAGCTGTTCAAGTCGATGGCGGGCGTCGATTTGGTTGCGGTGCACTATCGTGGGAGCTTCTTCCCGGATCTGCTTGGCGGACAGGTTCAGATCTCGTTTAGTCCGATACCGTCCTCGCTCGACTTCATAAGGGCAGGTAAATTGCGCGCGCTGGCGGTGACGACAGCAACGCGTGCCGAATTGCTTCCAGACATCCCGACCATAGGTGAGTTTGTGCCCGGCTATGAAGCGACGGCATGGTTCGGAATCGGCGCGCCGAAAAAGACACCCGCCGAGATTGTCGGCAGACTCAACAAGGAGATCAATTCCGGCCTTGCTGATCCGACGTTCAAGGCACGCCTTCTCGCTTTAGGCGTCGAACCGAAGGCGATGGCGTCCGACGAATTTAGCAAATTTGTCGTGGATGAAACCGACAAGTGGGGAAACGTGATCCGGGGCGCCAACATCAAGGCGGAATAACTGGTCTGCAAATTCCCTGCATGTCCGCTTCGGGTCAAAAGGAGACATCGCGCCATGAAATCTCGATGTCCGCTTACCCCCAAAAGCGGACATTGTTCAGCACGGCCAGGAGCCGCTTTGTGCCAAAAGCGGATTAAGTTCGCTCATCAATCAGCTTATCTGCGCGAGCCACTAAGGTTGCGGGCACCTCAACCCCAATTGCCTTCGCGGCCTTCAAATTGATAACCAGCTCGAATTTATCCGGTTGCTGCACGGGAATGTCACCCGGCTTGGTGCCGCGAAGCGCTCGCATGGTGATTCTTGCTCGCTGGCGGTACAAATCAGTGATCCGTGCTCCATAGCCGGCGAGCGCACCGGCTTCCGCTGTTTCCGGAAATTGGAAAATTGACGGAAGACGGACGGCCGCGACGCGATCCAGGACAACACGGTTAGTTTGGCTGCCAGGAACCGAAAACAACGGACTCGCCAGAAAGTTCAGCGCCTCGGCGCTCGATGCTTTTGCGGCGTCGATTGCCGATGTGATCTCTCCTGGCCCACCAACACGAAAAACCGCGAGCTCGACGCCGCGCGAGCGGGCCGCATGCTCCAGCGCCTGCAGGTGATATTCTGGAGCTGCGTTGGCGTCTGCCATTGCCGCTATTTTGCGCGCCCCTGGTACAGCCTCGATCAAAATTTCCTGCCGTTTAGTGTCGAGTTCAGGCGACAACAAACTGATGCCCGTGATGTTGCTGCCAGGCCGAGAAAGCGAAGGAACAACTCCTTCCGCTACCATGTCCTCGGTCATGCCGATCAACGGTATAGTATGAGTAAGGCTCTGAAGCGCCTGCAATGCACGCGCGGGACCAGGGATGATCGCGTCCGGCGCGGCTTTCACCAAGGCCGCTGCTAGTTCGGAAAGATGCCCATAATCCGCATCGAACCCATCAGGAATCACTGCGAGATTTTGGCCTTCAACAAAGCCGTTGCGGCGCAGTTCATCGAAGAATGCAATCGGGGCCGGTGACTGACGTGGGGCGGGAACCACGAACGCGAGACGATAGACACGGCCCGGCTCCTGCGCCCACACCACGAGCGGCCACCCAAAGGCGGTGCCGCCGATCACTTTGATAAAATCGCGTCGCCGCATCGCCAACCCCAAGGTTCGAAGCAAGACATCGTAGCCGGTCAAACTGGCAGGCTGGAAGTGGTCAAAATGGCGTCTAGTAATGTCCGCTTTGGGTCAAAAGCAGACATCAGCATATGTCTGCGTGATGTCCGCTTTACCCCCAGAAGCGGACATTGGTGGGAGCGAGTAGAAAGCGTGTTATCTTAAGCGGGCGCGGCCAGGGCGCGCCCGGTCCGGCGAAAGGGAACCCGCCACCCTGAACAGAAATCCCAAATTTTGTCCTGGGCGACGCAGCTTGTGATTGCGCGCGCATACGGCTTTGGCGACAGGTCGCACATGAAGCAAAAAATTGAGTCGTTGACCAAATCGCCGGCCGAGCTGTTCAAGGCCGCCGTGGAAGCGGGCGATGTCGATCAGGTGAGGCAGTTGCTGCAGTCCCACCCTGATCTCGTCTCAATGATCAACGAGCCGATGTTCAGCTTCAAAAGCCCGGCCGTACATGTCGCGCGAACCAATCTCGAGCTGCTCGATCTCCTGCTGGCTCATGGCGCCGATCTCAATGCTAGGACCAGCTGGGAGAAGGGCAGCTTCGGCGTGCTGGAACAGGTGAACCCGGATGAGGCCGCTCCTCTCATTGCCCGCGGTGCCAGGATCGACATTTGGGCGGCAGCCAATCTCAGCATGATGACGGAGCTCGCGGCCCTAATCGCAGGTGATCCATCTCTCGTCCATGCTAAAGGCGGCGATGGCAAGCGGCCGCTGCACTTCGCACGCACCATCGAGATCGCTCAATTTCTGCTCGAACATGGCGCCGAGATTGATGCGCTCGATGACGATCACGACTCGACTCCGGCGCAGCACCTCATTGGCGATCGCCTCGAGGTCGCAGGATTCCTTGTCGCACAGGGGGCTCGATCCGACCTGCTCCTCGCCGCAGCGCTTGGCGATGTCGCGCTGGTGCGGCGCCACCTCGACGCCGATCCAGACGCGATTGCCATGCGGGTCGATCAGGATTGGTTTCCAATGATCGATACGGCCCCGAACGGTGGGCATATCTACCAGTGGACACTCGGCTTCCATGTCTCGGCTTTCGACGTCGCGCGCAAGCGCGACCACGCCGAGGTCCTCGACTTACTGCTCAAGCGCGCGGGTCCGCTTGATCGATTGCTTGACGCGCTCTGGTGCGGCGACGATGCACGCGCCGACGCGGTCCTTGCGGCCGATCCGCAGCTCGTGGCGTGTGCGCCGAAAAGGGCTTTGCGTCAGGTCGCCGACGCGGCCCGGAACAACAACCTTCTGGCCGTCAGCGCGATGCTCCGTCACGGATTTCCAGTAACAGCACTGTCGCAGCACGGTGCCACGCCGTTGCATTGGGCCGCGTTCCACGGCAACGCGGTCATGATGCAGGAAGTTTTGCGGCACAATCCGCCGATCAACGCGCAAGATCGCCAATTCCACGGGACCGCGATGGGCTGGCTGATCCATGGCGCGCTCAACCCATGGGGATTCTCAACCGAACGACACGGCGAGTGCGCACACCTGCTCCTCGGCGCGGGCGCTCGGGTGGAGGAGGCTTCCTTGCCAACCGGACACGACGAGGTCGATCAGGTGCTGCGCGAGCACTTCGTGAGAGGCTGAGGGAATCATCAGAGGTCAGCTTTCGGTCATAAGCGGTCATAACATCCCAGCCGATGTCCGCTTTATCCCCAAAAGCGGACATCGCCGAAGGCTACCGGCACGTCCGCTTTGTACCAAAAGCGGACTCATGCACCGCAGCAAAAGGCATCTATTCGATCACCTCATCGGCGATCGCCAGCACGCCAGATGGGATGGTCAACCCAAGCGTCCTGGCGGTTTTCAGGTTCAAGTGAAACTCGAATTTGGTCGGCGTCTGTATCGGCAGATCTCCCGGTTTAGCGCCTCGAAGAATGCGATCGATGTACGAAACGGAGCGCTTGAAAATGTCGGTCTGATCGGGCGCATACGACATCAATCCACCTTCTGCGACAGCCTCTCGGAACCCGTAGATCGTGGGCAGCCGGTGCGTCGCCGCAATCTCGATAACTTTCTGGCGATGTACGAAAAGGAATGTGCTTGGCGCGGCGAAGAGGCTCCCGCCCGGTTCGTCGGCAGCTTGGGCGACGGCGTCTTCAATTTCAGCGTCGGAGTGCACACGCATCGGCGTCACGTCGATACCTATCGTCTGCCGCTCGGATTTGAGCGTGCGGAGGTAGACTTCGTAATATGGATAGTCGTCTGGATTGAAAATGAAGCCAGACCGCCCGACGCCGGGCGCTATCTCTTTGAGCAGCCCGAGCGCCTTGCCGAGCATCGAGTAATCCATGTAGCTGAAGCCAGTTATATTGCCGCCGGGGTGGCCGACGCTCGTCACGTAACCTTGGGCAACGGGATCGTTCACGATAACGAACACGATCGGAATGGAGGTCGTCGCTGGCTTGATTGCGGCGATCGCGGCCGTGCCGTGGACCAGGACGACGTCTGGATTCAAGCTGACAAGCTCCGCCGCAAGCCTGTGCGTTCGCTCAACGTCGCCGCCGGACCAGCGGATTTCGAACCGGAGGTTCCGCCCTTCAACCCATCCAAGTTCTGCAAGCCCATCGCGAAAAACGGCGAGGCGCTTCTGCGTAACCGCATCCTTATCGGCCGCCCCCAGTAGCACGCCAATAAGCCGGACCTTATCGCTTTGCTGCGCCGGCACAGCGGTCGGCCACGCGGCAGCGACGCCGGCAAACGCGGCAATGAATTCGCGCCGCCTCATTCGATCACCTCGTCGGCGCGGGCGAGCAGGGACTGCGGCACAGTGAGCCCGAGTGCCTTCGCGGTTTTGAGATTGATGACCAGTTCATATTTGGTGGGCGCCTGCACCGGGAGATCGCTCGGTTTCTCGCCTTTGAGGATGCGATCGACGTAGCCAGCCGCGCGCCGGAACTGGTCGGCAAAATCAGGTCCATAGGAGATCAGGCCGCCAGCCGCGACGCTGACGCGGTCGTAGTAGATGGCCGGCAGCTTATAGCGAGCGATGAGGTCTAAGATCAGATCACGATGACCCGTGAGCATCGCGCCGGCTGTGATAATCGCACCGCCATTGGGGCTATGGGCGAAGGCCTCGACGGCGCTGGCGATTTCGTCACTGTTGCGAACGCTGACCGGGGTCACTTGCAGCCCAGCGGAGGTCGCCATGGCCTGAATAACACTGAACGAGGCGATCCCGGCAGGGAGGTTTTCGTCGCGAAACACAGCCACCCGGGTCAGGTGCGGCGTGACCTCCCTGAGGAGATCCAACCATTTGCCGGCGAAACTGAATTCGAAGACCATAAAGCCAGTTATGTTGCCACCCGGTCGGGCCAAGCTGTCAACGATGCCGATACCGACCGGATCGCCCACCCGCGTAAAGACGATCGGCACCGTGCGCGTGAGTTGCTTGAGTGCTATCGTCCCTTGGGTGCCAGAGGCGTGGATGATATCCGGCGTCTGCGCGAGCAATTCCGTCGCGTACGCGCGAGCGGTTTCCGCGTTGCCTTGATACCATCGATAATCGATCCGCGCATTGCGGCCGATGATCCAGCCTGATTCTGCCAATCCTTGAGAGAATGCTCCGACCAATACCGGCGCTTCTGGATCGTCCGCTCCGATATTCATCAGAAGGCCGATGCGCCGCATTTGTTCGCCCTGCTGCGCACGCGCCACGAGCGGCCACGCAGAAGAAACTGCAATACCTTGAATGAAATCGCGTCGTCGCATCGCCATCCCTCAAGGCTTAGGACCACGCCAACGGCATCAATGATTACAGCAGGGATTTGTGACTGGCGAAATGGGGTTCAGGCGTCAGTTTGCACATGGCAACCCTGAACCGCTCATGTCCGCTTTGGGTCAAAAGCGGACATTGACGAGTGCTTGGGCCATGTCCGCTTTACCCCCAAAAGCGGACATTGACTGAGTGCATCGCGATGTCCGCTTTGTGCTCTTCCCACGATAACGCGTTCAACCCTTGGTCGCGCCAGCTGTAAGACCGGCGATGTAGTAGTCCATCAGGAATGCGTAAATGATCAACGGAGGGGCAGCGCCCAGCAGCGCACCGGTCATGATCTGACCCCAATTGAATACGTCGCCCTTCACCAGGGTCGTGAAGATGCCGACCGGCAGCACGAGCTGGTCGGTCGAGGTGGTGAAGGCGAGCGGATAAAGAAACTGCGCCCAGGACACGGTAAACGCAAAGATCGTCGCAGCGATCAGGCCGGGCAGCGCCACCGGAATGAACACTTTCAGCAGGATTTGGCGATAGTTAGCGCCATCCGTTAGCGCCGCCTCATCGAGCTCCTTCGGGATCGACGCAAAATAGCCGATCATGATCCAGGTGCAAAACGGCACCGTCAGTGTCGGATAAAGCAGCAGCAACACCCACCAGCGATTGAGCAACTGGATGCCGGTGAGATCGTGGAACACCGCGAACATCTTAAACAACGGGATGAAAAGCAGTGTCTCCGGTATCAGGTAGGTAAGAAAAATTCCGCTCGCGAGCACAGTCGAGCCCCAGAATTTCATGCGCGAGAGCGCGAATGCTGCGGGCACCGCAATGAGCATGGTGATCGTGACTACGATGACCGATACCAGTGCTGAGTTGCGGAAGAACGCCAGATATTGCGAAGAAGAGAGCAGCTCGATGTAATTACCGAGGGTGGGATGATAAACCCACCAGGGATTCGTCGCCGCCGAGATTTCCGCGCTGGTCTTAAGTGAGGTGATCAGCATGTAGGCCGGTGGCGTCAGGAAGAAGATCGCAAACACCGTCAGGAAGAAATACGACCAACGCAATGCCCAACGGCGGTCCCGGCTGATGCTGCCGATTTTCGGTCGACGGCCGGAAGCGGCCGGGGAAGTGATTGCGACCGTCATCACGCCTCGTTGCCACGCCGGCTAATGTCGCGCAGGATAAAAATCGCGGCGATTGTCAGGATCGGCACCATGAAAAGCGAGACTGCGGCACCCAGTGGGATGTCGTTGCCTTGGATGCCGAGCCAGAATGACCAGGTGGCAAACACATGCGTGCGGTCGATAGGCCCGCCAGCCGTGAGGATTCGCACGATGTCGAAATTGGCGAAGGTAACTATCAGGGAGAACAGCGCGGTGATAGCAATGATATTGCGCATCATCGGCAGCGTCACATACCACATGCGCTGCCACCAATTCGCGCCGTCGATCGCAGCTGCCTCGTAGAGTTGCTCAGGTACCGATTTCAACGCCGCCAGATACATGATCATGAAGAACGGCGCCCCGATCCAGATATTGACCAGGATAACCGAGAAGCGAGCCCAGTTGGCATTGCCGGTCCACGGCACTGGATCAAAGCTGAACTGCGCGAGTATCCAGTTGAACGCGCTATAGGACGGATCAAACAGCCACAGCCAAGCAAGGCAACTCAGGGCGGGCGGAATGACCCACGGCACCAGCAGCATTCCGCGCCACTTGCGTTGGCCTTTGCTCGGCACGTTGTGCACAAAATGCGCAACAGTAAAGCCTATCAATGCTTTGAAGATCACAGCGGTGATCGCGAAAATGCAGGACTGCCGGACCACCATCCAGAATGTTTCGCGTTTGAACAGGAATGCAAAATTGCCAAAGCCGACAAAGTGTTCCATCGACTTATTTAAGGTGGCGAGACGAATCGAATAGAAGGCTGGATAGATCACGAGCAGTGCGATCAATAGGATCAGCGGTAGTGTCATCAGAAACGCTGTAGTGGAGCGGCGTTGCAAAGCCCGCCGAATTCCGCCGCGTTGGCGGCGCGCCGCTTTCAATTGCAGGGACTGCACTACCGCGTCCACCATCCGCTATCCCCGGTAGCAAGAGGCGCCATGCCGCCGACCTTTCATCGGCTGGCGGCAACATTTGATGCAGGGTTACGTCCGCATGTAGCCTTCGATCTCGCCCTCGGCCCAGGCCAGCGTCTGTTCGAGCGGCTCGCCTTGCATGAATCGCACGATCATCTTGGTATGGATGGCCTGGGTGTAGATCTGCACAGCGATTTTAGGTGGTGCTGGTTGAGCTGCCACTGAAAGTATCTGGTGATTGTATGGATTGGGATAGTGATAGAGGGTGCCTTTCGGGGGTCCGGCCTCGGCCCAAACCTTCAGCGTGGTCAGCTTTTCGAAAGCTGGCAAGTCGTAACCCCCACTCGCCTCCACCATCTGCTCAACTGCCGAAGGCTGAGACAAGTAAAGCAACAGGTTCTTGGCCGCGGACTTGTTCTTGCTGAAATTCCAGATACCCCAGAAATACGGGAGGAACGGTGCATAACGCCCCTTTGGGCCTGACGGCATGCCGTGGGTCCACAGCTGCTCGGCGACCTGCGGCGCATCGCGCTTCGCAACCGCCCAGGCGCTTGGCGGATTCATAATCAACGCGCCCTTGCCGGAAATTAGATATTTGTTGTTGGAGGCATTGTCCCAAGCCGGCGCATCAGGCGGCAGCCACCGTGCAAGCTTCCTGTAATATTCCATCGCTTGCCGGACGGCATCGGTCTTGACGGTGATGTTACCTTGGGCATCCACCAGATCGGCGCCGAATGACTGGAAGATCGCCCCTGCGGTGTCCACGTTGTCTTCAGTCTGACCCAGCCCGATGCCGATTGGATGGTCGCCTCTGTAACAAGCTTCGGCGGCCTTGAGCATGACATCGAGCGTCCAGCCATCTGCCTTCGCCGGGCTGCCGGCCGGATACATTGCCACCACATCAATCCCTGCGAGCTCTTTCATCAAATCGATGCGCGAGCACGGGCCTTTGATTTGACTGCCAACGCATGTCGGGATTGCGACCCAATGTCCGCCTGAGCGTGCCAGATACCCGACTGTCGGATTCACTTGACCATTGATCTCGATGAGATCGGCCATGATGTCATCAACTGGCTCCAGGTGGTTGGCGTGATCGGAAGGTTGCCAGCTTGGAAAGGCAAGGATGTCGTGACCCGACTGTGCCTGCGCCTCAGCCGCGATCGTTAGAAGATTCTTGTTGCCCACCGACGTGATGTAGTCGATTGAGACTTCGACCTTGTTCTTCTCGCCCCATTCCTGACAAAGCGCCTTGGAGGCATTGTTGCCGCCAGGAACCCAATGGTCCCAGAAGCCAATCGAGAGCTTACCAGCGGCCTGCGCGCCGCGCACATACGGTATGGCGACGGACGCAGCAGCTACAAGGGCGCTTTTCTCAAGAAGTGTTCGACGTGTGACGCGCGAGCGCAGCATTAGAACCTCCCTTGATTCCGCCTCCTCAGCGATCGTTCGGGCATGTTTATTTTCAAGGAGAATATACCCCTGGAGATGTCAGGACCATCGGACATTCAGGCGCGTCCGGCCAATGTCCGCTTTACCCCCGAAAGCGGACATTGGTTGAGCGGGTCGTGATGTCCGCTTTGTGCCAAAAGCAGACATATGCGCCGCAGCATTCGACCACGATTTATTAGGCGAATTTTCTCCAGCAGTTGGCGTGGGCTGTAGGGTTTCGTGACATAACCGTCGCAACCGGCCGCATGCGCTTTGTCGTCGTCGCCGCTCAAAGCGTAGGAGGTTACGGCGATAACAGGAATGCTT
>Ga0318541_10000990_pt1 | contig 10205 bp, 11 predicted proteins | sample GRESIP166b4f26_FD_202503 | JGI IMG/M metagenome (GOLD analysis project Ga0318541, IMG submission 202503) | Tropical soil microbial communities from Luquillo Experimental Forest, Puerto Rico - GRE.SIPMG.166b4f26 | ecosystem: Environmental > Terrestrial > Soil > Tropical forest > Bulk soil...
ACCCCCGAAGAAGCCCTCGACTGCGCCTGCGGCCTCTACCTCAACGACCCCACCGCCTGGGCCCAACCCCCGACGAACTAACGGGCGTGACCACTAGTCAGAAGTAGACATCGGCGAGCACGGCCAACGTCAGCACCACTGGCAGCACGGGCAGGCCGAACCCAAAGGCCGACCACGCGAATTTCTTGCGTCGCCGCTGCAGCGAGGCCCACAGCAGCGCGCCGATCGCCAGCACCACCGACAGCAGCAGCACCATCGGGGCCCATTGGCCCACCGCCGCGTTGTCGTCGGCGATCGAAAAGGCCAGCAGCCACAGGACATAGCCCGCGGCGACCCCGCCGATGGCGCCCACAACGGTTTCGCTGCGAATCATCTTCCGACTCAGAAGTTGATCATGTGGCCGATCAGGCCGTGGAAGCATTCCTGCAGCGCCTCCGACATCGTCGGATGGGTGTGCACGTTGCGGGCCAACTCGGTGGCGGTCAGGTCCCATTTCTGCGCCAGCGTTAGCTCGGGCAGTAGCTCGGACACGTCATGGCCGATCAGGTGCCCGCCCAGCAGCTCCTTGTACTTGGCGTCGGCGACCAGCTTGACGAAACCGCTGGGATCGCCCACGCCGTGCGCCTTGGCGTTGGCGGTGAACGGGAACTTGGCCACCACGACGTCGTAGCCCTCCTCCCGGGCCTGCTCCTCGGTGAGCCCGAAGCTGGCGACCTGCGGCTGGCAGAAGGTCGCGCGCGGCAACATGCGGTAGTCGCCGAGGGCCAAAGTCTCTGCGCCCGCGATGGTTTCGGCAGCCACCACACCTTGGGCCTCGGCGACGTGGGCCAGCTGCAGCAGCCCGGTGACGTCGCCGATGGCGTAGATGTGCTCGACGTTGGTGAGCATGTAGTCGGTGATGCCGATCGCCTTGCGGTCGGTCAGCGCGACGCCGGCCTTGTCCAGTCCGTAGCCCTCGATGTTGGGCGCAAACCCGATGGCCTGCAACACCTTTTCGGCCTTGAGCTCCTCGGACTTGCCGTCCTTGCTGACGGTCACCCCAACCACCGAACCGTCGTCGTTGATGGCATCGACCTTGGTGCCCGTCAAAACCTTGACGCCCAGCTTCTTGAACTGCTTCTCGATCTCCTTGGACACCTCGGCGTCCTCGTTGGGCAGCGCGCGCGGCAAGAACTCCACGATCGTCACGTCGACGCCGTAGTTCTTCAGCACGTAGCCGAACTCCATGCCGATCGCCCCGGCTCCGGCGATGATGATCGACTCCGGCAACTCGCGCGACATGATCAGCTCTTCGTAGGTGACCACATTGGATGACAGCGACGTCCCGGGAACCAGCCGGGTACTGCTGCCGGTGGCGATGATGACGTTGTCGAACGTGACGGTTACTGGATTTTCAGCCCCGCCGTCCTCCGTTAATTCGACCGACAAGGTGTGCGGGTCGGTGAATCGGCCGTACCCGTGGATCTCGGTGATCTTGTTCTTCTTCATCAGGAAGTGCACGCCGGCGACGCGACCCTCGGCCACTTTGCGGCTGCGGTCGAAGGCGATCCCGTAATCGAAGGTCGCCTCGCCGCCGATGCCAAACAGCTGGGCCTCTTTGGTGAAGATGTGGGCGAGCTCGGCGTTGCGCAGCAACGCCTTGGACGGAATGCAGCCCACGTTCAGGCAGACTCCGCCCCAGTACTTGGATTCGATGACCGCGGTGTTCAGGCCGAGCTGTGCGGCGCGAATGGCTGCGACATATCCGCCGGGACCGGCCCCGAGGACGACGACGTCATAGTGAGTCACGGCACTACCCTAATGGGCCGCCGCTACCCCGCGGCGTCGAAGGCCCCACGGCCGCGGCTCACAGTGGGCAGTGTCCCGTCCGCGTGCAGTAGTAATAGCCGTACAGGGGCGCGGCAGCGGCGACGGAGGCGAACGGCCCCGACATCAGCGCGAACGACAGCGCCGAGATCAGCGGCCTGCCCTCGATCATCGCCAGCATCACGCCACCCACGGCGCATGCCACGACGTAGACCAAGATCGTGAACTCCGCCGGCGTCTTGTCGATCGAGTGATGCCACCAATAGAACAGCCCCAACCCGACCACGGCCACCGCGATCCACACGCCGACGAGCACCAGCACCAGCTGCCACCACTTCAGGTAGAGGTAGCGACCGGGAACGGTGACCGATTGCACCGGCGCGCCGCCCGCGTCGGAATCCTCCGGGGCCGCGGGCGTCTCGGGCGCAGGCTCGGCGGGCTCCTCCGGCTCGGCCGGCTCGGCTGAGACGGGAATGGGCTGCGAGCCGGTGTCGTCCGAAAAGTCCGGTACGAACGCCTCGGTCCCCGGGTTCGACGCGTGCTCCTCGTCAGCCACGGGAGGCCACCCGCAGGGCGACGAGCACACCGAACCAGCCCGGCGCGAACGACAGGATGAACGCGCCCACCATCGTGACCCATCGACGCCCGGACAACAGGATCGTCAGCAACCCCGTCGCGGTGGGAATCCCGACCACCAGCGCGATGACGACGTCGGGGCGGATCCGCGGATGGACCGCCGCGGTCAACCCGACGCCGGCCAATAGCCCTACCGCGCAACCGATTAGCATGGCGCCGGCCAGCAGCCAGGGACGCGGAAGCGGGATCACGCTGACGACCTTACGTGTCGAGGGCCACCACCTGGCCGCGTACCGACGGCCGTTCGCCCAGCTCGTAGGCGGCGCCGGTGATGACGGGTGTGGTCGCCAGCTCCGCCCGCTCGTCGTCGGTGAAGATGCGGCCGCGGCTGAGGAACCGCACCCCTTCGGGCGCCTCCACGCTGAACCCGCCGCCACGGCCCGGCACCACGTCGATGACCAGCTGCGTGTGCTTCCAGGCCTGGTACTGCGGGCCCGAAATCCAGACCGGCACGCCGTCGGAACCTTCAGGCCCCGCGTCCAGCACCCCCAGCAGGACGTCGCGGTCACCGACCACGAAGTCGCCGCGCGGGTAGCACATCGGCGACGACCCGTCGCAGCAGCCGCCGGACTGATGGAACATCACCGGACCATGACGCTCCTGCAGGCGCGCCAACAGGTCGGCGGCCGCCGCGGTCATGACTGCGCCCGCGATCATCAGAAGAAGCCTTGCGCCTTGTCGGCGTAGGACACCATCAGGTTCTTGGTCTGCTGGTAGTGGTCGAGCATCATCTTGTGGTTCTCCCGGCCAATGCCGGACTGCTTGTAGCCGCCGAACGCCGCGTGCGCCGGGTACACGTGGTAGCAGTTGACCCACACCCGGCCGGCCTGGATGTCGCGACCGGCACGGTAGGCGGTGTTGCCGTCGCGGCTCCAGACGCCGGCCCCCAGACCGTAGAGGGTGTCGTTGGCGATCGACATCGCGTCGTCGTAATCGGAGAACGACGTCACCGCGACCACCGGTCCGAATATCTCCTCCTGGAAGATCCGCATCTTGTTGTTGCCGGCGAAGATGGTCGGCTGCATGTAGTAGCCGCCGGAGAGGTCACCCCCCAGCTCGGCGCGCTCCCCGCCGGTGATGATCTTGGCGCCCTCGTCCTTGCCGATCTCGATGTAGGACAACACCTTTTCCAGCTGATCGTTGGAGGCGTGCGAGCCGAGCATCGTCTCGATGTCCAGCGGGTCGCCCTGCCGGACCGCCTTGGCGCGAATCGCGGCCAGCTCCAGGAACTCGTCGTAGATGTCGGCCTGAATCAGGCCGCGCGACGGACAGGTACAGCATTCGCCCTGGTTCAGGGCGAACCCGGTGAACCCCTCCAGCGCCTTGTCCAGGAAGTTGTCGTGGGCGCTCAGCACGTCGGAGAAGAAGATGTTGGGGCTCTTGCCGCCCAGTTCCAGCGTGACCGGGATCAGGTTCTGCGAGGCGTACTGCATGATCAGCCGGCCCGTGGTGGTCTCCCCGGTGAACGCGATCTTGGCGATCCGGTTGCTGGACGCCAGCGGCTTGCCGGCCTCGGCGCCGAACCCGTTGACGACGTTGACCACCCCCGGCGGCAGCAGGTCGGCGATCAGCGACATGAAGTACATCACCGATGCGGGAGTCTGCTCGGCCGGCTTGAGCACCACCGCGTTCCCGGCGGCCAGCGCCGGCGCGAGTTTCCAGGTGGCCATCAGGATCGGGAAGTTCCACGGAATGATCTGCCCGACGACGCCAAGAGGCTCGTGGAAGTGGTAGGCGACGGTGTCCTCGTCGATCTGCGACAGCGACCCTTCCTGCGCCCGGATCGCCGCCGCGAAATACCGGAAATGGTCGGCGGCCAGCGGGATGTCGGCGGCCAGCGCCTCGCGGACCGGTTTGCCGTTGTCCCAGACTTCGGCGACCGCCAGCGCGGCCGTGTTCTCCTCGATCCGGTCGGCGATCTTGTTCAGGATCGCCGCCCGCTCGGCGGGCGCGGTCTTGCCCCAGGCCGGGGCAGCCGCGTGCGCGGCGTCGAGCGCCTTTTCGATATCGGCCTCGTCGGAACGGGCCACCTCGCAGAACGTCTGGCCGGTCACCGGCGTCGGGTTCTCGAAATACCGGCCGCCCACCGGCGCCACCCACTGGCCCCCGATGAAGTTCTCGTACCGGGATTCATACGACATCAATGCCCCGGCGGCACCTGGACGTGCGAAAACAGTCATCTGCTCGGCTCCCTGTACTTTTGCGTGACAACGCTCACAGTACGCTGAAGTCGCGCAGGAGAGTCGGGCCCGGAGGTACGGCGTAAGGCCTCACTCTCGGCCCCAGTCAAAATGGCGTCATGACCGACGACCCGTATCTGTGGCTCGAGGACGTTGCCGGGGACGAAGCGCTGGATTGGGTGCGGGCGCAGAACGAACCGACGCTCGCGGAGCTCGGCGGCGCGCAGTTCGAACGGATGCGCACAGAAGCGCTCGAGGTGCTCGACACCGATGCCCGCATTCCCTACGTGCGCCGCCGAGGGGAGTACCTCTACAACTTCTGGCGCGACGCCGCCAACCCCCGCGGGCTATGGCGACGCACGACACTGGACAGCTACCGCACCGACTCCCCCGACTGGGATGTGCTGATCGACGTCGACGCGTTGGGTCGCGCCGACGACGAGAAATGGGTCTGGGCCGGTGCGACCGTCATCGAGCCGGAGTTCACCCGCGCCCTGGTCGATCTCTCGCGCGGCGGCTCCGACGCGGTTATTGTCCGTGAATTCGACATGGAGACAAGAGAATTCATCACCGACGGGTTCGAGCTGCTGGAGGCCAAATCGCAGATCGGCTGGGAGGAACCCGATACCGTGCTGGTGGGCACCGACTTCGGGGACGGCTCACTCACCGAATCCGGCTACCCGCGAATCGTCAAGCGATGGCATCGGGGCACACCACTGAGCGACGCGGAAACGATCTTCGAAGGGTCGCCCACCGACGTCAGCGCGACCGGGTATGCGGATCGGACGCCCGGCTTCGAGCGCATGTTTGTAGGCCGCTCGCTCGACTTCTGGAACAGGGAAAGATGGGAGCTCCGCGGCCCGGAACTGATCCGCATCGATGTGCCCACCGACCTCAGCAGCATGTTGATTCACCGCGAGTGGCTATTGATCGACCTGCGGACCGATTGGTTCGTCGGCGCCACCATGTACCGCGCCGGCTCCCTGCTGGCCGCCAAGTATGACGAATTCCTCTCCGGTACAAGTGAATTACAGATCGCATTCGAGCCCGATGAGCACACCTGTCTGCACCAGTACGCATGGACGCGGGACCGGCTGTTGCTCGTCACGCTGGCCGATGTGGCCAGCCGGGTCGAGATCGTCACACCCGGCGCCTGGCAGCGGGAACCGGTCTCCGGGATCCCGGCCGCGACCAACACCGTGATCGTCGCCGCCGACGACACCGGCGACGAGTTCTTCCTCGATTCCAGTGGATTCGACGCGCCCTCGCAGCTGCTGCGCGGCACGGGTCCGGAGCGGCTGGACCGGATCAAGTCCGCTCCCGCCTTCTTTGACGCTGAAAACATCAATGTGAAGCAGTTTTTCGTGCCCTCCAAGGACGGCACGTCGATTCCGTACTTCGTCGTCGGCTCGCGAGACGCCGCCGGGCCCGGCCCCACGCTGCTGGGTGGCTATGGCGGGTTCGAATCATCCATGACACCCGGGTACGGCGGCGTGCTGGGCCGACTGTGGTTGGCTCGCGGGGGCACCTATGCGATGGCCAACATCCGCGGTGGCGGGGAGTACGGGCCGGGCTGGCACACCCAGGCGATGCGCGAGGGCCGGCACAAGGTGGCCGAGGACTTCGCCGCGGTGGCAACCGATTTGGTGGACCGCGGAATCACCACGGTCGAGCAGCTGGGCGCCCAGGGCGGCAGCAATGGCGGGCTGCTGATGGGCATCATGCTCACCAAGTATCCCGAGAAGTTCGGCGCGCTGGTCTGCGACGTGCCGCTGCTGGACATGAAGCGTTACCACCTGTTGCTGGCCGGGGCCTCGTGGGTTGCCGAGTACGGCGATCCGGACAACCCCGACGACTGGGAATTCATCTCCGAATACTCCCCCTACCAAAACATTTCGGCGACACGCCGCTACCCACAGGTGCTGTTCACCACGTCTACGCGCGACGATCGGGTGCACCCCGGCCACGCCCGCAAGATGGTCGCGGCGCTACAGGATGCGGGCCATCAGGTCTGGTTGTACGAGAACATCGAGGGCGGGCACGCCGGCGCGGCCGACAACGAGCAGGCCGCGTTCAAGGCGGCCCTGAGTTATTCGTTCCTATGGCGGACGCTGGGAGGCCAAGCGTGAAGATCGTCGACGTCATCGAACTCGGCTTAACCGTTGCCGGGCTGATCCTGATCATTGCCGGTTGGGCGCAGGCACGTTTTCGCTTCATCGCCCAGCGCCGCAAGGGCCGGTACTTCTACTGGGGAACCTCGGCTCTCGGCATCGTCTTTTTTGCCTTCGGGACAGGCAAACTCTGGCCGAACGCCGTCATGACGACGTTGATCTTCACCGCCCTCGTCGTGGGATCGGCCTACCTGACAACGCCTTATCTGAAGATCGGTGACCGGATCTATGCGTCCAGCCCGGAAAACCGGCAGCCCGACCCGCCCGACGAGGAGCGCTAACCGACACTTGGGCTATGAAAACTGGCGAGCCCGACTTCGAGACATTGCTCTACACGACCGCCGGCGCGGTCGCCACCATCACGCTGAACCGCCCGGAGCAGCTCAACACGATCGTCCCGCCCATGCCCGACGAGATCGAGGCGGCGATCGGGCTGGCTGAGCGCGACCAAGACATCAAAGTCATCGTGCTGCGCGGCGCCGGCCGCGCCTTCTCGGGGGGCTACGACTTCGGCGGTGGCTTCCAGCAGTGGGGCGACGCCATGATGACCGACGGGCAATGGGACCCCGGCAAGGATTTCGCGATGGTGACCGCCCGCGAGACGGGTCCGACCCAGAAGTTCATGGCCATCTGGCGGGCCTCCAAACCCGTGATCGCCCAAGTGCACGGCTGGTGCGTCGGCGGCGCCAGCGACTACGCGCTGTGCGCCGACCTCGTCATCGCCAGCAACGACGCCGTGATCGGCACCCCGTACAGCCGGATGTGGGGGGCCTATCTGACCGGCATGTGGCTCTACCGGTTGAGCCTGGCCAAGGCCAAGTGGCACTCGTTGACCGGCCGGCCGCTGTCGGGGGTCGAGGCCGCCGAAGTCGAGCTGATCAACGAGGCGGTGCCGTTCGAGCGTTTGGAGGCCCGCGTCGCCGAGATCGCCGCCGAACTGGCGCGAATCCCGTTATCGCAATTGCGGGCGCAGAAGCTGATCGTCAACCAGGCCTACGAAAACATGGGCCTGGCGTCCACGCAGATGCTCGGCGGCATCCTTGACGGCCTGATGCGCAACACCCCGGAAGCGCTCGACTTCATCACGACCGCCCAGACGCAGGGCGTGCGCGCGGCGGTCGAGCGGCGCGACGGTCCGTTCCGCGACTACAGCCAGGCCCCGCCGGAGCTGCGGCCTGATCCCGCGCATGTCATCGTGCCTGATCGCGATGGATAGTGAGATGGGCTACGAATTCGCCACCGACCGGAGATAGTGTTACGGTGAAACCTATGTCTCGGCTGAGTTCCAGCCTGCGTGCAGGCGTTGTTTTCATCGCTCTTCTACTAACCCTGGGCTTCGCCGCCGCGGCCTTCCCCAAGACCGCCAAGGCCGATTCCACGGAGGACTTCCCGATTCCGCGCCGGATGATCGCGACCACCTGCGACGCCGAGCAGATACTGGCGGCCACCCGGGACACCAGCCCGGTGTACTACCAGCGGTACATGATCGACTTCAACAACCACCCGAACGTTCAGCAGGCGACGATCGACAAGGCGCACTGGTTCTACTCCCTGTCACCGGCTGACCGCAGGAACTATTCCGAGAACTTCTACGCGGCCCAGGTCGATCCGCTGTGGCTGGCCTGGCCCAATCACATGAAGATCTTCTTCAACAACAAGGGCGTCGTGGCCAAGTCGACCGACGCGTGCAATCAGTACCCGCCCGGCGACATGTCGGTGTGGAACTGGGCCTAGCTCTAGCCCGGCTCCGGCCCGGCGTGGCGTCAGCGCGTGTCTTGCAGCGCTTGTGAATTGACCCTGGTCTTTGTCCGGCGGCGAGTTTAAGATCTGCGCTTGGCGGGTATCGCTTTTTTCCCCACGGGGGGAACAAATCAATACCGCGTGGCTGGTTACTCGGCGCATAGTCCCGGTGACCACCACTCAACCAGGACTCAGAACATGCACATCACCGCCATTGGATATGGGACAGGCCGGCTCGTGCCGGGGTGCCGCGCCGCAGCGAGGACACGATGAGCACCGTGGACCCCCAGTCGGCGATTCCGGACGCGCTGGCCGCACTCGACTGGCAGGAGATCACCTGCCAATCCGAATCCGGCTGCAAGAACCGGGCGACGCACGTCGTATACCGGCATGCCGTCGACGAATGCAACCGGCCAAACCTCGACCCGTCCGGGAACATCGTCGACATCCTGTGCATCGGCTGCATGCGCAGCCTCAAGGCTCAACTCCTGGCGCAGGTAGACCGGATCGCCCGTTGCCCGGGCGGTTACTGCCTGACGTGCGGAGCGCCGGTGCACAAGCTGAGCGACATCATGCGAAAAATGGTGCAGTTGCGCAGCTTTGCCTGATCACCAAGCCTGATCAGTAGTGCGGCGTGCTCACCGGGATGCGATCGGTGGCCCCCGACCCGGAGTCCGGGGGGTTCTCCTGCGGGGGCAGCATCAGGGCACGAACCGCCGAGCGAGGTCCGTACGGCCGGAGCATCTGGCTGGCGGGACGAGTGCGTACCTGTGTCGGCCACCAGAACCAGCGCCCCATCAGCGCGGCGACGGACGGCATCATGAAGGAACGCACGATCAACGTGTCGAACAACAGACCCAGACCGATGGTGGTACCAACCTGGCCCATGATCTTCAGATCACCGAAGATGAAGGACGCCATGGTGGCGGCGAACACCAGACCCGCAGACGTCACCACCGCGCCGGTGCCGGCCATTGACCGGATAATTCCGGTCTTCAGTCCGGCGCCGATTTCCTCTTTGAAACGGGAAACCAGCAGCAGGTTGTAGTCGGATCCCACCGCCAACAGCAGGATGACAGACATCGCAAGCACCATCCAGTTCAATTCAAAGCGCATGATGTCCTGCCACATCAGCACGGAAAGCCCGAACGAGGCACCCAACGAAAGCAGCACGGTGCCCACGATGGTGATCGCGGCAACCAGACTTCGGGTAATGACCAGCATGATGATCAAAATGAGGCAGGCCGCGGATATGCCGGCGATCATCAGGTCGTACTTGGACCCGTCGCGCATGTCCTTATAGGTCGCCGCGGTGCCGGCAAGGGAGATCCTGGCGCCCTCCAGCAGGGTTCCTTTGATCGCTTCCTTCGCCGCGTTCTTGATCGGATCGACGTGCGAAATCCCTTCGGGGGTCGCGGGAGCCCCTTCATGGGAGATGATGAACCGGGCCGCGTGCCCGTCGGGCGACAGGAACATCTTCAGACCCCGCTTGAAATCGGGGTTGTCGAAGACCTCCGGCGGTATGTAGAACGAGTCGTCGTTTCGGGACGCATCGAAAGCCTGGCCCATGGCGGTCGAGTTCTGGCTCATCACGTCCATCTGGTCATACAGCGACGACATCGAGCTGTGCATCGTCAGCATCATCTGCTTCATCGTCGTCATGGTCGCGATC
>Ga0318541_10000996_pt1 | contig 10195 bp, 8 predicted proteins | sample GRESIP166b4f26_FD_202503 | JGI IMG/M metagenome (GOLD analysis project Ga0318541, IMG submission 202503) | Tropical soil microbial communities from Luquillo Experimental Forest, Puerto Rico - GRE.SIPMG.166b4f26 | ecosystem: Environmental > Terrestrial > Soil > Tropical forest > Bulk soil...
AGGCCGAGACGATCCAGGACTTTGTCGCGCTCGCGAAAGCAGACCCGGGAAAGATCACCATCGCTTCAGGCGGGATTGGCAGCGCCACCCACCTCACCGCGGAGCTTCTTCAGGCCAAAACCGGCATCAAGCTCGTGCACGTGCCGTTTCGCGGCGCCGGCCCGGCGATGAACGATCTCGTCGCTGGCCATGTGCAGTCGGGCTTCACCACGCTCGCAACGGCGAGCTCGGTTCTCGACCGCGTTCGCGCGCTCGCGACCGCAAGCGAAACGCGGCTGGCGATGCCGGCGAATATTCCGACCTTCAGGGAAAGCGGGATTGATCTCGTCGTCGAGCATTGGTGGGGCGTGCTCGCTCCGGCCGGCCTCCCGGTGGAGATCGCCGCACGCCTGACGGCGGACCTCAAAGCCATTCTCGAGCCGCACGAGTTCGCGACGCGCCTCGAGCCGCTGGGCGTCACGGTCTCCCATGCTTCACCCGCGCAATTCCGAGCCCTGATCGAGAGCGACACGGCGCGCTGGGCCGAGATCGTCAAGTCGGTCGGAATCAGCGTCCCGTGACGCGCACGCATAAAGCGGGCGGCGGCAACGGCATCGCCGTCGTGTCAGACCTTAAGCTCGTACAGCGCCTCGGGCGCAAAGGGCTGGGTGGCTTATATTCATTCGTTCGCGCCTGAACGATCGTTCCCCGCATCGACGCCGGATCTTACCACTCTGCGCAGCACTTCGAAAATCACGGCAGTCGACCAGCCGAACATGAGCACACCGTTCATCGCCGTCATTGGTCCAAGCAGCCGCCAGCGGTCCACCGGCGTCACGTCGCCATAGCCAAGCGTCGTGTAGTTCACGAATGCAAAATATACGGGGTCGGCGCCAGCAGGCGCAGCGCCGACCATCGCGTAAGCCAGTGACCAAACGATCACCTCGCAAGCATGGGCGGCCATCAACACCGAGATGGTCGCAACCGAAACATAGATCAATCGTTGGGATAGCCGCGATGTCTTCCTTGCGCCTGTGATTGCACCGGCGGGGTGAATTCGAACTGGTCGGTGCGTCACGCGGACCACCGCGGTCATTACCAATGCATGGATCAGAATGTTGCAAACGCTGACGGCAGCACCTACGAGGAACTGGCGCAACATATCTATAGCTCCTGCAATGCGCCCCAATCTCGCGATCAATCGCTGGCTGGTATTCGCTTTGCTCCGACCTCATTCGTGACCGATGTGGGCGCCTTTCTCGGCCACCGAGCGTTTCATCAGCAGCACCACGGGTACCAGCACGAGCGTCAGCATGGCAGCCAGGAAAAAGACATCGAAATAAGCCAGCGCGGATGCTTGCTGCTGGTGTCGCTCCCGAAAACGCTATCCAATTGACTCGCGGTCGGCGGCGAATCAGAACATCATCGCCGCATGATTGCAATCGTCCTCCTGTTCGTCCGCATGCTGTGCGACTGCTTCAAGCCGCGACGGCAGCTGGAAGCCGAGATCCTGGTGCTGCGGCATCAGCTCAATGTTCTCCGGCGGTGTGCGCCACCTCGACCGCATTTGCGCTGGGCCGATCGAGCCCTATTCATTTGGCTCTATCGTCGCTGCCCTCGCATCCTTAACGCCATAACCATCGTTAGACCCGAGAGCGTCTGAGGGCCCCATGAGGCGGATGCGCAACCGAAAGTATCTCCGCGGACCTCACTCGGCTCCTGCCTCGAAGTAAGCGGCGTGTAGGGTGAGGACCTGGGAAATTGCCAGGATGCAGGCGCGCGCACCCAGAGCGACGCTGTCCGGACGAGCGGCGAGAGCATCGTCGAGCGCGCCAAGCCGGGCGATCACTACCGCGCTGTTGCCGCCCGCGATGGCTCTCAGCGGCTCGTCGAGCTCGGTGTTGATGTTCAAGCGGTCAGCGAATGAGCAAAGTTGGATGATCGCGCCACCCACCGACAACGCCGCCAACAGCTGCGCGCGCTGCAACGGCTCGACTGTGTCCGGCAATGCCGAGAACCGACTGTAGTTGCGGCTTTCCCAATCATCCCGCCTCCTTCGGATAACGCTCGTGGCCAGACGGCGCAGATCGCGCAACGTCAGCGCTAGGAGGCGGCGCGTCCGTAGTGCCGGCGCCAGCGGTGGCAGCAAAAGAAACGACAGCGCAGCCCCGACCAGTCCTGCGAACCTCGCCAACGCCCCATTATAGAATTGCAGAGTGTCATAGCTCATCAGGTTGGTCGGAGTCGACGGCTGCGCCATCAGCGCCCCCGCAGGTACCAGAACCAGACCAAATACGAATGCAAAGGCGACAAAAGTCTCTAGGCCCGGCAGCACGGCGAGTTTGATGATCGCTGCGACAGCGGCAGCGAGGGCGCGGTGCCCACCACGAAGCTCATGGCGGCGGCATGGGCCTGATCCGCTCTGGGGGCAAACAGGATGACGCCGATTGCCGCAAATTGAATGGTAAAAGCACCATTAGGCCATGCTGTGATGATCCAAAACAAAGCGAAGGCACCAATGGTGACAAACGCGCGCGCCGCGTTGACGAGAGCCGGAAGCCAATCTGGCACCCCCAGCCGAATGCCCCCGCCGTGAGGAACGGGTCGGGTCGGGTGGTCAACGAGCAACGCCAGCCCGTCGAGCGCACGGATGATGCCAGCCAAAACCTTGGATGTCTGATCGGCAAGCAGCCGCAGGGATGTCGTCTGCGCCGGCAAGGCGATCAGCCTCTGGACCGCCTCCTCGCTAATTCGGCGCAAACCGACAGGATCGCTTATCCAATTTGTCGGCCCGCCTTGCACCGGAGCCGAACGCAGCTCCCCTGGCAACGTTTGCAGAACGGCGTCTGCTTCCTGGCGACCCTGATCATCCGGGAACTGGGCAAGGCACACCGCCACTACACGCCAGCCGGCGACGGCTTCGAACAAGCCGGCGACGCTTGCCAGCAGCACCGACTTATGAGCGCGGAGCTGAGACGATTCTCCGAACGCCTCCTCGAGGACCGGGTCGAGCGCAAAGACGCGCCGCACGAGCTCGACCCGAACCGGTTGAGCGTCCGGGAAATCAGGTCCGGCCAGTGCGAGTGTGTCGGCAAACCGCTTCGTGATCTCGGCGGCAAGGACTGCGAACACAGTGGCGAGCCGGCGCTGGGCGCCACCCAAATCAGTTCCCGCGAGTATGACGCCAGCCGAGACGATGCCGATGCAGACCTCGCTGCAACGGGCCACGGCCAGCATGAAGACTTGGTCATTAGGACCCCCGGTCGCCCCTAGGTTGTCGCCGGCTATGATCGCCGCGGTGATGCCAGCAAGCGCGGCCCCAAAGCCCAAAGCGTTGCGGAAAACCGTCGTGGCGAGAGCACACACTGCGCCCCACGATGCGAGACCCACGAGGAAACCGGCGCGGTCCTGCGGAAAACACGCAGTCAGCGCCACGATCGCCACACTGCCGACAATCGTGCCGATCATCATGAACCAGCCCCTGCGTAATGAAGCGCCAAGCTGAGGCTGGGAAACGAGAGCCGGGGTTATTCCAGCCCAGAAGGGATTGTCGAGTTGGAGCCAAAACGCGACGTAAAGCGCCAGGCAGACCGCACCCCAGAGGCGCAGGCCAAAGAGCAGGGGTGGACCCAGCGCTCTTGTCGCATTCGCCAGCCAGATCGCACTCGATGCAACGAGCGAACGTCGCCTCGGAGGGTTGGCCTCGGTCATGGAGTGAACGAGCCTGTTGCCACTGTTGTGGGCAAGCTTCGAAGTAGTGCCAGCGTTCGAGTTCGCTGTCTATATAGTTGTGCTATCGTCGATGGTGCTCGTCATCGCCCGCGAGAATGAACTGATATTTCGTGCATCCGCGCCATCGTCGGTGCAACACGCATGGGGAGATGCCGTCAATGCCCGCAATTGAATCGGCTTTCGCGATTTGTCATGGTCCCCACGGGAGGCACGCGTCATGGCAGAAGGCGAGTTGCTTACGGACCGCGTGGCCATCGTGACCGGAGCCGCAAGCGGCATGGGACGCGTGATGGCGCGCGCTCGCCGGTGCCGGCGCCAAGATTGTGGGCGTCGACGTCGATGCGGTCGGTCTCAATCGCCTCGCTGCCGAACGGGTCTTGGCCGGAAAGTTTTTGCGTACCGTCACTGATGTCTCCAAGACTGCGGAGTGCCGGCGGGCCGTCCAGCAGGTGCTGGAGACCTTCGGCGCGCTCGACATCCTGATCAATTGCGCCGGCGTCAGCATGTCCACCGCAGCCGGGCATAGCGACGAGGCTCGGATCAAATTCTTTGAAGCCGATCCGGAAGGCTGGCAGCGCATTCTCGCGATCAACACGACCCGGGCGGACCGACCGAGACGCCCGGTTTCTTCCCGCCAGGCAAACCGCGACCTCCCATCCTGCTCGACCCCGAGATCATGGCAGTGCCGGTGGTATGGCTCGATCCGACGGCATCAGCGCCTGCCGCTTCGTCGCACGCGACTGGGATCGGCCCCTGCCGACGGCCGAGGCCGCGGCAGGGGCGCGCGCGCCGGCTGCATGGCCTGCACTCGCGCAGGCCGCGAGTGCAGCCCGCGGGCACCCGATGTAGTCGGCATGTCTGCTTAGTGTCCAATAGCGGCCATTGCCGCAATTCGGCGAACGCGATGGCGCGCATCTAGGACACACTTTAGGTCAACGCGCTGCGGCGCCTGATATCTGCGTACCGATTCCCTGTTCCTTTAAAAATTTTCCCTGATACGCGTTTGGAAATTCCCGTTGCGCAGGGAATTCGGCTGTAAACTATTGAATGTGCGCGTTGATCAGACTCGAAAATCGCGGTGGAGGCCCGGATTCTGCAAAATTCCCTGTTAATTTCCCTGTTAGCAGGGAATTTGGTGCGGAGACTGGTTCGCAGCTGACGGCATCCTCAGCCATGCAGTCCGGTCCCTAGCAGCTAATTCGAACCGCGAAGGTTCGTCCGATGATTTGCGAAGCACGCTGGACCCTCAAATTAAGATCCCCGCAGCGCAGCAGTGCTATGTTATCCTTTCGGTTGGAAGCACGACCTCCGCCACGGAGCTCGCGGTGAGCGTGGGCCGAACGGCGTCACGCGTTGACGGGAGGTCCTTCAGCCATGGGCAAGAGCACGACCTCGGAGAGCATGCCGACGATAGCGCCGCGCGATCATGTCGCGCCCGAAACGCCGCTCTCGGAAAGACCGCTCGTCCCGAAATCGCACGCAGCGAGCGAGTACCGGAACCTGCGCGCGCGGCTCCCTTTCGATCGCGTCGCACTGCTGCTGCAGGGGGGCGGCGCGCTCGGCCCCTACCAGGCGGGCGTCTATGAAGCCTTGGCCGAGACCGGGCTTCATCCCGACTGGGTCGTCGGCATTTCGATCGGCGCCATCAACGCTGCCATCATCGCCGGCAACACGCCCGAGAGATGCGTCGACAGGCTGCGCGAGTTCTGGGAGGAAATCACCGCCCCTACCACGGGCTTCGACGCCGATGTCGTGGGCCTCTTTGGACGAAGCGAGGCTGCGCGCGCGCTCGCCAATCGGGTGAGCGCGGTCACGGTTGCCTGGGCTGGAACGCCGGGCTTCTTCAGGCCGCGAATCCTCAATCCGTGGTTTCATCCGCCCGGCACGATCGAGGCGACGAGCTACTATGACACGCATTCGCTGAGAGCCACGCTCGAGCGCTTCGTCGACTTCGACCGCATAAACTCCGACAGGTATGACACGCGTCTTAGCCTCGGCGCGGTGAATGTGCGCAGCGGCAACCTGGTCTATTTCGACACCGGGACGCAGGTGATCGGACCCGAGCATGTGATGGCCAGCGGCGCGCTGCCGCCCGGCTTCCCCGCCATCGAAATCGAGGGCGAACACTATTGGGATGGCGGCCTCGTCTCGAACACGCCGCTTCAGTGGCTTGTGACGAACACGCGCGTGACGGGCCAGCGGCTGCCTGACGCGCTCGTGTTTCAAGTCGATCTCTGGAGCGCACGCGGCGAGTTCCCGCGCAACCTCACGGAAGTCGCGACCCGGCAGAAGGAGATCCAATATTCGAGCCGCACGCGCGCCTTCACAAATTTCATCAAGAAGCAGCACAAGGTGGAACACTCCGTCGCCGCGCTCCTGGACCAGCTGCCGGAGGAGTTCAAGCGAAGTGAGGAAGCCAAGTTCCTGGCCTCGATCGCGCGACGCCACGCCTACAACCTCGTGCACCTCATCTATCGACCGAGAAGCTACGAAGGCGACTCGAAAGACTATGAATTCTCCCGGTTGTCCATGACGGAGCATTGGCGTTCCGGCTATGACGACGCCATGCGCACGCTGCGCCATCCCGAGGTGCTCGAGCGCGCCGGCAACGGCGAGGAGTTCACCATCTTCGACTTTACCGGTGAGGGCGATTGAGCCGCCGGCTGTGAGACGCTCGCAGCCGGTGATCGGCGCAAGCTAACTTAGAGTCATTACGCTTTAGGCGGTGGCCTGCGTGGTCGCCCACTCCTCGCTGCCGTCCCGGGAGACGCGGCCTTGTCCATGTGGGGGAAGGAAGCTCATTCGTGACTGATGTGAGCGCCTTTCTCAGCCACCGAGCGTTTCATCAGCAGCGCCACGGGTACCAGCAGCAGCGTCACCACGGCCAACAGCAAAAAGACATCGAAATAAGCAAGTGACGACGCTTGCTGCTGGCGCAGATTCTCGAGCGTCTGCAAGGCCAGCTGCTGCGCGGCAACTGGATCGCCGGTCTGCTGCAGGAACACTCCCCGAGCCTGCTCGAGGAACGAAGTGACAGCCGGGTTGAGAGGATCGAGGAACTCGCCAAGCCGCAGGGTGTGAAACTGGTCACGGCGCTCCTGCATTGTCTGCGCCAACGACGTCCCCACACTGCCTCCCTCGTTGCGCAGCAGACTCAACAAGCCAACAGCCGCTCCACGTAGCAACGGTGGAGTATAGAGGTAGGCCGCTACATTCGCGGGGGCAAAGCATATCGCAAGTCCAAGGACCAGCACCACCCGAGGCCAGACGACTTGGCCCGGGCTGATCTCCAGGTTCATCTGTGACATCCAATAGTTCCCGGCGGACATGATGAGCAGGCCGGCGACGATCATCCACCGCGCGTCAGTTCGTCGGCCGAGCAGGAAGCCCACCACAGGCATTGCGACGACGGCAAAGAACCCGGCCGGCGACATGACCAGCCCCGCGTTCAGCGCATTATAACCAAACAGGGCCTGAAGCAAACCAGGCAACGAGGTGCTGGCAGCATAAAGCACCAGGTAGGCGCAAAAGATGATAAGGCAGCACGCAGCGAAGTTTCGCTCCTGCATTGGCCGGAAATTGACCACGGGGTTGGGGTGGCGTAACTCCCAGAAGATCAGCCCGATCAGACCCACAGCGAAAAAAGTGGCCAGCGTCTGCACGCGCCAGAATGGATCGCCCAGCCAGTCCCACTCCTGTCCCTTGCTGAGCATCACTTCCCAACAGACGATGACGATCACTAGGAGTGACAGGCCGATCGCGTCAAAACTGAACGGCCGCCTCTTCAACTCCGTACGCTCTTTCGTGAGATAGTCGGGATCCCGGACCAAAGCATAACACGCAGCAAACGCCAGAAGACCGACCGGGACGTTGACCAAAAACACCCAGCGCCAGGAATAGCTGTCCGTGATCCAGCCGCCGAGGGTCGGACCGACGACAGGCGCCAGCAGGGCAGCCAAGCCGAACAGCGTCATCGCTACGCCTTGCTTCTCCGTGGGGAAGGCGTCCAGCAGCACGCTCTGGCTGGAAGGCTGGAGACCGCCCCCCGCCAAGCCCTGCACCACGCGGAACACAATCAGCTGACCGAGACTGGTGGCCATTCCACACAGTCCGGAGGCGAGGGTAAAGACGGCTATCGACAGCAGGAAGTAGTTGCGGCGGCCGAGGTGCGCCGACAACCAGCCGGTGATCGGCAGGATGATGGCGTTGGCGGCAAGGTAGCTGGTGATGACCCATTCGCCGTCGTCGACGGTCGCCGACAGGCCGCCGGCGATGTATCGCAGCGCCACCACCGCGATCGTGGTGTCGAGCACCTCCATGAAGGTCGGCACCACGACGGCAGCGGCAATCACCCAGGGGTTTGCCCCCGCGCGGGATGCTGAGGGTGCAAGGACCGCGTCCGTCATTTTTCGGCGCCCGCCGGGCCCCCCGCCGAACTCGATGCCGGCGATTGCGGCACAGAGGCTTGCAAAAACTTCCCGGCATCGGGCCCGGTCGGCGGTTTCTTGATATAGACGTAGGGAACGACCGAAGTGCCGATGAACAGCGGGGTCTTGTCCGGGTCGTATCCTTGAAGCTCGATCCGGACCGGCAGTCGCTGCACCACCTTGACGTAGTTGCCCGTGGCATTCTGCGGCGGCAGCAACGCGAGCGTCGATCCGGTCCCCATGGTAAAGCCGGTGATCCGGCCATTGAATACCCGTCTGCCGCCGTACATGTCGACATACAGATCGACCGGTTGGCCGATGCGCAAATCGCCTAGCTGCGTCTCCTTGAAATTGGCATCGACCCAGATCTCGGTGAGCGAGCGGATCGCCATCAAGCTCTGCCCGACCTGAACATCATTGCCCGGATTGACATTTCGGCGTGTGACGACGCCGTCGATCTCCGCGACGATGTCACAATAACGAAGGTCCAATTCGGCCACGGCCAGATCGCGGTTGGCGGCCACGAGTTTAGCCTCGGCTTGCTTGACGGCCGGCGCCGCCGCCGCCAGCCGAGCGAACGTACGGTTGATGTCGCCTTGCTTGTCGAACTCTTCCAGCATCTGCTTCGGAGTCTGGTTGTACGAGTGGACAACGCCGAGCTGAGACGCGCTCTGAATCAGCTCTGCCTGCGCCTGCAGGACCGAAGAAAAGGTCTGATCGAGATCGGGCGGGACCTGGCCGAGATCTCCGTCCCCCTCGGGTTGCGCCGGCAACCCCAAAGAGACCCGGATTTGGTACACATCCGCCACTGACTGGGTGAGCTGTGCGCGAGCAACCGACAAGGTTGCTTCCCGTCGGTCGTACTCCTGCTTGGGGATACTCGCTGATGGGAGCAACTGCTTTGCCCGCTCGAAATCAAGCTCGGCCAGCTTCAGCGAGGCCTTGCTCTTTTCGACGCCGGCAACCCGGGCATGCAGCAGGGATATTTGATTCGCGACGTCCTCCATGGCGTGTTGCAAATTCTCGCGCCGGCTCTTCGCCTGTGCTTCGATGCCGCGCGCCTGGGCCCTGGCCGCCTGCAGATCCGCCTCTGCGCTATCGACGGCCGCCTTCTTCACGGCGACTGCGTCCTGAAATGGCTCCTTGTCGAGTTCGACAAGAAGATCGCCCTTGTGCACACGGTAGTTGTCATCCACCAGAACTCGGGAAACCTGACCGTGGACGCGGGCAGCGACGAACGTCACGTGACCGTTCACGAAAGCGTCATCCGTCGAAACCGTCCTGAGAGATAGCAGGATGTAGGGAATACCGAACCAAAGGGCAGCCGCCAGGACCAAAACGCCTAGCACTCCCAGCAGCAACCTTCGCCGCCGCGTAGACCGCTGCCCCCCTGGTGGGACTGGCTTTGAAGCGGGATCTGTGTGCGGTGATTTGGCGTCGCGATCAGCCGCGGCACCCGCCTTACCTGTCGCGGGCGCGTCGATCGAACGTGACTCGCTGCTATGCTCGGTCATCTCGATGACTCCCGAACTGGCGTGAATATTCGCGCTTCTCCGGCCTTGTAGCAAGACTGACGCGAGGTGTGGATGGCGACCAGCAGCTCGGGCCGCCCGAACGATGGTCGAGCGGCTGCTATTGGTCTTCTCCCAACTCCTGTGTGAACCAAGTCACATAGGTGCAGCAAGATAGTGAGTATAAATCGAGGCAATTTGATCTGCGAGCACGGACTGCTCACTTTCACCGCCGAGGAGCAACCGAATGAAGCTCGTCGCCTGGTCCTTCGCATTGGGCGTGGTTGCTTTCGCAACTCCGTCTATAGCGGTTGCCGATGAAGCTATGACGCGCGTTTTCACCTGCAAAGGCGATGATGCCGCGATGGAAGTCTATATTCCGCAGTCCGCGGTGCAGGGAGCAGGTCTCGCTAACGTGAAAATCGATCGGCCGATCACTGGCGCCTACACACTCGATCTGACCGATGCGGGCAAAGGCAAGACTCTCGAGCCGGTCCACGTCAGCTTGAGTCCCGACCGGAAATTCGTGATCGTCGATCAATTTAC
>Ga0318541_10001005_pt1 | contig 10139 bp, 8 predicted proteins | sample GRESIP166b4f26_FD_202503 | JGI IMG/M metagenome (GOLD analysis project Ga0318541, IMG submission 202503) | Tropical soil microbial communities from Luquillo Experimental Forest, Puerto Rico - GRE.SIPMG.166b4f26 | ecosystem: Environmental > Terrestrial > Soil > Tropical forest > Bulk soil...
GCCCGCGCCCGCGGGCGCGGGCAAAACCCATTCGCTGCGCGCGCTGCGCGCGGGCGCGGAGCGCTGCGGCAAAGAGGTGCTGGTGGTGGCCCCGACCGGCAAGGCGGTCGACGAAGCAATGCAGGAGGGTGTGGGGGATCGCGGCCTCACCCTGGCCAAAGCACTGCACTTGCTCGATACCGGGGAGCTGCAGCTGCATACCCGCACGGTGGTTGTTGTCGACGAGGCCTCGATGGTGGGCACCCAGGATTTGCGTCGCCTGCTGGAAGCCGCCACCGCAGCCCGAGTTAAGACGGTGCTTGTCGGCGACCCGTATCAGTTGGCGCCGGTCAAAGCGCGCGGCGGCATGTTCGAGCAGCTCTGCGACGAGTTGCCCTGGGCGCAGCGGCTTTCCGAGGTGTGGCGGATCCGCGACCGCGAGGAGCGTCACGCCTCGCTGGCGGTGCGCAGCGGGCACGGCAACCGGCTGCGCAAAGCCATCGGCTGGTATCGCAGCCACGATCGCCTGCACACCGGCGACGCCATCGCGATGGCCGCCGACGCGCTAGACGCCTACCTGGCCGACCGCGCGGCCGGAAAGGACAGGACGCACTGCTGGTCTGCGACACCTGGGAGATGAGCGACGCGCTCAACCGGCGCCTGCACGACAGGTTGACCGCCGAGGGGCCCGCCGCACGGGCAGCGCGAGACCAAATGATCCGCGCCGGCGACATCATCATCAGCCGCACCAACGATTCCCGAATCCCGGTGCGCGCAGCCGTCTGCGCCGAACGCCATGATCCCGATGAGGTGCGCAACGGCCACCGCTGGCGCGCTGTCGGCGTCGACCAACAGACCAACCGTGTGTCCGAACGGCTCAGCGACAACGCCCGCGTCGCGTTCGACGGCGACTACCTGCGCGAGCACGTCTACCTGGGCTATGCCGTCACCGTGCACTCTGCCCAAGGCGTCACCGCCGACACCTGCCACACCGTCATCGGTCAAACTGCCAGCCGCGCATTGGCCTATGTCGCCATGAGCCGCGGCCGTCACGGCAACCACGCCTACATCTACACCCGATTCAGTGGTGAAGCCGATCACGAACACACCGGACCTGTCGCCGGCGCAGACATGCACGTGATGCAGCGGGGCACCAAATACTCCGCCGCTCACTACTTCCGGATGATCCTGGCCAACGACGACCGCCCGCGCACCATGCACGCCGAAGCCGAACACACCGACCGCGAGCAGCTCCCCGAAATCGTCGGCCGGCTGCTCGACCGCCACGACGCCCGCCGCGCCGCACGTCGCCAGACCTGGCGCGAACAGACCGCCGCCGAACGCGCGTTCTACGAGCGCTACGACCGCCTCGCCGACGACATCGGACGCACCGCCGAGCGCGGAATGGACCGCGGCTACGGACTCGAACTGTAAAAAGCCCGTCCTACACCGCCCAAAAAGAGCGGGCCGTCCTAAGTCATCTTGGCCAAGCCGCATTCGCTCATTGCCGTGCTCGCAGCTGGTCGACGTGACCACGCCCTCATGTGGCGGCTACCGTGCGCTGTCGCTCCCGTCCGCCGCCACGCATGATTTGACAAGGGCTGCTGACCAGAAGGAGTGGTTCCACCAAATCCTGCCTGTGCCTCTGCCGAGTGCCTCTGCCGAGTGCTTCCGCGTGTGAGGAGTTTCATTACTGCTATCAAGTCGGCGCCTGCGCAGAAAGCTTCGTCACCGACGCCGGTGAGGATCGCGATTCGGGCATCCGGATCGTCGCGGGAATCTGTCCATGCCTCAAACAACAGCTCGTCGGTCTCGGTGTCGACGGCATTTGTGGGCTTCGGGCCGGTTCAGCATGATGTACGCGATCTGACCGCGTTTTTCGTAGATCACTTGGGCAATGGGATTTCCCCCGAGTCATGCAGAGGCCGCGTTACGGTCGACGCTCTTTTACAGCTCTCGGGCGACGAGTTCTTTCAATATCTCGTTGGTGCCGCCGTATATCTTCTGCACCCGTGCATCGGCATACATCCGGGCGATGGGGTATTCCATGATGTACCCGTAGCCGCCGAAGATCTGCAGGCATTTGTCGATGACCTTGCATTGCATGTCGCTCACCCAGACTTTGGCCATCGATGCGGTCGCCGCGTCGAGGGTGCCGTCCAGGTATCGCCCGATGCAGTGATCGACCAGGGTCTTGCCTGCGAGCACATCGGCCTTGCATTCGGCCAGGACGAATTTGGTGTTCTGGTAATCGAGGAGGGGCCTGCCAAACGCTTGGCGTTCTTTGGCGTACCTGACCGATTGGAGCACGGCGGCCTCGGCCATCGCCGCGCCGCCGACTGCGATGCTGAGCCGTTCCCGGGGGAGTTGCTTCATCAATTGGTAGAACCCCTGGCCCTCGACCCCACCGAGGAGATTTCGGGCCGGCACGCGCATATCGGTGAAGGCCAGCTCGCGGGTGTCCTGCCCATGCTGGCCGATCTTGTGCAGTACTCGGCCGCGTTCGAACCCGACCTGACCGTTGGTCTCGACGACGAACAGCGAGATCCCCTTGGCGCCCTGGCTCGGGTCGGTTTTCGCCACGACGAGCAACAGATCGCAATGGGATCCGTTGGTGATGAATGTCTTTGACCCATTGATCACGTAATCGTCGCCATCACGCACGGCGCTGGTGCGCACAGCTTGCAAATCCGATCCGGTGCCGGGCTCGGTCATCGCGACAGCCAACACCCCCTCGCCCGACGTCACCTGCGGCAGCCACCGCGATTTCTGCTCCTCTGTGCCGAACCCGTAGAGGTAATGTGCGCAGATCGTGGAATGAGCGTTGAAGCCGAAAGCCGTGTCACCGGAGAAGCTGAGTTCGTGCTGAATCACGGCCTCGTGTCCGAAATTGCCGTCTGCACCGCCGTATTCATCTGGTAGCTCCGGACAGAGCAGCCCCGCCGCTCCGGCCTTATTCCAAAACTCACGGTCTACCTGATGCTGTTCGGCCCAACGTTCTTGATTCGGAGTGACTTCCTTACGAAAGAACTCCGCCGCGTGCTCGCGGAGCAGCCGCTGGTCATCGGTTTCCCACGGACAGCGGTAGTCGGGAAAAAGTTCGGACATGCGTCACAGGGGGGTGGCTGTGGCCCCGGCTCGGCCGCGGTCGACTTTGTCGAAGAACTGCTGTGATCGCTCCATCACGCTCATGTTCCCGCCGCACAGGGCGTAACCCCACATCGCCTCGACGCGCAGCTGGTCGTAGAGCGGGCGGCCGATGATTTCGAGCACGGTCTCCTTGGCCGATTCGATGGCGGCCTGGTCGCAGCGCAGGATCCGCTGGACCAAGGCGTCGGTCTCTTCTGCCAGCTTCTCGTGGGGCACAACTCGGGAGACCATGTTCGCCGTGAACGCCCGCTCTGCAGAGAGCGGCTCGCCGGTCAGCAGCATCTCCAATGCGACGCCGACACCGCAGGCGTTGACCAGGCGCGGGATGCCGCCGTCGGCCGGGTGCATTCCACGACGCACCTCGAACGTGCCGAACTGCGCACGATCGGAGGCGATCCGGATATCGCAGGCCATCGACAACTCGATGCCGTGCCCGACGCACCAGCCGTTGATAGAGGCGACGATGGGCTTGGTGATGCGTGACAGCGGTCCCCGGGTAATCCCGCACAGACCATCCTCCAGACGTTCCCGTCCGACCATCGGCCCGACGGTTTGCCATTCGGGCGCATGGGTTTTCAGGTCGGCCCCAGCGGTGAACGCGTCGCCGGTGCCGGTGATGACGGCAACGCGCATTTTTGGGTCGTCGCGGAAGTCGCGCCACGCTTCACACATCAACTCGTGGGTTTCGATGTCGATGGCGTTCTTGACTTCCGGGCGGTTCAGGGTGAGGTAGGCGACCTCGCCCCGCTTTTCGTAGAGCAGTTTTTCTGCCATGTCGGCTCCTTAAATTATTTCTGTCGATTGGCGTCGAGGATGGCGGGCAGCGCTGAGCGGTGGAACCCGTCGAAGGGGGTGTTGTGCTGGGCGGGTTGCAGTTCCCACCACCCCGGTTTGGCGTTCGGCGCTCCGCCGTCGACGCGGATGCACGTTCCGGTGATGAAGCTGGCCGCCGGCGACAGCAGGAACACCACCGCTGCGGCGACCTCCGCCTCGGTTCCGAAGCGCTGCAGCGGAATTTCACGGGTGACCTTGTTGCGCAGGAAGTCGGTGTCCTTGCTGTCGTAGGTGTCCAACCCGCTGGATGCGATCGACCCGGGTGCGATGGTGTTTACCCGCACCCCTGAGGCGGCCCACTCGGTGGCGGCGGATTCGCTCAGGGTCAGCATGCCGCCACGCGCGGCACCCGAGTGGGCGAAGTGCGGCCAGCCGTTCCAGATGTCGGCGATCATGTTCACGATGGCGCCGCCGTGCTCCTTCATCCACTTGGTGTACGCCTCGCGCATGACGATGAAACCGCCGGTGAGGTTGTTACGTACCACGGCCTCAAAACCTTTGGTGCTGATGTTTTCCAGGGCCGCCCGGTACTGGCCGCCGGCGTTGTTGAACAATCCGTCGATGCGTCCGTGTTCGGACAGGATCGCGTCGACAACGTCGCTGACCGTGGATTCGTCGCGGATGTCGGCGGTGTGGATGGAGACCCGTCCGCCATCAGAGCGGATTTCGGCCTGCACGGCCTCGAGTTTGTCGACGTTGCGGCCGACTAGCGCCACGTCCGCACCCAGTGCGGCGAGTTCATGAGCCGTGCATCGCCCGATTCCGCTGGCGCCGCCGGTGATCACGACCGTCTGGCCAGCGAACAAGTCTTGCCTGAATATTGACTGATAACCCACGGTTACTCCTATGACTCCCGAAGCTGTTGGCGTAGAACGGCTTTCTGCACCTTTCCGCTTGCCGTTTGCGGAAGCGCATCCTTTACGTGGATCTCCTTGGGCACCTTGTATCCCGCGATGAGGCCGCGGCAGTGCGACACCAGGTCGGACACGTCAACCTGCTGATCGGGATAGGTGACAACGAACGCGACCACGCGTTCTCCCCACTTTTCGTCGGGGGCGCCGACCACGGCGGCCGTTTCCACCGACGGGTGCGCCATCAAGGCGCGTTCGACCTCGGCTGAGTAGATGTTCTCGCCACCGCTGACGATCATGTCCTTCAACCGATCAACGAGGAAAAGGTTGCCTTCCGTGTCGCGGGTACCACCATCGCCGGTGTGGTACCAGCCGTCCCTGATCGCCGAAGCCGTCGCGTCGGGCTTGTTCCAGTAGCCGGTGAACATCCACGGTGAGCGCACCAGGACCTCGCCCGCCTCGCCGGGGGGTAAGTCGCGTCCTTTGGGATCGACGATGCGCAGATCCACCCCGGGCATGGGTTGCCCGCAGGATTTCAGCAGGCCCGGATCGTCGAAGCGGTGCTGTTCGGGCCGCAGCAGGGTGATGATGAAGGTTTCGGTGGTGCCGTAGAACTGCACGAAATCGCAACCGAACACCTCGAGCGCCCTTTGCAGGATGTGCTGCGTGATCGGCGAGCCGGCGTACATGATGCGGCGCAACGACGAGAAGTCAGCCGGCTGTTCCGATTTGCGGTCCAGCAGCATCTGGATCGCTGTCGGAACCATGCACGTGACCGTGGGCCGGTGTGCCGCGACCGCGTCCACGAAGGCTGTGGGATCGAACGCGGGGAGAATTGCCAGAGTCGCACCGTGATACAGCGAAGGCAATGACACCAAGGTGCCGCCCAGGTGGAAGTTCGGCATGACCATCAGGCCGATGTCATCGGCGGTCCAGCTCACCGACGGCTCCGTCTCCGCGACCTGGAACCACCTCACCAATGCGCCATGTGAAAGCTGCACGCCCTTGGGCGCGGCGGTGGTGCCCGAGGTATAGGCCAGCAGGGCAGTGCCACCATCATTTAGGGCAATGCCGGGGTGGGCGGAGCGGGCGCTCGACGACCACTGGTCTAGTTCGTCTTCGGGAACGATCTGGACGGTAGTGCTCGCGGACTGACGCACCCGCTCGGCGAGTTCGACGAACTCACGTCCGGCGAAGATCAGCGGCACCTTCGCGTCGTGTACCAGCTCCACGAGTTCTGCCGCCGCGTTTCGCCAGTTCATTGGCGCGAACGCACACGCCGCCTTATTGACCCCTGCCCAGATCTCGAAGAACGCCGCCGAGTTCTTACCCAGGTAGCCGATGTGAGAGTCGGAGGGGATACCCAGTGCCACCAGCGTGTTCGCGATGCGGTTCGACCTGTCGTTGAGCTGGGCGTAGGTGACAACGCGATCGCAGTCGATCAACGCGACCTTGTCAGGTGTCTGGCCAGACCAGAGCCGGACCATGTCAGGAACGCCAGAAATGCCGGACACGACCGCCACCGCCTCTCTTTAATCTAATGAATATTCGATAATAAGATTGGTCAGACCATAGCCTGCACCCGGTATTCAGCCAAATCCTGCGGGGGCGAGAACTGCTCGCCGGGCCTCAGTTCGCGTGAGCAGTCATGAACTCGTCGACATAGCGCCAGGTCGTCTTTCTGGCGCTACGCCCGGCTAGCACGCCGAGGTGTCCGCCCGGGGCCGTCTCGAGCCGGACCTCGGGCGCGTTCGGCAGTATTTTCCCAACGGCATGCGCTGCCTCCTTCGGCACGACGACGTCGCCCGTGCCCGCGATGTTCATCACCGGCACGCGCACGTTGGCCAGATCAAGTAGGCTGCCGTCTTTGCGGACGAGGTTGCCGTTCATCAGCTCGTTGGCGATGAAGAAACGCCGGTACAGCGTTTCAATCGACTCGCCCGGATAGGCCTGCATGTTCCCCATCAGCGCGTCGACGGCCTCGACGTGGGCGAGAAAGTCGCGGTCGTCGCGTTTCTGGAACGTCGTCAGTGGCTTCTTGGCGTAGGTCTGGAAGTTCGTCATTTTGAAGGCGTAGTCGACAACGCTTGCCGGCACGCCACCAGCGGCACGGAATGCGGCGCCGAAACCCTTGCCGAGAACTTTCCCGGTGGTGGCGCGGTATGCCTCGGCAAAGATGTTGTCCCCGCTAATCAACCTATTTCCCTCGCGCATCGGTTTGAGGATTGGCATAACCGATGTGTCCCACGGGGTCGCGACCATCGCGATTGCGTTCACCGGGAGGTCGGGATTGATCGCAAGGGCGCACAGCGACATCAACCCACCCAGGCACCAGCCGGTCACCTGAACTGGCTTTCCGCCGGCGTCCTCCGACACCTTCCGAATGGACATCGGCACCACCTCGTCGTGCCAATGTTCCACCCCAAGGTCCTTGTCGGACTTATCGATCGACCCGTAGTCGACCAGGTAGGTCGGGTAGCCGAGCCCGACCATGTGTTCGGCCATCGAGCAGCCCCGACGCAGGTCGAACGCCCTCGCCGGGGCCGCCAGGGGCGGCACGAGCAGCAGCGGCAGCGGACGCGGCTCGACGCCTTCGACCGGCTCGTAGCGGTGCAGCGTTCGCTTTCTGCCCTTATCAATCACCTCGCTGGGCGTGGCGCGTGTTTCGGCCAGGCCACGCCCGAACAGGTGGTCGAACAGGTTGGAGGCCGCCTCGCGGCGTAGCTCATTCGGCCGACTAATGAAGTCGTTCAGATCCTTGAAGCCAATCACTGCATTCTCCTCGGCTCATTGCGTGACTGGATCGGAGACGGAAAAAACCAAGTGCTTCGGCGTTCTGAACAACGCTGACGGCACTTGTCACTGTCCGTCGCCCAAATCTAATAAAGATTCAATAATTAGATTGGTCAGACCATACTCTTCAGCCAGGTGATTCGTCAAGGGGTCGGGCCTCGCTTCACCACCCGCCTCGATCTGCAGGAACTGCACAGCGGTGTGAACCATCAGTGACGACGTGCCAATCCCGGACGGTGTCCAACGGCGTCGCCGAGCTCGACGCCGGGGACGAGCCGCTGGGCCGAACCCGCCGCCCGGGTGGTGGCCGCAAACCGGTCGCCGAGACCGACCCGGGCGCGATCGAGATTTCGGTCATCGCTTATTCACGCAGCATGAACGGGAAACAGCCCTAAAGCGCCGGGATCTCTTTGGGAATGGTGAGGACTCAAATGCATTGCAGCACTATGAAATAACCGGTTTTCCGCGAGGTGCGACAAGAACCGTGAGAAGCGAATCCGTTGTTAGGACGCCATCGATCGGTTGTGCTCGGCGATGAACCGCTCGAGCTCCGCGACGGAGACGACGGCGTTGGCCGGCGGGGTCGTTGCCTTCTCGATGACCCACTGCCGTATGAGCGTCGTCGCGGGAATGCCCAGGGCAGCAGCTTGCATGCGCACCTTGTCGACCAATGACTGGGGGAGTCGGATCGATGTTGAGACCATGACCTCGTCGGTGGTGCGAGTTTCCAGTTCGGCGTCGGCGAATTCGTTCGCGACGTCGGTGTCGTCGTAGTAGTCGCGAAGCTCGTTCAGCTTGTCCTGATTCATGTCATCGTCCCTTCTCGCGGAACAGGCGCTCTTCGTCATTCGTCATGTCGCGAGCGGTGACGACGAAGTCCCGACCCGTCGGCGGCTTCGGTGACGACGACCAGGAGGTGTCGTCCGGCGCTGCTGGTGCCGAGAATCAGTGTCGTTCCGTCTCGTCCTGCGGTGGTCAACCGTGGTTGGCTATAGAGCGCCTGCTCCACTTCCGATGGCTGGACACCATGGCGGGCAATGTGGGCCTCAGAGTCATCGGTCCACATCACCTCGCCGAACACCATCCCAGCGTACTACGCGCGTAGCACGCGACAAGGAGTCGACTTCTGCACGCCTGTGCCGCAAACACGAGCGTCGGCCGCCGATTGACGACAGCTCTGACGACAACCCTGACGACAGTCGCTTCGTCGACGACGCTAGCTACAGGCCAACTGCAGCTCTATCGTGCCTGGTCAGGGCGCCCGCCCGCTCCTGGCAGTGTGGGGATCGGTCATCACCGTGAGGAGATCTGGGCATAAAGGGACCGAACAAAATCAACACTGCCGCAGCTGCCGCTTGGGTTTCTAAGTCTGGTGGACTTGCTCCCGGCTTAGTCGCCGTCATTGACACGGTCGGCGCCAGCGGATTTCAGCAGTTCATCGCGCGCGTTGTAGAGGGGATCGAGGGCGCCTTTGAGCTCCAGAGCTGCGTCGGCCAATAGGGAACGGGCCACTGGGTTGCCATGTGAGGCAAGCGTTGCGGTCGCCCTCCTGAGGGCCTCGACATGGCCGATGACGTCAACGGCATAGCGCGCGGTCCGCATAGCGGTGGCGCCATCAGGCCGCTGAAGGTGATCGGTCATCAGAGCGACCCAGTCGTCGATGGCATATCGATCGAAGCTGTAGATCGCGTTGAGCACCCAGCGCTGCCAAGCCGGTGGGCGTCGTAATGGGGAACGGAGAGGATGCGGAGGGGTAACCATGGCCGGACTCTATGGCGGCGAGCCGACCCGTTGCCACACCCATTGGTTCGCGCGGTGTGGGGATCGTGTGCCAGGCCCGACCACTCGGCGCCGCCTTTGCTGATGGCGAGCATGTCCCAGGCGGCGCGATGAGCGACCAGCGCAAGCAGGGTCTCGTCGAGGAGACGACCAAGGTAAAGGCTGCAACGGCGGCCGCAGAAATCCTCAGCTGCAAGTCTCGGGTAGCGGCGCACACCCTGCCGATAATGCGGCCGCGAGCTGGGATGCAAACGCTGGTCCGTCATTCACGAGCGCGTAGCCGCCCGCAAGTCCGCCTTGGTTGCACAGGGGTCGTCGTCGCCGAACCATTCGGTGGCGTACCTTCCCGGTCGCGAGGTCGACCCGTTGGACCACTTGGCGGGCTATTCGTGGCACAACCTTGGTGGGAAACGGGCGTGTGATGTCGCCATAGACGGCTTGGGACCGTGACCAGCGCCGAACGATCCGGCGGGCCGTCAGGTACGCGTCCTGCGCGATCTCCACTACCGCGGTCGCTCGTTGCAGCCCATGCACTCCCCAGAAGCGACCCGGCCCGTGACCCAGTTTGCGCCAAGCGTCGGGGACGATGTGCTGGTATTCCTTGTCGTCCAATTGATTCGGTGATGAGTGTTTGGTGAAGTAGATCGCCAACCGCTTGGGATCGCAGGCACGCAATCCGTTGAGGATGTCGACTGCGGTGCCGGCCAGCAGATGCCGAGCGCGTTCCTCAGGGTCGGGGTGAGCGACGATGTC
>Ga0318541_10001007_pt1 | contig 10136 bp, 9 predicted proteins | sample GRESIP166b4f26_FD_202503 | JGI IMG/M metagenome (GOLD analysis project Ga0318541, IMG submission 202503) | Tropical soil microbial communities from Luquillo Experimental Forest, Puerto Rico - GRE.SIPMG.166b4f26 | ecosystem: Environmental > Terrestrial > Soil > Tropical forest > Bulk soil...
ACCGGTGAGTTGGCTGTGCCACTGCCCGGCCAGCGTGAACCACGGGCTCTCGGCGGGAACGAGCATCGCGATGACGTAGCCGAAAACGTAGCCGATCGCCGAATAGGTCATGACCGACCAATAAGCTTCCCGATCGCGCTCGAAATAGAGAACGCCGCCCAGAATCACTAGGTAAACGAAATAGGTGAAATAGGAAAACTCCATGAACTCGGTCAACGCCGGGCGCGCCAGGTGTTCCGACCAGAGGGAAGGATTCACGCCGGTGAGCCATCGGTCAAAGGCGATGAGTTTCGCGTCCTGCCACCCAGGATCGACCAAATGTACGAGCCTGCCCAGTTCTTCAAAACAAAAGAGAAAAAACAGATGCGGGTACCAGTGGCGCCCGAAGTGCCAGAATTTTGAAGAAAAGGCCGTGCCTCCCTTGTCGAACTGGTTCGAGGTTTTCGCTCCGGCGCGGCACACGAGCAAAATCAACGCGGCCACCGCCGCCTGGGTCGAGAGCAGCCGCGCCGGATGGGCCAGGTTTTCGGCGAATAGCGCCACGAGAACGCTCGAAAGCCCCAAATATCCGAGCGCAATCCATTCGAACGCGCCGCAGGTGGCCGAAACCGCGGCGAACGCCCTGGCGATCAGGCATCGCAACCGCTCTGCCTGCCCGGTCCATGCCATGGCGCTGTCGCCGCTTTGATACTTTCCCGTTTCGAACTCGTTCATGCGCATGGCTCCGCCCGTGACACCCGATTTTGCATTTTCTGGAGGCGATCGGCCGTCCGCCAGATGGGCCAACCCCGTTTTTGGGCAATCCTGCGAAGCGCGAATGCCGGATTCATGGCCACCGGATTTCCCACCGCGGCGAGCATCCAGCGATCCTCGGAGCTGTCTCCGTAAGCCCAGCATTGCGGCAAAGCAAGCTGCATTTCCTCCGCTAACGCGCACACCGCCCGGGCCTTGGCTTCCCCCAACATCGGTTCACCGAGAATTTCACCGGTCCATTTGCCGTTCGTTTCTCTTAACCGTGTGGCGCATGTGCGAATTCGCGCGGCGAACCCGCGAGCCGAGATTTCCGCTTCGAGCGAACGCGCGGCAGCATTCGCCAGGGGTTCCAACGTTCCGCTGACAATCACGATTCGGTGGCCCAACATGGCATGGCACGTAACTCGCTCGACTCCCTCCTCAAGGAAGCGAGGGACGGGCGATCGCGGGTTGTGCTTCGGAGGCTCGGACGCCTGTCCCCCGTCCTGGTGGCCGCCCTCGCGCCCGGAGGAACCGCTGCGATTCCCCGTGCTACTCTCTTCGAAGGTTTTGACCCCGGCGAGATACATTCTGTTGCCTTGCGCGACTCGACTCATTCCATGCGGCAACAACTTCAGCGCTTCTCGCAACCACAAGACATAGTTCTCGAGCGGAATTTCGCGCCGATCGCGCAACAGGCGAAAGAAGCGGCGCTCGAGCGAGGGCCAGGGCATCAAGGTTCCGTCCAAATCAAAAAAGGCGGCGACACGCGCACTAGTCTCTTCTGCTTTTCCTCCCATCGCAGCTCCGGCCTTTTCCATTCAGGCCGCTTCCGGCGCGGCGCTTTTTGCCCTGCGGCTTTGCCGCACCGTCCCCGCCAAATACTGCCAGCCTTCCAAGAGCACGGGCAGGCCGCGTACCAGGCAAAACGCCGCCGTCGCCCCGGTTAGCGCCTGCGCGCCGATGCGAATGATCGCGTGCGCTTCACAGGCGAGCCCGCCAAGGAGCGCCACCGGCCCGCGGAGCAACGCCAACTCCAAACCGAGGTAGCAAAAGCACAGGCACTTCATCGCGGCGTAGAGGCCGCGGCTCCATCGGGAGGCCACGAGCATGCGGCCCCACCAAGTTTCGACGATCGCGTTCGCTCCCCAGCCGGAGCGGCCTGCCTTCATCGCCAGCCCGCGCAGGAAATCGCTGGCCGCACCACGCGCGAAGAACAAAATGGGAAGCCACAACGAAACCATTCCGACTACTGCGAAATATGTGAAATACACATTTTCGATCATGCGGTCGCCGAGAATGTCCAACTGCGCACCCACCGGCGTGGCCATTCTTTTCTTGCGCGCGAGGTGGCCGTCCAGGGCGTCGAGGGCTATCGAAGCAGCGGTCAAGGCCACGGCAAGCAGATTCGGCCAAGCACCGCGGCCGAACAAACTGACCGCTAGGAATCCTATCGCCACGCGAAGCAGCGTGACCTTGTTGGGGGTCCATTCGACGGCCATCACCTGGGCGCGCCTCCCGGCCAGATCCAACGGCAACCGGCATGCCAAAATCGAACGGCGAAATCCCTTTAGAATGAAAGAAATGCCATTCTGGGAAAACCGGTGCTCCCCGCGTCGCGCCAGAGAAAGGCTTCATCTGTCGCCCGCTCGCTTCAGATCGCGGCGTGTTTCCTTTTTCTTTCCGCGCGCGTCTAATCACTGGACTGGTCGCCTGGCCCCGCCCGGGAAGCCCGCGAGCGTTCGAGCGGGCACGGCATGTTCCCGGGTTACGCGATTCCCTCCCTTGTAGGTAAGATGCGAAGTCGAAGGTAGGATACAAAGATGACTCCGACCGATGTCTCACTCGCTGGCGCCCTTCTGGCCGGGCTGGTTTCGTTTCTTTCGCCGTGTGTGCTTCCTTTGGTGCCCGGCTATATTTCGATGCTTTCCGGCATCGGCATGGAGCAATTGCGCCAGGGTGAGGTGCCGCGCTCCGGACTGTTTTCCTCCGCAGTGGCCTTTGTCGCGGGCTTCTCGGTAGTATTCATTGCGTTTGGCGCCTCGGCCAGCGCCGTCGGCTCCTTCCTGCTCAAGAACCGGGCGCTACTTGCCCCGATTGCGGGCGCATTGATTCTTCTCTTTGGCCTGCATCTCACCGGCGCCCTGGTCAAACTCAAGGTGCGCACCGGCGTGATTCTAGGCATGGTTCTCGCCGGGCTTGGAATTGTCGCGCTGCTGCGCCAGGCCCCGCTCGTTGCCGGACTCCGTGCCATACACTTTTTCTCGCTCTCGCTGATTGGGTTTTTTGGTCCGCCGATGGCGCGCTGGCTCAATCGCGACGTCCACCTGCGCTCCAAGGCCGGCGAGCCCGGCATCTGGAGCGGCTTCCTTTTGGGGTTCGCCTTCGCCTTCGGTTGGACTCCTTGCATCGGCCCCATCCTCAGCGCCGTTCTTATTCTTGCCGCCAACAGCGAGACCATTGCCCGCGGGGTCCTTCTTCTCGCCGTTTATTCGGCCGGGCTGGCCATTCCGTTTTTGCTTACGGCGCTTGGAATCAGCCAGTTCATGGCGTTTTACAAGAATTTTCGAAAGTATCTACACGCCGTGGAACTGTTCAGCGGGGCCCTGCTGCTGTTCGTGGGAGGCTTGGTGTACGTCAACAAGCTGACCTGGCTTTCGGGTAAACTGAGTTTTCTGAACGGAATTGTATTGTGGTTGGAACGCACGATGACGGGAGGGCGATAACGCGCTTCCCGTTCAGACATTAGAAATTGCATGCGGCTTCCGTTTATAATTTCCTTTTAAGGATCTTTGATGAACAAAATTCTCTTGATCATCGGCACCGTGGCGGTGCTCATCGGCGCGACCGTTTATGCGGATCGCGCCACGCGGCTGAAACCGCGGAACTCCATTAGCGACACCGTCCGGCAAGATTCCGATCCAGGCACACCGGAGCCGGTAGTCACGTTCAAGGCTCTGGACGGCCAAGACGTGCCGCTCAGCCAGTACAAGGGGAAAGTGGTGCTGGTGAATTTCTGGGCCACCTGGTGCGAACCGTGCCAGATCGAAATTCCCTGGCTGATTGAGATGCAGCAAAAGTATTCCGCCAAGGGCTTCACGATTCTTGGCGTCGACGTGGACGACGAAGGCAATAACGTGGTGTCCGCCTACACCGCCAAAGAACGCTTCAACGTGAACGGTGAGAAGCTCCCGATGAATTACCCCGTCCTGCGGGGCAACGACGCCGTAGCCGACAAGTTCGGCGGGCTGCTCGGCTATCCCACCAGCTTCCTCATCTCCCGCGACGGCAAAATCGTGAAAAAGACACAGGGCCTCATCGACTACGAGGAACTCAGCAAAGCGATCGAGTCCGAGCTGTAGGGCGGCCAGTTTGAGGGCGCCAGCGAAGAGCGCCAAATGCGGCCTAGCTCGGTGCGCCCTGGCCATCACGCGGATCTCGCCTTCAAAAACGGGCGACTACGCGGTGTGCGTCTTGCCCACCTGCGAAACGAGGGCAATTTCGTAGGACCGGCGCAGGAGCTCGATGGCCTGCGCAACATCGCTGGGTTTGCGCAGGTAGACGCTCACCCATCCCGATTTCGGAAGCACATGGTGAGGCTCGGCCGCCCCGCTTTCGACGAGCTCATCCCGCACGCCGAGCGGAAATGGAATATCCACCAGACTGTCGCCGTGCACATGACCGACTTCGCGGCGGCCCACACGGAATTCGGTGCCACCAAAACGATGCGGTCTAGCCGCGACTTCCTCCCAACCCTCGACCGCTTGGTAGATTCGCTTTCCCCCGCCAGGCACCGGCATCGTTCACTCCTTCCGACGCGCGCTAAAATCGTATCGTTTGCTTGGATGCACGATGATCTTGCTAAGCTACTCGAGAGACAATGCAGAAGAAACAGCCGCGCGACTGCAACTTTTTGAGAGCGCCCGGGTTAGCTCCCTTAGGCGCCTGATCGAAGCGAATTTCAAGCGAGAGCCCGGCGCCCCAGAAGGGACCCTAGAATGCGATATCTAAGGTTCGCAGCTCTACTCGGGATTTGCCTCTTCTTCGCATCCTTTGCGAGCGCGCAGAGAGTCTTTGTGGGCGTAGGCGTGGGCCCCGGCTACTACTATGGTCCGGCCTATTACGGCCCGCCGCCGGTCTGTTCCTACGGATATTATGGTTATTACCCGTACGCCTGCGCGCCGTACGGCTACTACGGACCGCGGTGGTTCGCGGGCGGCGTGTTTGTCGGCGCCGGCCCCAAGTTCCACGGATTTCACGGCCGCGCCTTTTACGGCCCTCGCTACTTTGAGCGGCGCGGATTTGAGGGCAGGTTCCACGGCGATCTCGACCGCGACGGCTTTCGGGGCACAGGGTTTGCCCGCGGCGGAGGGTTTCACGGCGGCGGTCACGGCGGGCACCGTTAAGTGTCGCTAATTGTCGCTACCCGAACGATAAAGCGTGGCTGGCGGTTGCCAGCCATTCTTCTTTTCGGGGCTACGCGCAGACGCCTTCGTTGGCAGGCTGCGGAAAGGGTTGTGTAAACCAGAAGGAATACGGCGTGGCGCCATTCGACTGGTAGTGCCGAAGGCGCTCGCGGCCCTCGGCGACTGTGGGAAGGTGGCCCGCCGGAATCCACCAAAGGCAGTAGTGCGGTTTGCCCATCCTCTCGAACCATTTGGCGCGGTCGCGAAAGACGCGGGCGTGGTCCGACTTGTAGGCGAAATTCCGCAGCGCCTCGATCGACTCCCACACCGACATGTTGACGATGATGAAGGGATCGTCGCAGTAGGCGATGTCGGTGGCGTTGCCCGATTCCGATTGCAGGCGCCAGACGAAGCCGGGCGCCTTGTCGGCAAGCGCGTTGATAGGTTCGAGCTGGGCGACGAACTCAGCGATCTTCGGATCGTCGATGGGAGCGATAAGCCGGGCGATGTTGATCTGCGCAAGGTGATGGGTCATGCTGGCCTACAGGATGCCTCATCCGCGCCCAAAGTTACACCGAAAATCGCCCCGACCGGCATCCTCACTCTTGCGCAACAATCGATGTGAATTGGGGCGAAACGCGCTGTGCGGGAACGACAGTCCGCCCTCTTGCGGCTCTGCCCTCCCCGCGCGTCCTCCCCGGACGGCCAGGAAGTCTCAGAAATGGAAGCGGTAGCCGAGAATCATCTTGGCAATCAAATGATCGGTCGAGTGCGTCAAGCCTACGCCGAGGCCGAAGTTCACTTCCCAGTTCGGGGAAAGATTCAAGTCGATGGCGGGAAAGAGCTGATGCTGCTGTTGACCGGTGAGAAGGAAGTCGGTGGCCGGACCGACGGCCCCGTAGTACTCGAATCCGCCGGTAATCTTCTTTGTGAAGTCGTAGCTGAATTTCAAGTCCGGCGAGAACGTGACGCCTTGATTCACACTCTCACCGTGAAAGGACCGATCAAAAGCCGGATTGAGTGAGAAGTACCACCGGCCAATCTGTTTGTCGATGATCGGGCGAATCTCCCAGGTCCAGGTGTCGGTCGAGTATTGGCGGCGCTGATAGCCAATTTCGTTGGAGAGGCTCAGGCCCACGGGCCACTTCCACTCTTTAGGTATATGCACACGGGGCCGAATATGGTCGCCAACCCAGTCCCAGCCCTGGCCATTTTGCGCGGAAGTAAAAATGTAGAAGCCCGTCTCGAACCACTCCGTGAAACCGTGCGTAATCTCGATGGTTTCGTGCAGCTGGTGGTTGGTCGGAAGAAGGCCGTCTTGGGAGGTCTTCGAGCCCTGAAAGGTGAAATTGCTGTGCAATTCCACCATGGTGTGATGGGGTTCCACTTGATCGTAAGCATAGACCTGAATTTCGTAATTGTCTTGCGCGTGAACGGGAAGGGACAAAGTTGCGGTTAGAAATGCAAGACCACCCGTAACCATGGCGACGCGCCGCCTCATGCGCAATCCTTCCGAGAGCTACCTAGCGTATCGCAGGAAGCCGTGTGGGCGAAAACCATTGAGGATTGCGGGATCACGCGTGGGGGTGGGCTTTGTCGTAGACCTCCATCAGCTGGCGGATGGAGGCGTGCGTGTAGCGCTGCGTGGTGGAAAGAGATTGGTGTCCGAGCAGCTCCTGAATCGCGCGAAGGTCGGCGCCATCGGCAAGCAAATGCGTCGCAAAAGCATGGCGCAGGGAGTGCGGGTGCAAGTCCCAGTTGACATTGACCAAACGCACGTATTTCTTGACGATGCGGCCCACGGAGCGCTGGGTTAACCGGCGGCCCGCATAATTGAGAAAGACCGCCTGCATGTGCGGGTCGGTATCGCGATTGGACCTATGTGCTTGCCTCAGAAGCTCGTCCCGCACCGGCCAGTATTTTTCGAGCGCCTCTTGCGCTTTTTCGCCGTAGGGAACGATGCGCTCCTTGTTTCCTTTGCCGCGCACGCGCAAGATACGCTCTTTTTGCTCGACGTCGACCAAATTCAGACCGGTAAGTTCGCTGACCCGCAAGCCCGCGGCATAAAGAAGCTCGAGCAGCGCGCGATCGCGCCGCAGCAGCAAGCCTTCTTCGGCGAGCCGAGCCTGGCCGCAGCCTTTTTGCGCTCGCTCGGACGGGGAGGATTTCGCACGATTGTTCCCAGGCCCGGGGCTGCCCGATGGCCGCTCGACCATGCCCGCGAGTTGGTTGAGAAAACCGTTCATCTCTTCGGCGGAAAGCACCGACGGGATGCGCTTCGGCAGTTTGGGTGTGGGAACCAGGCGCGCGGGACTCTCTTTCAACCGTCCCTCGCGCACCCAGTACTTGAAAAAAGAGCGCAGCGCCGCTAGCTTGCGCGCAATGGAGCTTTTTTCCAGCCCGTGGTCGTGCAAGTGCGAGACAAATTCGCGGATCATGCCATGATTCACCGCGCCAAGAGAGGGCGGCGCCGCGCCCGGCGGCGAAAGAAACTCGAGGAATTGACGGAGGTCCTTGCCGTAGTTGGAAACGGTGTGGGGCGAGGAATTCCTCACCGTCTCGAGATATTCGAGATACTTGGCAATCGCTTCTTGCATTTCGACCGGCCGACCCACGAGACAACAGTATCAGTCGGTCGCCGGCCCGGGATAGTGAATTTGTGAGGATGCTTTCTTAGACGAGAGGGCTCAGGACTTGGCTGCCACGGGCACTTGAGCTTCTTCGGGCTGGGCCGAGGGCGCCGCCTCGGGCACGAGTTTCTCCCAGTCGCAGCCCTCCTTGAGGCACGCGTGCACCGTGCCAATTTTGGACCGTTTCTCAACGATGAACGGCGCGCCGCACTTCGGGCAGGGCTCGGCGATGGGCAGGTACGGGGTGGTGAAGTCGCAATCCGGGTAGCGCGAGCAGCCGTAGAAAATGCGCGGGCGTCCGCGGCCACCTTTGCCGGCGCTGCCGCGGCGGACGAATTCGCCTTCCTTGCATTTGGGGCACCGGATGCCCATGGTGATCGGTCGCGTGTATTTGCACTTCGGGTAGGCCGAGCAGCCGATAAATTCGCCGAAGCGCCCGTGCTTTTTCACCAGCCCGCTGCCGCACGTGGGGCACTTTTCGTCGAGCGGTTCATCCGGCTGGTGCGCGATACGCGTGCCCTGCACCAGTCGGCGCGTCGTCTTGCAGTCGGGATAGCCCGTGCAAGCCAGGAAGGTGCCGAATCGCCCGCGCTTGATGGCCATTTCCTTCCCGCAGTTGTCACAATACTCGATCTTGTTGGGGTCACCGGCGTCGGGCTCGACCGGCGAGAGGTCCTCAATGAAGTCGCAGTCGGGGTAGCGCGAGCAGCCCAGGAAAAACCCATGGCGGCTGATGCGCTCGAGAAGCTCCCCCTGCCCGCACTTCTCGCACTTTCTCCCCGTGGGGATGCCCGCTTTGTAGGAGAGCATTTCCTCGCCGGCTTTGTCGAGGTCAATGACAAATTTCTCCCAGAACTCTCGGACGGCATCGCGCCAAGGCCGCTTGCCTTCTTCGATCTCGTCGAGTTCGTCTTCCATCCGGGCGGTGAATTTCAGGTCGAAAATATCCTCGAAGCTCTTCACTAAGAGCTTGCTCACACGCTCGCCAAGCATGGTTGGCGAGAACCGGCCCTGATCCTTGGTCACGTACTCCCTTTCCACCAGGGTCGAAATGATGGCCGCGTAAGTCGAAGGGCGTCCAATTCCGTCCTCTTCGAGCTCCTTCACCAGGGTCGCATCGTTGTAGCGCGGCGGCGGTTCCGTGAAGTGCTGCTCAGGGCGAATCTTGTCCAGGCGCAGCGTCTGTCCTTCGGCCACTTCGGGCAGCGCGCGGCCCTCACCTTCCTCGTCCTTTTCGTCGTCTTCGCGATCCGCTGCGGAGGCGGGCAGCTGGTAAACGCGCAGGTAGCCGTCGAATTTCTGGACCGAGCCGCTGGCGCGGAAAGTGTACTTGCCGGCGCGAATGTCGATGGTGGTCTGGTCAAAAATCGCGGGTAGCATCTGCGAAGCCACGAACCGCTGCCAGATCAGCTGATAAAGCTTGAAAAGATCGTCGTCCAAATGCTTCCGCACGTCTTCCGGCGTGCGGGTTACGTCGGTCGGGCGCACCGCTTCGTGGGCCTCCTGGGCGTCTTTCTTGGACTTGTAGAAATTCGGCTTTTCCGGAAGATAGTTCGCGCCAAACCGCTGCGGGATCAGTTCGCGGACCTGCCCGAGGGCGTCGTTTGAAACATGAACCGAGTCCGTGCGCATGTAGGTAATCAGCGCCACCGAGCCTTCTGAGCCGAGCTCCACGCCTTCATAGAGTTTCTGGGCCAGGGACATGGTGCGCTTGGCCGTGTAACGCAGCCGGTTGTACGCGGCCTGCTGCAATTTCGAAGTCGTGAACGGCGGCGGCGGGTTGCGCTTCTTTTCTTTTTGCGTCACCGAAGCCACTTGCCACTTGGCCTTGCTCACCGCGGCAACGATCTTGTCAGCAGCCGCCTGATTCTTGACTTCGATGTCCGCGTCGTTGTGCTTGATGAGCTTGGCCTCGAACAGCGGAGGCTTTCCCGCATCCAGCGTCGCGTGAATGGTCCAGTATTCCTGCGGCACGAACGCGCGGATGGCTTCCTCACGCTCGACGATCAGCCGCAAAGCGACGGTCTGCACGCGTCCGGCCGACAAGCCCCGCCGGACCTTGTTCCACAAAAGCGGAGAGATTTTGTAACCCACCAGCCGGTCTAGGACGCGCCGGGCCTGTTGCGCGTCGACCAGATTGTTGTCCAGGTTTCGCGGCTGCTCAAACGCCGCCCGGATGGCCTTGGGGGTAATCTCATTGAAGGTTACCCGAAAAATCTTCTTTGGGTCGGCCGGGGGAATATCGTCGGCCAGATCCCCGTTACTTTTCGCGTGGTTGTCGGCTTTGGCGGGCGTCGGTGGTTTGGCATCAGAAGCCTTGCCATCACCGGCCTTGCCATTTTGCCTTCCGGGAGCCTCGGCCTCGACA
>Ga0318541_10001023_pt1 | contig 10087 bp, 9 predicted proteins | sample GRESIP166b4f26_FD_202503 | JGI IMG/M metagenome (GOLD analysis project Ga0318541, IMG submission 202503) | Tropical soil microbial communities from Luquillo Experimental Forest, Puerto Rico - GRE.SIPMG.166b4f26 | ecosystem: Environmental > Terrestrial > Soil > Tropical forest > Bulk soil...
CGCGGCGGCGCGGGTGCCCTTGCCATCATCGGCCTAGGCCGGGGAGGCGGCGGGGGCGACGTCTGGAATGCTGCAGACAAGGTCGCATAATCCGGGGCACTGATAAGAAAACTGGTGAACTTGTCGTCCGGGAACGGAGTAGCGCCATGGATTGTCTTGTACAGTAGATTTGTCGGGATGGCGGCGATCCAGCAGGCAATGTCCAGAAACGAGAATTCCGGGACCCCGAATTCCTTCAGGATATCCGAGAGCACGGGGATGTGGATCGGCGTATCCAGCATATTTATGGCTGTATCGACCAGGGAGGCGATAACGTCGAACAAGGCGTCTACAACGTTCTTGACGCTTTCCAGCCCCAGATCGGCGACGATGGCAAGCAGTTGCCTCAGCGCGTCTTCCAGGCTCATTTTGGTGAAATTGTCGGCCAATGCCCCCAAGCGCTCAATCGTTGTCCCGATCGTCTCGACTTCATTTTCGATGGCGTTGATCAGCGCCCCCATCGGGCCCATATCCACGGTCGGTTCCGTCACCGGTGATTGGGGAGACCAGTTGCCGGCGTTTCCCTGGTAATGGTGTGCAAAAAGCCCACCAGGGGCGCTTTGGTTCGCGGCCGGCGTCGACTTGCTGTTCACCGGGGTGGTCGCGCTGTCGCCGAGCCCGGACCACGATCCCACACCGGCCCATTCGTTCACGGCCGCTTCGGCGGCTTTGATCCTCTGATCGAAATCGCGCCTGACGTCTTTGATCTGGTCCACCTGGTACTTCAGGAACAGCTTGACCACGTTCTTGATCACCTCTTTGGTGCGTTTCAGGTCGGCGGGGTCGAACAGGAACTCGAGGAACGAGATTAGGTCCTTTACCGCAGTATTGATCGCGTTGTAGAGCCAGGTCGCGGCGGAGACGATCGCCTCGGCGCTGTCCAGCACGGCCTGATAGACCTTGCCGGCGACCTCGACGATAACCGACCAGACCCGTCCGGCCGCATCCTCGACAAATTTCACAACGTGTTCGATACCGCTGACTATCTCGTGGCCGATCCAGGCAAAGAAGTCGCCGACGTCCACAATGATTGCGTCGGGCTGGACCGCCGCAACGGAGTGCGGCCCGTGGACGGCCATAGTCAGACGCGGCGGGGCGCGCTCTACCGAAGCATAGGCCGTTGCTAGTTGCGCGTTGCTGTTCGCGACTGCGTCCAGATTCGTATCACGCACGCCGGGCGGCACCAGGAGCTTTGTCGAGCCGTCCAGATAGTGAATGGTCGCGCCCTTCAGCTTCTCCTTGTTGTCCAGTCCCGCAGCCGTCTTTAACGGCTTCTCCATGGGGTTGATCTTGACCGGGGCGCCGGCCGCACCGATCGTCAGCTGTGTTCCCTTGAGGGTGTCGACGCCTTCAACGATCGTCAGGGAACCCAGCGCGTCGGTGTTCACCTCAATCGGCGTGCCGCTGATGACATAGTAGATGTGGTTGATATAGACGCTTGTCACATTGCTGGCGCTGATGCTGACCGGGACATTGCCGGGCGGCTGGCCGCTGGCGTCGGTTACTTGAACCCGCGTGGTGTAAGAGCTGAACTTCTGTGCCGGGAGAGTTGTGCTTGTCGGCGGCAGCGTGATCTCGCGGAATGTCCACATTAGGGTGTCCGGCGACTTCACCGCCTTGACCAGTTTGTTCTCGCCGGTATGCGCGAAGAAGGTGTTGGCGCTATAGGCCTTGTTCATGTACGGTGTCACCTGTTCCACGCTGGCCAGGATAGGGACGGGGACGCTCCAGGCGGCCGGCGACTGTAATTTGTCTAGCGCACAGGTCGTATAAAAGATCTGGTCGTTGGCGTTCAGTCCCCACACCATCACCTGATTGGGTCCAGACTGGAACGCGAACAGGCTCCTCACTCTATTGAACAGATCGTTTCGCGCCACCAGCACTCCAGTAGCGTCATTTTCCTGGTTCGTGCTGGCCAAGTAATAAAGCGCGCCCGAGGCTGCGGCATACAGGTCCGAGGTATTGTCGCTATTGCGGCTGGCGGCGATTGCGTCGGGCACGCCCCCGCCCGGCAGGTGCAGCACGTCCGGATTAGGCGCGATGGTGGAGTCGAAGGCGTTGAATAGCGGCGCGTAAACAAACTGTGGCCTGCCTCCCACCGTTCCGCTCGTGTAGATGCCGTCCACCGGGTAAGGCCCCTGCTCGGCCTTTCGTCCCAGGCAGCTCGCATAGGCCGCGGCCTCTATGTCGATTGCTACGTCATGCGGTTTCCACGCGGTCCCCTTGTACTTTGTCGGGTCGATATAGTAGCGGAAGATCAGCTCAACGGGACTGCCGGGGTCCCGGATCACATCCACCACGATATACTCATTGTCGGACGCTTCGCTCAGGAACACGCGCGCGATCCGTATCGTCGGGCGCGCATGGTTAGGGTCGTCATAGGGCTACGCCACCCAGGCCGGGTGATCGATCCAGGATGTGTCGGTCGCCGAGTTGCCGAGGCAGAGATAGAGGTGATCTCGGCCGGATTCCCTCAGGACCATCGCCAGATGGATCGACTGGTCGGTGCACTGCGCGGCGGCAAAGCTCGTGCACGTCGCCCCCGACGCCGCGGGGAAATCCTTGGCGGCCTGTGCCTCGCTCAGGTTGCACCGCCTCCAGCCCTTGTGGCTGTCCTTTCCGGTTTCCTCGACGGTGGCGTAGAGAGAATTGTCGGTACCGATGGAGAACAGCAGCGCGCTGCCAGTGCCGGTTTGCAGGGCCTGGATCTCTGCCTCGGGCCGCATGATCTCGGCCTGAAGATAATTGGTCATCAGCTCTGTCGAGTAATCGATCTTGTACGCGCTCATTGAAAGCCCCTCCCGCAATGGAATTTTAAGGATTCGCCGCCGCGCTGGCTGTTCAGAAATAGGCCGGGTCCGCGTAGGTGATGTGCGAGACCAGATCCTGATTATCCGAGAAGGCCACGTTCTTGAACGCGAACGTCCTGCCTCCCGGAAACACGAAGTCTTGGACGACGTTGATGGGAATATCCTTGAAGGACGGGCTGGTGAATGCCCTGGCCCACTCGGAAACGGCATCAATTACACTCTGGAGGCCGCCACCCCAGAAATCTTCCCAGCCGCTGGTTGCTAGGCGCACCGAATTGTCGGATGACGTCGTGGTTAAGGTCGCCGTCAGGCCGCCCTGCGAAGTCACCGACAAGGTGTAGGTGTCGGCGATTTTCTTGTCGATGATATTGCCACTCTTGTTGACGCCCCAATATCCTTTTAGATACAAATAGATCAGGAGGTGCTGTTCGATCGTGATCGTGGTTCCAGCGAATTTGACATCCAGGTTGAATTCCGGCTTTAGTTCTGCCCGCCCCATGTCGCCGCCCAGATCGGCTTGGTCCGCTGCGTAGCTCGAATAGGAGAATGAGAGTACCGTCGCGCCGGTATCCGCCGCGGTGATCGTCGGGGCCTGCCCGCGCTCCAGATTCGGTTGGAAGTAGGTTTTCCCCTCACCGGAGTCATACCAGACCTTAACCGATGGCGCGAAGCAATTCTGCTCTACATAGTCTAGCAACTCATTCTTGAAGAAGGTGACGAAAGGAGTTTTGTTCGTGGCGATAACGCCGTGGGAATCGGCCGCTTCGCTAGGGTCGATCCAGTTCCAATTGAAGGCGACCGCCGGAGGCAACAGGTGGCCATTCGCTTCGCAGAGGTAAGACAGGGTCGCCAGCCGCTGCTGATCCGTGCTCGGATGCGCGACCGGGAGCCCGTTGGTCCCGACAAACGGGCACACCTCCATGTTGAGGTTGGTGAGGGTAAGCGTCGAAGGCGGCGCGGTACTCTGCGTGATTGCGGCTCCGAGCATCGGCTGACCATCCTTCTGCAGCTGGGTGAAGTAGGCGCCCATAAAGTATTGGGTCAGCAACTGGTACAGCTTGGTTCCGGGATTGATGCCTGGGATCGTTGGAACCTGCGCGGCGAGGCCCGCATTTGTGAAGTCGAACAGCAATTGCCGCACACTGAACGTGTCTCCGCCGAGGTTCTGGATCTTGGCCCGCACGTCAGGAGGCAGCTGGCTATACTGGTCGCTGTTGACCAACGACATCCTCAGATCGACTTTCGACTGGATGATCCACGCCTCTCCATCCTTCTGCGAAAGGCTTGTCCAGGTCGGCGCGTTGTACCCACCCCCCGGAACCAGCTCCACGATATCGAACTCGACGCAGAGCATGTTGAACGTCACCGCGGCGGTGTCGCTGCCGAGGATTACCAGGTCGGGGATATCGGTCGGACGACGGTAGCCCTTCGGAATACCGAGTTGTGCCCGAAAGCCGGCCATGAACCGCGCTAATTGAAGGTTTTGCAGGTCAGTGTTCGTGGTCGGGTTCGCATCTGCCGGGACCTTAAACGGATCGGCCCCTTTCGCCCTGTCTTTCAGGGCGGCGTAGGCGATCTGAACCGGTTGCCCCGCTTCGTTCGCCACGAAGCAGATATTCACGACCGGTTCTCTGACCTTGGCAAGAAACTGCTTCATCGTCGCGTTGATGCTCGCCTGGGTCGTCGCGACGACGAAGTCGTATCCATACTTGGTGTTTGACAAAAACGACTGGGCTGCAGTCATGGTCAACTCCCTACGAGATATGCAAAAACCGCCATTCGGCTGCCTTTTTGCCGAATTAAGGATTAATGTTAATTATTAGCGAGCTTATCGCTGTCACCTGAGGCGACGCAATACGCAAAACGAACCGGACAGACAGAAAACGCAATTATTTGCAGCCGGGCAGTTTGGATCGCTGACTGACGCTGGACCGCTGCCTGCTGCGCTTCAATAAGACGGTTGGGGGTTCTGCAGTCATTGGCTGCGGCGCGGCCTTCCCGATCAGCCCGTGGGTCGATCTTGGGCCTGTCGGAGCTCGGATGGGGACTGCCCGAACATATCCGGTCAAGGCCGAGGACTCGTTCCGCACCGCCCTGGCGATCGCCCACGAGCAGGGCTACGAATTGCGCGCCGCCACGAGCCTCGCCCGGCTGTGGCTCAAGCAGGGCCGGCGGGGCGAGGCGCGCGACCTGCTCGCGCCCGTCTACGGCTCATTTACCGAAGGCTTCGACACCGCCGACCTGAAAGACGCCAAGGCGTTGCTCGATCAGTTGGTGTGAGCTGGCTATTTCGCAGCCTCCAGGCCTTTTCTTCGCTGCTCTTCGGCGAAGTGCCGCTCTACGGCATGGACCTGGGCAACCTTGCGCTTGGCGCTGAAGGCTTCGCGATTGACGCGCATCCAGTCCATGGACTGCGAACGCCAGGCGTTGCGCTCCTCAAAGTGCGGCAGCACGTAGCGCGCGAACAGCTCGTAGGAGCGCTTGGTCGCCTCCCAATCCGCCCAGTCATGGGCGAGCAGCACGATGCAGCCAAAGCCGCCGGTCTTGGTCCAGTAATTCTCGAGCACGCGCAGAGCGTCATCCGGTGTGCCGATGGCGCCGCGCCCGCCCTCGTTGATCGCCTCGATGCTCGGCATGCCGATCGCCGCACCGCCCTCGGGATTGATCGAATGGGCGTAGCTGCCATTTCTCAAAGCCGGCCCGCACGTTCTCGATCGCCTTCTCGCGGGTCTCGGCGATGTGGAACGGCGCCATGACCCGGTAATTGGCGCGGTCCATCACTCGGCCTTGCGCCGCCGCCTCGTCGCAGGCGAGCTGCCAATTGTAATCGAGCGCGTCATAGCCGTGCGGGCTGCCGGCCATCACGCACACCATGCCGAGATCGTAGCGGCCGGCGAGCTTGCCGCCATAGGGTGTGACCGAGCTGGTGATCGCCAGATGCGGCCGCGGCTTGGTGTAGGGGCGCAGATGCAGGCGCGCCTCGTGCATCCTGTACCAGTCGGTCTGCTGGGTGATGATCTCGCCGGCGAGCAGGCGGGTGATGACGTCGATCGCGTCGGCCATGCGGTCGCGCTGGGTCTCGGGATCGATGCCGAGCATCATCGCGTCTGAGGGCAGCAGGCCTGGACCGAAGCCGAACATCGCCCGCCCGCGCGTCTGGTAATCGAGCTGGACGATGCGGTCCGCGACCATCAGTGGATGATGGTAAGGCAGCGAGATGACCCCGGTGCCGAGCCGGATGTGCCGGGTGCGCTCGGCGGCGGTGGCGATGAACAATTCGGGCTGGCCGTAGATCTCGTATCCGCCCGAATGGTGCTCGCCGATCCACGCCTCGGCGTAATCGAGCTTGTCGAGCCACTGCATCAGCTCGAAATCGCGCTCCATGCAGAGCAGCGGATCCTCGTCGTTGGGATGGAACGGCGGCAGAAATACCCCTGCGCGAAGTGTCCGAAACTCGGCCATGCTGCTCCTCCTTCGCTCGAACGCGAGCGGAATACTACTGCATGCGCTGAATTTTTCCTGCGTTTTGATGACCCTCGTCAAAGGTGACGCGGAAGAGTTCGCGCAGCGGTCGCTTTTCTGCTCTACGGTTGCCGGCGGCTATTCCGCTGCAAGTAAACTGCCGGGCTCGTGCGAAGCGGCCACCGGGTGCCCGTCGCGGCGCCACCAATCGATCCCGCCGAGCAGTTCCTTGGCACGAAATCCGAGCCTAGCGAGCTTGCACGCGCCCTTGGTCGATGCATTGCAACCGATCCCTTCGCAATAGACGACATAGACCTTGCTGCGGTCGAGGCGTGCAGTGGTCTCGGCACTCATCTCGCGATGTGGGAAGCTGACGGCGCCGGGGATGTGGCCAGCGGCGTACGCATCGCTGGAGCGGGCGTCGATCACGACGATGTCGGAAAATCCGGCTCTGAGATCAACGGACAAATCCCACGAATCAGTGTGGAAGCGCAGCTTGTCTTCCATCACCCTCGCGATTTCACCCGGCTCGGGCACACCGTATTCGAGAACTGAGGAAATTTCATGCGCCATGATCGATCCCGTTCCAGGAGGGATATTCCGATCTTCGATCATCCAAGCTCGAGGATCAACCGCGAGCCGAAGCCCGGAACCACGCGCGATTAGGCGGCGATGGCCTCAGCGTGGCGCAGGAAACGCCGGTTCGGGGCGCTGCGCGGACGGGTCGCCATACGTTCATGTGCAAGCGACAACGCAACGTCGCGTTGACCGGCGCGGACGGCAGCCTCGGTCAGGGTCCAGTCTACGACGTCGCGTTGTGCATGGCTGCCGCCGACCTGCCATAGATCGAAGCGAACCGGCAGCAACAATTCGACCGCCTCGGCATAGGCGCCGCGATGGAACGCCGCGAGGCCCTCGACCACCGGAATGCCGACGGTGCGATAGAGACCGGCCGCCTCGACCGCGCTGGCGGCGGTCTCGCGCATCGCCTCGAGCCGCCGCTCGACCAACGCCTCCCGGCCCGACCGTAATTCGGCCATCGCGGCGTGTATGTCGGTGAAGACGAGGCATTTTCCGTCGGCATGGTCCTGCCACAAATCCGCCTGCTCCGGCCAGCGGTCGCCGGTGTCGCAACCGAGCGTGTCGAGGCGCCACAAGAGTGCCGTGCCGTTAGTCAGGCTGAGGGCGACAGGGCGTTGCGTCGCGCGCATCGGCCCGTCATAGAGTGCCAATGCCGCGTCGTATTGCCCGAGTTCGAGGTGGAACAGCGCCTTGTGCCACCAGATATGGACCTGGTTCATGTGGCCGGGGGTCGACCACAACGCCTCCCGCGCCGTCATCCACCCCAACCCGTCTTCCGGACGCCCGGTCATCTCCATCACGTGCGCCACCGTGTGATGCGGCCAGAAACTCAACGGCTCGAGTTCGGCGGCGGCGCGTGATTCATCCTCGGCCCTCGTGTAATCGCCGGCTTCCTCCAGTCCAAAGCCGTGCATGGCCAGCAAGGTGCCGTAGCCCGATTGGTCTTTGGACCAGAATGGCAGGGCCCGCGCGGACCGATCCCGCACCCAAGGGAAGCGTCCGAGGAACCCATCGGTCACCGCGGCACCCTGATGCGCCACGAGATCGAACGGGTAGCGCATCAAGTGCCGGTCCATTACTCCAACGGCGGCGGCCCGGGAACCCTGGACCAAATGGGTGAGTGTCGTGAGATGGGCTTGCTCACGCTCGTTCAAGCTCAAGGGCCGGACGGTTTCGACCAATGTCTTGGCCTGGGTCAGCAGCCCAGGATCATTGGCCAGCGCGAACACCCAGGCCTTGCCCAGATATGCCATCGCGAAGTCGGGTGCGCCCTCGATCGCCCTGTCAAACAGGCCGAGCGAGTCGCCGCTGACGAGGTTGAACGCCCGCGCCGCCTGGTCGTATATGGTCGCGGCCTCGGTTGTCGCCCCGGAGAGGTGATGGCCCTGGGCGTCCTGGATCATGGTCGGCTCAATAGCTAGAGATCTCGATAGAGTTCTGGTCCGGGTCGTCGATATAGACCGATTGGATCGTGCCGATCGCCCCGGCGCGCGGGCCCTGCATCCGCACCGGCACGCTGCAGCTTTCGAGATGGGCAATGACCTCGCCGATCGGGGCTTCGGTAATAAAGCAGATATGCGCCGGCATCCGTTTCTCGCCGCTCATCGCCATCGCACCCCCGGCGGCGTCGAGATGGATCTTCTGCTGGCCAAAATAGAGTGCCGCGCGGCCTTCGCCCATGCTCTCGGTCTTCATGCCGAGCACGCGCTTGTAGAACTCGACGCTGCGGTCGATATCGGTGACGGTCAGGTTCAGATGGTCTATGCGCTCGATCTTCATATCCGGCCTCGTCGGTTTGAGGAGGCTCGGAGCTTGCCACGGTGTGGGGCATCTGGCCAGCGAAGCTGAAGTCAGGCAAGATTTCCGGCATGCTCTCGGAGCACCAAGCCCGCTTTCTGGCCAATCGCCGGGTCGGTCATCTCGCGACCGCCGATGCGCGGGCAACCCCTCATCTCGTGCCGGTTTGCTTTGTCGTCAGCGAGGGCGCGCTCTACATCACGATCGACCAAAAGCCGAAGGGTGACGTCAGATCATTGAAGCGCCTCAGAAACATCGTCGAAAATCCGCGCGCTGCCTTTGTCGCCGATCGCTGGGACGAGGACTGGACCCGGCTCGGCTGGGTCATGCTGCGCGGGCCTGCCGAGATCCTCGCCGACGGTGCCGAGCACGACCGGGCGCAGGTGCTGCTCCGGTCGCGCTACCCCCAGTATCGCGGGATGGCGCTCGAAGACCTCCCGGTCATCGCCATTCGCATCGAGCGCGCGACGAGCTGGGGGGACCTTTCCGTCGAATAAATCGATGGCAATTGCGATAATGATGACTCCGAAAATAGCCATATTCGCGGCCCATCCTGCCTCGATCGGAATCTTTGGAATGCCCTGTCGAGCCGGGCGACATTTCAACCTGAAGGAGAAGCTTTGCTGCAGATTTGCTGCAGGTACAGCAGCAGGTAATATTTGATTCAAATTATGGTTGTAGCGGGACGCAAATCGCAGCCGGGCGAGGTGATCCTGGCGAAAGTTCATCGATAGAGGTTAAGCTGGGCACATCGATCGATGGAGGGGAAGATGGATTTTGGCGCGGCGATGTTCTTCACCGACTACTCGATGAAGCCGGCCGAACTCGGCCAGGCGCTCGAGGCGCGCGGCTTCGAGTCGGTGTGGGCGCCCGAGCATTCGCACATCCCGAGCTCGCGGCTGACGCCGCCGGCGGGTGGCGGGCAACTGGGCAAGCAGTACTATGACGTGATGGACCCGTTCGTGACCTTGACGGCGGCGGCGATGGCGACAAAGACGTTGAAGGTCGCGACCGGCGTCTGCCTCGTGATCCAGCGCGACACGATCCAGACCGCAAAGCTCGTCGCGACGATCGATCAGGTTTCGGATGGGCGGTTTCTGTTCGGCATCGGCGGCGGCTGGAACCAGGACGAGGTCGAAAGTCACGGCACAATCTTCAAGACGCGCTTCAAGAAAATGCGCGAGCAGATCGAGGCGATGACCGAGATCTGGACCAAAGCCGAGCCCGAATACGACGGCGAGATCGTCAACGTCCCGAAGATGCGGACCTGGCCGAAGCCGGCGCAGAAGCCGCGCCCGCCGGTCATCGTCGGGGCGCCTTCCCGCACAGCGCACGGCGCGCGTTGCGCTACGGCGACGGGTGGGTGCCAAATGCGAGCCGACCGACATATTCCGATG
>Ga0318541_10001024_pt1 | contig 10086 bp, 12 predicted proteins | sample GRESIP166b4f26_FD_202503 | JGI IMG/M metagenome (GOLD analysis project Ga0318541, IMG submission 202503) | Tropical soil microbial communities from Luquillo Experimental Forest, Puerto Rico - GRE.SIPMG.166b4f26 | ecosystem: Environmental > Terrestrial > Soil > Tropical forest > Bulk soil...
GCCAACGGCGACCGGCGGCAGCCGGCGCGCAGCGTCCTTGCGGCGGCCCGCCGCTGCGGCCACACTCGCTCAAGGAGGAACCCTTGCCTGATCGACTGAACAACCTTCTTGGAAACGACAGCTAGTTCGCGCGCGACGGTCATCACGTCCTCCTCCTTGCCGGGTCTAGACCTTTGCCGGGGGTTGAGTTCAACCTTGTGTCCTGCCAAGCTCGTTCCCGCTCGGCAATCGCCGAGAGCAACGAGATACGGCAAGGAGAACTATCATGGCTATGGCCGTACAGCATGTGCATCTCAAGGGTGAGGATCCCCAGAAGACCGCGCAGTTCTACATCGACAATCTGGGTGCGAAGCTGATCGCCGAAATCCCGGGGCGCGGCTGCCGGCTCGACCTGCACGGGCTGCAGCTGAACATCACCGGAAAGGTCGCGAGCCAAAGCCGCGAGCAGCTCTACGGCATCGAGCACATCGCCGTCGACACCGACGACTATGCCGGGACGATGGCCAAGCTCAAGGCCAACGGGGTACGCGTCCTCGAGGAGATGCCGCCCAACAACAACGGCCGCCGCGTCTGCTTCCTGCAGGCTCCCGATGGCGCCCAGGTCGAGATCATCGAGAAAGTCTAACCGGGCACAGGCGGCCGGCATGGCGTTGAAGGACAAGATCACGCTGGGTGTGGCCCTACCTCATCGCTCGCCGGAGCCGGTCGATATCGAGGCGGTACGCCACGTCGCCCGGCGCGCCGAAGCGCTGGGCTTCCAGGACTTATGGGTGACCGAAAATACCCTGGACCATGTGTTCTGCTTCGACCCGGTGGTGGTGCTGACCTACGCAGCAGCGGTCACCACCACCATCCGCCTCGGCGCCTCGGTAGTCGTGATGGCAATACACAGCCCATTGATGATCGCCCATCAGTGGGCCAGCCTCGACTACGCGAGCAACGGCCGCGCAATCCTTGGCGTCGGGCTTGGCCGCGAACACCATTATCGGCAGTTCGAGGTACCCGAGGAGGGGAGAGTCACTCGCTTCCGCGAGGAATTGGCGGTAATCCGCGCGCTGTGGTCCGAGCAAAAGACGACCTTTCACGGCCGTTTCTACAATCTCGACAACGAGCCGATGTCGCCCAAGCCGGTGCAGCAGCCGATGCCGATCTGGATGGGGGTCGGCCATCCGAATGCGGTGCGCCGCTCAGCCAAGCTCGCCGACGGCTGGATGGGATCGGGAGGCTCGAGCATTGCTGCCTTTTCCCGCTGCGTCCCGATACTGCGGGAGGCTCTGGAGAAGTCCGGACGCGATCCGGCGACCTTCCCCACCTCGAAGCGCGTGTTCATGGCGGTTGACGAACGCCCTGAGGTCGCGCGGGCTGAACTCCACCGCTGGTTCACAATAGTCTACCACAACCCCGAGGGCACCGACGCCTCTGGCATCCACGGCACGCCGGAGGAGGTGCGCGAGCGGCTGGAGGAATTGGTCGCGATGGGCGCCAACCATCTCCTTCTGAACCCTGTCTCCCGCTATGCCGAACAACTCGAAGCGTTGGCTGCGGTTGTCGGTCTCTCGTAGGAGTGCAATCGCATGAGCTCGGGTGATGTGGATTTCGTCAAGGAGCAAGTCGCGTCACATTGGGGCCGGCGGGCATCGGGTTTCGATGACGGCTTTGGTCATAGCATCCGCACTCCGGCCGAGCGCGCCGCCTGGGACCGGATTTTCGATCTCGTCCTTACCGGGCGCGGCCCGCTCGAGGCACTCGACGCCGGGTGCGGCACCGGGTTTCTGAGCTTCGAGCTGGCGGCCCGCGGTCATCGGGTCACCGGCGTCGACTTCGCGCCGGCGATGCTCGCCGAGGCGCGGCGCAAGGCGGCGGAGCGCAGTGTCTCGGTCCGCTTCGAGAAAGCCGATGCCGAGCAGCTGCCGTTTCCTTCCCACAGCTTCGACTTGGCGATCAGCCGTCACGTGCTATGGACATTGCCGCATCCGGAGGCGGCGATCGACGAATGGATCCGTCTGCTGCGGCCGGGCGGGCGACTCGTCGTCGTCGACGGTCAGTTCGACCCCGGGTTCTTGGTAGAGCCGTCTCAGAATGCCCGCAGCAGCGCGGAATATGCGGCGATTGGAGAAAGACTGCCCTTCCTCGGTGGCCGCCCACGCGAGGAGATCGAGACGCTATTTAAAGCGCACGGCCTCGTCGGCGTCGGCAGCGACCCTGTACTCGATCTGGTGGAAGCGCAGGCTCAGCGGATGGTCGAGGAAGGCGGCCAGCGGCAGACGCGCCGACGCTATGTTGTCTGGGGTGACGTGCTGCGGTGAGCCGCGATAGGGAGGCTGGCCTTGGCATTACGACTGACGATCGGCTTTTCCGACAATCCGCGGGTCGAGCCCCTAAGGGATGGGACGGTTAGGCCACAGAATATTGAGCTGGGGTTCGTCACGCTCGATCCGAGTGCGCTCTTTCAGCGCAATCTGTTCTATGACGAATTCGACGTCTCGGAGATGTCGATCTCCGAAACCCTGCTGGCCCGCGAACGGACCGATGGAAAAAAGTGGGACTGGTCGGCTCTGCCGATCTTCCTGAGCCGGGGACACCACTGGCCCTACCTTTACGTCAACACGGCCTCGGGGATCGCCAGTCTCGGCGACCTGCGCGGCAAGCGCATCGGCGTGCCCGATTACGACATGACCGCCGCGCTGTGGTTCCGCAACACGCTGAAGGACCTTTACGGCATCGAGGCCAAGGACAACGTCTGGTTCAACGGACGTACCAAGGAACTGAGCCATGGCGGCGCGCTCGGTCTCGACAAGGCGGGACCGGTCGGCGTCACCCACCATTGGCTGAGCGTCGATCAAACCCTCGACGTGATGCTCGACCGAGGCGAGATTGATGCCTGCACGGCGATCCGCCCGTCGAACCGGGTGACGGCCGGCGATACGACGGTCATCGACCGTTGGGGCGGGACACAGATCGCCGGCAACCCGCGCATCCGCAAACTGCTCGAGGATGACGGCAAAGCGGTCGTCTTCGAATATTACCGGCGGACCGGCTTGTTCCAGCCCAATCACCATGTGATCGTCCAGAACCGTATCCTCCGCGAGCATCCGTGGGTCGCCTTGGAGCTGTTCGACGCCTTCCGGCGGTCAAAGGAGATGGCTTACGAGCGGGCTCGACGCTATGCGTCGGCCTACCTCTATTTCCCGGGAGCCGACCGGCGGGAGCAAGCTGCGGTGGTCGGTGAAGATCCGTATCCATTGGGCCTTCGTGCGATGGGGAAGAATGTCGAACGCGGAATCCGCGGCTCCATGGAACAGGGTCTGCTGACCAAGCCGCTGCGGCTCGAGGACATCTATTATCGCACGACACTGAACACCTGACCGCGCGGAGACGCCGCGTCTGCCCGGGACCGAAATACAACGAAAATCGTGGTTTTTCGCCGCAAAAACGGCCAAAGCACGGAAAACTTTTCCATTACGTCAAGCGCTTACGTGGCAAATTCCCTACTTAGCGGATCAGCGAGATTTCGCCGTCGAACAACGAATTTCAGTTGCCTGATCAATCGAAGAACAAGGAAATTCGTGCAGGGCCGTGCAGAGCGGATCTTGGAGGATCGATCGGGTCGCTTCCGCCATCGATGTCCCCGCGGCTATGCTGGGTCGGAGCGATGGCGCTTGGCCGCGGGTGAGACGGGATGACCGCCGCCCTCGCCCTGAACCGCTAACCAGTGTTGGATCGAATAGCCATGATATTGTCGTCGAGGATGGCGATATTTTCGTCGATAGGGTCAATTTGGCCGCCCGGCTCGGAGACCCGGCCGAGCCGGACGGGCATTCGTGTATCAGCCCTGGGAGGCGTTTTGAGCGCCTAAGATTGAGATGGACGGATCCAAAAAAACCGGCTTTGCCGATCGCCTGAGCGCGGCCGCTGAAGCGAGGAAGGCCCAACTGGAGCGGGCAGCCCAAGCGAGGGCTGCGGCCGAGAGTCCCGCCGCCGCCGAGCGGCGCGCGGCACGGGAGGCGGTTAGGCAGGCTCGCGATGCCCGAATCGCTGAGCGCAGAGCCGCAAAGGCAGCCGAGGAAGCTCGTCAGGCTGCCGCCCTAGCCGCCGCCCAAGCCGCCGAGGCTGCCGCCCTAGCCGTGGCACAGGCCGCTGAGGCTGCCGCTCGTGAGGCCGCGCTGAAAGCCGAGCAAGAGGCCCGCGATCGGGAATTCGCCGAGCGCGCCGAGCGGGAGGCCATTGTGGAAGCCGAGAAGCAGGCTGCTCGCGATGCCCGCTACGCCGCCCGCAAAGCTCGAAAGCGAAAAGGCAGGTAGGGTCACCAATCGATAAGAGGACGGAGCTTGGCCCACCTCTCGTAGCGCGTAGAGATCGCACGCGGTTCTGGTCGAAGGCCACCTGTAGCCGATCGCGAGTTCCATGGGATCTCCAGTTCACGTAGAGTCTCGTATCGCGAGGTTTTCTGCGGAGGACAGACCACATGGATAAGGCGTTGTCGGACATTCGCATCATCGACATGACGCACAACCAGGCGGGACCCGCTTGCGCCCAGATCCTGGGTTTTCTCGGCGCCGACGTGATCAAGCTCGAGGAACCCAAGGGTGGCGATGTCGCCCGCCGCAACATGCGCGACCGGCAGGATAGCGACAGCCTCTTTTTCCTGCTGTTCAACGCTAACAAGCGCAGCCTGACCCTCAATTTGAAGACCGGCCGGGGCAAGGAGCTGTTCAAAGAGCTCATTACAAAATCGGACGTGCTGCTCGAAAATTTTGGGCCCGGCGCCCTCGACCGACTGGGGCTCGGCTGGAAGGTCCTCTCGGAGATCAACCCGCGGCTGATATACGCCACGATCAAGGGCTTTGGGACATACGGTCCCTATCGCGACTTCAAGAGCTACGAGCCGATCGCCCAAGCGATGGGCGGGGCGATGAGCATCACCGGCTTTCCGGATAACCCGCCGACCTACGTCGTGCCGGCGATTGGCGATTCCGGCACCGGCATGCACATGGCGATTGGCATCATGGCCGCGTTGCAGCAGCGCCACACAACCGGCAAGGGACAGCATGTCGAGGTGTCGATGCAGGATGCAGTCGTCAACATCATCCGGGTCAGCCTACGCGACCATCAGCGTTTCGGCGCGCCGATGCCGCGTCGCGGCAACCAGATGGGCCGCGGCATACCCTCGACGACTTACCCTTGCGCACCGGGTGGCCCCAACGACTACGCCTTCATCACTGCGCAGCAGCAGATGTGGCCGGCCTTCTGCGAGGCGATCGATCGGCCGGAACTGGCCGAGGATCCACGCTTTGCGACCGAGGAGGTACGCTGGGAGAACCGCGCCGCCCTGAACGCGATCATCGAGGAGTGGACCGGCACCCGTACCAAGCACGAGGTCATGCGCATTCTCGGCGCCGCCGGCGTGCCCTGCGGCGCCTGTCAGGACACCGGCGAGGTCCTGGCCGATCCACATCTGAAGGCGCGCGACATGATCGTCGATGTCGACTATCCGACCCGCGGCACGTATCAGACTGTCGGCTGCCCGGTCAAACTGTCGGATTCACCGATCCGGGTGAGCCGCCCGCCGCTGCTCGGCGAGCATACCGATCCGCTGCTCGGCGAGCTGTGCGGCCTCGCCCCGGAGGAAACCAAGCGGCTGCGCGACGACGGGGTCGTCTGAGCGAGCGACCGCGAGCCGAGGATCCCGAGGAGCGTGAGCGCGTCTTTCGCGCGCTACGACAGCCGCGGTTATCGCACCCGCGACGTGGCGGCAGGCTATGCGGCCTGGGCGCCCTCTTATGACGCGACGATGGACGATCGGCTCGATCTTCCGCTGTTGCGTTCGCTCGTGTCAGTCGATTGGGGTCGTATTGCTGCGGCTGTCGACTTGGGCTGCGGTACCGGACGGATCGGCGCGTGGCTAAAGGCGCATGGCGTCACGCGCGTGGACGGGGTAGACGCGAGTTCGGCGATGCTCGAGTGGGCCGGCGCCAAGCGGATCTACGACAGGTTGGTCTGCGCCGACGCCGCTGCGAGCGGTCTGGTCGGGCGGTATTATGATCTCGCCATCTCCTCTTTTGCCGTCTGTCACCTCGCAGACCTCGGCAGTTTCTATACTGAGACCGCGCGTCTAATCCGTCCGAGCGGCAAGGTCGCGCTGATCGATTACCATCCGTTTATGCTGCTGAAGGGGTGCCCACCCATTTCAATGCGCCGGCCGGCGAGCCGGTCGCGATCGCCAACGTTGTTCATATGATTGGCGACCACGTCCAAGCGGGGTGCCGCGCAGGACTCGCCTTGATGGAGTTGCGCGAGCAACTGGTCGACGCGGAGTGGGTCGAGGAAAATCGGCGCCGGTTCGGCGAGCCGCGTCTCGCGAGCCATGTCGGCCATCCGGTCAGCTTTGCGATGGTGTGGGCCGGCCCATCACCTGTGAACGGCGGCAAAACATCGGTTGACCGCTGAACTCGGCTGATTCCTCCAATAACGCCATCCGGATCACAACTTGACATCGCGCCGGTCACGAATTTGCAGGTTGGGTAGAGCGCAACTGCGGCGCGAAACCTCCTTTGCTGCGATTCCGCGACAAGCGGGTTCGACGGCGTAGAGCGCCTACCTCCGCCGAGCGAGTCGCCCATCACGGCCACTCACGATCCGATTGCTGGTAGTCCGGCAGCCGGAAGCGGTGCGCCAAGGGTCCAAAGCTTGATTGAACGCCCGTAGCCCGTGACAATGATGATCCATTACGGTCCGTGCAGTGGGACAAGCGCCGAGAAGAAACCGGATCGAGTCCGAGATCAAGGCTCGTAGCGCAGACGTCTACGCCGGTTTTCTCCTTCCGCACCTTCGGCCGGACATGGCTATCCTCGACTGCGGCTGTGGCAAGGCGACCATCGCGATGGGCTTGGCGGAGGCCGTGCCGGCCGGCTGGGTGGTCGGTGCGGATCTGGAAAAGGATAGCCTTACAACTGCCCGCCGCGACGCGGCCTCACTCGGGCTTGATAACCTTGCCTGCGTTGCTGCCGATGGTCGACGGCTGCCGTTTGACGACGCGGCGTTCGACGCAGTTCTTTGCCACTCAATGCTCGAGACGCTCAGCGACCCCGCGAGTGTTGTAGGGGAACTCCGGCGCGTCACGAAGTCAGACGGCGTGGTTGGCGCGGCGTCTGTGGAGTATGGCGGTCTCATTCTTGCGGGCGAGTGGACGGCCGGCCCGCAGCGTTTCTACGAGATCCGTCAACAACTATGGCGCGCGGCGGGAATCGCCGAGCCGAATATGGGTCATCACCTGCGTGGGCTTTTTCAGAAGGCGGGGTTCGGCCGAGTTGAAGCGTTCGCGGACTACATCAACTACGGGACGCCCGATCGGGTCATGGCCTTCGCACGGGACCGAGCCGCAGAATGCCGGGATCAGGAATTGCGTGCCGCCGTCACATGCCACGGGATTGCCTCCGGCGCGGAGCTGATCCACTTGGCGGCGCAGTGGGAAGAGTGGGGCGAGGATCCCACGGCCTTCTTCGCCTTCGCCTGGTGTCGGGTGCTGGCATGGCCGTAAAATAACGGATCTTGCGTTCGCCGTTGAAATTTGTCCGAGTCAGTCTCGATAAAGTAGGGAGGACACGCCATGGCCAGTCGAGCCGAGACTACGATCACCCTGACCGATGCACCGCACGACGACGAGCGCGCGGTCATCGCGGACGGGTTGCGCGCCTACAACGAGGCGCAGGCCGGACACTCGGACAGTCGTGCACTCGCCCTCCTCGTCAGCGATCCCGAAACCAAGAAGGTCGTCGGCGGCCTGCTCGGCCGCACGTCACTCGGCCTCTTGCGCGTAGAGCTGTTTTTTCTACCGGAGAGCCTGCGGCGCGGCCGCCTCGGCAGCCGCATTCTTGCTATGGCTGAGGAAGAAGGGCGGCGGCGCGGCTGTACCCGCGCGGTGTTGTCCACCCTTCACTTTCAGGCGCCGGGCTTCTACCAGAAGCAGGGTTGGGAGGTCGCCGCGCGGATCGATTGCGAGCCGCCGGGCCACACGCGGTTCCATATGACCAAGAAGTTGTCCTAGGGGAGGGTCGTTATGACCGCCGACGCCCTTGCCTTACCAGTCCACGCCAGACCCACCCTAACCCGGGTCATCGTCGCTGCCTCACTTGGCAATGCGCTCGAATGGTTCGATTTTCTTGTTTACGGCTATTTCGCGGTGACGATCTCGAACGTGTTCTTCCCGAGCGACAACCCGACCGCATCTTTGCTGGCGGCGCTCGGCACTTTCAGTGTGTCATTTCTGATGCGCCCGATCGGCGCAATCCTGATCGGCGCCTATACCGATCGCGCCGGCCGCAAGGCCGGGCTCACCCTCTCGATCCTGCTAATGGTCCTCGGTACGACGATGACGGCATTGACGCCGGGTTATGCGACGATCGGGCTCGCCGCACCCATCCTGATCTTTGTTGCGCGAGTCTTGCAGGGGTTTTCGGTCGGCGGCGAGTTTGGCAGCGCCGTCACCTTCCTTGCCGAACAAACCGCCTCGCGCAAAGGCTTCGTGGCGAGCTGGCAATGGGCCAGCACCGGGATCACAGGCGCGTTGGCGTCGGCCTTCGGGCTGGTGCTGACCAGTACACTGTCGCCGGAGCAGCTCGTCGAATGGGGCTGGCGCGTCCCGTTCCTGTTCGGGATCTTGATCGGCCCGGTTGGGCTCTATATTCGCCGCCGTCTCGACGAGACGCCGGAATATGTCGAGATCGAGCCGACCCGCACGCCGGCGCGCGACGTGGTGCGAGACCACCCGTTCGAGATGCTCTTGGCGATGGGTGCCGCAGCTATCTCGAACAGCTCGGCCTATATCATCCTCTACATCCCGACTTATGCGATGAAAGAGCTGCACCTGCCGCAGGCTACTGGCTTCACCGCGACCCTCGTCGGCGCCGTCATTCTCGGCATTGCCTCGCCATTCGCCGGCCACTTCTCCGACAAGTTCGGACGCAGCGGCATCTTGAAGGGAACGGCTTGGCTCTTTTTCCTGACCATCTATCCGGTTTTCTATCTGATGGTCGCCTCTCCCTCGCTCGCGACGGCGATCTTCGCGGCCGGCTGGCTCAGTCTCGTCAAGGCCGGCTATAGCGGGGTGCTGCCGTCGCAACTCGCCGAGCTCTTTCCGACCCGGGTTCGCGGCATCGGCGTGTCGCTGAGCTTTGCCCTCGCCGTGACGATCTTCGGTGGCTTCACGCCCTTTGTCGCGACGTGGCTCATTGCCGTGACCGGCAACAGCCTTTCGCCGAGCTTCTACATGATGCTCACCACCGGGCTCAGCATCATCGCTCTCGTCTTTGTGCGACGCCGCCGATATCCGCGGTCATATCCGGCCCTTGCGTTGCCCCGGTGACGGCGACCGCCGGGCAGGGCAGGGCACGTTTGCAGAAATAAATGGAGAGAAAGCGATGCAGATCGTCGACGCCCAGATCCACCTGTGGGGAAGCGGCTTGCCGAGCAATCTCTCGCACCGACAGGTGACGGCCTTCACCCCTGAGGAGGCCATCGTCCTGATGGACGAAGGCAGTGTGAATGCCGCCGTCATTCATCCGCCCGGCTGGGACCCCGGTTCGACCGACATGGCATTTGCCGCGGTTCGGAACTACCCCGGCCGGTTTGCGATTATGGGTTCGGTGCCGCTCGATCGACCGGAATCCCGCGCACGCATCGCCGGCTGGAGAAAACAGCCCGGCATGCTCGGTCTGCGGTATGGGTTCCTCAATGATCCCGCGCGGCGCTGGCTGCACGATGGCACCCTCGACTGGCTCTGGGCGGCCGCCGAGGATGCGCGGGTTCCGATCGCGGCGCTGGCCACGGATTCGCTGATGGAACTTGGCCGGATCGCCGAGCGCCATCCCGCACTTCGCTTGACGATCGATCACCTGGGCGGCAGAGGCGGCACGGGCACGCTGAAGGATGCGGCGGCGATGACGCATATGCCGGAGTTGCTGGCGTTGGCGAAGTTTCCCAATGTTGCGGTCAAAGCAACCGGCGTGCCTCACTACTCAAGTGAGGCTTATCCCTTTCCGGCACTGCACATTTATCTGCGACAGGTCTACGATGCCTTTGGCCCGCAAC
>Ga0318541_10001029_pt1 | contig 10075 bp, 9 predicted proteins | sample GRESIP166b4f26_FD_202503 | JGI IMG/M metagenome (GOLD analysis project Ga0318541, IMG submission 202503) | Tropical soil microbial communities from Luquillo Experimental Forest, Puerto Rico - GRE.SIPMG.166b4f26 | ecosystem: Environmental > Terrestrial > Soil > Tropical forest > Bulk soil...
CGCCAGACCAAGGCCGAGGACGTAGCCGACGCCGCTCCAAGCAAGGTCGCGCCAGATCTCGCCGGTCACGAAGAACATGCGAAACGCGGCCGCCGCGATCAGCGTGGGCGAGGAGATGAAGATCGGCTTGAGCTGCAATCGCTCCGCCGACGCGCCCAGCAGCGGGCGCAGCAAGTCGGCCCACCAGCCGCGCTCAAGGCCTTCCCAGCCGATCAGAAAGAGCGTCACCATGAGCGCGCCCAGAATGGGGCGCTCATGCGCGAGATACCAACGCAAGGTCGCCGGCATTTGCAACTCGTCGCTTGCCGCGTACATGGAACCGGTCGAACTCACGCCGCTGCGCCCGCCATCTGCCGCGTCCGTCATGGCCGATTCAACGCGGGTCCGGCCGCCATTTTTCGAACCGCCGCTCGACGGCGTCGAGCAACGCGACCACGATCAGTCCTGTTGCCATGAACACGAGCACGCCGAAAAAGACGATATCGGTCTGAAACGTATTGCCAGCGTCGGCGATCATGTGGCCGAGGCCCGCGGTCGACGCGTAGAGCTCGCCGACGACGACCCCGAGCAGCGCGCGGCCGGCGCCGTATTTCAAGCCGGTGAAGATGAAGGGCACGGTGCCCGGCAGGATGATGCTCGAAAAAATCTTCACTCTGGAGGCGGAGAAGCTGCGCGCCACCCGGATGAAGCGCGCTTCGCTCGTCTTGACGCCGGATTGGGTGTTGATGAGGATCGGGATGACGGCGCCGAGAAAAACGACCACGACCTTGGACCAGATGCCGATACCGCACCAGATGATGATGAGGGGCAGGAGCGTCACCCGCGGCACGGCGTTGAGCGTGTCGATGAACGGGCCGATCATGTATTGCAGCCGTTTGGACAAACCGACCGCGAGCCCGAGCGGGATCGCCAGCGCCAGTGCCGCGCCGTAGCCCAGGATGAATTCGGTTGCGCTGACCTCAACGTCGTTCCAGAAATCACGATCGTGGCTCAATTGCCAGCCTGCCTGCGCGACCTGCGTGGGGGAGGAGATGAACAGCGGATCGACGAGGCCGCTGCGCCCGAGCGCCTCCCAAAGCAGCAGCACGGCGATGAGCGTGCCGCCGCCGATCGCTAGGCGCTCGTGCTCGAGGTAGAGCCGTGCGAGGCTCGTGCGCCGGCGTTCGCCATGCGCGGCCAGTTCGAGATTTGCAGGAATGGCCATGAACAACCTGATGCAGCTACCGCATTATAGGTCAAGGTCGAAGGCGATAGGTCAAGATCGAAGGCGCGGCGCAATGGCCCGTCATCCGGTTGGCTTGAACCTACTATCGCGACGGCTTGTCGCCGCGCGTGGCGGTATCCGCGCTTGATCCATCGAGGCAGCACCATGAACGAGCGCTTTGATTTAACTGGCCGCTCCGTCATCATCACCGGCGGCGGCAAAGGGATCGGCAAAGTCTATGCGCAGGAATTCGCCAAGGCGGGGGCCCGCGTCGTCGCCGCCGACATCGACGGCGCGGCCGCAAAATCCGTGGCCGAGGCGCTTGCCGCGCAAGGCTTCGAGACCATCGGTCTCGCAACCGACATCGCCAGCGAAGAGTCGACGAAAGCCGTGGCGCAGGCCGCGCTCGAGCGCTTCGGCGCGATCGACGTCCTCATCAACAACGCCTCGCTGATGAGCGTGCTGCCGCGGCGTTCCTGGCTCGAAATCCCGGTCGAGGAATGGGATCGCGTCATGGCCGTCAACCTGCGCGGCATGTTCTTGTCCTGCCGCGCGGTGTTCCCGGCGATGAAGGCGCAACGGCGCGGCAAGATCGTCAACGTCTCGTCGTCGCGGGTGTGGGAAGGAACGCCCAACCGGCTGCACTACACGACCTCGAAAGCCGGCGTTATCGGCTTCACCCGCGCCTTGGCGCGCGAGGTCGGAGAATTCGGCATCACCGTGAACGCCGTCACCCCCGGCATGACGCAGAGCGAAACGCAAGTGCAGTCGTCGTCGGCGAATTATCTCGCGACGCGGGTCGCTGGCCGCGCCATCGAGCGCGTGCAGGTACCGGCCGATCTGGTGGGAGCGGTGATGTTCCTGTCGTCGGCCGCGAGCGATTTCATGACCGGACAGACGATCAACGTCGATGGCGGCAAGGCCATGCATTAGGGGCGCGGCGGGACCCGCAGCGCCGCCGTTGCCGTTTAGTCCTTGGCGACGTATTTGCGCTCGAGCGCATCGAACTCGTCCTTGTGCACCAAGCGCTGGCGCTCGGCGAAATCGGCCACCAATTTCATCGCGTCGCCCATATGTCCTTTGCGCCGAAGCTCCCCCAACGCCGCCTGCATGCCCTTGAGCGCCGATTGCAGGGCGACATTGGCGTAGATCACCCCGGCATAGCCCAATTCTTTGAGCTTCTCGTTGGGCAGTTCCGGTGTGCGCCCGCCGAGGACGATGTTGAGGAGTTGCGGCCACGGCAAGCGGCGGGGGATATCGGCGATCTGTTCCATGGACGCGGGCGCTTCGACGAAGGTGACGTCGGCGCCGGCCTCCCGATAGGCGGCGGCGCGCTCAAGCGCGGCGGCGTAGCCTTCGGGCGCAATGGCGTCGGTGCGCGCGATGATCAGAAGATCCCGCTCGCGGCGAGTGTCGACGGCGGCTTTGATCTTCTCCACCATCTCGGCGGCCGCGATCACGTGTTTGCCCGCGAAATGGCCGCAGCGCTTGGGAAAGATCTGGTCCTCGATCTGCAGGGCATCGGCGCCCGCGCGCTCGAGCAGGGAAACGGTGCGCACCACGTTCACGGCATTGCCGAAGCCGGTGTCGGCATCGACCACGAGCGGGCCCGGGAATGCCTCGCGGATCGCCGCCACGTGCGCTGCGAGCTCGCTCAGCGTCACCAGGCCGATGTCGGGGACGCCAAAAAACGTGTTGGCGATGCCGGCGCCGGTGACATAGGCCGCCGCAAAGCCTTGATCGGCGACGACGCGCGCCGCCAGCGCATTGGCGACGCCCGGCAGCAGCAGCGCCGCGCCGGGGACGAGCATGTTGCGAAGCTCACGGCGTGAGACTTGGCTCGTCATCATCGGTCCTTTCGGTCAGTTCGGGTGAAGACCAATCCTTTCAGCACGAGTGAGATGGCACATCATAATCGGCGTAAACACAATCGAACATTGCGCGGCCAGGACCGGCCGCGCTCGCATGTGGGCACAGTGCCGTTCGGCGCTCGAAGCACGAGTCGTATGACCCTCCTTGGCCCTCGCCGAATAACATAATGTCTTATATCTTCACGGTCGGGGCGCATCACGGTGGCCGCCCGCAAGGTTCTGCTGCCGCTTCGCGATTGCCGTCATCGACTAGCCAGCGGCCAAGCGCATCGGTAAACCCGAGATCCGAGGCGCGGGAGTCATGTCATGTCCAAAGTTGCGGTCACGTTCGCCTGCGGCCTCTATGACCGCATGGCGGCGCTCCATACCGGCGAAGTCAAACCCGAAGGTGTCGATCTCAACTTTCTCGCCATCGACGAGCCGCGGCAGATTTTCGACCGCATGGGGAAAAATCTCGATTTCGATGCCTGCGAGATGTCGAGCTCCGAGGTCTTCAGCCGGCTCGCCGCCGGCCGCAACGAGATGGTTGCACTGCCGGTGTTTCCCTCCCGCGTCTTCCGTCATGGTTTCATCACGGTCAACCGCAAAGCGGTCAAGACGCCAAAGGATCTCGAGGGCAAGCGCATCGGCGTTCCGCTCTACACCCAGACCGCCGCGGTTTTCATCCGCGGCTTGCTGCAGGACGAGTATGGGGTCGATTTGTCGGGCGTGCACTGGGTGCAGGGCGCCACCAACAGTCCGCACTCGCACGGCAATCCGTCGGCGCCGCCGCTGATCAAGCCGGTGTCGATCGAACAGAACGCCTCCGGCCATTCGTTGAGCGAACTTCTGGAGAGGGGCGACATCCAGGCGATCCTCGGCAGTGGCTTGCCGGCCGCGCTTCGCACCAATCTCGACGTACGGCGGCTGTTTCCCGACTTCCATGCCGTCGAATTCGACTATTACCGCCGCACGCGCATCTTCCCGATCATGCACCTCGTCGCCATGCGTCGCGACGTCTACGAGAGACATCCGTTCATCGCCGCCAGCCTTTTCAAAGCGATGAACGAGGCCAAAGACCTTGCGCTTGCCAAGATGCGCAAGGTCGGCGCGCTGCGCTACATGCTGCCGGGCATGATCGCGGAGCTCGACGAGATCGCCACGACGTTCGGCGGCGATCCCTGGCCCTACGGCGTCGAGGCAAACCGCCCCACGCTCGAGGCGCTCGTTCGCTACATGGCCGAGCAGTCGCTGATCAAGGCGCCCATTCCCGTTGATCAGCTGTTCGTGCCAATCTACGGGCAGTAACGGCGCGCGATGTTACGATGCACGGACTCTCAGCTGGCGGTCGATCGCGCGACATGGAGCAGTGAATGAAGCTCGCAAGCTATATGGCCGACGGCAAGGCGTGCTTCGGCGTGGTGACCGGCGATGGCGTGATCACCTTGAACCAGCGCCTCGGTTACGCGACCTTGCGTGATGCGCTCACGGGGGGCGGGCTTGCCGACATAAGGAAGGCCGCCGACGCGGCCAAGCCCGATCACAAGTCGGCCGACGTCAAATGGCTGCCGGCAATCCCCAACCCGGACAAGATTCTCTGCGCCGGCATCAACTACCGCTCCCATGCCGCCGAGACCGGGCGCGAGTTGCCGAAACAGCCGAGCATGTTCATCCGGCTCGCCAATACGCTCGCCGGCCACGAGGGCGAGATGATCCGCCCCTCGGTGTCGCAGAGCTTCGACTTCGAGGGCGAGCTTGCGGTCGTCATCGGTCGCGGCGGCCGCCATATCCCGGTTGAGCGCGCGCTCGACCACGTCGCCGGCTATACCTGCTTCGTCGACGGCAGCGTGCGCGACTATCAGAAATTCTCCGTGACGTCGGGAAAGAATTTCCCCGCCACCGGCCCGCTCGGGCCCTGGATCGTCACCACCGACGAGATTGCGGATCCGGCCCGCCTCACGCTCACGACGCGGCTGAACGGGCAGGAGGTGCAGAAGTCAGCCACCGATCTCCTGATCTATTCGGTGCCGCAGATCATCGCGTTCTGCTCGGACTTCACGCCGCTCCTGCCGGGCGACGTGATCGCCACCGGCACGCCGGAAGGCGTCGGCCATCGCCGCAATCCACCATTGTGGATGAAGCCCGGTGACGTGCTCGAGGTCGAGATTTCCGGCATCGGTACGCTGCGCAACCGCGTGGTGGACGAGAAGCCGTGACGCAGTTCGCTCACCTCTTGCTGAAGAGGTGGCCTCAAGCGCGTTCACGCGCGTCTTCGACGCGCTATGGCCGCCGTCTCGAAGCGTGAGGCTGCCCATTATCCTTCGAGATGGGCGCTGACGCGTCTTCCCAGGATGAAGTCGGGAATAACGGCATGCTCGCCAAGCCGACGTTTCTCTGCGCCATCGTCGCGGTTGCCTGCGCCGCAAGCGGCATCGCATCGGCGCAGACGTTTCCCAATCGGCCGATCAGGATCGTGGTCGGCTTCGCACCGGCGGGTCCGGCGGACGTGATGGCGCGTCTGATCGGACAACGCCTGACGTCGATCCTCGGGCAAAGCATCGTCATCGACAATCGGCCAGGCGCCGGGGGCACCATCGGGGCGCGCGCCGTCGCGGAGTCGGAGCCCGACGGCTACACGCTCCTCCTCGGCAACACCAGCACGCTCGTCATCAGCCCGTTGATCTACAAGAACGTGAACTACGATCCCGTCAAAGGCTTCGCACCGGTCGCTGCGCTAGGGACCACCTCCAATCTGCTGATCGTCAACCCCGCGCTGCCGGTGAAATCGGTGCAAGAGCTGATCGCGCTCGCGCGGGCGAAGCCGGGCAAGCTCAACTACGCGTCGGCCGGCATCGGGACGCCGCCGCACCTGATCGGCGAGATGTTCAAGCAGCGCCTCGGCCTCGACGTCGTGCATGTTCCCTATAAGGGCTTTTCAGCAATCCAGCGCAGTCCAAATCAGTCCAAGTTAGTCGGCTAACCCCTTTGAAATTGCGATAAAGCAGTCCATACTGGTCCATGGCTGTCTAGTGCAGTCCAGCCCGGACTACCGGACACTTGCAGGACACGCCCGGTCATGGCCCGCCGCCTCCGCTCGCCCACGCTCGAATCCAGGTCTGCCAGGGCCAAGCTCAAGGTCCGCCGCAAACCCTATTTCGTCTCGGTCGCACCCGGCATCTCGCTCGGCTACCGCAAGAACCGGGGCCCCGGCTCGTGGCTGGTGCGCTGCGCCGACGGCAAGGGCGGGGCCTGGACCGAGGGATTCGGTATCGCCGACGATTTGGAGGACGCCGACAACGTCCACGTGCTCGATTTCTGGACCGCGCAGACCCGCGCGCGAGAGCAGGTGCGTGGCAAGGGTGCGGCCAAGCCACTCACGCTCGTGCAGGCGCTCGACGACTACGAGCGCGACTTGGTGCTGCGCGGCGGGCTGGCCGCTCACGTGCAGCGGGTGCGCCGCCTGCTCACGCCAGTCCTGCTCAAGCGCCCGGTCGGCCTGTTGACGTCGCGCGAGCTTCGCCACTGGCGCGACGCCCAGTTGTCCTCGGGGCTGGCTGCCTCATCGGTGACGCGCACGTGCAAGGCGCTCAAAGCCTGCCTCAACCACGCGGCCGAGGCGGACGACACGATTGTCAACAAAAGAGCGTGGACGAAAGGGTTGGCGGCGTTGCCCGACAGCCAAGTCGCCCGCACCGATGCCGTGCTCGATGCCGAGATGGTGCGCGCCGTCGTCGCCGCCTGCTACGCCGCCTCCGACCGGCTCGGCCTGCTAGTCGAAGTGCTAGCCGTCACCGGCTGCCGTCCGATTCAAGCCGCTCGCCTGCTGGTCGGCGACCTGAAATCCGACCACCTGATGCTGCCGCGCAGCGCCAAGGGCAAGGGGCGCAAATCCGTCACGCGCCGTCCAATGCCGCTGCCGCCGAGCCTCATCGCGAGGCTCAAGGCCGCCGCCGGTGACCGGCCGCCGACCGCGCCGCTGCTACGGCGGGCAGATGGCGAGGCATGGCAACCGATCCGTTCCGACCAGTCCCGGCCGTTCGCGCAAGCCTTGGCAGCCGCCGGGCTGCCCAAGGTTGTGCCGTACGCACTCAGGCACAGCAGCATCGTGCGCTGCCTCACGGCTGGGTTGTCGCCGCAGCTAACGGCCGACATGCACGACACCAGCCCGGAAATGCTGTCCAAGCATTACGCCCACTACATCGCCGACCATTCCACCGAACTCATCCGCCGGGTGCAGTTGGACCTCGCTCCCACGCCCGCCGACAAAGTGGCGCCGCTGGCGTCGAGGCTGCCATGAGGAAACGCCGTTTGCCGCTCGTCAGCCCGAACTGGACGCCGTTAGGTGACCTTCATCCGCTGGTCCGTGCGCAAACCGGCGACCGCGGCTTCGCGGATCGGCACCTGACAGATGCGATGGCGAATGGCCGGGTGCGGTCGATGCGACGGCGGGTTTCCCCTCGGGCCGACGAGCCGGAAGGCGAGCTGCTGCCGCCGTCATTCTGGGCGGACTACCAATTAAATAGCAACACCGGCGCAGACGACGGCGAGCCGCCGTTGCTTGTCGTCGAACGTGCCAGCTGCCCGCAGCCGTCAGGGTTTCGCGGGCCGGTGCCGCCGGGGTTGAATCGCTTGATGCTGGGCCTTCGAGGCAAGCCTTTGCTCGGCTATGTGTTTTACGCCTGGAAACCGGACTGGAAAAAAATTTGGGGCGCCGATGCTGCATCCACAGAGGCGCGCCCGCCAGCACAAGAAGTGCCCGTAGAACGCGGCCGCAAGAAGGTTTACGAACACGCAGCGCTCACCGCTATCGCGTTCGCGCTATTCGAGCACAGGAAGCAAGGTGAGCCGGAGAAGATCCAAGCGCAGGTTGCCAGAGAATTGCGCACCTGGTGCAAGGAGCAAAAGGAAAAAGTGCCCGGGAACACCACCTTGAACGAGATTGTTAGCGTGGCTTTCCAGGTCCGCAAGAAGTGGAAAGCTTCGCTGAAGAGGTAATTACCGGAATTAGCGGATTAGCGGATGCGGAATTTTATCTCCGCTCTACCGGTTCCTCCGAAGCTCACGGAGGACCACAATGGCCGCCCCCCAAGTCACCGGCAGGAAGATCACCAGCGGTTTAGAGCGCGCGGCCTATACCATTCGCGAATTTTGCGACGCGCACCGCATCTCTAAGTCCACCTACTACAACCTTCGCAAACAAGATCTCGGCCCCGACGAGGCGCGCGTGCGGGACCGGGTGATCATCACGATGGAAGCGGCTGCACGTTGGAGAAAGGCTCGCGAGAGGGCGACGGCCCCTAAAGACCAGCCACACCGCAGCGCCGTCGGCTGCCGCTCACTCTCAGCCCACGCATCCCTAGGATCCTGCCGCAACGAACCACATGGTCGTGGACCTTCTGCAACGACCCTAAAACCGGAGGTGCAAAATGACCGAAGACGCTAGACCAAAACCCAAGCTCGTGACGCCATCCGATGCACTCGACTTGAGTGATCTGTGGTTAGACCCAGGACTGGGTGACGGCATCACCGAAACGGTCCGCCACAGCATCCCGTTGGGCAAGCCGCGGGACTTTTTCCGGATGCATCCCGACCCGGCGTACCGGCGGCTGGTGGAGATCTACAGGCACAAGACCGAGGACGCGATCGAGGAGGAGTACTTCGTCTTCGCCGGCGACATGAAAGGCATGCTGGAGGAGGCAGCGCCCTACACGTTGGTTGTGTGCATCTATCGCGACGGCTCCCCACGGATATGGCCGTTGCGGCTCCCCAGAGAAGGCGAACGTGACAACGACGCATGGACCTCAGCGCGAGCAGCAGCCAAGGCGTCGCTCACGAAGTGGGTCAAGCTGCTGTGGGAGGGGCGATCGTACACTACCCGCGAAGCCAAGCCTGGGTACGCGCCCGATCCAGCCTGGGAGAAACTGCCGCCGTTCGAGGAACTCATGATCAAGGCGTTCGGCGAGAAAAACATAATTCGAGACAGCTCACACTCGATGTATCGCAACTTGATCGGCGACAAGCCGACGGGGGACGATCATGGTGGAGATATTTGATCTGCCATACCCCGAAATATGGGCCGAGGACACCGAATATTATCCCGGTCGCGGACTAGGCAACGGCGGCGTGGAGGGTGACCCCATCACGCCGCTTTGTCGTGTCGCCATCGAACTACGATCCGGTCGCATCGTTCGGCAGTGGCAAGACGAGCTGGGACCCTTCTCCCCTTATCACCGCGACGCATTGATGTTCAGCTACTCGCTCCCCGCCGAATTCGGCTGTCACTTGCGTAAAGGTTGGAACGAACCGGCACATGCGATCGACGCGCTGGTGGAGTTTCGCCATTACACCAATGACGGCATCTCACGAGGCCGCGGTCTTGGCGACGCTCTCCGCTTCTTTGGGCTCGACAGCCTGGACCTTGCGCACAAAGACACAATGCGTGAGCGCATCATGCGGGGGCCACCGTTTACCGCAGAAGAGCGGGCGAAATTTATTGATTATTGCGAGGATGACGCGCGCGGATTGGCGCGCCTAGCGCCGCCCCTGTTTGCAACCATTCGCTCATGGCCGCATGCTCTACACCGGGGCCGCGTGCAATGGGCCATCGCCAAGATCGAACAACGCGGATTGCCAATCGACCTGCCAATGCTGACGCGTTTGCGCCGTCACTGGGACGGCATGCGCACCGACATGGTTACTGAGCTCGACCCTTTCGGGATTTACGAGATAGCCGGGGGCGTAGCGCACTGGCGCAACGAACGGTTCGCGGCCTTCGTCGCACACTACAAGCTCCCGTGGCCAAGACTTGCCAGTGGAAAGCTATGCACCGACGACGAAACCTTTCGCGAAATGGCTATGCTTCACCCAATAGTACACCCATTACGGGAATTGCGCTGCTCCCTGTCCAAATTGAAGCTCAATTCACTGGCGGTGGGCGCGGATGCACGCAATCGCACACCATTGTGGGCCTTTGGCGCAAAGACCGCACGCTGCGCGCCTTCAACCACGAAATACGTCTTCG
>Ga0318541_10001030_pt1 | contig 10067 bp, 10 predicted proteins | sample GRESIP166b4f26_FD_202503 | JGI IMG/M metagenome (GOLD analysis project Ga0318541, IMG submission 202503) | Tropical soil microbial communities from Luquillo Experimental Forest, Puerto Rico - GRE.SIPMG.166b4f26 | ecosystem: Environmental > Terrestrial > Soil > Tropical forest > Bulk soil...
CGTCATCGGCGGCGGACGCCGCCACTTCCAACCCGATCAGTCCGCCGCCGATGACGAGGAGCGATCCGCCTTGATGCAGGCGCGCCTTGAGCGCGCGCGCCTCCGCCTCGGTGCGCAGATAATAAATCCCCTTCCGTCCCGCCGGGAACATGGGCAGCTCGCGATTGATCGAGCCGGTGGCGAGCACGAGCGCGTCGTAGCCGATGCGCTCGCCCGTTTCGGTGATCACCGCGTGTGCGCTGCGATCGATCGCCTTGACGGGCGTGCCGAGCGTGAGGCGCACGCCGCTTCCGGAAACGCCTTTCGGGCCGGCAATCGGCGCGTCATGGGGCATCGCCTTTCCCGTGAGCACGGCCTTCGACAGTGGCGGCTTCTCGTACGGCTCCTGCCGCTCGTCGCTGAGCAAGATGACCTCGGCGGCAGCGTCCTGCTGCTTGGCCGCCAGCGCCGCTGCGACACCCGCCGGCCCGCCGCCGACAACGACGATCTTGCGCACCGCATCCATGCACCTCTCCGTTTTGTGCGCGCTGGCCCGCGAATTATTGACACGTCCGCGACACTACGCCTAGATGCCCGGAACAATGGTCCATGGAGCGGAACGAGCGGTTCGGGCCCGCGCCTTGACGCTTACTCCGATGGCGAGAAAGAAAGCAGCCGGCAAGACCGACGGGCGCGAACGGCGCGAGCGGCTGTCCTCGGTCGCGACCGCGATTCGACTGCTCAAGGCGTTCTCGGAGGACGAGGTCGAAATCGGCATCAGCGCGCTCGCGCGCCGCCTCGCCCTGGCGAAGAGCACCGTTCATCGGCTCGCGGTCACGCTCGTCTCCGAGGGTCTGCTGGAGCAGAACCGGGAGAGCGGCAAGTACCAGCTCGGGATCGCGCTCTTTCGGCTGGGCGCGCTGGTGCGCCGGCGCATGAACGTGTCGAACGAAGCGCGGCCCTACCTCTACGATCTGCGCGAGAAGATCAACGAGAGCGTGCATCTCGCAATCCTCGACGAGACCGAGATCATGTACGTCTACAATCTCGAGGGCACCCATGCGATCCGCATGCGCTCTGATATCGGCGTGCGCAAGCCCGCCTATTGCACGGCCGAAGGACAGGCGATCCTCGCCTTTCAGCCGAATGAGGTCGTCGATCGCGTGATCGAGGCTGGCCTCAAGCCGCGCACGCCGAAGACCATCACCAGCGCGGAGAAATTCATCAAAGCGCTCGGCGCCACGCGCCAGCGCGGCTGCGCCATCGAGGACGAGGAGAGCGAGATCGGCATGGTGTGCATCGCCGCGCCCATTCGCGACGACAGCGGCGACGTGGTCGCGGCGGTGGGCATCGCCGGACCGCAGACGCGGCTGTCGAAAAAATCGATCGCGGCCGTCATGCCGCACGTGATCACCACGGCGGATTTGGTCTCGGCGCGGCTCGGCTATCGCGGCAGGACGCAAGCATAGCACGCGTCGCGCGCAACGCGCGAAGCGGGCCTACGCCCTCAACGCCGCCAGCATCTCCTCGATGTATTCGTCGCCGCTGGCGATGACGAGCATCGATGCATAGGGTCGTAGCGTCGCCAGCGTCTTCGACAGCTCTTCGTTTGATCGCTGTTCGCTGCCGATGATCAGCGCCATGGTCATCACCTTGCGTACGGCGCAAGCTTCGCCGATCACCGCGGCGGCCTGTGCGCTGGTGCCGGCGCTTGATACCATCACCACGAGATCGGCGGCCGCCACCTCCTCGACCAGCGCCTTGGTGCGGCCGGCAAGATCGCTGAGCCAAGCCTGCATCGACCAGCTCTCGCCGCTGCGCGGTGCGCCCTCGAACTTGATCGAGGTGAAGAACGTCGCGCGCTGCCATCCCTGCTGCGCCACGCGTTTGACCACGCGTTCGCTCGCTTCATCGAGCGCGACCACCTTGACCACGCGCGGCTTGGAATTGGGATAATCGATCCGGAACCGCGCCTCCGCGGCGGAGCTCATGCGCGCGCTTTCGCTGTCCATGGTCGCATCCTATTGACGCACGCCACCGTCCGGTCAACGGGGCTTAGCTCTCCCGCTCGGGCCATAGAAGTGGCATCTTTGCCCACCCGGCGTCAACGCGGAATGATTTGGGAAACGTGAAAGGATCGCCGCAATGAAAGTCATCTGCACCAACGGCGTCAAATCGGTCATGCTCGACCTCGTACCCGCGTTCGAGCACACCAGCGGTACGAAAATCTCGATCACCTGGGGCTCCACGAACGGCCTCCTCAAGGAGCTCGAAGGCGGCGCCGGCGGCGACCTCGCCATTCTGACCGCCGAGGCGATCGACGACCTCATCCGGCACGGCAAGGTGGTCGCCGGCAGCCGCGTCGATCTCGCCCGCTCCGCCATCGGCGTCGCGGTGCGCAAGGACGCGAAGCGCCCCGACATCGGTTCGCCCGAAGCGTTGAAACGCGCGCTCATCGCGGCCAAATCGGTCGCCCACTCCAAGACCGGCTTGAGCGGCATCTATTTTCCCACCGTGCTGGCGCGTCTCGGCATTGCCGACGCGATGAAAGCGAAGATCGTGATCCCGGATCCCGGAACGCCGGTCGGCGAGGTGGTCGCCAAGGGCGACGCCGAGATCGGCATCCAGCAGATCAGCGAGCTTCTCCCGGTCGCCGGCATCGAGATTGTCGGCCCGCTGCCGGACGCGCTGCAGAAGATCACGATCTTCTCAGCGGGCGTGCTCACGGCGGCGAAGGAGCCGAGCGTCGCCGCGGCGCTGTTGAAGTTCGTGGCGGCGGAGACCCCGCGCTTGCTCAAACACAAGGGCTTGGAGCCGGCCTGACGTTCTTCCCTCGTCCCGCCTCGCAGGGAGATGGGCCAATCACCTGTGCTGCGTGATGGTGTCCACGAGTGCGAGCCGCCCCTTCTTGACCTCGGCGAGTGCGCGCAACAGTGCGGGACGGATGTCCTGCGGCTTGTCGATCGGTCCCTCGCCGTAGCAGCCCATGGCGCGAGCAAGCGCGCCGAAGTCCGGCTCCGGAGCGAACAAGTCCATGCCGATATGGGCCTTGGCCTCGTCGGTCCCGCGCAGCTTGGCCATCCGGATCTGGTGCTCCCAGTCGTTGTAATAGGCGCGATTGTTGTGCATCACGACCAGCATCGGGATTTCATATTTCGCGGCAACCCAGAGCGCGCCGGCGTCGAACATCAGATCGCCGTCGGGCTGGATGTCGACCACGATGCGCCCCATGCCTTTGTGCGCAAGCGCCACGCCGAGCGAGATGCCGATCTGGGTCGAGGTGCCGAGCTCGACGCCGGGATGGCGGTAGGGCTTGTCGAAATCCCACAGCTTGCGCACCTGCTGCTTGAGCGTGTTCGCAGACAGCACCCAGTCCTCGTTCTTGATCACCTCCCACACCTCGAGCGCGAGCCGCGAGAAGGTGATGGGCGAGGCGTCCCAATTCTGATGCGCCTCCTCCTGCCATTTTGCCCAGACCTCGTCGTGGCGCTTGCCGATCGCGGCTTTGCGCTCGGCGACGCGGGACTTAAGCTTGGCGTCGCCCGCGATGCGCTCCTTGCAGATGCGGGTGAGCGCCGGAATTGCGAGCGCGGTGTCACCCAGCGCCCGGATCGAGCAGGGCTGCATGCGGCAATAGTCGAAGGCCCATTTGCTGATATTGATCTCGGCGAAGCCAATCTCGACGAAATCGCATGACGGCGGCGTGATTTGCTCGCGCGTGCGCATGGCGCTGTTGAGCTCGGTGAGCTGCTTCTCCCAGTCGTTCACGTCGAGGCCCACGACCAGATCGGTGCGCCGAAGCGACGCCTGGTCCATGCTCAGGCACAGCGGGTGCTTGTTGGGAAAATTGAGCGCATTGTTGACGTCCCACACCGCTGCGCCGGTAGTCTCGGCCAACTCCACTATGCTTTCGAAGCCGCCTGCACGACGGCCGGCATATTCCGCGAGCAGCAGGGGATGCTCGGCCTTGACGAGCTTGTCCGCGATCGCCTCGATCGCCTTGGGATCGGGCGCCATCGCCGTGGGCGTCGCAGCCGCGCCGGCGCGAGGCAACGGCACCTTGCGGGCCAGCGGCTCCTCCTGCAGCGCGGCGTCGTAGCACATATAGACCGGGCCCTGCGGCTCCGTGGTCATGATCGAATAGGCGCGTGCGAAGCTTTCCGGCACGCCCTCGATCGAGGTCGGCTGGTAATCCCATTTGACGTAGTCGCGCACGGCGTTGCCTTGAACGAGCGCCGAATGCGTCCAGTCGATGTGGGGGCGGCGCTTGCCTTCATCCATCGGACCGGTCGCGCCGATGATGAAGATCGGCACCCGGTCGATGTAGGCGTAGTAGATCGCCATGCAGGCGTGCAGGAGCCCGACGAGATCGTGCAGGATCACCGCCATCGGCTTGCCGGTCGCCTTGGCATAGCCGTGCGCGATCTGCACCGCGATCTCTTCGTGCTGGCACAGCATCATCGGCGGCTCGTTGCCGCCGTAGTTGACCAGCGAATCGTGCAGGCCGCGAAAGCTTGCGCCGGGATTGAGCGTGATGTGGGGAAAGCCGTGGCGCTTGATCAGGTCGACGATCACATCGGACTGCCAGCCGCGATAGTTCTCCTTCGCGGCTTGGCTTCGCCCGGCCTGGTCCTGCATCGGCGCGCTCTTGCGATCATTCATGCCGCATTGTGCCCATCGGTGCACGCAATTGCGAGGACCCTAAAGCGACGCCGAACCAATCACGTTCACTGCGAATCGCGCGCAACCTAGTGTCGGATGAATTGTGCCGCCTTGTCGGCGAGCGGCTTGGGCGTCTGGTAGAGCTCTTTCACCAGCGTCTCCACCTCCGCGCCGTCGACCGGGGTGATCTCCAGCTGCGACTTTTCGGCGTCGGCGAGAAATTCGTCATCCTTCATCGTGTCCATGAAGGCTTTGCGCAGTGCCTCGGCGCGGTCCTTCGGCACGTCGGGCGGCGCGAGATAAGGCCGGCCCATCACCTGACGTGCGAAGATCAGTTTGAACATCTGCTGCTGATCCTCGGTCTTGGCGAAATCCATGACGAGCGGAACGTCGGACAAATCGGGGTGCTTGTTGAGCGACAATTGCACCAACACGGTGATCGACTTGTCCTCGATCCAGCGCTTGTGCGTCGAGAGCACGCTCGACCACGACCAGCCGCAGCGCCCCTTCACCTCGCCCCGTTCCATGGCGAGCGTGACATCGTTGCCGCCGGGATAGCCGGTGACGATTCTGAACTTGGTGCCGAGCACGCCGTTGAGAATGCGCGGAAACTGATCGGTGTCGGCCGCCTGGCCGGTGCCGCCGACGATGAGCTCCTTGCTCAGCGTATCTTCGAACCCGGTGACGCCGCTCGTCTTCCAGGCGACGCACACGCTGACCTCGTTGTTGGCGCTGCCGATCCAGGTGAACTTGTCGCCGCGAAACTGCGCGCCCTTGGAACCGAGCAGCGGATCGAACGCGGTGCCGCGGCCGATGGTGGCGAGCACGGTGCCGTCCTTCGCACCGACATTGTAGAGCCAGTTGGCGAGGCGAAGGCTTCCGGCCCCCTCCATGTTCTTGGGGACGATGGTCGGGCTGCCTGGGATGTGCTTGCCGAGGTGGCGCGCCAGCACGCGCGCATAGAGATCGTAGGCGCCGCCAACGCTGTAGCCGATGTAGAGCTCGACGTTGCGCCCCTTGTAGAATTCCGCCGGGGACTGCGCATGTGCCGTCGGCTGCGTGAGCGACAACGGCGCAAATGTGAGGACGACGGCCGCGACGCGCCGGGTCCAAGTGCCAACACGCATCGAGCAACTCCTCGGACGTCACCGCTGCGACTTTTGGCCGGGTTCGAATCCCGGCGCGTTCTCCACCTGATCGAACCAGTCGTAGCCCATCTCCTTGACCATCCGGTTGCTCATCATGATGAGTCGCGCCTCTGCGGTCGCGAAGTGCTGATGGGTGGTGAAAGGCGGGATGTAGATGTAGTCGCCCTCTTTCCACTCGAACTTCTTCGGCACCTCGGCCCATTCCCATTTGAAGGCATCGAGGCAGTCGAACTTCATGTCCCAATGCAGGTCGTAGCCGGAGCCTTCGACCACGAAGACGACCTCCTCCCACATGTGGCGATGCTTGCCGGAGCGCTCGCCGGCCTTGAGGAACTGCATATAGGCCTCGACGCAGCATTCGCGCGTGTTCAGGCGATGGTGCACGAGATGCTTGATCAAGCCGTCGGCGGAACGCTCCCACGGCATCTCTTCCGCTTTGACGACGTTGGCCCGCGTTTCATACTGCCTGCGGAAATTCTGCGAAGCCGCGACGTCGTCGGCGTGAAAGCTGCAAGTGGCGGAGCCTGACAACGCCGGACCTTTGTCCTCGAAAGGCATCGCTCGCGCTCCTCAAATGTCGGCCGGTGGTTTGTAGGAGTCCTGGCCGGGCGGCAATTTGTCGGGCGGCCATTCCACGATCTTCTGGAACAGGAGGTGCATGAACAGGAACAGCGGCTTGGCCTTGAACACGAGGAGAATCGCTTCGTTCTCGGGATCGTCGTTGAAGTGCTGATGGACGCAACCGTTCTCGACGATCATCACGTCGCCGGCCTTCCAGGGAATGTGCCGGCCATCGTGCACGTCATGGCCGCGGCCCTTGAGCACGTAGAACACCGCGCTGTTGAGGTGGCCGTGCTTCTGGCCGTAGGCCCCGGGCGCGTAGGCCTCGATATGCGATTCCATCGACTGGATGATGGTGGTCGCTTGTGGGCTGATCACGCTCTTGCCGAATTGGCCGGGGCCGCCCTTCCACGGCACGTCGCGGGACGGATAGACCCGCTTCTCCTCGAGCAACGCCTTGTAGAGGTGACTGTAGGTGCCTTCCAGCGCGCGCACGAAGGTGCGCTTCTTGGCCCAGCGCTCCCACTTCTCGTGCTTCTTCTCCTCGGCATATTCGTCGGGCTGGTTGTGACCAATGCCCGGCCGTACCTGATCGTACATGCCCGTCATTGCGGGCCTCCCTTCGAATCGGTTGCGGCTTGCGCGATCCGTGCGCTCCTCTTGTTGCAAGCGCGCTGTGATGGAACCGTGCGCTGTCATTACGGGATAACGCGCAGGTGCGCAACGCTCGCCGCTGCGCCGCGGTACACGCGTTTCGCCATGCGGAACGCGGCGCGCCGCCTGCGCGGTTGGCGCCACGCGCGTATACGCAAAAGCGATGCGCGCTATGCCCTGCCGAGGGGCTCGCAACGCGAGAGACCGCCAGCGGCGGTCACGTCATCGAGCGGTGGGTGATGGGAGGATGGGAGGACGAGCGATCGTGGCTAAGCGCGCGTGACCTAGTCCACGATATAAAACGACGTGGCGCTGCGCTGCTTGAGATCGCCGAATGTGAGGACGCGGGCGCGAAGCTGTGCGAGCGTCCCGTGCTCGGTCAGTGCAAGACCGCACACCTTCTCCGCGGCCTCTTTTTCGCTGGCGGCTTCGATTTTGCGCCAGTTGTGCTCGGGATTCCATTGGCCGTTGGGCCAATGTTGCACCTGGTAAGTTCGCTTTGTTTGCATCGTGTTCCCCCGATGTTTCGCGCGAGGGGCGGGTACAAATCGTTTTTGGCGACAATCGGGCGCTACGCGTCAACTATTGTGAATTCTCCCGCCCTGGTGTTGCCGCTTTCGAATCGCGGCCGGCGGCACTCGACGTAGGCCCGCTGCCCACGCCGCGATTGTAGCTCCCAGGAGTGTTAACGGATCGCTAACGCGGCGCTCTCCGCAGGGGACGCACCAGGCGCAGACGCCTTGATAACCGGGCACTTGCGCGTTACCTGTTGGCGCACGAGACGTACGGGGGCGGCGGAGACTGCTTCCTAGGCGCTTCCTAAACCTGACCTACCGGAGACCTCATGAAGCTGCAGCTCACCACCGACACCATCGCCACGCTGACCTCGAGCTCGGACCGCACGGACACGTTTGCCTGGGACGCGCAGCTCGCCGGGTTCGGCATCAGGATCCAAGGAACGCGGCGCACGTTCATCGTGCAGTACCGAATCAACGGCCGCACCCAGCGTCGCACGCTCGGCCCGACCGAACGGCTCACCCTGGCGGAGGCCCGCAAGGGCGCGCGCAAGCTCTTGGCCAGCGTCGCACTCGGCGGCGATCCGCAGGGCGAGAAGGAACGAAACGAGCGCAGGCCGAGCGTACCTTCAGCAAGATCGTCGACGCGTACCTCGTCGACAAGGAAGACACGCATCGGCCGACCTCACATCGGCTCGCCAAGCTCTATCTCCGCGGTCCGTATTTCCGCCCGCTGCACGGGATGGGTATTGGCGAGATCTCCCGCGCCGATGTCGCCACCCGGCTCACCGCCATCCGCCGCGCGCACAGCTCCCACACCGCGGCGGCGGCGCGGCGCGCGATCTCCGCGATGTTCGTGTGGTGCATGGAAGAGGGCCTGGTCGACGCCAATCCGGTGGCGAAGACCCGCAAGCCGGCCGAGGCGAAGTCGCGCGATCGCGTTTTGAGCGACGCTGAGCTCGTCGCGGTATGGAATGCCTGCAACAGTGATGGCGACTACGGCTCGATCGTGAGGCTGTTGATCCTGCTTGGTAGTCGACGTCAGGAGATCGGCGGCATGCGCTGGTGTGAGCTCGACCTCGAGGCGGGGATCTTGGACGCTGCCGGCCATGCGCAGCAAGAACGGTGTGGCCAACACGATTACGTTGCCGCCGCCGGCGCTGGCGATCGTCCGTGCGGCATCGGATCTGCGCTTTCAGACCCTGATGCGTCAGCATGACGGTCGCGATCACCTGTTCGGCGTGCGCGGTGGGCGCGCTGGATTCGCCGGATGGGACCACGCCAAGAAGGCGCTCGACCGCCGCCTCGGCAACGCAGTGAAGCCGTGGAGGCTGCACGATCTCAGGCGCACGACGGCGACCAAAATGGCCGACATCGGCGTCGCGCCGCACATCATCGAAGCTGCTCTGAACCACCGCAGCGGCCATCGCCGCGGTACCGCGGGCGTCTACAACCGCAGTCCGTACGAACAGCAGGTGAAGGCAGCGCTAGCGAAGTGGGCCACGCATTGGGGCGTGGCGGGGATAACGTCGTCGAGGGGCGTGGCGGCGATAACGTTGTGGAGCTGCGGGCCTGACGTAAGCGGGCCGGCCGACGCGCGGCTGCGTCGAACCGGCCCTAGTCCGCAACCACGCACGGAGGTGAGATGGTTGGGATTGGCGGCGATCCTATCACGCCCGAACCGTTTTGGTTTCTCAATCCTCAACTGCACCGTTTCGCCAGCGTTGAGCTTCGCTTCGTCGCGCAATGGACAGATCACGAGAAGCCCGCTCAGGACTGGATACGCGGACTGCTGGCTGTCGATTGGCTGCCCTGGTGGGCCGATATTGAGGTTGAGGAGCTCGACGACATCCGCACCGCAGTGCGCGCCAACCGTATGACCTTAGTAGGGTCTGTTCGGCGCTGGCTCTGGACTAAGCGCGATTACCCTTCGATCGAATGGGAAACGAGCAGCTCCGTCTACGTCGGTCCTTCGATTCTGTTGGGGAGGGACCCCGATGGTTTCGAGTATCCGGTGTTCGATGGTCGCGGTCGCGTCCGTATCACGGTAAAGCGGATTCGGTTTCATCATGGCTTCGTTGTGCGTCGTCTCTGCCAGGAAGGATTGATGCCTTGGCCTTCGGAGCCGCTGGTTGCGCCGGCGCCGGCAACGGTCACGCCAGCAGCATCAACCGCACCAGCAACCTCCCAGAAACCGGGGTGGGATCCGAACGACTGGTCGTCGACCGATGTGGTTCTAGCGAATCTAGGGTTAGAAGGGTCGCGCAAGCCAATGCGGACGCTCATCGAAGCGTGCCGGAAGCTGCCCAAACACGTGAGGAACAAAGGGAAAAGCTTGGCAGAAATTCTGGACGATATGACGCCGACAAAGCTGCGCGAGGCTGTCAACAAATGCGCGAGCTGGGAGACGTGCGATAGGCTCCTAACCGCGTGGCAGCGTTGGCGCGTGCAGCATTCCCGGTAATTGCTCCCGCGGAATCCGCTTAACTTTCCGCTTATCCGCTTAACTTTCCGCTTAACTCTCCGCTTAGCTCTCTGCAAAGCGAAT
>Ga0318541_10001038_pt1 | contig 10028 bp, 7 predicted proteins | sample GRESIP166b4f26_FD_202503 | JGI IMG/M metagenome (GOLD analysis project Ga0318541, IMG submission 202503) | Tropical soil microbial communities from Luquillo Experimental Forest, Puerto Rico - GRE.SIPMG.166b4f26 | ecosystem: Environmental > Terrestrial > Soil > Tropical forest > Bulk soil...
CCGCGCCGCCTTCGCGGAGGTCGCTTCCTGCTCGCGGAGCTTGGCCTGTGCCGACGCCACGCGCGCGTGCGCCGCCTCCACCTGTTTCTGCGCCGACGCGACCGCGCTCGTCGCCTGCTCGACGCTACCGCGCGCGCTTGTCAGATTGCTGGTCGCGGACTGCGTGGTGATCGGGACGCCGCTTTGGGCGGCTGCCGCCGCGGCCTCGGCGTCGGCCAGCGCCGCCCGCGCCTTCTCCACGGCAACCTGATAATCGCGTGGGTCGATCTCGACTAGCGTGGTTCCCGCATCGACCCGCCGGTTGTCGTCGACGTAGACGGCCTGGACCGTTCCACCTACGCGGGCGGCAATCTGCGTCACGTGCGCATCGATTTGCGCATCGTCGGTCGACTCGCGTCCGGCAGTCACCCACAACCAGATGCCGATGCTCGCGACCATGGCGAGGACGGCGGCCGCAATGGCGCGGACGCGCAAGTTTTGCAGCAAAGCCATCAGCGTGAGCCTCCGATAATTTGACGCAACACTTGCTCCGACGTTCCGGTGCCCCGCACCAGGGCACCCTTGGCAAGGTCATATCCGTACTGGGAGGAAATGAACTGTTCGGTCGCGAGAGCGACGGCCTCCTGGGCCTGAATCACTTCGACATTGCTCACGACGCCGGCGGCGAACCGGTCGCGCGCCTGCGTCAACTGCTGCGCGGCGAGATCGCGGGCGGTGGTCGCCACGCGGAGCTGCTCGGAGGTGGCTTGCAGATCGAGAAACGCGGCGCGAATCTCGTAGTCGATGCCGGCCTTCATGTCCGCCGCTTCATTCTGCCGCGTGCGGAGGTCCGCATCGGCTTGGAGGAGCCGTCCGTGCGTCCGGTTGCCGTTGAAGATCGGCACGTTCAACGATGCGGCGACCGAGTAGGTGTTCTTGGCGTCGCTGACGCTCAATCCGATCGGGCCGACGTCGCCGCTGACATGCACCGACGGCATCGCTGAGCCCGCAATTGCTGCGCGGGTCGATTCGGCGGCGTGGACGCGGGCGAGCGCCGCCTGATAATCGGGGCGCGTCTTGACGGCGAGGTCAATGAGATCGTCGACCGAGGCGGTCGGCACGGGAACGTCCGGAAGGTTCGGATCGATGACGAAGGCCTGCCCCAGCGGCAGGCCGACCACCCGCGCCAGGCTCAGCTTCACCTTCTCGAAATCGTTGACAGAAGCCGTCGAGCGCTGCTGTTGGACGCTCAGCTGGACCTGGGCCCGGAGAACGTCAACGCCTGCGATGATGCCGCCTTGACGGAGGCTCAAGGCTTGCTGGTAGAGTGCCTCGGCAGTCTCCAGCTGAGCGCGCGCCGCGTCGACGCGCGCGGAAGCGGCGAGCGCATCGATGTACACAGTCCCCGCCACGTGAATCACGAAATCGCGAGCGCTCTGTCGTGAGAGGCGCGCGGAGTCGAGGGCGTGGGCCTCTGACCGCGCGTTATTCTGGGCTTCGAGATCGAACACGGTCTGCGTGACGAACGCGCGGGCGTCGAAGACGTTGAATGGACCGACAATCACGGGCAGGCCGGGAAAGGACGGGCCCCCGGGAGAGCCAAACCCGAACGCCTGAAGGTTGATCACCTGTCGGGTTTCGGACACGCGACCGCTCACGTTCGGCAGCAACTGGCTCAGGGCAATCTTTCGAGCGCCCTGCGCGCGTCCGAGCGCGTCCTCAGCCGTCAACACACCGAGGTTGTGGTCGAGCGCCCGCAGGATTGCGTCGATGATGGTCAGCTTGAGCGGTTCCTTCGTGGCAACACCAGCCGGCACACCTCCCAGGAAAGGGCTCGTGGGGCCGGCGCTCGCCGTCGGCTGCAAAGGCGCGGGTGATGACGATTGCGTAACGCTGGTTGCCCCCGGTACCTGCGCCCGCGCTGGAAGCGGCGCCAAAACCGCCAGAAAGGCCGTGAGCGACAGAACTGGAGCGGCTTTCACGAAGACCCTTTCCCGCCCGGCCAGAGGCTCGACAGAAGAGGCGCTACAGGGAAGCGGGCCGGGTCGAGGCGGGCTGGACGTGGCGTTCGAAACCAGCATCGTACTACGCGCCGTGCCCTCCACCAACCATGCGAATGAGCGAAGCGTCTAAGACCGCGAGCATCTCGGTGCGCTTCGTTATCGTGTGTCTGCTCGCCATGGTCCTGCTTGGTGTCAGCCCTTCCGGATCCGCGGCGCAGGCTCCCTCGTCCTCCCTGGCAGGCGAGCGCATCCAGATGAGTCGGCGAACTGGCCCCATCATCATCGACGGCGACCTGACGGACGAAGGGTGGTTGACCGCCACGCGCGTCGAGAAGTGGTACGAAACCAATCCGGGCGACAACACCGAGCCCAAGGTGCGGAACGTCGCCTACCTGACCTACGACGATCAGTTCTTCTACGCCGGCTTCCAGTTCGACGACCCCGACCCGACGGCCATTCGGGCGCCGTTTGGCGATCGCGACAACGTGCCGAGCTTCACGGACTACGGCGGGGTGATCCTTGACACGCTCGGCGACGGCCAGCGCGCGGTGCTGTTGCTGGCCAATCCCCGCGGCATTCAGTACGACGCGATCACTGACGATTCGTCCGGCGAGGATCCGTCGCCGGACTTCTTCTGGGACGCTGCCGCGCGCATCACTGAGCGCGGATGGACGCTCGAGATCCGCGTGCCGTTCTCGTCGCTCCGCTACCGGAACGTCGATCCCCAGACGTGGGGCATCCTGTTGTATCGCAACATGCCGCGCGACTTTCGGTATCAGATCTTCTCAGCGCGTCTGCCGCGCGGCAGCAATTGCTTCGTTTGTCACAGCAATCCGCTCGGGGGGCTCGAGCACCTGCCGACCGCCGGTCACCTCGTCGCCGCGCCATTCGTGACGGGCACGAGCAACGCGCACCCACAGAGCGACCTTGGGACCGACCTCGTCCCTGCCCAAGTCAAGGGCGCGGTCGGGCTCGATCTGAAGTGGCTGCCGAGCGCTGACAACGCCATCGACATTGCCGTGAACCCCGACTTCTCGCAGGTCGAATCGGATACGGCGCAGATCGCCGTGAACGAGCGGTTCGCGCTGTTCTTTCCTGAGAAGCGCCCGTTCTTTCTCGAAAGCGTCGATCTCTTTGCGACGCCCCTCCAAGCCGTATACACGCGGACAATCCTCTCGCCGCGTTGGGGCGCGCGGGCGACCGGGAAGGACGCCGGCATCCGGTACACCGTTCTGGTGACCGACGACGATGGCGGTGGAAAGGCCGTGCTCCCGGGCCGGACCGGGTCGTCGCTCGTGGACCAGAACTTCGGCTCCACTGTCGCCATCGGGCGGCTGAAGCGCGACATCGGGCTGTCGTTCATCGGCGCGCTCGTAACCGATCGCGAGAACCACGCCGGAGACGGGCACAACCGGGTTGCCGGCCCTGACTTTCAATGGCGCCCATCGGGCACCGACGTGGTGGCGGGGCAGTGGCTCTACAGCGAGACGCGAACGCCGAATCGTCCGGACCTGGCCGCCGAGTGGACCGGCCAGTCGCTGGGCGGCCATGCTGCCGTCGCGCAATGGGGCCACAACACGACCCACCTCGACTGGTTCGCTCTGTACAGGGATGTCAGCTCCGGATTTCGCGCGAATACCGGCTTCATTCCGCAGGTGGGCTACCAGGAAGTGTCCGGCTCGAGCGGATGGACCGTCAGGCCCACGAACTTCTTTTCGCGCGTGAGAACGTTTCTGAACCTGGACCGGCAGATGGGCACGGATGGTGTGCTCGTGAGCCGCCAGGTGATGCCCGGCGTCGGGATGGACACTCGTATGAGCGGGTTCATGCAGTATCGGTACATCGACGAGCAGATTCGCACCGGCGTCCGTATCCTGCCGCGCCATTTGTTCGGATACATCGCGCAGTTCAGCCCGTCGCGTCGCATTTCCCAGATCTCGCTCGACGGCACGGCCGGTCGCGACATCGATTTCACCAACTCGCGGCCGGCCACGGGGGTCACCATCAACCTGAGCGCGACCGTGCATCCGACCGACCATCTCGAGCTGGTGATGTTGAGGGATCAGCGCTGGCTGAACATCGATGGTCCGGCGGCGCAGGCGGAGCGGCTCCTGAGCGAGCACATCTCGCGAGTCAAGGCCACCTACAACTTCACGCCGCGCGTGTTCCTCCGCGCAATCGGGCAGTACGTCTCGACCGACCGCGATCCGCTGCTGTTCCTGGACACCACCGTTGCACCGCGGTCCGGCGACTTCACGGGGTCACTGCTCTTTGCGTACAAGCTGAACTGGCAGTCGGTCGCGTTCGTGGGGTACGGCGACGATCGCGAGCTGACCGACGTCCGTTCGCTCGCACCCTTGGATCGGCAGTTTTTCGTAAAGCTGTCGTACGCCTTCCAGCGCTGACTCGACCTGCCTGACCGAGTCCACTTGGCCGGTCCATTCCCACCCGCACGATGCAGGCGGCCGACCGCCACGGGCAGACCAGACCTGCCCGCGGTCAGGTTTGACATACTTTTGTACGCCATGTATAAATCGATGTGTGACAAACCAGGACTACCGGCGCGCCCTCGACGCGGCGACCAAGGAATACGAAGCGCTCGGCCGGCAGCGCCGCGAAATTGACGATCGCCTCGCCCAGCTCGCGCAGACGATGGGGACGTTGACAAAGCTGTTGGGATTGACGCCCACCGTTCCGATGGGGCTGACCGACGCCTGCCGGCTCGCGCTGCGCGGCGCGGGTCTGCCCCTGACGCCGCTGGAGGTGCGCGATCGGCTCCTTGCGATTGGCGTCGATCTGTCCATCTACTCCAACGAGCTGGCCGCCATTCACACCATCCTGAAACGACTGAACGACGCAGGCGAGATTCGAGTCGTCGCAAAAGGTGCGGGGCAATCAGGCGCGAGGAAATACGCGTACATCTGGAACTACGGGATCACGTCGGTTGCGATCACCAAGGAGCGGGCAGAGTCGCTGAGGCAGACTGGCATCTTCCACGTCCAGGCTCCGAAGCAGGCACGGGGAAAAAAGAAGCTGGAAAACACGTAAGCGACTGACGAGCTACCAGTCACGAGCGACGAGTAACGAGTGATGGACCTGATCGATCGGCGGCGGTTTTATGCCGAAGAGATCGAGGCGACCGCCAACCTGAAGAACGCCTCCGTGGTCGAGGCCCTGGCAACCGTCCCACGTGAGCGCTTCCTTCGACCCGGACCGTGGACGGTTCGAGGCGAGGCTGACTTTCAGCAGGGGCCGCGACAGACGCCGGATGCCGATCCGCGCCACGTGTATCACAACCTGGCCATCGCGATCGACCCGGCCCGCCAGCTGTTCAACGGCGCGCCCGGTGTCGTGGCGATGGCAATCGATCACCTGTCGCTCCGATCCGGCAATCGGGTCCTCCACATTGGCTGCGGCACCGGCTACTACACGGCGCTCATCGCTCACTGCGTTGGGCCATCCGGCCGCGTCGTGGCCCTCGAAGTCGACGAGCCGTTGGCGGACGAAGCGGGCGCCAACCTGCGGTTCATGCCGTGGGTCGACGTGCGTCATGGCGACGGCCGCGGCGTGCTCGGACATTCGTTCGACGCCATCCTGGTCAACGCCGGCGTGACGCATCCGCTGGCGGGCTGGATCCACGCGCTGGAGGCGGGCGGGCGGATGATTCTGCCGATCACGGCAGCCATGGCGCCCACGATTGGCAAGGGGCTGATGGTGCTCTTGACCCGGACCACGGATCCCCAGAGCTTCGACGCGCGTGTGGTGGGTTTCGTGGCGATCTACACGGCGATCGGCGTCCGTGACACGGCGCTCAACGACCAGCTGGGACAGGCCTTGAGAGCCAACCCATTTCCGTTATTGAAGCGCTTTCGTCTCGACATCCACGACCACTCGCCGTCGTGCTGGCTCCATACTTCGGGCGCGTGCCTGTCGACCTCATAAAACCCGCCCGACCCGACCGACCGGTGCCCCCTTGGCCGCGGTGCAGAATAGAGGCCATGCCGTCTCTGTTCGATCCCCTTCCCCTACGTTCGGTCACGCTCGCGCACAGGCTGATCGTGTCACCGATGTGTCAGTACTCGAGCGAGCATGGTTTCTCGAACGACTGGCACCTGGTTCATCTGGGTAGCCGCGCAGTCGGCGGCGCCGCGCTGGTGTTCACCGAAGCGGCCGCCGTGACGCCCGAGGGGCGCATCAGTCCGCATGACCTCGGCATCTGGCAGGACGCACACGTCGAGGGACTTGCACGCATCGTGCGCTTCATTCACGACCAAGGCGCCGTGGCCGGGATCCAGCTGGCCCATGCGGGGCGGAAGGGGAGCACCGCGCGGCCGTGGGAGGGCGGCCGTGGTCTCGGCGTCGACCGGAGGGCAGGGAGCCCCGGGACAACCGATCACGAGGGCTGGGAGGTGATCGGTCCGACCGCGGCGCCGTTTTCGGAGACCCTTCGCGTTCCGCGCGCGCTTCGTCTGGATGAGACCGCAACTATCGTCAACGCCTTTCGCGAGGCCGCGCGGCGCGCGCGGAACGCCGGCTTCGACGTGGTTGAGATTCACGCAGCTCACGGCTATCTCCTTCACCAGTTCATGTCGCCGCTCGTCAACACGCGAACCGACGCCTACGGCGGCTCGTACGATAATCGGGTCCGGCTGTGTCTCGAGGTCGTGGAAGCCGTACGACACGTCTGGCCCGACGAGCTGCCGATGTTCGTCCGGATTTCAGCCAGCGACTGGAAGAGTGGTGGGTGGGACATCGAGCAGTCTGTGGAGCTCGCCAAACGGTTGCAGGTCCGCGGCGTCGATCTCGTTGATTGCTCGTCGGGCGGCGCCGTCCCCGACGCGGTCGTTCCCTTGACGCCCGGCTACCAGGTGCCGTTCGCTGCGCGCATCCGACGCGACGCGCGCATCCTCACCGGCGCTGTGGGGCTGATTACCGACGCCCGCCAAGCCGACGCGATCGTGCGGAACGAAGACGCAGATTGCGTTCTCATCGCGCGGCAATTGCTCCGCGACCCCTATTGGGCGATGCACGCCGCCCTGGAGGTGGGACATCCGATGCCGTGGCCGTCGCAGTACTTGCGAGCCGCGCCACCCGGAACCACGCGCCGGGGGCAGAGCGCCTCCGAGTTTTACCCGACCGCGCCAAGACTGCGCAGCGGGGACCGCGGGGTGAGCGCCGCAGCGGATGAGGGCGCAGCGCGCGCCAAGACGTAGAGAGCAGCCGCCGTGAGAGCGCTCCTCGTCGAAGACGACAACACTATCGCGGACTTCGTGGCGCGCGGCCTGCGCGAGGCGGGGTTTGCCGTCGATCGCGCCGGCGACGGAGAGGCCGGGCTGTCCTCTGCGCTCAAACAGTCGTACGACGTCGCCATCGTCGACCTGATGTTGCCCAAGCGCGACGGGCTGTCGTTGATCGAGGCGCTCAGAAGTAAGCGGATCGCCACGCCAGTGCTGATCTTGAGCGCGCGGCGGTCCGTCGATGACCGCGTTCGAGGCCTTCAGAGCGGCGGCGACGACTACCTCACGAAACCCTTTGCGTTCACCGAGCTGCTCGCACGCGTGCAGGCGCTGGTGCGGCGATCGACCCGCCCCGCCGACCCGACGACGCTGACGGCCGGCGATTTGGAGCTCGACCTGCTGTCGCGACGCGTGACAAGGGGCGGGAAGCCGATCGATCTCCGGCCCCGCGAGTTCGCGTTGCTCGAATACTTGATGCGCAATACCGGCAAGGTGGTGTCAAAGACGATGATCCTCTCGCATGTCTGGGAGTACAGCTTCGATCCGCAAACGAACATCGTGGACGTCCTCGTGAGCCGGCTGCGAGAGCGGATCGATCGGCCGTTCGACCAGAAGCTGCTGCACACGGTCCGTGGCGTCGGGTATGTCCTCCGTGTCTGAGAGCGAGGGCCGCGGCCTGCGGCCTTTGGTCGCGAACGCCTTCGGGCTGCGGATCGCGCTCTGGTACGCGACGCTGTTCGTGCTCGGGGCCATCGTCATCGTGTCGCTCACCTATTACCTGACGGCGGCCTCGCTCGCCCAGCGCGATCAGCAGATCATCCGCCAGAAGCTCGGCGATTACGCGGCGGCTTACCTGCGCGGCGGGGTCGGCGTCCTCACGGCAAAGGTCCGCGCGGAGCAGGCCGCAGCCCCGGAGCGCTTGTTCGTCCGCGTCATCGATCGCGGCGTGGAAGCGGTCGTGTTGAGCAACCCTGAAGGGTGGGACGCGTCGAAGCTGGAGACGGTCTCCGCCCGCCTCGACGACGGGACGCTGGTGCAAGTCGGCAAGAGCACGGAGGCGCGCGAGGACCTGCTCCGCCGGTTTCGTGCGGCGCTCGGGCTCGTCACGCTCCTGGTTGTGATCGTGGCGCTGAGCGGCGGCTGGCTGGCCACGCAATCGGCCACGTATCCGATCCGCCGCTTGATCCAGGCGGTCCGGCGGATTATCCGGACGGGCCGCACCGATGAGCGCGTGCCGGTAGAAGGGCGCCTGGGTGGCGTTGATGACCCGGGGACGGGTGACGCCATCGACGAGCTCACGGTCTTGTTCAACGCAATGCTCGACAAGATCGAGGGTCTCGTCACAGCGATGCGTGGAGCGCTGGACAACGTGTCCCACGACCTGCGGACCCCGTTGACGCGGTTGCGCGGCACTGCCGAAATGGCGCTGGCCGGCGCGCCGGACCTCGAGCGCTACCGTGAAGCTCTTGCGGACTGCGTCGAAGAGAGCGACCGGGTGCTCGTCATGCTGAACACGTTGATGGACATTTCAGAGGCCGAGAGCGGCACGATGCAGTTGCGTCCAGAACCGGTGCGGCTGGCTGACATCGCCGCTCGCGCGGTGGACCTGTACAGAGAGGTGGCGGAAGGCAAAGGCATCACGCTCGAGCTCACATCGTCGGATCATGTTTCAATCTCCGGCGACAGAACGCGGCTGGAGCAGGTTGCCGCCAACCTCATCGACAACGCGGTCAAGTACACGCCGCCCGGCGGGCGGATCGATGTGCAGATCCGGCAGGACGCCGGCCGTGCCATCCTCCGCGTGTCCGATACCGGACCGGGCATCCCGCCTGACGAGGCGCCCCGCATCTGGGATCGCTTGTTTCGTGGGGATGCGAGCCGGGCGGAGCGCGGCCTGGGCCTGGGTCTGAGCCTCGTTAAGGCTATAGTCGAAGCTCACAACGGCACAGTCGCCGTGCGGACGGAAGTCGCCAGGGGCTCCACGTTTACCGTCTCTCTTCCAGTCGACTCCACGTCCCGGCCCCATTGACCCACCTTTCACTCTTGTAATGATTCTGAAACAGCCCCGCAAGGAGGCCCGCCGTCTAAGTCCATAGAGTCAAGCGAATAGCGGGCAAGCCCCCGGAAATGCTTGGGGAGGCCCGTCATCAGAGAGGACAGCTGACAGCCATGAACAAACGTTACTCAGTCTCGAAGCGAACAACCCGCGCGCTCCTGGCCGTTGTCGCGGCCTTGTTCATCGCGTCGGGCGCCGCCTGGCACGGCCTCGCGGGCACCCGTCCCGCGATCGTCCAGGCCGCTACAACCAGCACTCCACTAGCGCAAACGATTGCCGGCGGCCGCGACTCGTACGCCGACGTCGTCGACGTCGTGTCTCCTGCCGTCGTGACCGTCCACGCGCAAGGGCGCGCGCGCGTGTCACCAACCCGGTTTCAGTCTCCAGACGACGAGTTCTTTGGCCAGTTCTTCCGGAACCCGGGCGAGAATCCGCGTGGCCGACGTGGTGAGCGGCAGATGCCGAGGATGCCCAAGCAGAACGCCCTCGGATCAGGTGTTGTGGTCACGACCGACGGCTACGTCCTGACCAACAACCACGTTGTCGACGGGGCGGAAGAGGTCAGCGTCGACTTCACGGACGGGCGGACGCTGCCGGCCAAGATCATTGGTACCGACAAGCCGAGCGATCTGGCGCTGCTCAAGGTGAACGGGTCGGGCTTCAAGGCCGTGGCACTCGGCAACTCCGACGCCGTGAGGGTCGGCGACGTCGTGTTGGCGGTCGGCAACCCGCTCAATGTCGGGCAGACCGTGA
>Ga0318541_10001039_pt1 | contig 10026 bp, 8 predicted proteins | sample GRESIP166b4f26_FD_202503 | JGI IMG/M metagenome (GOLD analysis project Ga0318541, IMG submission 202503) | Tropical soil microbial communities from Luquillo Experimental Forest, Puerto Rico - GRE.SIPMG.166b4f26 | ecosystem: Environmental > Terrestrial > Soil > Tropical forest > Bulk soil...
CCTCGTCGGCACGAGCCGAAAGTGTGGGTGGGATTTCCAATCCGAGTGTTTTTGCGGTCTTCAGGTTGATAACGAATTGGAAGTTGGTGGGCTGCATCACTGGCAGGTCTCCTGGCTTTTCGCCGTTGAGGATGCGGCCTGCATAACGGCCTAAATGACTATAGGCGTCCGTCAGTATCGTCCCATAACTCATTAAGCCACCTTCGACAGCGTAGAGACGCCATTCGTAGATCGCCGGCAGCTGGTGTCGCGCCGCCAGCGCGATTAGTTGCCCACGTTGTGCGTAGAGAGAAGGATCGGCCCCCACCACCAACGCGCCCACCTTCCGTTCCGCCATCGCGGAGAAGAGACTCTCGAAGTCCCCCGCGCCGTCTGCATTGAAAATAACGACTTCAACGCCGAGACGTGGGGCTGCTTCCCGCACATCGCGCGTCTGCGATTCCGCGGCGGGGCTGGCCGGGTTGACAAGTACGGCAATGGTTTTAGCGCCGGGGACCGCCTCATGCAGCAAGCCAAGGCGCTTGGACTCCATGTTGTAGGTATATAGTGTCGTGCCGGTGGCGTTGGCACCTGGCCGGTTGAGGCTTACGACGAGTCCTCCCTTGACGGGATCGCCGCCCATCGACATCACGATGGGAATAGTCGCGGTTGCAGCCTTGGCGGCAAACGCCGCTGGCTCTCCGCCGCTGGTGGCGATCAATGCTACGCGCCGCCCGACCAAATCGGCCGCCAGCGTCGGCAGCCGATCATAGTTTCCGTCTGCCCAGCGATATTCGATCTCGACGTTCTGGCCCTCGACGTAGCCGGCATCGGCCAATGCTTTGCGGAACGCCGCGAGAAGGGGTTTGCTTACTTCGGCCGACATGCTTGAGAGCCATCCGATCACCGGCATCGCTGACTGCTGCGCTCGCGCCACCAGCGGCCGTGCAATTACTGTGCTACCGAAAAGCGAGATGAATTCCCGTCGCCTCATGGAGCGCCCCGCCGAAGACCACATCGGCTAGCGAAAGATTAGCACATTTTGAGATCGAGGGTCGCGAGGAGGCAACGCCGAAGCAGGTCGCTGGCAATGTCCGCTTTGGGTCAAAAGCAGACATCGCGACATCTCCAACCAATGTCCGCTTTACCCCCAAAAGCGGACATCGGAACTTAACCGTGCAATGTCTGCTTTGTGCCAAAAGCGGACATTCGGCAGGCGAAATTTTCTCCCAGCTTGCGCTGTGGTTCGACCCGCCCACGCTTCAAACAATGGCTTTCGCCCTCAACGGCGTTCTGCAATTGGCAGGACAAATCGAAACGTCGCGCCGCCGTCTTTACTGTCCGACGACGCGGTAAGTTTACCGCCATGATAGTCAATGATCATTCGAGAGATGGCTAATCCTAATCCCATTCCCTGTCGCTTCGTTGTAACAAACGCAGTAAAAATGTCGCCTACTTGGTCTTTATCAATTCCCGGCCCGGAGTCTTCTACCACCACCGCAATTGTCTTTTGGTCGCCATTTTCAGTTCGCACTAACAACACCCGATCTCGATCAGTTATAGCGTCCATTGCTTCAACGCCATTGGTAATCAGGTTGGACATGACCTCCTGCAACTGACTCCTATTACCGTAGACGTGTGGTAGTTTGGACGTTAGATCGGCACGGGTCTCAACGTGATGATCCTTAAGTTGGCTGCTAAATGACTCTAGAACCTCTCGGATAATCTCGTTTACGTCCAGCAGCTGTTTCTCTTCATCCGTCTTTCCGAACAAGGCACGAAAGCCGTCGATTACTTTGCTGGTACGGTGACCGGCATTTACTATCCCATCAAGAGCGATCTCTGCTTTGTCGTATCGGGGTGGGTTCATTTTAATAAATCGCTGCGCTGCATTACCGCCTGCCACGATCCTCGTCAGCGGTTGCCTAATCTCATGCGCAATTGCAGCCGTAATCGCCAGCGCACTCGTCAGCTTAGTCTCTTGCTCACGCCGTAGGAGCACGATTGCGTTAGCAAGACGTGTGTAGAGCACTACTGTTTCACCGAGCAACGCCAACAATAGCGCTGAGCCAGCGATCAGCGCATAAATCCGGGCTAGGTACCAGCCAACGCTAAACCGAATGACGGTAAACAGGACCGCCACTACAAAGTTAGGCAACCAGGCAAGCAGGGTCACGATCAGCCATTGATCAAGGACCGTTCGTCTGCGCACGAACAATAAGACGATGGCTGCTGCAAGCAGCAGCGAAAGATAGACATTCAGATAATTGCTAAAGGGTGCTTGGTCGATGTCATTTACGTAGAGGCTTGGCAGATGGGCAGCGCCCGCCGTCGCGACCCATGTGAGTGCGGCTGTCACAATGGCTACGCACGCGAGCGTGATGCCAACGGTAATCCCAGTTGATCGGTTGGAGTGGTCGGCAGCTTCGTTCTCCTCCTTTAGCAGCGTATAGACGATCACGGACAGGAGGAATGTGGTGTGCCAAAACACAAAGAACCAACTCGGGGTATTCAGCCGATCGCCGATCAGACCAGCCGGGGCATATGCTCCTGGAAAGGCAAGTGTCTGCAGGAACGCAAACACTCCACTGAATACAAAGCCGCTTGCCAGCACCAGCACGGCGCGCTGAGGTTTGACCGTGTATTGAGTAAACAGAAACATCGCCGTAAGGAAATGGGCGAGGCAGATGACGGTTTGAATAACCGGAACAAAGGCATCAACACGGGTTAACCGAATGTTCGCAAACGGCAGCGTAATCGCGATAAAGACCGCTAAGAGAAGGAAGCCGAACCACGCAACTTTGCGCTGCCGGGCGGTTGCCTGCATGGTCGCGATAGTGATTGGAAAATCTTGACGAGAGCCGCGAGCTAAGTTCTCAACAGTGCTTTCCTGCATAAGATCTCGCCGCGTGTCCTCAGCCCTATTCCTGAGGATAAGGCTGCAACGCCTCAGCCTCTGCTGCATTTGATCTGTATCAAATTCCAGCGTCCCCAGCTTGCGGCCCGGTCGGAAGTAGGATCAAGGACTAGGGATCAATGTCCGCTTTGGGTCAATAACGGACATCGAGGCCAGCTCAAGGAATGTCCGCTTTACCCCCGAAAGCGGACATCGCTGAGCGTGATGGGGATGTCCGCTTTGTGCCAAAAGCGGACTCATGCACCGCAGCAAAAAGCGTCTATTCGATCGCCTCATCGGCGGTCATTTGAATGGTCATGGGCACGTCGAGGCCAAGCGTCTTTGCGGTCTTGAGGTTGATCACCAGTTCGAATTTGGTCGACTGCACGACTGGAATGTCGGCAGGCTTCTCGTCCTTGAGAATCCTTCCGGCGCAGATGCCCGCCTGGTAATAAGCATTACTCTGGCTGGGACCGTAGCTCATCAGACCACCGGCAACGACTGCCTCACGCTGCAGGTACATCGCAGGAATTCCATAGCGAGCGGCCAGCGCGACGATACTTTCTCGCTTCGAGTTGAAGTATGCGCCGGCCCCGACAAATAACGCCCCGGCCCCGCCTTTGACGAGCGTTGCGAAGGCTGTTTCGATGTCGCGGTCGCTGCTGACATCGAAAGTGATGAGTTGCAGACCGATCGCTTGTGCCGCAGCCTGCACGTCTTTTCGCTCCGGCTCGGCTTCGGGCGCGTTCGGGTCCACGAGCATTGCAATTGTTGTTGCTTTGGGCACGACTCGGCGCAGCAACTCGAGTCGCTTCGCTCCTACCAGGGAGGCGAGCCAGGTCACGCCGGTGATGTTGCCGCCCGGCCGGTTCAGACTGGCGATGAGGCCATCCTTGACCGGATCGTCACCGGCAGCGAGGACAATCGGTATCGTCGTTGTCGCGGCCTTGGCCGCAAACGCCGCGCCGCTGTTCACTACCATCACGGCCACGGGCAAGTGGATCAAGTCTGCCACAAGAGCCGGCAGCCGATCGATTTGATTGTCCGCATAGCGATATTCGATTGCGACGTTCCGCCCCTCAACGAAGCCTGCTTCCTTTAGGCCCTGGCCGAACGCGACAACAAGATTCTGGAATGGCGCCAGCGACGTGCTGCGAAGAAACCCAACGATCGGCGTCGCCGGTTGCTGCGCGCGCGCCGCCGGCGGCCATGCGGCTAATGACCCTGCAACAACTTTAATGAAATCGCGTCGTCGCATTCCTTCCCCAAGGCTTAGGACCACGCCAATCGCATCGACGATTACAGCAGGGATTTGCAATACACGAAATGGGGTTCAGGGGTCAGTTTGCAGCGCAGCAATCGTGAGCCGCTCATGTCCGCTTTGGGTCAAAAGCGGACATCGATGCTCGTCCATATTATGTCCGCTTTACCCCTGAAAGCAGACATTGATTGAGAGTCTGAAGCAAAAAACTGGGTGAAAGGGACTCGCGATTATCGACGCGCCAGCAGGATCAGGACAAGCCCGATCACGGCGGTGCCGCCGCCGTAATAGATCCATTGCCGCGCGTTCACCATGAAGCTCTCGGCGGGCCAACGAATCAAGTCCGCGCCCTGGCCCGCCCAGAACAGGCCCATTGCCAGGAGAAAGAAACCGATGAAGGTAAGAGCGCTTTTCATTAATTTCTCCGATACCGAAGGCCCTCTAATAGACGTCCGCTTCACCCTGAACGCGGACATGATCGAACATCTCAGGGATGTCCGCTTTGTGCCAAAAGCGGACTCATGCAGCGCAGCAAATTTGCGCCTATTCGATCACCTCGTCGGCAGTGGCGAGCATGGTCGGCGGGAACTTGAGGCCGAGCGCTTTGGCGGTCTTCAGATTGATGACCAGCTCGAACTTGGTCGGTCGGATGACCGGTAGGTCCGCCGGATTGGCGCCTTTCAGAATGCGCCCGACGTAGATACCCAATTGGCGATAACCGTCTGCAAAGTCGTCTCCGTAGCTCATCAAGCCGCCAGCCACGACAAATTCGCGCCATACGTAGATCGCCAGGATCGAATTACGCACGGCCAGCGTGGCGAGTTGCTCGCGTCGACTATTGAAGAACGGATCAGCACCCACGATGAGCGCATCAGGTCGTTGCTGGGCGAGCGTTGCGAACGCTGCTTCTATGCCGCCTTCGCTGCTGGCTTTAAATACGGACAGCTTATGGCCAAGAGCTCGTGCCGCATTCTCTGTCTCGGCCGCTTCGGCTGCTGCCGGGGCATAATTCGGATTGATCAGCATCGCCAAAGCCGAGGCGCCGGGTAGCAACTCACGGAGGAGATCGACCCGCTTGCCTCCGAGAGCCGGGGCGAACGTGCTCATTCCTGTCATGTTACCGCCCGGCCGGTTGAGACTGGAGACAAGACCTTCGGCCACCGGATCACCGCTGTAGAATACGATTGGGACCGTCGTAGTTGCCGCCTTTGCCGCACGCGCCGACTGATTACCGCCGGCTGCCACGATCACCGCTACCTGACGGCGAACTAGCTCGGAAGCCAACTCTGGCAACTGGTCGTAACGTCCCTCCGCCCACCGGTATTCAATTGCAACATTCTCGCCCTCAACGTAGCCGGCGTCCGCAAGCCCCTTACGGAAGGCAACCAAGAAAGGCCCATATGACGTTATCGCACTGAGAAACCCGATCACCGGCATGGGCTGGTGCTGCGCGCGCACACCGAGCGGCCACGCTACCGCCGTGCCACCGATCGCGCCGACACTAGCGACGAACTCGCGCCTTCTCATTCGATCACCTCGTCGGCGCGCTGCAGGATTGCCTCCGGGAAGGTGATGCCGAGCGCCTTAGCGGTCTTTACGTTGACGACCAGCTCGACTTTCACTGACTGCTGGACAGGGAGATCGGCGGGCTTGGCTCCCTTAAGAATTTTCCCGGCATAAATGCCGAGTTGGCGATATCCGTGGTCAAAATCAGTTCCATAGCTCATCAGGCCACCCGCCACTGGAAATTCGCGAAACTGGTGCATCACTGGCAGGGCATTGCGGGCGGCGAGCGCAGCGATTTTCTCAGGCCTGCTCAGAAGAAACGGATCACTCATGACGAGCAGCGCTCCAGCGTGCTGTTGCACAAGCGCTGTGAATGCGGTGTCGAGCTCCTCATCGTTGCTGGCATTGACGATAAGAAGTTGCTGGCGCGTGGCGTTTGCGGCGGATTTCACCTCTCGCGCATCGGTTTCAGCAAGCGGGTTCGTTGGGTTGGTGAGAAAACCGACCAGTGTAGCTGACGGCACCACCTCGTGTAGCAACTGCAACTGCTTTGGCGCGAGCGTGTTGGTGAGGATGGCCACGCCGGTGACGTTGCCGGTGGGCCGGCTGAGATTGCTAACCAGCCCCAATTGAATGGGATCCGCTCCAGTCGAAAAAACGATTGGGATCGTAGAGGTTGCGGCCTTGGCAGCCAGTGCACCGGCGGCGCTGGTGGTAAGGATTGCAGCCACTCGGTGCGCAACCAGGTCTCTGGCGAGTCCCGGGAAGCGATCGTAGTGACCCTCCGCCCAGCGGAATTCGATCCTTACGTTACGCTCTTCGACGAAACCGGTTTCGCCTAGACCTGCGCGCAGCGCCGCAACGAGGCCTACAGAATCCTCCTGTGACCTGGGGCTTAGAAAACCAATCACCGGCATCGCCGCCTGTTGCGCACGTGCCGCGAGCGGCCATGCGACAGCCGCGCCACCAAGAACTGCGATGAATTCCCGCCGCTCCATGGGCTTCCTCGTGCCGAGGGCCACGCCGGGCATGCATAAGAATATCGACAACTGTGGCTTATGTCTCAGTCAAGCGGGACCGCTGCTGATGTCCGCTTTGGGTCAAAAGCAGACATTGAGGCGCTTCCGATTACCCGAAAGCGGACATTGCTGAACGCGACTAGGATGTCCGCTAAGTGCCAAAGCGGAAGGTCGGCCTATTCGATCACCTAGTCGGCGCGGCCAAGGAGCGGAAACAGCTCAACTTTCGTGCTTTGCTGGACCGGCAGATCCGCAGGCTTTTCGCCCTCGAGAATCCGGCCGGTATATACTCCGACGAGGCGATGAGTATCTGTAATGCTCGACCCGCAGTTCATCAGGCGGATTGCGACTACGGGTGGTTGTTGGATCGGACGGGTCAGCGGCGTCGATTACGTGTCATGAACCCGGGGGGCGATGTCAAAAACCTGACCACCCCATACGCGGACCGGTCGGGCAGCGAATCTCGGCTTTCTGTCCACTTTTCAAGAACCTGGTATAGATTGCCGTCGAGGAGAGACCATTGATTCGGCCTGGTCGGAAATCAGCGGCGCAGTTGTCGATGCCGCCCCTTAATGGCGGGCCGCCACGGCTTGACCCGCCGGAATTTCTCAGTGAGCCGGAGCGAAAGCTTTTCCTCGAGCTGACCGAGGCCTGTTCGCCGGGGCATTTCGTGCGCAGCGATTTGCCGTTGCTGACGGCGTTCGTCCAGGCGACCGAATTGTCGCGCTCGGCGATCCGCCGCGCCGGCGATGATCCGGCAGCCCTTGGGCAGTGGGACCGTGCGACAAAAATGATCGGAATGTTGGCCACCCGGTTGCGGTTAAGCCCGCAATCTCGAAGCGAGCCTCGAAGTGTCGCGCGCCATCTGCCATCTGCTTTGCCGCGACCATGGCTACCCGAAGAGGAGGGCGGCAAATGATGGAAATGAACCGCGGTGATCGCAATTTGCGGAATACTTGCTCACCGCGCGGTGATCGTTGCCGCTGCCACAGATCTCACACTTCGTTGCTTTGGTGCTCATTGGGGTTTTTCCATTTTCCTGACAATCCCATCATTGGGTTTTGCCCCTTCGCTGACCTCGGACACCCCCTTCGGACAAGACATTCGGACACTTCCTCGCCCTTCTAAGGGGGGGAGGAAAGTGTCCGAAAGGATGTCCGCGATGTCCGGCAGGATGTCCGGCCGTGTCCGGCGGTATCGGAAACCCGCGTAAAATCGCATTAAGTTTTGTCCGGACTTTTGTCCGGACGTGTCCGGAACTTTTTTTCGGGGTGTCCGGATTGATGTCCGAGCGGGCAAAAATGATGTCCGGAATGTCCGGATTATTAAAATCCAAATGATTATAATGCACTGGTCACTTTTCCTGAGGCTTTTCCCGAGCTGTGTCCGGCGTGTCCGGAGATCCAGACGCGACCGTCCTAGACGCCGATGATTTTACGGACTTGCAGTGTTTTCGCCGCGCGGTCGAAATTCGTCCGGACGCTGTCCGGCTTGATCGCGGAACCGACATTTCTCGATGTCCAAATCGATGCCCAAGCCGACAAGGTTACGGACGTCGTTCCAGGCGGGATTACGGTGCTCGGAATTACCTCTCCAAGCTCGGCGATTGCCTCATACAAAGCCTCATAGGCGAGCTTTAGATTGCCGGTAAGTTTGAAGGTCTCGCTCTTGAGCAGTGCCGATGCGTCGACCGGCACCACGACGCAGGAGGTGATCGGCTCGCCATCTTCATCGATGCCGACCTCGACAACCTCCAGCCGGCTAGCGATCTTGTCGCCCTCCACGCCATCCTTCATGAACTCGATTGTTGTGATGATATTGCCGGCTGTGTCTCGCTCGACGGCAAGTTGCGCATCAGCCGCGCCAGTAAGTGAGGTATGACCGCGCGGGCGAGACCCCTCAATGCCGCAATGGTGAACGATGATTACTGTGCAATTGAAGGCTTCGCGGATGGCGTCTGAGGCTTTGATATAGGCGGCCATGTCCTCGTCGTTGCTTTCGCTGCCCACCAACGACCGATTAAGCGTGTCCAGTACGACCACGACCGGAACGACGTCGCTCAGCGTGCTGCGAATGACGCTAATCAACTCCTTGTGGTCGCGCACCAGGTCGAGGCTGACGGGCTGCAAGTAAAGCGGGACGGGTTTGCGATCTTCGGCGAGAAAACGATTTTCGAAGGCCGCCTTGCGCTTGGCAAACCCGCGCTGGCCCTCGAGCGCGCAATAGACCACAGGGCCTTGTTGCACGCGCCGGCCGCGGTAACGCCAATCGAGTGCGATATGCATGACGGCGTCAAAAGTCCAAAAACTCTTGCCGCTTTTGTATCGCCCCCAGACGACGACGAGGCCTGTGCGTGGAATGACGTCTTTGATCAGATATTCACGCTCGGTCGAGAGCCGGATGTCGTCGAAGGCGATAAGTTTAAGCCGGGAATTGCGGATTTCAGAGTTGGGTGCTTGCTCCGTTTGTTGCTGCTCGTCGCGCTCAACGCCGGCAACGAACGGCACCCACGGCTTTGCATCGCTATCAATCAGATCGAGTAGCTGCTCGGCGGTGCCGCCGGCCTTGGCCCAATCGATGATGTCGCCTTTCGGCGGCAGGCTAGGCAGCTCGAGCACGCGCACCGATGCGGCAATGCCCTGGAGGGAAGCTCCGACAGCATCGGCATATTCGCGCCCGGCGTCGTCGTTGTCGGGCAGGATAACGACATTGGCGTCGCGCAGGTATTCTGCAAGCTCGGCGGTCCAGCCCTTAACGCCCCCAGCGCAGCAGGTTGCCGGCACATTCCAGGTGTGCAGTAGGTCGACCTTGGCCTCGCCCTCGACGATCGCAACCATATAAAAGCCGCCGATCGCCTCGAGCAACTGGGGCAGGCGGTACGGCATCGCCGGCACACCGTCGACGTTCCAGATCCACTGTCCGGACCGATCGGGATCTGGTCGTTTCTGCCGGAATTTTTTGCGCTTGCCGTCTTTGAGAACCGGATTGCCGTCCGCATCCCGAAATTCGATGCGTTCGACCATTTTCAAAAGCTCGCCGTTCGCATCTAGGTATGGAAATTCGGCGACCTTGATTTCCGTCGGGAATGCTGCGCGATCTTTGCCGTTTGCCGGCGGCGGCTGGCCGTTATTGAGCGTCGTGCAGGCGGCAATGAAGTCGCTACCGTCGATGTGTTTGACCAAATCGATGACGTCGCCGCCCTTGTCGCAACCGCGACAATTCCAGACTTGCTTGGTTGTGTTGATCGAGAACCTGTCGGTGCCGCCGCAGACTGGGCAGGGACCTTCGCGTTCGATGCGGCCGCGCAACGTAATACCCCGGCGGGCGAGCTCGTCTTCGAGGAGAACCCCGCACGCTTTTGCGAC
>Ga0318541_10001042_pt1 | contig 10019 bp, 8 predicted proteins | sample GRESIP166b4f26_FD_202503 | JGI IMG/M metagenome (GOLD analysis project Ga0318541, IMG submission 202503) | Tropical soil microbial communities from Luquillo Experimental Forest, Puerto Rico - GRE.SIPMG.166b4f26 | ecosystem: Environmental > Terrestrial > Soil > Tropical forest > Bulk soil...
ACCCGGTACCCTCCCGGTGCCGGTACCGCGCGCCCCCCGCCCGGCACTGCGGTCCCGGCAATGACGGTGTCGGCTCGCTTCCCGTAAATCTCCTGGACACCCTCATCCGGCAAGCCGAGGGTGACGAGCTGGCCGACGCCACCATTGCCGAGGTTCCAGCCGACCGACCCCGCGCCTTCGGCGAGAAGCTCCACGACGCGCAAATAGGTCAGCGGGTCGACCTGGAGGCCGCCGAGCGAGCGCGGGATAACCATTTTGTAGAAGCCCGCTTCGCGCAATTGCTCGAACAGAGCCGGCGGCATGCGCTGCCCGCTCTCGATCTCGTCCTTATAGCGGCGCAACTCCGGCCGCAGCGCCAACGCCGCCTGCACCAAAGGCTGGGCGTCGATATCCACCGGTAAGCGGCTGTCATCGGCTATTACTGTGTCCATCGGCCCCTCCCTGCCCCGCAGAGCCTAGCACGTTCCGCTAAAGCGCGTATCCTGTCGGAAACGATCTTGTGAGGTGTGATGGCTGATCGGGGATTTCGGGTCGTCGTTGCCGGCGCAGGTGTGTCGGGGCTGTTCATGGCCGAGACGCTGAAGCGCCGGCATCGATTTCACGGTCTATGAAAAGGCGAGCGAAGTCGGAGGCACCTGGCGGGACAATACCTTCCCGGACCTGTTCGTCGATGTCCTCTCGCGGCAATACGAGTTTCCGTTTCAACCGAACTATGGTTGATCGCGCAAATATGCGCCGGCGACCGAGATCTGGGCCTATGTGAAGAAAGTCGCCCGCGACCGTGGCCTCGCCAAATTCATTCGCTTCAACGAGGAGGTCGTCGCCGCGCGTTTCAGCGGCGGCCGCTGGCACATTGAGACCGCGAACGGCAAGACCGACATCGCCGACGTCTTCATCTGCGCCACCGGCTTTCTGCACAAGCCGCTGTTTCCTGACATCCCGGGACGCGAGAATTTCGCCGGCCCGTCCTTCCACTCGTCGCGCTGGGACCACAATGTGCCGTATGACGGCAAGCGCTGGGGTGTCATCGGCAGCGGCGCCAGTGGTGTGCAGATCACCGAAGCGCTGGCTTGGGCGGGATGCGACGTCACCCAGTTCATTCGCCGCGCACAATGGGTCCATATTCGCGACAACCCATATTCTACCTGGCGCGAGCGGCTGAAACTGCGGCTGCCTTTCGGGTATCGGCGTGAGCAGCGCCGGCTGTGGCAACAGATCAACGAAGGAGACCGTTGGCTGCTCGATGCCTGGTCCAGCGCATTTGCAACCTGATTCCTGGGCGGTTCACACGCGAGGATGACACGCAAATCAACAATACGGTTAGCGACTGTGAGAATTTGCTCATGACTGGGAGGACGTGTCCCATCCAGGTTTATTCAGCCTGTCCTAATCCAGAATAGGAAGGCCTGGGTCCTCCTCAGCAAAGCTTTCGGACTCTGCGCCTGGAGTCGCGCCGTTATAATTGCTTGCCACCGGTGGAGAACACTCAAATCGGGTTTCGCCCGTGACCGCAATGGTTTCGTCTGGGACTGCCCGCTCGATCGTTCCGTGTCCGTCCCCGTCAGCGGAGGCGCGGCCCGGGTCCAACGTGAGATACACCCGACCGACGCGCGGCTGTGCCATCGGGCGCTGGAGAAGCGGGTCGAGCTGGCATCGGCCACTTGAAGGCCGAGCACCGCAGGGGCCGCAACCCCCTCAAAGGCCGCGACGGCGACCGCGCCAGCGCCGTGCTGGCCGCCGCCGGCGACCTTCGCGCTGCTGCTGCGCTCGCTGGCGCGGCTGTTGCGCGCCCTCTTCCGCCGGCTCCTACTGCCGCCCTTCGGCCTCGCCAATCCCGCCTAAACGCCGTTCACGCGTTCTTCACGGACGACCTCCGCTATTCGCGCACGCTGCCCGTCGCACCACACCTCGGCGAGCGTCCGGTGCTGGCGGATTTCTTTGGGAACTGTTGTGCTCGAGCGATCGCGGCGCGTCGGTTTCGGCGGATCAGGGCTGCTGCCTCTTCCGGCACCATCGCCTCGACGCGGGACAACCCGTCCGGCCCCGGCTCAGCAAAGGAAATCGGTCTGTACGGCGATCGGGCGCATTCGCCTCGCACCCGTTCCAGGCGCCCAGGCCGCTCATCAGACTTTTGGATGTCTTCGGGGCAATGCTGTACGTGCCAAATCTTGTTTACGGACGACGAGGCCCTCCTCGATAAGTCGCTCGACAAACACTATCTTCTCCTCGTCTTCCAGATCGCCCGCGATGTCGCGAACGGCATAGGTTTTTGTCTGCAGAGCGAAATCAAGAGACACTTTGAAAAATCCGGGAAACAATATTACCCGACCACCGAAGTTGAGACGTATATTTGGTTCGACGGCATGAATTCTGTAAACGATGCCAGGCCGAACGCCTACGACGTCCTCGGCCGTCAACGGAGCCGGCTGAAGCAAGGCTGTTATCTGCCCCGAGATATCGAGAGGGGCTTTTGTCACTAGCTCGTCTTGAAACCTGTCTACGACGGCGTTGAGGAAGCCGTGTTCCGCAAGCTTGCTGAGCACGGCCTGGGCGCCCATCACGAGGCGGTCATTGCCATTCTGCATAAAGCCGAGCGGCAATGCGCGGCGCAGCCGCTCGTCCTCATGCACAGCGGCCCTGACGATCGAGAACAACAGATCTTCCCAGGTCTGGGGGTGGATGCCAAGTGTGATGTGGAGAGACGGTTCCGATCCACATTTCGCGGCATGCACGACGCCCCGGGGAATGTAGATCGCGTCGCCCTGATCGAGGTCGAACGAATGAGCGTCCGGAGCGACCACCCGGCCCTCGTCTTCACCCATGGTCTCGCCCCTGCCGGGTAATCTGCGACGCTGCTTTTCGACTTGCCAGCGCTTCGAGCCCACAACCTGCAATATGAAAACGTCATGGTTGTCCCAGTGCGGCCTGAAGCCCTGGCCTTCCGGCGGCGTCAAGTAGAGATTGGTTTGAAACCGATAGCCGAGTTGCTGCCCGAGAAGGCGGCAAAGGAGCCCAAGCTTTGGCTCGAATTGCTCTACGTGATTGAGATGGATGGTCGCGCCGTCGCGCAGATCCGCGAGGACGCGTTCCAAACCCGGCCCCGATGCGGCTTCGCGTTTCGCCATCCTATTTTGTTTTGCCTCGTCGAGCATCCAATAGCTGGGAGCGCGCGCGATCGTTTCCTCAAAATCCTGCAAGCTGAACAGATCGCCGTAATAGCATCGGTTTGCCCGGTGCACGATCAGTGGCATCTGCTCCCAATGGCGCGTGCGGAATGTCTCCTCGGCTACCGGCGCAAACAGCCTGGCGAAAGTAAAATCTTCGAGGAATCCGTGCGGCGGCTTCGAGGAAAAGCCCCTCTCGGCCACCGGGACGCCCAGCAGATCCCGGCTGGAAGCGGCCGTAGCTTGCCCGATCGTTTCGATAGCCATGGTGTCTCCGAATTCTCTGCCCGCGTTGGCGTCGCCCGCAGGGATGTCGCCAGACTTTTCTATCGACCGACATTTACCGATACCCTGTCTCGACGGCGCTCTATTAGAGGATAGGCATCGTTTGGCCGTCCCTGCAACATCCCGGACCGATCGGTGCGCCGCCGGTGCGGTGCCTCCCCCACAGCAAGGCACCGGGTCCGAGCACCATCTTTCGGGCGTAGCCTCTCGCCCGGAAACTCGACGTTTACAAAGGCGCAAGCAAGGCAGGTTCGCACGGGAGACTCGATTGACGGATCGGGTTACGCAGCTGGTCAGGAGGGTGCACCGGTCCACGCCCAGGGTCGGTTCTGCGAGCCGGCGGCTGGACTGTTTGTTTACGAGCTTTGTCGGCACGTCGCTCAAAATAGGGTTGCGGGCTGACGCCGTGAAGCTCGCGGCTTATGCAAGCAAAGCCGGCGCTGCCCGGTTTTCCGTCCTTCGTCGCTGCCGGCAAAAGAGCGCTTTCTTTCTGGCGGACGCGACCGGGGCACGCTGCGCGCGACGGTGTTGGAAATCGATTTCGGCGCGGCGGTCATCGCGCAAGCGCACCACCCCCCGCGGCTCGGGAGGGCTCAGGCCCGAGAGGACGGCTTGGTCCAGCGTAGAGCCGCCGGCGAGCCGGGCGAGGGATTATCGAGCCAAATCTTTAGTTAGCGCCTCCACAAGCCGGCAGACTCTGACCTGTCGCCCGGCGCGGCACGGTGGCGTCCCTGCTCCTCGATCTCCGCCGCGAGGATTGCGCGCGTCAGCGCGGCGTTCAGTTGTTTCGCCGATTCGAGCGTCAGCTCGACGGCGACCCGCGTGCCCGGCGGGAGCGCGGCATTCACGAAATCGATCGTGATCGCCTCTTCCAGCAGAGCGTGGTGCGGGTGGTCGTAAGACACCACCGAGTGGGTCAGGTCGAACCACCCGTCACCGCCCTTTCCGGCACCATTGGCGCCGACGATTTCGACGATCGAGGTGCACATATTATGTTTCCCTTGGGGGCTTTATTTGGCGAGGTGCTTCTCGAGGAATCCAAACACCTTCTTCCAGCCATCGACCGCCTGCTCGATGCGGTAGGCCGGCCGGTCGTAATAGAAGAAGCCGTGCCCCGCGCCGTCATAGCGGTGGAACTCGCACTTCTTGCCGTGCTTTTTGAGCTCGGCCTCGTGCTGGTCCACCTGTTCGGGCGTCGGCGCCCGATCCTCGTTGCCGAAGAGGCCGAGCAGCGGGCAGGACAGGTCCTTGGTGAAGTCGATCGGGGCCTTCGGTTGCTTCGGATTTAGCTCTTCCTTGTTCATCACCACCCGACCGCCCCACAGCTCGCAGGCGGCGTCGATGTTCTTGGCATGGCAGGCAAACAAGAAGGTCTGCCGGCCACCCGAGCAGGTGCCGAAGACACCGACCTTGCCATTGAGCCAGGGCTGAGCGCGCAGCCATGACACGGCACCCGCGGTGTCGCCGATGACTTGCGCGTCGGGAACGCCACCCTCGGCGCGCACCTTGGCGGCGACATCATCGGCCTTACCCTCGCCGGCACGGTGATAGAGGTTATGGCTGATCGCCGCGTAGCCGTGATGAGCGAATTTGCGGGTTGCCTCGCGATACCACTCGTCCCAGCCGGGCGCGTGATGCAGCAGCACCATGCCAGGAAAGGGACCCGACCCCAGCGGCCGCGCGACATAGGCCGAGATCGGCTCGTTTTTGTCGCCGTTGATCGAGATGGTTTCCGCAATCATGCCTTCGTAGGCCATGGTCGTTACCTCCTTGTCGTTGCAGGCAGGTCGCCCGGCCCCAGGGCCGGTCCCTGCGTTAATGGTAAGCGCAGGTGCGGGCCGGGGTCCATCCCCCGCTACACCAACCCCTGATCGCCGGGCTGACGACGGGATCCAAAAGCTAACTTGACAGGCGTCTCCCACCGCGGTGGTTAGCAAGCTGCCCCAATTCAGGAGAGCGTCGCTATGCCTGTCGAGATGATCGGCTGGATCGCGCCGCGGGTCTCCTCGGAGATAATCCCGCCGTCCGGACCTCCGTTTGACGCCGAGGTGATCGCCGAAACCGCGCGTATTCACGAGCGGGCAGGCTTCGACCGCGTACTGATCGGGTATTTCTCCGATGCGCCGGACGGGTTTCTGGTAGGGGCGCACGCGGCCTCGGTAACCGAACGGCTGGGGTTCCTGCTGGCCCATCGACCGGGGTTCGTGGCCCCGCCGGTCGCCGCCCGCAAGCTGGCGACTCTTGATCAGCTCAGCGACGACCGTTTGGCGGTGCACATCATTACCGGCGGCAGCGATGCCGATCAGGCCAAAGACGGCGACTGGATCGACCACGACGCCCGCTATCGCCGCTCCGCAGAGTACATCTCCCTATTGCGTCGTACCTGGACCGAGCCGGGGGCGTTCGACCATGCGGGCGAGTTCTACCGGACCCGCGGGACCTATGCGGAAATTCGCTGCCGACAGCAGCCGCATATCCCGATTTACGGTGGTGGCGGCTCCGACGCGGCGATCCGGGCACTGGCCCCACATGTCGACGTGTTCATGCTGTGGGGCGAACCGCTGAAGGAAACGGCTCTGTTTATGGATCGCGTGCGCCAGGAGGCGGAAATCTTCGACCGCAGCCCGACCTTCAGCCTTTCAACCCGACCGATCCTGGCGGCAACCGAGGGCAAAGCCTGGGATCGGGCCAGGGCAATTCTCGACAGGGTACGGATCAATCGGGGTGGCGTGTCGGCGCCAAAGCGCCAGAACGTTGGCTCCCAACGGCTCCTGCAGGCAGCCGCGGAAGCTGAGGTGCACGACACCTGCCTGTGGACATCGCTCGCCGTCGCGACGGGGGCTCAGGGCAACTCGACGGCGCTGGTGGGCACCCCCGAGACGGTCGCGAAGGCGATGCTCGAATACTATAAGCTCGGCGCCACCAGTCTCTTGATCCGCGGTTACGATCCGCGGCCGGACGCCGTCGAATATGGCGAAGAACTGATCCCGCGCCTGCGCAAGCTGGTGGCGGACTATGACGCCGCGAGTGACACCGCCAGTGTGAAATTTCGTTAAGGCCGACCGGGCTGCAACGAGGCTCATTTAATGTCGGCGTTATGCCGCTATCGCGTGTCGGCAGCGCAGAATCCGGCGTTGCAGCCCGATCGGTGCCGGTATTCAATCCCGGCCCGGTCGAGGATGGGAAGGACGAGAGATGCTTCAGATCCGCCAAATGGCCCCACAGATTGGCGTCGAGATCACCGGCGTCGACGTCAAGACGATGGACGAGGCAACCTGGACCACGATTTACCAGGCTTGGCTCGACCACAACGTGATGGTCGTGCGTGACCAGGAGCTGACAATCCCCGACTTTATCGCCTACAGCGAGCGCTTTGGGCCGGTGGCGCCGCACCCATCAAAATCGACGCGTCACCCGGACCATCCCGAGATCACGATGCTCGGGATCAACAAGCTCGACGCCGAAGGCAAGTTGCGCGAAGAGATCTATCGGCGCGGCGCCGAGGGCTGGCACACTGATGGCGCCTATAACCCGGCGCCGTTCAAGGCGACACAGCTTTACGCGCTGGCGGTGCCGAGCCGCGGCGGCAACACGCTGTTCGCCAACGCTTATGCCGCCTATGCGACGCTGCCGCAGCGGCTGAAGGACAGGTTGGACGGGGTTGTCGGCGCCTTTTCCTATGGCGGAAGGCGGGGCAAAGCCAAGCTCCTCAATCCGGAAGACCAGGATTGGAAGCCGGTGTTTCACCCGATCGTCCGCACCCACCCCGAAACGGGGCGCAGGGCGTTGTATTTTGATCCGGGAAAGATCTGCTACTTCGTCGGAGTCGACGGCGAGGAAGGCGACGAGCTGATCGCAGAATTGCGCGAACGCATGGTGGTACTCGATGCCGAATACCATCATGTCTGGCGCAAGGGCGACATCGTGATCTGGGACAACCGCTGCTCGTACCACAAGGCTGCCGGCGACTATCCGCCCGAAGAAGACCGCATCCATTGGCGCGTCTCGATCAACGACTTCGGGGTCGAGGTGCCGGACGAGGCGAGCGAATAGGCGAGCGCCGCGAGCATCACCGAGCACCTATCGCTTTCCGCGGGGTTGGTTGCATCGTATTCGGTTGCGTACGCCTCGCCGAAGCGGAAGATTAGGTCCTTCTATCTGTATTTAGCAGGAATGTCGGTTCGACATGACGCAGGCGAGTTACGCCCACGGTGCGAGCGAGGCGCCGTTCATCGGCGATACGATCGGCGTCTTTTTCGACCGCATCGCCGAACGCTTTGCCAAGCGTGATGCTCTGATCGTCAGGCATCAGCAGGTCCGCTGGACATACCGTGAGCTGAAGGAACGGGTCGACACCTTTGCGGCCGGCCTGTTGGCGCTCGGCCTCAAACGCGGCGACCGCATCGGCGTGTGGTCACCGAACAATGCCGAATGGGTGATCACGCAATTTGCCACGGCAAAAGCCGGACTGATCCTCGTCAACATCAACCCAGCCTATCGCCTGACGGAGCTCGAATATGCCCTGAACAAAGCCGGCTGCGTTGCTCTGATCACCGCGACGCAGTTCAAAACCAGTAACTACATCGGCATGCTTAGTGAACTCGCCCCCGAGCTCGCCAGTTCGTCACCCGGTAATCTGCAGGCGTCACGGTTCCCTGAACTCCGGCTGGTCATCACCATCGGCGCCGATCCCGCTCACGGCACGGTTCGGTTCGAAGATGTCTCTCATCTCCCCGGTAATGCCGAGTGGAATCGCCTCGCTGCACTCGCTGAGCAGCTGCAATTCGACGATCCAATAAACATCCAGTTCACCAGCGGCACCACCGGCTTTCCCAAGGGCGCCACACTCAGCCACCATAATATCTTGAACAACGATTTGTTCATTGCCGGGGCAATGAAACTCACCGAGCATGACCGGGTCTGCATACCGGTCCCGCTGTACCATTGCTTTGGCATGGTGATCGGCAATCTCGGTTGCCTGACCCACGGGGCGGCAATGGTCTATCCGGGCGAGGGGTTTGACCCACTCGCCACTCTCGAAGCAATCGCAGAGGAACGCTGCACGGTGGTCTACGGCGTGCCGACGATGTTCATCGCCGAGATGGACCACCCCGACTTCGCGAAATTCGATCTGACCTCGCTCCGTACCGGCATGATGGCCGGGAGCCCCTGCCCGATCGAAGTCATGAAGCGAGCCTGCACTTCGATGCATCTTTCCGAAATCCTCATCGGCTACGGCATGACCGAGACAAGCCCGGCGAGCTTTGCCTCGGCGACCGATGACACGCTGGAGCGGCGGGTATCGACCGTCGGGCGGGTTCTGCCGCATGTCGAGGCCAAGGTCGTCGATGCCGAAGGCAGGATCGTGCAGCGTGGCACGGCCGGCGAATTGCTGACGCGCGGTTACCTGGTGATGCTCGGTTATTGGAACGACGAGGAGAAGACCCGCGAGGCGATCGACGCGGCCGGGTGGATGCATACCGGCGACCTTGCGACGATCGACGCCGAGGGTTACTGCAACATCGTCGGGCGGATCAAGGACATGGTGATCCGTGGCGGCGAGAACGTTTATCCGCGCGAGATCGAGGAGTTCCTCTACCGCCATCCCAAGATCCAAGACGTGCAGGTAATCGGGATCCCCGACCCGCGATACGGCGAAGAACTTTGTGCCTGGGTGCGCCTGCGCGATGGCGAGAGCGCGACGGTGGAGGAGATCCGCGCTTTCTGCCGGGGCCAGATCGCCCATTACAAAGTGCCGCGCTACGTCAAATTCGTCGACGGCTTCCCGATGACCGTGACCGGCAAGATCCAGAAGTTCCTGATGCGCCAGCAGATGATCGACGAGCTGAGCTTGAGCGTGCGGGAGACCGCGTGATGACTGGGATCGCCCCCGTGGGGCTCATATGATCTCGGTGCCGCGCCCGCAACCGGTGTGGATTGCGCACTAAAAGAGCAAAACCTGGATCGCGTTCGCCCAAGCGATCACGGCTCTGCACATACCGGCCAGGCGGTTAGGGGCTCCGCGTACAATCCGACCGGATCAATTTTGGGCCAACAAAATGATCGGCAGCACCGTCTATCATTCAGCACACCGCGGTATCAGCAAACTCAAAAGACCGGGCCAGCTGGATCAGGAAGCACGGCGCGCGTAACCCGGTTTGTATCGCGCCCACGGCGTCATTTCGAGCCCTCCGTCCATCATCTTGCGCAACGTGTACCTGCCGCGCGAAAGGCGGGAGCGGACGGTGCCGACCGGAATGTCAAGAATGCTCGCGACCTCTTCGTAATGCATCCCTTCGAGGCCGACCAGCAAGATCACTTGCCGCTGCCCCTCAGGCAATCCAGCGATCGCCCGCTCCAGATCGTGTAGTTGCAGCAAGGCCAACGCATTGGGGGCGACGGTGGGGATCGAACGGGTGGCTTCAAGAGCGGTCCGTGCGCCTTCGCGCAGCGCGCAACGCGTATCGTTAACATGCTGATTGTGGAGGATCGTGAAGAGCCATGCCCGCATATCGGTTCCGGGCTGCCAAAGGTGCTGCTTGGCGAGTGCCCGCACCAGACAGCCTTGCA
>Ga0318541_10001043_pt1 | contig 10002 bp, 9 predicted proteins | sample GRESIP166b4f26_FD_202503 | JGI IMG/M metagenome (GOLD analysis project Ga0318541, IMG submission 202503) | Tropical soil microbial communities from Luquillo Experimental Forest, Puerto Rico - GRE.SIPMG.166b4f26 | ecosystem: Environmental > Terrestrial > Soil > Tropical forest > Bulk soil...
ATGCGACTTCGGCTGTTTTTGCGATGCGGTTGCCATGGGAAAGGCTCGATGTGGCCACCTGGTCGTGGCAGAAATCCTTGGGTGGGGAGGGAGGACATGGCATGCTGGCTCTGTCGCCACGTGCCGTTGAGAGGTTGGAGAGCTACACTCCGCCTTGGCCTTTGCCCAAGCTCTTCCGGCTCACCTCAAAGGGTAAATTGCTCGAAGGTGTCTTCCGCGGGGAGACGATAAACACTCCCTCGATGCTGTGCGTCGAAGATGCGCTCGATTCCCTGAAATGGGCGGAATCGGTCGGCGGTCTCGACGGGCTGATTGCCCGCGCCGAGCGTAACCTGGCTACCCTCGTCGGCTGGGTCGATAAGTGCGCCTGGGCCGACCCCCTGGCCGAAGACCGAGCCACCGTCTCGTGCACCTCGCCACAGTTCAAGATCACAGATCCCTGGTTCATTCGATTGTCGGCCGAGGATCGCTTTCAGACTGTGCGGGCGATGACCCGTCGCCTCGAACAGGAAGGTGCCGCGTACGATGTCGCAAGCCACCGTGCCTCACCGCCTGGCCTGCGGATCTGGAGTGGACCGACTGTGGAAACGGCCGATCTCGAAGTGCTTCTGCCCTGGCTCGACTGGGCCTGGGAAGAACAGCGTGAGGCCGCCAAGGCGGCCTGAACGGTCTCCGGAGGCCCTGGCTGCAAACCAGGGAGCCGTTCGCGATTTCCAAACCACGGAGCTTTCATGCCGAAGGTACTGATTTCGGATGCGCTGAGCCCGCGCGCGGCTGACATTCTTACGGCGCGTGGGATCGCGGTTGATTTCCTACCCGGCCTTCCAGCCCAAGAGCTGAAAGCCCGGATCGGCGGGTATGAAGGTCTCGCCGTCCGATCGGCGACCAAGGTGACGAGCGGGCTGATCGAGCGCGCGGCTGAGCTGAAGGTCATCGGCCGGGCCGGTATCGGTGTCGACAACATTGATGTCGGCGCTGCAACGCAACGCGGCATCGTCGTAATGAACACCCCGTACGGCAATTCGATCACCGCCGCCGAACACACGATCGCAATGTTATTCGCGCTTTGCCGAGAAATTCCTGCGGCCGATCGCTCGACTCAAGCGGGAAAGTGGGAGAAGTCGCGCTTTATGGGTGTCGAGCTGACGGGCAAGACATTGGGCATCATCGGTTGCGGCAACGTCGGTTCAATCGTCGCTGAACGGGCACTGGGCTTGCGGATGAAGGTAATCGCCTTCGACCCGTTCCTGTCGGCGGAACGCGCAACCGGCCTGGGCATCGAGAAGGTGTCGCTCGATGCGCTGCTTCCGCGCGCCGACTTCATTAGCTTGCACACCCCATTGACGGAGGCGACGAAAAACCTGATCGATGCTCGTGCGATTGCGCAAATGAAACGCGGCGTACGGCTCGTCAATTGTGCCCGCGGCGGTCTCGTCGTCGAAAATGATCTCGCTGCAGCACTCGACACTGGTCATGTCGCCGGCGCCGCAATCGACGTCTTCACCGATGAGCCTGCGCTCAAGAACCCGCTCTTTGGCCGCGACAATGTGGTAGCCACCCCGCATCTCGGCGCCGCAACAACGGAGGCGCAGGAGAATGTGGCATTGCAGATCGCCGAGCAGATGGCCGATTTCCTGTTGACCGGCGCTGTGTCGAACGCGGTCAACATGCCGTCGTTGACGGCGGAAGAGGCAAAACGCCTTAATCCTTACATGAAGCTCGCCGAACAGCTCGGCAGCTTTGCCGGGCAACTGACCGACACCGGCATCATCGCAGTTACTGTCGAATACGAAGGGGCCGTCGCCGAACTCAACGTCAAGCCGTTGACGGCGATAGCGCTGACCGGGTTGCTGTCGCCGCAGCTCGCCGCGGTCAACATGGTCAATGCGCCGGTTATTTGCCGCGAGCGCGACATCCGCGTCAGTGAGACCCGGCGCGCCGAACCGGTCGATTATCAGACCTTGATCCGGGTGATTGTCACGACCGAACGGCGCAAACGGGAGGTAGCCGGCACCCTGTTCGCGGGCGACAAACCCCGTATCGTTTCGGTCGAAGGCATTCCGCTCGAAGCTGAGCTCGGCGGCAACATGCTGTTCGTGCGCAACTACGACAAGCCGGGCTTCATCGGGGCGCTGGGGAACGCACTCGGAGCTGCGCAGGTTAACATCGCCACCTTTCATCTCGGCCGGATCGCACCCGGAGAGGGTGCGATCGCGCTTGTCGAGGTTGATCAGCGGCTAGCCCCCGCCACTCTCGATACCGTCAGGGGCCTGCCCAATGTTATTCAGGTAAAGGCGTTGCGTTTCTGATAAGGGTTTTCGAGCGTTGTTTTTCCTCTTGTGCGTCTCTTCGCCTCGTGATGCATCCTCTGATCTCCAATGAGTGACGGTCCGCACCAGGCCCTGTTGCCAACCGGGATGCACGACCTCCTGCCGCCCGAGGCAGAAGTCGAGGCTCAGGTCGTAGCACGGCTGATGGCGACGCTCGCAGCGCATGGCTACGAGCGGGTGAAGCCCCCGCTCGTCGAGTTTGAGGAGACACTCTTCGCGGGCGCTGGCGCGACGATGGCGAACGCGACCTTCCGCTTGATGGACCCAGCCTCGCATCGCATGATCGGGGTACGGGCCGATATGACCCCGCAAATCGTGCGTATTGCCGCTGCCCGCCTCGCTGATGCGCCGCGGCCCTTGCGCCTCAGCTACGCCGGTCAGGTGTTGCGGGTTACCGGCTCGGAGATACGGCCCGAGCGGCAGATCGGCCAAGTCGGAGCAGAATTGATCGGTGCAGTGGGGCCGGCTGCCGATGTCGAAGCGATCGCGGTGGCCGGCGAGGCGCTCGTTGCGACCGGCGTACCACACCTCTCGGTCGACATCACCCTTCCAACATTGGTGCCGGCGGTTGCCGAGGCCTATGGCATCACCGGGGCTCGCGCCATAGCCTTACGCGCGGCACTCGACCACAAGGACATCGCTGCGGTCACGGCGGTAGCGGGCGAGGCCGGAAAGCTCATGGGAAACTTGCTCGCGGCGGCGGGACCCGCTTCGGCGACCTTGTCGGCCCTAGACCGTCTCGATTTGCCGCAAAAGGCGCGCGTCGAGCGGGTGCGGCTCGGGGCCGTGCTCGACAAACTCTCAGCCGCCGCCCCCGCGCTCAAGGTGACGGTCGATCCCGTGGAAAACCGCGGTTTCGAATATCACACGGGGATCAGCTTCACGTTCTTTGCCGGGGGTGTCGCCTCGCACGGTCCGGTTGGTGATCTCGGGCGCGGAGGCCGCTACGATGCCGGGGATCCGGCGGCACCAGAGCCGGCAACCGGTTTCACGCTGTACACGGACACGATCCTGCAGACATTGCCACGCTCCGCTGCACCTCGGCGATTGCTGTTGCCGTTCGACCTCGACCCGGCGAGCGCCCGTGCGCTGCGCGAAGACGGCTGGATCACCGTCGCGGCGTTTGAGTGGACTGCCGACTGGCGCGCAGAGGCGTATCGGCTCGGCTGCAGCCATTTTTTGGAGAACGGTCGGCCAGTGGCGATCGGCTAAGAGGAGGCGCGAGGTGGGCAATGTCGCCGTCGTCGGCGCCCAGTGGGGCGATGAGGGTAAAGGCAAGATCGTCGACTGGTTGTCGGAGCGGGCAGATGTCGTGGTTCGTTTTCAGGGCGGACACAACGCCGGCCATACGCTCGTCATCGGCAATGTCGAGTACAAGCTGAGCCTGCTTCCATCGGGGGTGGTGCGGCCCGGCAAGTTGTCGATCATTGGCAATGGGGTCGTCGTCGACCCATGGGCGTTGACCAATGAGATCGATGCGATCCGCGCAAAGGGGATTGATGTCAGCCCGCAAAACCTCAAACTCGCCGACAATGCCGCGTTGATCCTGCCGTCGCATGGCGCCCTCGACCGAGCTCGCGAGGAACGGCTCAGCGACAGCAAGATCGGGACCACCGGCCGGGGCATCGGTCCGGCGTACGAAGATAAGGTTGGCCGTCGCGCCCTGAGGGTGTGCGATCTGGCTGATCCGCGGTCACTAGAACTGCGTGTCGACCAGCTGCTGCTGCATCACAACGCGCTGTTGCGGGGGCTCGACAAACCCGAAGTCAACCGCAGCGAGTTGCTCGCTCGGCTGCGCGAAATCGCGCCGGGCATCCTGCCCTATGCCGCGCCGGTGTGGCGTCTGCTCGACGATGCTCGCCGGAAGGGCCGTCGCATTCTGTTCGAAGGTGCGCAGGGTGCCATGCTCGACGTCGATCACGGGACGTATCCTTATGTCACCTCTTCGAATACCCTGGCAGGGGAGGCGGCCGCGGGATCAGGCATCGCCCCTAGCGCCGTTGGCTTTGTCCTCGGCATCACCAAGGCTTATACAACCCGCGTTGGTAGTGGTCCTTTCCCAACCGAACTCCAGGATGCGATCGGCAACGAACTCGGCGAACGCGGCAGGGAATTCGGTGTCGTCACGGGGCGCAAACGGCGCTGCGGCTGGTTTGACGCTGTGGCAGTGCGGCAGGCGGTCAAAACCGGCGGCATCGATGGCATAGCACTCACGAAGCTCGACGTGCTCGACGGCTTCGAGGAGGTCAGGTTCTGCACCGCTTACCGCCGCGGTGGCGAAATCTATGATCACGTCCCGGCGGGAATGACGGTTCAGGCCGAGCTCGAACCAGTCTATGAAACCGCCGAGGGTTGGCGCGAGAGCACTCGCGGCGCACGTTCTTGGGCCGATTTGCCGGCGACCGCCATCAAATATATTCGGCGGTTAGAGGAGCTGATCGGTGCTCCTGTCGCGCTTTTATCCACCAGCCCAGAACGTGACGACACTGTGCTGGTCCGCGACCCATTCACGGACTGAAAGCCAAGGTTAGAGTGCTCCTACCGGGTACCCCGTCCTTGCGTGGAACCGGGAGGTTTGCCGGTCATGCGGGCGTGGTCGCCGATATAGCCATCGACATGGGTAACTAGTGCATCGACATTATCGGCGAAGTAGTGATCTGCGCCGGGAATCTTGCGAAAATCGATTTTGATGTCGCGTTGATGCGATAACTTGGTCACCAGCTTCTGGACCGATTCGACCGGTACAATAGAATCCTGGTCGCCCTGCAAGATCAGGCCCGATGATGGGCAGGGCGCAAGAAAGGTGAAGTCGTAGATGTTGGCGGGCGGAGCAACCGAGATGAAGCTCTCGATCTCGGGCCGCCGCATCAAGAGCTGCATCCCAATCCACGCGCCGAACGAAAATCCGGCGACCCAACAGGAACCGGCATTCGGATTATAGGTCTGCATCCAATCGAGTGCCGAGGCGGCGTCGGAGAGCTCGCCCTCCCCCCGGTCGAAGCTTCCTTGGCTGCGCCCGACGCCGCGAAAATTGAACCGCAAGGTCGAGAAACCGCGCCGCACGAAGCACTGATATAAGGCGTAGACCACCTTATTGTTCATTGTGCCGCCGTGCTGTGGATGCGGGTGCAGGACCAGCGCCATCGGCGCGCTGGTCGCTCGGGCATGATGATAGCGCGCCTCTATTCGGCCGTCCGGGCCGTTGATAATTACGTCGGGCATCTTCGATCCAGCTTAAATCCTACCTTGGCGGTCGGATATTTGTCGACCGAGCCCTCACCAGCGCATCCACAATTCTTGATCATGCTTGTCGGGTAATTATATTTTCGTTCGGGCCATCGCCGCCAAGCCTGCTTAGCTTAACATATAGTGATCGCAATGCTGTTCAAAAACCTGCGGGATGAAATCAACGCCACGCTCGCGCGCGATCCCGCGGCAAGGTCGCGCCTTGAGGTCGTGTTCTGCTACCCTGGGTTTCAGGCGCTGCTCTATTACCGCCTGGCGCATTGGCTTTGGGAGCGCGGCTGGCTGTTTGCCGGCAGGTTCGTGTCGCATATCGGACGCATATTGACCGGCGTTGAAATTCATCCTGGAGCGCGCATCGGCAGGCGACTGTTTATCGATCACGGAATGGGCGTGGTGATCGGCGAGACCGCCGAGATCGGTGATGACTGCACGCTATATCATGATGTGACCCTAGGCGGCAGAGCACCCAGGCGTGGGGAGTACGGCCGCAAGCGGCATCCAACCCTCGGCAACGGGGTTATCGTCGGCTCCGGTGCTCAGATCCTCGGTCCGTTCCGTGTCGGCGATGGCGCCCGGATAGCGGCCCAGGCTGTCGTCCTGTCGGAGGTGCCCGACGGGGTTACGATGGTCGGTCCGCCAGCCCGCTCGGTGGCAAGACGCCCATCCGAGACGGTATTCCAGGCTTACGGCATTCCTAGCGAGGACATCCCCGATCCGATCGCGCGGGCACTGAACGGTCTACTCGACGAGGTTACGACGCTCAGGGCCCGCGTAGCGGAGCTCGAGAACCAAGAGCGGGTACGCATCGACGGCGATGGCGAAGCGCCAGAGTTGCAAATTGGCAACGGCGCGGACGATCAGGAGCGGGTAGCCTAAGGACGAGATCATGAGGTTGAGCACCAAGGGACGGTATGCTGTTATGGCGATGGTCGATCTCGCCCAGCACGCTAACGGCAACCCCGTTTCGCTGGCCGAGATCGCCGAACGGCAAGAGATCTCGCTGTCCTATCTCGAGCAACTATTCGCCTTGTTGCGCAAGAGCGGTCTGATCAAGAGCGTGCGCGGACCGGGCGGCGGCTATCTTCTCGCTCGCGGCCGCAGTGAAACCCGCATCGCCGATATTATCCTCGCGGTCGACGAACCGATCCGTGCGACGCGTTGTACTCCCGGGGCTCCGGTCGGTTGCCGCGGTAATCGTACTCGGTGCTCGACCCACGACCTATGGGAAGAGCTTGGCAATCAGATCCACCTTTTTTTGAGTTCGGTATCCCTCGAGGATGTGTGCGAGCAGCGCGTGCTCGGGACCAGCGGACGCGTTCATTGCGACGCCTTTCGTCCCACGGCCACAAGATTATGATGAGCGTGGCCAATCCGCACCGCATGATTAGGACCGAGACCTATCTCGACTGGAACGCGACGACACCGCTGCGTCCGGAAGCCGTAGCCGCGATCTCCGCGACGCTTGCATCTTGCGGTAATCCCTCCTCGGTCCACAGCTGGGGGCGGATGGCGCGGCAGACTTTAGAGCATGCTCGCGAGGCGGTCGCCGCTCTGCTCGGCCCAATAAGCCCCGATGGTGTCGTCTTTGTCAGCGGCGGCACCGAAGCGAACCACCTGGCCTTGTTAGGGGCTGAGCGCGAGCGCGTCCTCGTTTCGGATGTCGAGCACGATTCGGTCCGTCAAGCGTTTTCGAGATCCGAAGCGATCCCGGTGGACGGTGATGGCGTCGTCGCGATCGATGCACTCGATCGGCTTCTCGCTGCCGATAGCCGGCCGGCTCTGGTCTCCGTCATGTTCGCAAACAACGAGACCGGCGTCATTCAGCCCGTGGCGGAGATCGCTGCGATCGCGCGAAATCACGGCGCATTGTTTCATTGTGACGCAGTGCAGGCGGCTGGAAAACTCGTTCTCGATGCCGAAGAGATCGGTGCCGATTTGATCAGTCTGTCCGCTCACAAGCTTGGCGGTCCGCCCGGCGCCGGCGCGCTTGTGGTCACCGGTGGGACCGACCTGATGCCGCTCTTCCGCGGCGGCCGCCAGGAGCGCGGGCGCCGTGCCGGGACCGAAAACCTTCCTGGCATCTGTGGTTTCGCCGCAGCTGCCACGGCTGCCCTGGAGGGGGTGGCGGTTTATGACCGTGTCCGCGCGTTGCGCGACGAGTTGGAGGACCAAATCGCTGAAATCGCTCCGGATGCCATCGTGGTTGGTGCGGCAGCGCCGCGTTTGCCCAATACCAGCGCTATCGCAATGCCCGGCGTAGCGGCCGAGACTCAGGTTATCGCGCTCGATCTCGACGGTGTCATGGTCAGTGCCGGTGCTGCTTGCTCGTCTGGGAAAGTCGGACCCAGCCATGTGTTAGCAGCGATGAAGGTGGGTACTGAAATCGCAAAATCGACGATTCGGGTCAGTCTCGGCTGGACTTCGTCGCAAGCCGACATCGCCCATTTTCTGCGCGCCTGGACTGCCCTCTACCGGCGGCACCGGAACTTTACCTCAGGAGCGTGCGCCGCATGACGCCGGTACTGGCCCATCCGCGCCCCCAAGAGTTGGCCGGTGCGGCAGCTAACAGCCCACCGATCTATCTCGATAATCAATCGTCGACGCGGGTCGATCCGCGAGTGCTCGAGGCAATGCTGCCTTATTTCACTGAAAATTTTGGCAACCCGCACAGCACGAGCCACACCTATGGCCGCATCGCCGCCGAAGCCGTAGAGCGTGCTCGCGGCGAGATCGCAGCGCTGATCAACGCCGATCCGCGTGAAGTCTATTTCACCTCGGGGGCGACCGAATCGAACAACCTAGCGATCAAGGGCGCGGCGCATTTTGCCCGTGCCTATCCGCAAGGCGGGCAGGGCCGCGATCACATCGTGGCTTTGCAGACCGAACACAAATGCGTGCTCGAAAGCTGCAAAATGCTTGAGCGCGAAGGGTTCGCGGTAACCTACCTGCCGGTCGAGCCGAACGGTCTTATATCGCTCGCCGCACTCGACGCGACGATCTCCCCGCAGACGCTTCTTGTCTCGGTTATGGCGGCACACAATGAAATCGGTGTGATCCAGCCGCTCCCCCAGATCGGCGCGCTGTGCCGCTCCAAGGGCGTTCTGTTTCATAGCGATGCAGCGCAGGCGTTCGGTAAGATCCCGCTCGATGTCGAAGCAATGCAGATCGATCTGCTGTCGATCTCGGGGCACAAAATTTACGGCCCAAAAGGCGTCGGCGCGCTTTATGTCCGGCGCCGACCACGGGTAAGGCTTTTGCCGTTGATCGATGGCGGTGGCCAGGAGCGCGGCTTACGATCCGGCACCTTGCCCACACCGCTCTGCGTCGGGCTGGGCCGAGCCGCGGCGATCGCAGGCGCCGAGATGGCGGCGGAAGCGGAGAGGCTGTGCCGGCTCAGGGACCGATTGCTGACGAATTTGGCGCCTCGGATACTGGGACTGCGTGTCAATGGAGACCTCGAACACCGCCTACCCGGCAGCCTCAACCTGTCCCTTCCGGGAATCTCGGCGCAAGCGCTTATCGAAGGATCTCCGAGTATCGCAATCTCGACCGGCTCGGCGTGTACTTCGGCTACTGTCGAGCCTTCTTATGTGCTGCGCGCGCTCGGCCTTTCGGACGACCTCGCGAACGCTTCCATCCGCGTCGGTCTCGGTCGGTTCACGACACCAGCCGAGGTCGATTTTGCGGCCGATGCGATTGCGGACGCCGCCTCTCGACTGGCAGCAGAAAGCGGCACACCCACATAAACGATAATTGAACGCGTTTGGAGAGCGAACGGATGAGGGTGAGAAAGCAGGTCTTGTCGGTGACGGATGCTGCGGCTGAGCGGATCCAGTCGCTGCTCGCCAAACGCGGCAAGCCGTCTGCGGGGGTGCGCATCGGTGTGCGCGCACGGGGCTGCTCGGGGCTCAGCTATACCCTTGAATATGCCGACGAAAAGGGCAAGTTCGACGAGGTCGTGGAAGACAAGGGTGTCACCGTCCTGGTCGACCCGAAAGCGGTCATGTTCATCCTCGGCACCGAGATGGACTACGTCGAGGAGAAACTGCAAAGCGGCTTTACGTTCCGCAATCCCAACGAGAAAGGCCGCTGTGGCTGTGGCGAGTCGTTCCACGTCTGATGCGACTTGGTCAACCAAGCGCCGCGAGCTGGCGTGAAGCTGTTTCAGATCGAGGAGCCGGACGGAGGGCCGGTTGATCCAGCCGCCGGGGGTGCGGCAATCGGCGTCGATGCCAGCGGCGCCGTAGTCGAGGTGGCCTTCTCGGTCGGCGGCAATGCGCTCGTTCTTGTCGATCGTGAAGGTTTCGAGCAGGTGTTGCGCGTACCCTCCAGAGCAGCGGAACAAACGGAGTGGCAAGCCGTATTCGAGGCGGCGCGGATCCGTGCCGAACGCGCGCTGGCTCGCCCGGTCACGCACGCAGTGATC
>Ga0318541_10001045_pt1 | contig 9985 bp, 11 predicted proteins | sample GRESIP166b4f26_FD_202503 | JGI IMG/M metagenome (GOLD analysis project Ga0318541, IMG submission 202503) | Tropical soil microbial communities from Luquillo Experimental Forest, Puerto Rico - GRE.SIPMG.166b4f26 | ecosystem: Environmental > Terrestrial > Soil > Tropical forest > Bulk soil...
CGAGCGGCGCGTCGCCGCCGGCGATGCTCACGCCCACATTGTAGTGCAACACATCGACGCGGCCCCAGCGCTGCCGTGCAGCCTCGACCATCGCCGCGAGCGTCGCCTCCTTGGTGACGTCAGCCTCAAACGCAACGCATTCCCCGCCCGATTGCCGCGCCATGGCTACCGTTTCCTCCGCGGAGGCAAGATTGCTATCGACGACGAGCACTTTCGCTCCCTCCTGAGCGAAGCGCAGCACGGTGGCGCGGCCGTTGCCGATGCCCTCGCCCGGCGACTGGCCGGCGCCCACCACGATGGCGATCTTGTTCTTGAGACGCATGGAGTCCTCGACAGCATTGATGCGGCACTTAAGCTTACGGAAATTCGGCGACGGACACGAGCCTCGCGCGCCACATTGATCGGGCCGGGATCGAGCGGCGTAAGTGAACCCGATGAGCCCGGATTTCGCTTGCACTCCATCCGGGCTACCATTGATTGCAAAAGAAGCCGCACCGGAGGAAGCCCATGATCAGCCGCCGCAGCTTCACCGCGCTCCTTGCCGGCACGGTCGCAGCCCCTAAACGCGCGTGGAGTCAACAAGTGATAGCCAAGACCGTCTTTTATGCCAGTACCGGGCCGGAGCTCACCCTGTTCGACGTCGACGTCGCCGATGCCGCGCTACAGAAACGCAGCACCGTGACGCTGCCGGCCAACGTGCAATATGCCTGGCCGCATCCGTCGAAACGCTATCTCTACGTCGTGTCGAGCAGCGGGGGACCGGGCGTCGCCGGTACCACGCATCTGGCCAATGCCTTCCGCATCGATCCGGTCTCGGGCGCCCTCGCGCCGCATGGCGAGCCGCGATCGCTGCCGTCGCGCCCGATCCACACCAGCGTCGACAGATCTGGCGAATATCTGCTCACCGCCTACAACGATCCGAGCAACGTCACCGTGCATCGCATCAACGACGACGGCTCCATCGGCGAGCCGGTAAACCAGCCCGGCAAGCTCGATGCCGGCATCTACGGGCATCAGATCCGCACGACGCCGGGAAACCAGACCGCGATCCTGGTCGCGCGCGGCAACAACGCCGCCGGCGGCAAACCCGAGGATCCCGGCGCGCTCAAGCTCTTCGGATTCAGGCGCGGCGCGTTGACGAACCTGGCGTCGATTGCGCCCGGGACTGGTCTCGGCTTCGGACCGCGGCATCTCGATTTCCACCCGTCCCAGCCGTGGGTCTATGTCTCGATCGAGCGGCAGAACAAGCTCTATACCTACAAGCTGCAACCGGACGGCGCCCTCGGCCGCGACCCGATCTTCGTCAAGGACACCTTGGCCGACCCCGCCAATGTCAAACCGGCGCAAGGCGCGGGCCCCATCCACGTGCATCCGAACGGCCGCTTCGTCTATCTCACCAACCGCAACCAGGGCGAGGTCGACTTCGAAGGCAAGAAGGTTTTCAACGGCGGCGAGAACAACGTTGCGGTATTCGCCATCGATGCGCAGACCGGCGAGCCGAGCCTCGTCCAGACCGTCGAGGGCCACGGCATCCATCTGCGAACCTTCGGCATCGACCCGAGCGGGCGGCTGCTGGTGGCCGCGAGCATCAGGCCGCTTGCGGTGCGCGACGGCAACACGATCAAGACGCTAACCGCCGGGATCATGGTCTATCGCATCGCAGGGGATGGCAGGCTCTCGTTCGTGCGCAAATACGACATCGACACCGGCAATGGTCAGCAATTCTGGAGTGGCATGGTCACGCTGACCTAGCCGAGCAGCTGAAGGCGCCGACGGAGGGGACACGCTGGTCGACCGAAACAGACGAGTGTGGTGGCCGCGGCCGGACTCGAACCGGCACTCCGGTTTCCCAGAAGCAGATTTTAAGTCCACCCGAGGCGATTTTGCCCATGCCTTTGTACGGACATGCCTTTCATCCCAAAACAGCAAAAACCCTTGTGCCATCGGCAGAAATACATTGACAGAGGTAGACAGCGGTTGCCACTGTCCGACACGCTGAGCCGTCCCGTGTACGGACAGGATACGGACAGGACCCTCCTCTATGCGCCTCACCAATAGAGTAATCGCCAAGCTCCCGGTCCCCGCCCAGGGCAACCGCCTTTTCTATGACGATACGGTCAAGGGCTTCGCCTGCCGGGTGACCGATGCCGGCGGCCGAGCCTTCGTCATCAACTATTTTCGGAAGGCTGACGGGCGCGAGCGACGCTTCACTATCGGCGCCTTCCCTGATTGGTCAGTGGCGGCCGCACGCGAGGAAGCCAAACGCCTCAAGCGTGAGATTGACGGCGGCGCCGACCCCGTTGGTGCCCATCAGGAGAGCCGCGCCGCCCCGACCATCGCAGATCTCGCCGCCCGCTTCGAGCAGGACTACGTTCCGCGCAAGCGGCCATCAACGCAACGGGTCTATCGGCAACAGATCCGCGCCGACATCTTGCCTGCCATTGGCAGGGCGAAAGTCGCGGCGATCACGCACGCCGATGTTGACGCCTTCCACCACAAGCTCAGCGCCCGCGCGCCGACTCACGCCAACCGCGTGATCGCGGTCCTGAGCAAGATGTTCTCATTGGCGGTGCGTTGGGGCTGGCGCACGGACAACCCATGCCGCGGCATCGAGCGCAACCAAGAGCAAAAGCGGCACCGCTACCTAAGCGGCGCCGAGCTCAAGCGACTTACCAAGGCGCTGGCCGAGCTCGAGGACCAGGGCGCCGCCAATGCGGTGCGGCTTTTGCTGCTGTCCGGCGCAAGACGCGGCGAATTATTGGCCGCCAAGTGGGCTGACATCGACCTCGAGGCCGGCGTTTGGGTCAAACCGGGAGCCACGACGAAGCAAAAGACCACCCATCGCGTGCCGTTATCCGAGGCAGCGTGTCGGCTCCTGGCCAAGATGCGTGCGCAGGCGAGCGATGACACGGAATGGCTCTTCCCCGCCCGTGGCGGAGGCCATCGGCAGCACATCAACGCCGCTTGGATCGCGTTACGCAAGGCCGCCGACCTCAACGGCGCGCGGTTGCACGACCTACGACACACATTCGCGACCGCGCTCGCATCTGCGGGCTGGGGCTTGCCGACGATCGGCGCGTTATTGGGCCACACGACGGCGCAAACGACGCTTCGTTACTCACATCTGATGGACGACCCGTTGCGCGCCGCAACCGAGCGCGCCAGCGCCATCATCACGGGCAAGGCGCCGGCCGAAATCCTGCCCCTCAACAAGCGGGGGCGGCGATGAAGCAACCCGATTACAGGCCGTACACGCCATACATCGACAGCCTGCTAAAGGTAGCTGACGCCCACGCGCCAGGCGCTCGCGCCGAGCTTGAGCAAACGCTAGAGATCGCTTGGGCACTCGCCTTCACACTAAAGAGCCGAGAGCGACCCCCAGTAGACCTCTTTAAGCAGATCCAAAACCACCTAAGACAGACAATTGCGCTGCTTGAACGGCTAGAAAAGCACGCGGACTGGAGCGGGGTTTGTTTCGAACGCTATATCGCGGGAGCCGGTATCGCCGAAGCGGTAACAACCCGAGAGTTATTTGAAAAAGGAATCGCGCTTCCCCGGCATCCAAAAATCGACCACTACGATATTCCAACCCTGCCAGCCGACGGAAGATTGGTTGCAGTAAATGTAAAAGAAGTGCTGCGCCGCGTCGGATTCAAGATCGAACGCCAGCGGGAAAAGTCAACGCGCGGCGGCCAGCCAAAAAAAGACCACGCGGACAGCGTATCCTACGCAAAGCAATTTTTCGTCCGCCATTCCCCCCACAGACCGAGCACTAATCCAGACGGTAAGTTCGCCCAATTTTGTGAACTCTTTTTCCGCGCCGTAAGCGGAACCACCATGAAAACCGGCGGGCTAGATTGGCACATCCGAGAGGCATTGAAACGCTAAGGCAGGTTGGGGGTAAATAGCCAAACAAAACCGATTCGCCTCATTCACGCGGCGCTTGCCGTGATTATTGTCCACCGTCGTCGAACGATGTCTCGCGGACGGTGCGGCAAATGTCAGGCAACAGCGATGATGACTTACTAATTCTTCACGGCCAGCGATACTGGAAACAACGCCGATGGTCGCAAGATAAAAAGATCAACGTTCGAACCGCAGCACGACATCGCCAGCTTGGCCTCCCCTGGCTTGATTGGGGCGGGGAAGTCTACATCCCCGAGCATGAGGGCGACGCCTATATAGCCGCGCGCGTGAGACGCCGGAGCAATTCCCGCCGCCGTCGCAAAGCCCCGACTCAATCAGAGAGCGCCACCGCGCCTTAATGGGGTGTGCGTCATGGTTAGAGACAAGACTTTAGACCGGGCCCTCGATCGTCTGCGCAGGCCGGGCGCCACTTTGACGCTCACCTACACGCGCGACACCGTTTCCGGCCGCAGCTTTCACATCCAGCCGGACGGCGTTCGAATTGCCGACGAGACGGCACAGAGGCTGCTCGAACATCCTCGCGTCCGACCCTGCGATAACGGCCTTTTCCCCGGCTGCGCGCAATCCTGGCGCCTCGGCGACTGGCGCAAATGGACGCGGTGAGGAGCCCATCATGGCCGAACACGAACCCTCGATCGGTCTCAGCTCCGGTTGGTTGACGCCGAAACCTATCTTCAGCGGGCTTGGGCTTACCTTTGATCTCGATCCGGCACACCCCGGCTGGGAGAACCCTTATTGTGTCGCCGGCAACTCACACCGTAACCGTGCGCGGTGCCGGTATCCATAGCTTTCGTGGCTGGCTCAAGGCTGGCCTGCGCACCTACGGACTAAAGGTAATCGACGCTTACGAGCACACCACTGCAAAGGTTTCTCACTGCCGTACGGCGCAGGCGGTGGGGACAACGCAAGCGCGCCGAATGGGAGAAGTAAAATGGAGATGTCTCTGTACAGCGGAGGGGCCTTCCTGAAAATCGGCGACGTGAAGGTCAATGGCCCACTTCGGGTCGTGATCGACGATATTCAACTCGGCAAATACGGAAGGCCGGACGTCAGCTTCACGGACGGCAGCAAGCTGTCGCTCAACGTGACCAACAACAAGGCCCTATACAATGCGTATGGCACGGAGAGCAGCGGCTGGGTCGGCAAAGAGATCGAATTGTCGCTCGGCGAGGTCGAATTCCAAGGCGAGCCGCAGGAAAGCATCTTAGTCAAGCCGATCTCGCCGCCGATCGAAAAGAAGCCGCCGCCGAAGCCGAAAAGCCGCCGCGGCGGCGACATGAACGACGAGATCGCATTCTGACGTTTTGACGTGGTGAGCCGGGAGGCGGGGCCAAACCACCTTCCCGGCATTTTTGCGGTGGTGAAGTCATGCACGACAACGAGCGCGAATACCACGCCGCGGCCGCCTTTGTCTACATCGGCGATCGCGCTTTCACCTTCGATGAAATTTGGAGCGGCGTTGAGCTAGCCGAAACGGCGGCCATCCCGCTTAGCCAAATCGGCCACGCGCTTTCTCACAATTGGTCGGCGACCGTTGTCGCGCTGGCGTTGCGCAACGCCGCCACGCTGCGCGCACTGATCGACGAGGCGAACGCATGAGAACGGCGGCATGGGAAGCATGGGTTGCAAAGGCTCGAGCTGTTCGCATCGAGGATGAGTGCTCACGTCGCGGCATCGTGTTCAACGGCCAGGCCGGCAAGAGTGAGCGCTGCGGCCCATGTCCCAAATGCGGCGGTGAGGACCGGTTTGCCGTCCACACAAAGAAACAGGTCTTCAATTGCCGCGGGTGTAGCGCGCGCGGCGACGTGATCGCCTTCGTTCAATTTCTGGACCACTCTGATTTCGCGCATGCGGTCGAGGCACTGACCGGCGAGCCGCCGCCGAAGCGCGTGGCCAAGCTTACGAAGGGCGTCGTTGCTGCCAAGTATCAGTATCACACCTCCGATGGCACGCTCGCCTTCATCGTCGAGCGCGTCGAGCATCAAAATGCAGATGGGTCCTTCGTTATAAAGGACGACAAGCGCAAGAAGACGTTCCGCCAAAAACGGCCCGATCCTGATCGGCCCGGTAAATGGGTTTGGAACACCGAAGGCGTGCCGATCATACCGTACGCGCTGACCGAAGTGACTGCGGCCATTGCTGGCGGGAGCAAGATATTCATCGTTGAGGGCGAGAAGTGTGCCGATACTCTGCGCGAACTCGGCGTCCCCGCAACCACCAATCGCGGGGGTGCGAACAAGTGGCACCCTGAGCTCAACAAATATTTCGTGGGTGCCGATGCAATCCTAATCCCCGACAACGACGATGCCGGGCACAAGCATGTACAGGAGATCGGCGCAGCACTTACCGGTATCGCCTCGCGTATCCGCGTTCTAGTGCTGCCTGGTTTGCCGCCGAAGGGCGACATCGCCGATTGGTTGGCCGCAGGCGGTACGCGCGAGGCCCTCGAGAAACTCGTCAGTCAGGCGCCGGACTGGCAGCCGCCAATGCCGGCAGCCGACAAGCCGGATGCAAAAACAAAGGCCGAGGCGGACGAGCAGGGGCTAATCGACAATCTCGCGCGACTGGGCCGTCTCGAGTACGAGCAGCGGCGCTCCGAGGCCGCGAAAGGCTTGGGGATTCGGCGCGGCGCATTGGATGAAGAGGTCAAGGCGCGGCGCGCCGAGCGGAGGGCGCAGTCAGGACCGCCACCCTTGTTTGGCCATTGGGAAGTTGAGCCGTGGCCCGAAGAAGTGGACACCGATGCGCTGCTTCTGAGCTTGAAGCGTCGGGTGCAGCGGCATGTAATTCTCAGCAATGAGGCGGCCACCGTCGTTGCGCTGTGGGTCTTGTTTGCCTGGGCACATGACACCGCAGCGGTGCATTCACCTATCCTCCGGGTGACATCACCCGAGGCCAATTCGGGCAAGACCACGCTGCTCAGTGTCGTCGCGTTCGTTGTGCCGCGCGCCTTGCTCTGTGTCGAGATCAGCGAAGCGACGCTGTTTCGCGGCGTAGAGCTTTGGCAGCCGACCATCATCGTCGATGAGGCCGACGTGATCCTTGTCAACAACGAGCCGCTGCGAGCGGTCGTTAACTCGGGATGGACACGCGGCGCCGTCGTGCCGCGCTGCATCGGCGATGAAAAAACGCCGCATGCATTTCCTACCTTCTGTCCGAAGGCGCTCGGCATGAAGGGTCGCAAGCTGCTGGACACGACATTGTCTCGATGCATCGATATCGAGCTCAAGCGTAAGCGCGCGAGCGAGAGCGTTGAGCATTTCCGATCGATCGACGACGCCGGCCTCGAAGAGCTGCGGCAGCAGGCTTTGCGCTGGTCGATCGATAACGCCGAGAGCCTGAAGGGTGCCGAGCCGGAGATGCCGGCGGGCTTCGACAACCGGCTAGGCGACAACTACCGTCTGTTGCTGGCGATCGCCGACTTGGCCGGTGGCGAATGGCCGGAACGGGCGCGCCAGGCGGCGCAAAGGATCTCCGGCACCGCCGACGCGACGTCGGCGAGCGCCCGGTTGCTGGCCGCCATCCGGGCAGCTTTCGATCAAACCGAGGGCGGCGACATCAGCTCGGCCGATCTGGTGGCGAAGCTGACGGCCGAGCCGGACTCCGAATGGGCCGAGTGGAGGTCAGGCAAGCCGATCACTCAAGCACAACTTGCGCGATTACTCCGGCCGTTCGGCGTCGCGCCTTGCCCAGTGCGGATCAGAGATCAGCAGGTCCGGGGATATCGCCGTCAGCAATTCGTAGAAAGCTGGGAAAGGTATCTTCCGGAGCAAAAGTAGTTTTCGAAAGTGTCACAAGTGTCACAACCTCGCATGGCTGTAGGACAAGTCGCGTTTTTTCAAGGTGTCACAAGACCGCCTTTGTGACGGTTGCCAAAATGCGAGAAACCGCTGCGGCTGTAAGCCTTGTGACACCTGTGACACTTTGAAAGTAGGGAATCCGGTGGGAGAGGTTTTTGCAAGGAGGAAAAGCTACATGGCCGCGAATGAGACCACAGACCGTCGGCGCTATGGCGTTATCGAAACCCGCTTCCGGCAGCACGGACGGACTGCCTTCTACCAGTTGACCATCAACAGGGAGTTGTGGGCTTGCGTCGAGTGGTCTCCCAGCCGCCGAGCCTGGTGTGTGCAGGACGCCTCCGGCCGATGCCTCGCCCACTGCGACGCAATCCATGGCGAGCACATCGATGCTTCCACGGCGGTGGGACTTGCCAAAGCCATGATCCGCGACGGCCGTATGCCGACGCCGGAAGAAGCGGCCCGACAGCTCCGCGAGCGGTTAGACCGCGATCGCCTCGGCGAGCCGCTTCTGCAAGACATCACGAAGTCGCCGGTACCCCGATCTCGCCGTGAAACATAGACACCGGGCTCACCGTCGCCCTCCTGACGATCGTGAGCCTGGTCGAGGTGTCCGTCTCTGCGGTCTACACGGCGAACCCTCTGAGCGGGGACGGCATCAGCATAGACGTCGAGTACATTCCGTCGCGACGACTGGGACTTCGTGGCGCGGATTAGGCCGTTGTGAGCCGCGTCATCGTTGCACCCGCGGTGATCCAACATTGCGGCACAGCGGCGCCTTTGCATTAACCTCCTGCTTGCACCATTCAATCAGGGGATTGGGCTCGCTTTGTATGGGTGCCGTCGGTGCGGGCGTCATCGGAGGCGGCGGCTCGGGCGAAAGCGGTTCGAGTGGTGCCACCGCAATGGGCGGCGCAACGTTGCGCGGACGCGGCGCACCGCGCGGGCGTTCGGGAGCAATGATGTCGGGTGGCACGCCGGGCGGTGCATAGCCAGGGTCGGGCGCCCCGCGGTAATACACTTGACCGTCTGGTCCGTAATAGGGAACGAGCCCCTGCGCGTGCGCCGTCGTCGTGATCAGGGCGACAATAGCAATAATGGTGAAGCGCGTCATCACTGCACTTCTAGAACGCGGATAGCAATTTGGGTAGGGTTGCACGGAGACGCGGAGGCTTGCGTTCTCTCATTCGATCACCTCGTCGGCGGTTGGCGAGCTCGGCGGAATGTCGAAGCCGAACGCCTTGGCGGTCCTGAGGTTGATCACCAGCTCGAACCTGGTCGTTCGTGGGCATAGCGGCCCCACGCAGCAGCGTCATACCGGCCGTGGTTGCGCTGGTTCGGGCTGCGCACAGCTTTTTGCGACTTGTTGGAAGCAGCCACAGGCTGCTTGGGTAAGCTCTGTCGTCGCTTCCTTAGTCGATGCTGTCACCGCTGTGGCCATTGCATTGAGCGGTGCGGTTTGCGGTGAATTGGAAGCAGCCACAGGTTGCTGGGATAGCTCTGTCGTCGCTTTCCTAGTCGACGCTGTCACCGCTGTGGGAATTGCATTGAGCGGTGCGGTTTGCGGTGAATTAGACGGCGATGCGGTACCTTGTCGACTATCCGGCGTGCTCATAGCGGGCGAAGCCGGCGAGACGATAGTGGAGAGTGTAGTGCCGGGGTTGAGGGGCACCGCCGCCATGACTGATCTGCCATCGACATTGGCATCGTGGCCAGCCATTTGCAGAACTAGGCCGCTCGCGGCTGCGATCGATCCGCATATGATGAAGGCGACTGCAAGTCCGGCCTTCCGATGCAAATTGGACCACAGACCAGATTCGGGATGTACGTTTTGCGCCGAGCGCATGGCAAACCCCTGTAAGCGTGCGAACCTTTAGCGAGTCACGACCACCGGCGTGCCCCAGCTGACGCGATTATAGAGATCGAGCACGTCCGCGTTGTACATGCGAATGCAGCCGGAGGAGACAAAACCGCCTATCGAGCGTGGCTCATTGGTGCCGTGGATTGCGTATTCCCCGCCCCCGCTCAGCGTCATGGCAGCCGCCCCCATGGGATTGGCGGGGGTGCCGCCTGGTATCACATTTGGCAGCGAGGGCTTGTCGCGCTTGATTTCGTCGGGCGGCGACCACGCCGGGCTTAGTTGCTTTCCATTGATCATGGCCGTGCCAGTCCACTGCTTGCCGGCCCGGCCGACACCGACCGGATAGCGCACGGCCTTGCCGTTGCCGAGGACGTAATAGAGCGCTCGTTCGCTGGTTTTC
>Ga0318541_10001078_pt1 | contig 9867 bp, 10 predicted proteins | sample GRESIP166b4f26_FD_202503 | JGI IMG/M metagenome (GOLD analysis project Ga0318541, IMG submission 202503) | Tropical soil microbial communities from Luquillo Experimental Forest, Puerto Rico - GRE.SIPMG.166b4f26 | ecosystem: Environmental > Terrestrial > Soil > Tropical forest > Bulk soil...
GGTGTTCTGTGCCATTCGCCTCGGCCGCGTTGAGCGCCTGCAATAGGGCGCCGATTTCGCTCGCGGTGAGCAGACGCTCGCGGCGGTTGACCTTGGGCTCGCTCATGCTTTCCAGGGGATTGCCGAGTTCCCTGGTGCGCAGGTTCCATTGCAGCGCCTTGTGGAACATGTGGTGCACCAGACGGTAGACATTGCCTGCCTCGGCCTTGCCGCCGATAACTTGCCCTTTGGCGTCGAGCTTCACCGGCGTGCGCACGACTGCCCCCGCATCTTCCTCGGTTACCTCGTTGATCTTGAGATGACCGATGGCGGGCTCGATGCGCCGCTTCCAAATGCGTGTCTTCTCGGCAGCGGTGCGCGACTTATTCTCGATCGCCATAACTTCCTTACTGTAGCGGTTCCACAGATCACGGACAGTGCGCTGCTGCCGCTCGAATGCCGCCTCGGCCTCGGCCTTCTCCCGCTTTGCCCGCTCCTCGGCCTCGGCCGCCTCTTGCTCCGCGCGCTCCTGCGTCTCGCGCTCCTCTCGCAGGGTCTTCGGTCCAAGGCCGGTGCGCCGGGCCTTGCTGAGCTGGGCTAGCTTCTCTTTGGCCAGCTCCACAGTCCAGCCTTCGGACGCCCAGCCGAGAGCTTCCTCGATCTGCTTGCCGGCGACCGAGTAGCGCAGCGTGAAGTAGCGATCAAACCGGGCGCCATGCTTGCGCGTGGGGTGCGTCCGATACCGGATGCCTGGTGCCGCGGTTGCCATGGAACTTTGCCCCTCGCCTTATCCTAGTCTGTCCCTAGATTCACAGTGAAGCGAATTAGGGACAGGTGATGGTCGGTGAGAGACGATAGGCGCGGAAACACTCGATAGCAAGCAGATTTGTGACTGCGGTGAGGCCGCGTTAAGCTTCTAGGAAGCTAACTTAAAATCTGCTTCTCGTAAGGGAGTGCGGGTTCGAGTCCCGCCGTCCGCACCAACGCCGGTCGAGCGGCGGGTCAGAAGGGGCCGAGAATTCCATTCCTTCCGGCGCTGGGACAGCAGGGCAATGAGCCTATGTTCAGTTGACCCCAGGTGGCCTGCCTCGAGCACAACGGGGCAGCCGTCGTTCTCGGGCTTGGCGAGCTCTACCGGTCAGAGCCTCAGCTCGCCGCTGACCCAGCCCCCCGTTCTTCACGGCGTCGCCAGCGGGTTCTGGGTCCGGCGTGCAACCGCGAGGTCGCGACCCCTGCGTCCTCGATCTTCGCCCGCCCTCCGCGCCAGCGCCGGTCGCGCAGCCGCTCAGAACGGGTCGAGCTCGGTATCCCAATAGAGATAGTCGCGCCAGCTCTCGTGCAGATAGTTGGGCGGGAACGCGCGGCCGTTTTGCTGCAGCATGTGGGTCGTCGGCTGGACCGGGCGGCGACGCGGGTACATCCCGCTCTCGCGAGGCAGCCGGTTGCCCTTGCACAGATTGCAGGTCGCACAAGCCGTGACAACGTTGGTCCAGATCGTGCGCCCGCCGCGCGAGCGTGGGACTAGATGGTCGAAGGTCAGCTCGTGCGAGGGATAGGGCTCGCCGCAATACTGGCACGTGAAGCGATCACGCAGAAAGACATTGAACCGGGTGAATGCCGGATGTCGCGCCGCCGGCACGTATTCTTTCAACGAGACCACGCTCGGCAGCTGCAACTCCAAAGAGGGGCTGTGCACGCGGACGTCGTAATGGTCGATAATATTGACGCGGTCGAGAAACACCGCCTTGATCGCGTCCTGCCAGGACCACAGGGACAGCGGAAAATAGCTCAATGGCCGAAAGTCGGCGTTAAGCACTAGAGCCGGGCAATTGTCCAGGCAGACGGTCACGCAAAACCCGTCCCGCTTATCCTCGCTCGCGGGCCGGAATAGCACGCGATTGTTACGGCTTGATAACGGATCGGCCCTGCGGAGACAAGATTCCGAGACGGAATTTCGCAGCTCAGCGGGTCGGAACCGGCTTTTCTCCGCGGTAGTCGTAAAACCCGCGGCTTGTCTTGCGACCGAGCCAGCCGGCCTCGACGTATTTGACAAGCAGCGGGCACGGTCGGTACTTGCTGTCGGAGAGCCCCTCGTATAGCACCTGCATAATCGCCAGGCAGGTGTCGAGGCCGATGAAATCGGCGAGCTCAAGCGGACCCATCGGGTGGTTGGCGCCGAGCTTCATCGCGGTGTCGATCGCCTCGACTGAGCCTACCCCCTCATAGAGCGTATAGATCGCCTCGTTGATCATCGGCAGCAGGATGCGGTTGACGATGAAGGCGGGGAAATCCTCGGCCGCGACCGGCGTCTTGCCGAGCTTCAGCACGAGACCGCGGGCCGCCGCAAAGGTCTCCTCGTCAGTGGCGATCCCGCGGATCAGCTCGACAAGGCTCATCACCGGCACCGGGTTCATGAAATGCACGCCGATGAACTTGCCGGGCCGATCGGTCGACGAGGCGAGACGGGTGATCGATATCGACGAGGTGTTGGTCGCGATCAGCGCCTCAGGCTTCAGTGTTGGGATCAACTTCTTGAAGATCTCGCGCTTGATCTCCTCCCGCTCGGTTGCGGCCTCGATCACCATTTCGCAATCGCCGAACAGCGCGTAGTCAAGACCGGTGCTAATGCGCTGCAGCGCAGCCGCCTTGTCCTCCTCGCGGATCTTGCCTCGGGCGACCTGGCGCGACAGATTGCGATCGATTGTTTCGTAGCCGCGCTGCAGTGCCTCCTCGCCGACATCAGTCAGCGCGACTTCAAGGCCGGCGAGCGCGCAGACATGGGCGATGCCGGCACCCATTTGCCCAGCGCCGATCACACCGATGCGGTGCAGCTGGTCCAACGACACCGATCCCGCCGTCACTGCCGGCGCTCGAGCTCGGCCTCGAGCTCGGGAAGGATCTTGAACAGATCGCCGACGAGACCGTAATCGGCGATCTGGAAGATCGGCGCCTCCTCGTCCTTGTTGATCGCCACGATCACTTTCGAATCCTTCATTCCGGCAAGGTGCTGGATGGCACCCGAAATCCCGACCGCGATATAGAGCTCGGGTGCGACGATCTTGCCGGTCTGGCCGACCTGATAATCATTGGGGACAAAGCCGGCATCGACCGCCGCCCGCGAAGCACCAACCGCCGCGCCGAGCTTATCGGCGACCTTTTCCAAGAGGTGAAAGTTGTCGCCGGACTGCATGCCGCGCCCGCCCGAGATGATCACGCGTGCGCTGGTCAGCTCGGGACGTTCCGACTTCGACAGCTCCGCCCGGACAAACTCCGAGAGCCCCGCCGAGACGGTCGGCTCGACCGTCTCGATCGCGGCCGTACCGCCCGTCGCCTCCCCCGGGGGAAAGGCGGTCCCGCGCACCGTGATGACTTTGATCGGGTCCTTGGATTGAACCGTCTGCAGCGCGTTTCCGGCATAGATCGGCCGGACGAAAGTATCGGGGGAGACGACCGCGCTGATGTCTGAAATCTGCATCACGTCGAGGAGTGCCGCGACCCGAGGCATCAAATTCTTGCCCGAAGTTGTTGCCGGCGCCAGCAGATGCGCGTAGCCGGGGGCGAGCTTGACGAGCAGCGGTGCCAAATTCTCGGCGAGACCATGGTCATAGGCATCGGCATCGGCGAGCAGCACCTTGCGCGCCCCGGCAATCACGGAGGCGGCCTCCGCCACCGCGCGACAGTCCTTGCCGGCAACCAGAATGTCGACTTCCTGGCCGGCGATCTCCTTGGCGGCGGCGGCGACGTTGAGGGTCGCGGGCTTCAGTGCGCTGTTGTCGTGCTCGGCGACGACGAGAGCAGCCATCAGATCACCCTCGCCTCGGTCTTGAGCTTGTCGACGAGTTCGGCGACCGAGCCGACTTTATGGCCGCCCTGTCGTTTCGCCGGCTCCTCGACCTTGAGGACGACCAAGCGCGGCGTCACGTCGACGCCGAGCGCGTCGGGCGTTGTTGTCACGATCGGTTTCTTCTTGGCCCGCATGATGTTCGGCAGCGAGGCGTAGCGCGGCTCGTTAAGCCGCAAATCGGTTGTCATTACCGCCGGCAATTTGATCGCCACCGTCTCGAGCCCACCATCGACTTCGCGCGTCACCTCGGCGTGCCCGTCGCTGATCTTCAGCTTGGAGGCAAAGGTCGCCTGCGGCCAGCCGAGCAAGGCCGACAGCATTTGGCCGGTCTGATTGCAGTCGTCGTCGATCGCCTGCTTGCCGACGATCACGATCTCGGGGTTTTCCTGGAGGATCACGGCTTTCAGCAATTTGGCGACGGCGAGCGGCTGCAGTTCGGCTCCGGTCTCGACCAGGACGCCGCGGTCCGCACCCATCGCCAGCGCCGTGCGGATCGTCTCCTGGCACTGCACCACCCCGAGCGAGACGGCGATAATCTCGCTGACGATACCGGCTTCGCGCAGTCGCAGCGCCTCCTCGACGGCGATCTCGTCGAACGGGTTCATCGACATCTTGACATTGGCGGTTTCAACCCCGGTCTTGTCCGCCTTGACCCGGATCTTGACGTTGTAGTCGATGACCCGCTTGACCGCGACCAGCGCCTTCATCTCGTCCTCGCCCTAGCCTCGGCGGCACGCACAACCCCACCGCCTGGACCGTGATTTGTGCACGGGCCCTAAGTGAAGGCAAGACCCTCTTCGGTCGGCGTTGCCGGCGACCGCAATCGACAATTGCATCGGCGCGCACTCATCGCAGCATCTGCAGCGAGTCTAGAGCAAATATTTGCCTATAGGTTGAGGTGACCCGTTCGACGCGGCGCTCGATAGAGCGACCGGGGCCCACGAGGGGTAGTGAGGCCGGCCGGTCGCAACCCTCAGTGCGGTCCGACCCCCTCGAGCCTGAGAGGAAAATGGTGGGCCGCGTCAGATCTTATGCGCGACGGCTTCGCGGATACCGTCTTCAACCGTCATGATGTCATGCCATTATGGCAATTTTCGGCGCGCCGTCGCCCCTGGTGACGGTGCAGCCGATCGATTAAGCGCGCGGCTCCCCGCCACTGCCGCAACCGGCAAGCCAAAGGAGTAAGCTCGCTACGTTGTGTCCGCTGCTCGGTTGGCTGACGCGAAGCTTGAGCTCGGCCCGGACAGACCAAAGCTTCCGATACGTGATAGCTCTGAGCGGTACTGGTATTGTTGCAGGTCGTGGTATTGATTGCAGCGCACCGGGCTGCCGCCTCGATCGCGAATTGCAGAGCCGTCGGTGTCCACAGAAGAAGCCCGAATTCGATGATCTAAGCCTAGTTCTCCATTTGTCTGCCTGGAATGACGCTGCGGGCCGCACCGACCCGCAGCGCAACTTCTTTTTGACCCTAGAGGTCGCTGGCGACCAAGCTGAACACACTGGTCAGGCTGGTGCCGAGAGTCGTCATTGCGGCGATGGCGGCGATCGCGACAAGCGCGGCGATCAGCCCATATTCGATTGCCGTAACACCGCGACTGTCCTCCGTCAGGCGGCGGACGATCCTCGAACCCTTGCCCTCGACCAAGCCCTGCAAGAATGATATACAAGTCGTCATCATAATCTCCGAGATATAAAGTGGTCCACCGATATCAAGTCATAACTATTATCAAATCTTTAATTTTTAGATGTTTACTCTAATTCGCCGAATAGAATTGCAGCGGCGGCTCCAATACAATAACCATACTTCGATTTGGGAAACGAGAACCTATCGGCGTAGGTGGGCCGAGCGATAAATCCCCTTCTCGACACTGCCCGGGAAACCGACGTGTTCATAGCCTTGCCGTTTCCCCCGCCATGTTGGCCAGGCGCGGTGCTTTTCGTCGCGCACCAATCGGAAACCAGCCGGTCTGGGTTGGCTCGCACTAGTCGTATGCAATGCGATGAGTTTCAGACGCCCACGCGCCTTACGATGGGCTAACTTCCAGTTTTACGTCTATGCGGCCGGATATTCGCGCAGGCGTGTAAAAGAAACTTAACGCCGATCCATCGTGCGAGCACCCCAAGGCGCGTCACGCCGTTGGTGCGAGACCCTCGATATTCTTACGAACGATACAGACTATCGCGATCTGGCTGCGCTCGAGGCCGTGCGCCCACAAGAATGCGGATCTGGTCACGGGTTGGCGGCTAACCGGGACGTCCCCTCGCAACTGCGGCGGGGGCTCAGCTGCACGACTGTGCCGACTGTGCGGCACACGCAAACACGCCATGCGTATTGCTGTAAAAGGTGAACAGTTTGCTCGCGAAGGAGGGCGATCTGTTGCGGCGTGTCGAGATCTACACGGGGTTGCCAGCTCTGGGGCGCTCTTCAGTAGGTTACCTTGCACCCCATTTGGAGATGACAACGCTGACGGTTGAAATTAGAATTACCAGATCAAGCGCGAAGTTGCGATTATTGATATAGTACAGATCGTAAGAGAGCTTTTCCCGAGCGGCTTTGATTGAGGCACCATACGGATAATTGATTTGTGCCCAACCGGTGATGCCCGGCTTGACCTTATGTCGCTCAGCAAAAAATGGGATCATATTGGTGAGCTGATCGACGAAATACGGGCGTTCGGGTCGTGGGCCAACCACGCCCATATCGCCGCACAGGCGATTATCAGATCGACTATACGCCTCAGGGCGTTTTCCGCCAGCATCGCCTGTGAGGCCGGAAAAGCGCTCGTGGATACCTCGCTTGCGTGGTCGCGGCGGCGCTGCTCATCGTCAACACCCGGGTTTGCCTTATTTCTTTACGCGGCCTTGTGGCGGCGGACGACCCAAAGCCGGAGGAAGCCCCCACCAAAGAGGGCAAGCGAGGAGGGCTCGCCAACCGCGGCCTGGGTGAGCGTGAAGGTGTCTACTTGGTCATTTGCTACGGCGTAACAGCACTCGTAGTACGAGTAGTCGTGGGGACCGCTGTTGCCCCAAATGTGGCCTTCTGCGCCCGAAATCGAGAACACGACGCCCCACGTGTCAAAAGCCGGAGCGGACCCCGGATACACGATGTTGTCGTAAATGAACGCGCCGAGTGGAAAGATGGTAGGCCCCCGGATCAAGTGGGGAGCCGAGCAGGCCATCGATTGGATCGCCGTCGATGGTGCCGGTGAGCGCGGTGATGTCGAAGCCACTACCGTCGGGTGCCCGGCCGTCAGCGTGCCCGATCCGGTATCGGTCCCCGAAAGCGTCCAGTCATAGACGAGGTCGGCGGAAGCTGGGCGGGCCGCCGTCAGAAGGCTCAAAGCTGTCCAGCGATTATGGCCGCGCGAAAAAGATACTTTGTCATTGGGATGGTCTTGCCGTCCCGGCTCCAGGCTCGGTTTCTGAAGAGCTTTGCAGGAGTGCTGATCATTCGGGTGGTCCTTCGCGCTTTTATCTTTATTCGCGAAGAATGCTCACCTCTAATGTTTACTAACTTGTTAAATCCTGGCACGATCACTGTGGTTTTCGGTCACATCCTTTGAGGATTTTCCTCCTTCCGGGTGGGCCTGCCGTTTGGCCGAGAGAGCCGAAGCTGATCAGCTACCTCGGGCAACCGCACAATCTTTATCAATTCTGGGCGATGGTCCGCCCATAGCGGATAGCACGCGCACGGAGATCGTCAAACGATCCCACGAGGTGCAGGGCTTCGTCATCCTGCCCCGTCGATGGGTGGTCGAGCGCACCTTCTCCTGGTTCGGCCGAAACCGGCGTCTTGCCAAGGACTTCGAGAACCTCGCCGAAACTCGCGCCATTTTCGTTTACCCTGGCCTTCATCCAACTCGCCATTAGGCGGCTCGCCAAACCATAGACCTTTGAGTCGGGTTTTAAGAGCCGCAGCCGCGCTCTGCTTTAACAATTATTTAATAAACGGGCCCGAGAATCACGCCGTCGTGGAATCATGGAGGGCGCGCCGTTGTCTCGAGTGCTCCAGGTGAGATCACAGTTGCAGGAGCTTACCGCTGACCGGCGCGGCGTTACCGCGGTCATCACGGCAATCGCGCTCGCGACGCTAATTGGATTTTGCGGTCTCGCGGTAGACGTCGTCATGTGGGAGGTCAACCAGCGCGACTTGCAGGGCGCGGCCGACCAGGCTGCGCTTGCCGCCGCGACGGCCTTTCGGAATGCCGGCGAAACGGGCGCGCTCGGGGACAGTACGACCGCCCAGAACGCAGCCTATGCAACCGCCATTCGCTCCGGTTACCCTGCGGCCTCTGTTACCGTCGCCGCCTACAATAATGCAACCACCTGCACAAGCGACGGCTGCCTCGAGGTGACGATCACGCAACAGCAGCCGCAGTATTTCACTGCTCTTTTTCTCAGCAGTTTCACTGCCAGCGCAAGCGCGGTTGGCACGTGCAGCGGCTGCGGCAACGGCTCCTACGATCTTACCAGCAGCGGCGGCGGCGCGTGCGTCATGGCGCTCGATCCCAGCGGGGGCGGGGTCATCACCGTCAGCGGCACCCCAACATTGAGCCTTAACGGCTGCAATCTTCAGAACAACTCGCCCAACACCAACGCGACGGTCGTGAACGGCGGTGCGGTGATTGAGGGCTGTAGTACCACCAATGCCTGCGGGTCGAAGGCGTTTCTCGCACAGCCCGACACCCCTTCCGGCAGCATCGATATCCCGATCGTTAACAATGTGGCACCGGCGCCCGATCCCTATGCCAATCTCACGCCGCCGACGGTTGGGTCCTCCTGCCAACCTCTCCCCACCCCTCCGACCAACGTCCCGTCGGGCACCTATTGTGGGGGTAATACATTCCAGAACTTGAATATCACCTTCGCGACCGGAGCCGTCATCGTCATAACCGGAGGCTTGGACCTACACTCGGGGAGTACGACCCTGACGGGGACGGGGGTTACTCTCTATGTGGTCAGCGACGGCTCGAACTCGCAAAAGTCTACCATCAATGCCACGACCACGGTCAATATTTCGGGTCCGACCAGCGGCGCGTATGCCGGTATCGCATTGTGGTTTAGCGGTGCGTCTCCGGTCAAATATGACGGCGCCAATACCTCGTCGTTCTCGGGAGCGATCTACGCGCCGACAGCGACTGTGGATTACGGAGGCAACGCAACGAGCGCCTCGACCTGCACGCGGCTGGTAGCCAAGGAGATCTCCCTCCATGGTACATCGGCCGCAAGTTTCAATAATACCGGCTGCCCGGCGGTCGCGGGCCCGGTCTTGACCGCATCCGGCGTAACCGGGTCCACCACGAATACCGGCCAGCCGATACTCGTTCAATAGGATCCGAAAACCGATGATCACGATAGCCCGCTTGCGCCGCCAGTGCGATCGAGTTCGCCCTTGTCGCGGCATTTCTCATCCTGCCTCTGACGCTTGGCGTCTACGTTTTCGGCACCGCCCTGTGGAGCTGGATGGAGGTCGGTAATGCCGCTCGCGCCGGGGCGCAATATGTCAATGTAAATGGGCCCAGCTCGTATACAACATCCGGCAATTCCTGTGGGACCCCGTCCAACACCTTCACATGCGCCATAAAGTCAGCGACGAGCCTCGGCACTAATGTCACAGTTTCAGTGGGCAACGCGTATTGCGGATGCCAGAGCGGCACCACCTACACCACCGAGACATTCTCGCCACCCTGCAATGTCTGCAACACGATTTATACGAGCAATTGCTGCCCTGCGGGCCAGACCCCGGTCACTTTGGCCCAGGTCAACGCGAGCTATACTTATACACCAATCTTCAGCTATCTCGGGTTCGGCCCGTCCAACGGATTCAACCTTACGGCACAGGCTACTGCGCTGCTCTACTGAAGGCTCCCATGAATCCCCCTTATCGGTCCTTCCCTCTCGAGCTCTCGCGGATCGTAGGTTTGCTGCGCCGGTTGGTCAACGCATCCGATGGGAGCGAGACGATTGAGTTTGCGCTGTTGGCGATCCCGTTCTTCTTGTTTCTGCTGGGGGTCGTCGAGTTCGCGCGACTTTACTGGACCCAA
>Ga0318541_10001083_pt1 | contig 9855 bp, 13 predicted proteins | sample GRESIP166b4f26_FD_202503 | JGI IMG/M metagenome (GOLD analysis project Ga0318541, IMG submission 202503) | Tropical soil microbial communities from Luquillo Experimental Forest, Puerto Rico - GRE.SIPMG.166b4f26 | ecosystem: Environmental > Terrestrial > Soil > Tropical forest > Bulk soil...
GTCGGTGTCGGCATCGCTGCCGGTAGTCCACTCGATGTCGAGTACAATGTCGCGACCTTCGATCAGGCCTGCTTGGCGCAAACCTGATCGAAACGCTTCAACTAGCGACTCGTCGTAGGCGTTGGACGGTGAACCGAACGGCAGCAGGCCAATTCTGATTGGGCTTTTGGCCGGCTGCGCACTTGTCCCGAGCGGCCAGGCCGCCACCACTCCGCTGATGAGGGTAATGAATTCCCGTCGCCTCACGGGTTTCGTCCTCAAGATGAGACATACGCTACCACATCGTTGAGTGAGCGCTTGGATTGCATCGCAGCAAAATTGACGCACCTACGACCGCTGTGGGTCATTACATTAATGCCGATACGAAATTCGATACGGCGATCTTCGGGAATTACAGCATTACGCTCAGCCATGGCGCGCTGGATTAAACTCACGCCGCCTCATTCGATCACCTCGTCGGCGCGCGCGAGCAGCGATGGCGACACGGTGAGGCCGAGCGTCTTGGCGGTGGTCAGGTTGATGACGAGATCGAATTTGGTCGGCTGCTGCACCGGAAGATCGGCAGGCTTGGCGCCCTTGAGGATCTTGTCGACGTAACCCGCTGCACGCCGATTCAAGTCAACGAGATTCGCCCCGTAGGAGATGAGCCCGCCAGCTGCCGCAAATTCTCTAGATCCATGAAGCGACGGCAATTGCTGCCCGGTCGCGAAGTCCGCAATGCGCTTTCGATACGTAAGGGTGAGAGGGTCTTCGACCGTGATCATCGCATCCGGGCGCTGCGTTCTCGCAGCCTCGAATGCGCCATCGAGGTCGTCTGGGCCTCGCACCTCAAGGGATTGAACCTCGATCCCCAACGTCTGGCCTGCTCCCTGCGTCTCCTTGAAGACAATCGCAGGGTATGGATTGGCCGCATTCCAGGGCACCGCCACGCGGGCGAGCCTGGGCGATAGCTCCTTAAGCAGTTCTAGACGCTTCCCGCCGAGGTCAGACGTCATCAGGCTTGCTCATGCCCGTGACGTTACCGCCGGGTCGCGCGAGATTAGCGACAAGCCCGCTCCCCAACGGATCGCCCGATGTCATGACGATCGGGATGGTCGAGGTGGCACGCTTCGCCGCGAGTGGCGCGAGCGTTCCACCTGCCATAATGACATCAACCTTGAGTCGGACTAGTCGTTGCATTGCCGGCACCCCACCTTGGGACTAGGCCGACCATGGTTTCCAACGACCCGATTACATCAGGGATTTGCGACCGGCGAAATGGGATTCAATGATCAATTTGCGCTGCAAACAATCTGCGACTTTTCGAGCGTATGTTTCCCGAGGCTTTGTCTGTATTTGTTCCTTCTGCTTATTTTGTCCCTGAGCCTTCACGTCAGGAGGCGCTTGGTCGTTTGCATCCTGCTTCACTTGTAGTGGCAGATTGGCAATGAACAACAACCCCAGCACGTTAGGGAGAATGCCATGACTTGGAGACCCGATCCGAGCTTTTATCCGTCGCCGCGCATGGCCATGAAGGCGCCGGCTGAAAAATTCGCCTATGTGGCCGCATTCGATCCGACCCGGCAAAAGCCGGACGCGATCGCGGTCGTCGACGTCGATCCCGGCTCCAAAACCTATGCGAACATCCTCGGCAGCGTGGAAATGCCCAGCCTGGGCGACGAGCTGCATCATTTCGGCTGGAACGCCTGCTCCTCGTGCCGTGCCCGAACGCACCGCATCCGCATGTGGAGCGGCGCTATCTAGTGGTACCGGGGTTGCGGTCCTCGCGCATTCACATCCTCGACACCAAGCCAGACCCGCGCCACCCGAAGATCGTCAAAGTCATCGAACCCGAGGAGATCGCGGAGAAAACCGGCTACACGCGGCCCCACACCATACATTGCGGTCCTGGCGGCATCTATGTCGCTGCGCTCGGCGATCAGGACGGCAAGGCACCGGGCGGCATCTTCATGATCGATCACGAGAGCTTCGAGCCGCTCGGCCGTTGGGAAGTGGAGCGCGGTCCGCAGCGGCTGAGCTACGACGTCTGGTGGCATCTGGGCTACGACACCCTGGTGACGAGCGAATGGGGCACGCCCGACACGTTCGAGAACGGGCTCGTGCCGGAAGTCCTGCTTGGCTCCAAATACGGCCGGCGCCTGCACTTTTGGGACTTCACCAAGCGGAAGCACCTCCAGGAGATCGATTTCGGGCCGGAGTACCAGCTCGTGTTCGAGCTGCGCCCCGCGCACGATCCGACCAAGGCCTACGGGTTCGTCAATTGCGTCATCAACCTCAAGGACCTCTCGTCCTCGATCTGGACCTGGCATCGCGACGGCGACAAATGGGCGGTCACGAAGATCATCGACATCCCGGCCGAGCCGGCAGATCCCGATAAGCTGCCGCCGATTCTCAAGGGCTTCAAGGCGGTTCCGCCGTTCGTCACCGACATCGATCTGTCGATGGACGACCGCTTTCTCTATGTCGCCTGCTGGGGCACCGGCGACCTGCTACAGTACGACGTAACCGATCCGTTCAAGCCCAAGCTGACCGGCAAGGTGCGCATCGGCGGCGTCGTGTCGCGGGCGGGCCATCCGGGCGCCAAGAGCGGCGCGCTCAGCGGCGCACCGCAAATGGTCGAGATCAGCCGGGACGGGAAGCGGGTGTATTTCACAAACTCGCTCTACGGCAACATCGACTCGCAATTGTATCCCGATGGAATCGACGGCTGGATGGTGAAGCTCGACGCCAGGCCGCAGGGCGGCATTGCATTCGATCCGAAATTCTTCGTCGAGTGGCCGAAGACGCATCGACCACACCAGGTCCGGCTCGACGGCGGCGACTGCTCCTCGGATTCGTATTGCTATCCGTGAAGCAGACGACGGACGACAGGCAACATATCGAGTGGTCGTATCGCGCCGATCGAACTGATTGCTCGAAAACACTGACCAGCAAGCTTTGTGCGCCAATGTCCGCTTTTGGCACAAAACGGCAAGTCGTTTCTCACGCTGCGCGGCCGTGTCGTCCCCATCGAGGGCGCAGCGCCGCCGTCCAATGTCGGCATCGTCGAATGGGACAGCGTCGACGATGCTCTAGCGTTCTTCAAGTCGCCCGCCTGGAAGGCCTTCGATGCTGAGCGCGACAAGGCGCAGAAGACCACGACCCGCTTCGTCGTCGAGGTCGAGAGGTAGTCTATTGCGCAGCACGCCATGCGAGGCCGCCTCGTTTGGTGGCCTCGCATTGAAGGGAAGAAGATCGGCGGCGAAGTTGCTGACGAAGGATGAGGCGCGGCGGATTGCGGCGAATATCGCCGAGCTGCCGGTGGTATTGCACAGGGCATAAAAGGTGGCGTTGGCCAAAAAAATAAGCCCCGACATTTTCCGAGGCTAAGTTTACGTCCAACGCGTCAAACGCATAGTCATTCGACTACCGTTCAACATCGCAAGCAGTGACGCACAGCACAAAAACTTCTTTCCGAACTCGCGCTGTAAATAGCGGCTTGACACGACAGCAAAGCGGCCAGCGACGCCCGGCCCCCGGTCACACTGAAGGACACACCTTTGTCGTGGACAAAAACAGAGGCTCCGACGAAGTGTGTCGGGGCCGAGTTCACCCAATTTGGCCATTTCGGGGGACGTGCAGCAATTGCGCCGCCCAATGCCGGAGGAAGTGAGGCCGCAGTACGAAGATGCCGTGACTAAACCATTGGATGGCGGTGCCGGCAATGAACGCTCCCAACCGGGTTGGGGCGAACGAGGTGAAGTTGCTGAAACTCCCGGTGCGCTCTGATTGCTGTTCGGCAAATGGAGCGCAAAATGAGAAAGCCTGAGCAACTGGCGACACTCATCGCTTTTCTACTGCTCTTTTATTTTGTACTTACCGCTGCGGAAGTTTTCGCTTTCACCTTTATCTGGTAGGCGACAAGCTACTCACGCGCGAAGAGGCACGACAGATCGCCTCCAACATCGAGCTGCCGAAGCTAGTCGGAGGTGCTAGCTCAATAGGGATAGCGCTTCCGCATCTGGTGTTGACGTCAAAAGGCTTCATCTGCCTGGTAACGCCGCTGTCGAGCAAATATTGCGGTATTCGCTAGTAGCTATAATGTAGCCGCCGATGTACGCCTCGTCTTTTTGGACGAGATAGAGAAACGGTTTGGCTCCGCTGTTTTTGTCCTTGACGAAGCCGCAGATGGTGTCGATAGATTCGCCGAGCGCGTTTTTCCTGGCAGCCCGCTCCACCTGCTCAAACTCGACAGAATTCGGATCTCTCATCTTCGCGGCAATGGTTGCCTTTGCTTTTTTTATCACAGACTCGTCGTCGAGCTGAGAGGATGGCGGAATCTCCGTCTTCTTTGCCTCGTCGTCGAGCTGAGAGGATGGCGAAACTTCGGACTTTGTTGGGGCAGTGGGTGTAGTGGTTACAATGTCGGATTTGTGATTGGGCCGAATTAATGATGAAGCATCCATCTTCGGCGCGACGTGGGATTCCGCAATTTTGTTCAAGTGATTATGCTTGCGGTGCGGAGCGTTCGTTTTCTTCGCAGAGATCGTCCGGCCATGCAATACGCGGCGCTTCGAGTGCACCTGTGTAGACTGCTCATGGTGGGTTCGATACAGCCCACGGCCGGCATATTCGAAACGCCGGTGCGTCTGCTGTGAAGCAGTAGAACACCCTACTAAAGCCCAGGCTAGAGCGCTGATGAGAAGCAGTCTCACTAGATCGTCCATCTCCACGCGCGAAGCCCGAGGAAGATGGGGGATTATCATTGCTCCTCTGTTCGTAACGCATTTCTGAGCACGAAGTGGGTTTCGACGGCGGCCTCACTCAACTCCCCAGTCCACGAGCTCAGTGTCCGGTCCGGCCGGTACTCGCGAAAATAGACTACGCCGTCTCGGATTTGGGTGACGATGCAGGTCGTTGGCTTCTTGTCGGTATCGTTGCGGGTCCATGGGTGCTTGAATCTCGTGCCAACGTTTATCTCGGTACGCATCTTTGTCGCTCCGTTACTCAGCCAAGAGGCCAACCCGGCCGCAATCACTCGACCGCCCCCCGCTCCACTGAAAAAATCGCCGGGAAGCGGGGTAGCTGCCCGGCGATTTGTGGATAAATCCACAGGGGTTGCGTTTTGTGGATAAATCCAGAGGCTTTTCAATTGGAGCGGATGCATGGTTGGCCAGTGACCGATCATCGTCAAGCGATCCCATTGTAAGGATCTAAGATTCCCCGTCAGTGTTACTCGGAAGCCACACACACACTTCATCTGAAAACCGCTTGAGTGCGATCCGCTTCCCTGTGGATAACCTGTGCGCTAGGCTTTGTGGTCGGACCACCGGGTGAAGGTTAGAAGACCGTCTTCACCTACCGGTTCGACATCTCTGCCGATGCCGTGTGGGGAACGGAACGCACGGCTTGGGGACGAAGGCAATGCCGCTGGTTCCTCATGGCCGGCGGCATTGCTGTTCTGGACTTCCAACCGAATAGAAACGCGCAGAGAAAAACCCCCGGGCGGGTGGTGCCGGGGCGTATTGCTTCGCGCGCCGGAGCACGATGATCTTAGCCGATACGCGATGAGGCGCGGCGGATCGCGGCCGAGCTTCTGCTATGATGCGAGAGTGAATTTTGGAGGCGAAGTGATGATCATGCGCCATCTTCGAACAAGAATGAAGACCATGATCACGAAGGAACAGTTCGACGCAATCATCAAGGCCGTCAACGAAGGTGGCGACGACGATGACGAAATCACCGAAGACGAAGTGATCGCCATCCTGCGTGATACAGGCCTCGACACGGAAATCCCATACTTCCAGGAACTGTTCGCTTGGGAACGGTCTCGAAATCGCCCACAGTGAACGCGCCCACAACCTCATTGACTTCACTGACTATACCGACCGCCAAGCCCATGCGCCGGATCAGCGCCGTTCTGCTTATTCTTCTGTCGACAGCCGGACAGTGCGCGCCAGCTACTGCCGAGAACGAGCCCAAAGTGATCACGCTGTCATGCGATGGAACGCTCACCGGGACGTACGGTGCTGATAAACCAAAGAACATGGAGGCGTCGCAAAAGATCAGCGTGGTCGTGGACCTCGGTGACCAGACCGTGTTCTTTTTGGGTTACGTCGTTCCCATCTACGATGTCGATCAGGCCAGCATCAACTTCGGCGGAAGGCAAACGGTCGATTACGGTTTCAGCATCATCATCAGGGGCCATATTGATCGGGCAAGCGGTCGCATGGAAGTAACGACAGTGACGACGAAGCCCGACGATCCTAACATCGCCACGCTCCGTTATGACGTGGGTTGCGAGGCGACCAACAGCGTGTTCTGACCGTCACCTTACTAGGGCGTCTACTCATAAACGCTTGATGTCCGCTTTTGGGGGTAAAGCGGACATTGTGATTTCAGCGCGTCATGTCTGCTTTTGACCCAAAGCGGACATCTGCGACGGCATGCCTCGGCTTACTTCTGGCGAGCAAGCTGGCAAAGTCTCAAAAGTGGATGTCCTTGAAAGAGGCTGCCGCCATGAAATCGATGCTCGCTTCGACGGCTGTTGTAGTTACGTTTTGCGCCGCTCCAGCAGTATCTGCGGAGTTTCCGAAGACTGGCGAGGCAGAATACGACAGCTACTATGTAGACAACGTGTTGGCAAAAATCGATAGCGAAGCCGGCACGGGAGGAATCGTTGAGGAAACTGGAATTACCCGCAATATTAAAGGAGAAGGCCCGTTCCACGACATGTCTGTTCGCTGCCTCTATCACTGGAGCTTGGTGGGCGCGACACGTCACTCCAACGGGAGTTGCGTTCACACCGACAAAGATGGCGACAACATATTCGCCACCTTTGACGACAACACGACCTATCTGATGGGTGGTACGGGGAAATATAAAGGCATCACGGGAACCGTTCGCTACACTGAGGTGCCACTTCACGACACGGTCGGCGGTCGCCAGGCCGTTATCGTCAACCACAAGGCCACTTGGCAGATCAAATAACTAAAGCAGATGCTGAGTGGCTAGCGCCGCCCATCGTTCGAGAACCAATGTCCCTTTTTGGCACCTAGCGGACATCATCAATGCACTCAGTCGATGTCCGCTTTCGGAGGTAAAGCGGACATCGGCCGAACGCACCTCAATGTCCACTTTTGACCCATAGCGGACATTCGCCGCGAAGATTAGTCTCTTTGTCGTAGATAAAGGATAGTTTTGATGGCAGCCGGTCATATCGATTTCTGGTTCACGATGGGCAGCACGTATTCTTATTTAAGCGTGATGAGGCTCGTTCAACTGGAACGATTAACCGGCATCAGATTTCGTTGGCGACCATTCCATTTGCTCGTCATTCTTCAGGAGATGAAGCATGTCCCCTTCGCGGACAAACCGAGAAAATCCGCGTACATGTGGCGCGACATTGAGCGACGAGCGGCGATGTATGACATACCGGTGTCGCTTCCCGCACCGTATCCGGCGCAACAATCCATTATGGCAAACCTTGTCGCGAGCGTAGGTATGCGGCAGGGCTGGGGCGTCGCTTTTGTCCGCGCCGCCTATCGTCGTTGGCTACAGCTTGGGCAAGAGACCGGGAGCGAGCCGAATCTGTCCGAAAGCCTTCGTGACATCGGAGTGGAACCGCAGCGGGCACTCGCATTAGCAATAACCGCCGAGGCGAAAGCGGCACTGATGGAGGAAACGGACTTTGCCAGAGATCTTGGCATCTTTGGTTCGCCGACTTTCGTCGTAGGTGGAGAACTTTTTTGGGGCGACGACCGCCTTGAGGATGCGATCAGTTGGTACAGATTCGGTTCTGTGCGTTCTCTGACGCTGCTTGACTTTCCGGAGCCAGACAGTCTCGGCGGGTAAGTACCTCGGGGGAAACGGGCGAGGTCACTAGACCGAGAGGCTCGAAACTGCCCGCTTCTGGCACTTAGCGGACATGGTCGTCGCATCCAGCGATGTCCGCTTTTGGGTGTAAAGCGGACATTGGCCTCGCCAAAGTCGCGTAAGGGCAGTGTTGTGGGCCGTGCTCGTGGGTCAATCGGGTTTGGCACCGGTGAACTCGACAACCTTGCCCCACTTTTCGGTCTCTACGGCGATGAGCTTGCCGAAGTCGGCGGGAGAGCCTGGAAGTGCAGTGGCGCCCCACTCGGCAAGCCGCGCCTTCATCTTGGGCTCGGCAAGGGCCGCGTTGATCTCCGTGTTGAGCTTGTCGACGATCTCGGCCGGCGTGTTGCGCGGCGCGCCGATGCCGGTCCAGAAGCTAAACTCATAGCCTGGCACGAATTCGGCAAGTGTCGGGAGGTCCGGCAGTACCGGCGTACGTGTCGCGATCGTTACTGCCAGCGCGCGAACTTTGCCGGCCCTGACGTATTCGATCGATGAGGACATGCTGGCGAACATGACCTGCACCTGTCCGCCGAGCAGATCGACAAGCGCAGGGCCCGCGCCGCGATAAGGCACGTGCACGAGGTTCACTCCGGTCATCATCTTGAACAGTTCACCGGCGATGTGATTTCCGGAACCGATGCCGGCCGACGCCATGTTGATCTTGCCGGGATTGGCCTTGGCATAGGTGATGAACTCGGGAACCGTTTTGACCGGCACCGAGGGATGCACCTCAATGGCAAAAGGCTCGCGAGCAATGCTCGCAACCGGCGCGATGTCGCGGATGAAATTGAAATTGAGGTTGTCGTAGAGGGTCGCGTTGACCGCGTTCACGAAAGTAGCCACAAGGAGCGTATATCCATCCGGGGGCGCGTTCACGACCATCTCGGTGCCGATATTGCTGGCGGCTCCTGGTCGGTTCTCGATAACGAATTGCTGGCCGAGCTGCTCCGACAGCCATTGTCCTACCAGGCGTCCAATGATGTCGGTGCCACCAGCGGGGGCAAATCCGACAATGATGCGCACCGGCCGCGCCGGATAGTCCAGCGCCAACGCGATGCGCGCTGTGATCGGCAGCGCGGCAGTGCCCGCTGCCAGATGCAGAAATTTTCGGCGGGGAAGTTTCACGGGTGATGCTCCACGAACTTGAGCACCCTTGCCCACCAACAATAATACCCAAAAGCGGCCAGCTGTTCCGCACTGCAGTAGTCGTCCCATGATGTGCTAAAGTGTTGTCCTCGGCCCAGGGGCAACGCCCATGAGGCGACGAGATTTCATCGCCGGTCTCGCCCGCTAATCACAGTCATAGCCCGCCGGTCGTTTTTTCAACTCCTGGGCAAAGGCGTGGGTCAGTTCATGCACCAAATGGGAGGGCAACCAATGCTCGGCCTAATGCAAGATTTGCCGCTTCTCTGCCATCGCATCATCGATTACGCCGCGGCGAATGCCGGCGACAGGCCGGTCGTCTCACGCTCAATCGAAGGGCCGATTCATACGACCAATTACGCTGAAATCCGTCAGCGGGCGTTGCGCTTGGCGCAGCGGCTCGAACGCGACGGTATACAGCTCGGCGATCGCGTGGCGACGCTCGCTTGGAATACTTGGCGACACCTGGAGAGCTGGTACGGCATTCTTGGCATTGGTGCGATTTATCACACGGTCAATCCTCGCTTGTTCACTGATCAGATCGCCTGGATCATCAACCATGCGGAAGATCGCGTGATCATGACCGACCTCACGTTTTTGCCGCTCCTTGAGAAGATCGCAGATCGCATTCCGACCATCGAACGCGCAATCGTCTATTGCGACGCCGCGCACATGCCAGCAACGTCGCTGCGCAACGCTGTGCCCTATGAAGCCTGGCTGACTGAGGCCGATGGTGACTTCGCCTGGAAATCCTTCGACGAAAACACCGCCGCCGGTATGTGTTACACCTCTGGCACCACCGGTAATCCCAAAGGCGTTATCTATTCGCATCGCTCTAATGTCCTGCATTCGTTG
>Ga0318541_10001084_pt1 | contig 9852 bp, 12 predicted proteins | sample GRESIP166b4f26_FD_202503 | JGI IMG/M metagenome (GOLD analysis project Ga0318541, IMG submission 202503) | Tropical soil microbial communities from Luquillo Experimental Forest, Puerto Rico - GRE.SIPMG.166b4f26 | ecosystem: Environmental > Terrestrial > Soil > Tropical forest > Bulk soil...
GGCTTCGGCTGCCAATGCGGGGCCTTTTTTACGGCAATCAGCCGATCAAGGCCTCGACGTCAATCCGCCTGGTCTGCACCGTCGGCGCCATCGCGAGCCCCATGACCAACGCCACCGTGCCATCGATGCGATGCGTCGCCTTGCGCTTGTCAGGTGCGCGGTTGCCGGCCGCATCAGTGCGAATCGTGGTATGCGCCACGCACATCGATAGAACCGGATTGTCATGCATCAGCCGACCATCGAGCAATAGCCGCTCGAGGTTGGCCAGCGCTGGCGACATCATCTTTGTTGTTTGGGCGAACTCTTGGAAGCGCTCGGCGATCATGCTTTCGGTGAAGCCGACGCGCAGCAGCGACGGCTTGAAGAAATCCCAATTCCAAGGGTCATAAGCGACCCGCTGAATATTGTACTGACGGAACAGGTCGTGCAGCGCATGGGCGACGTAATCGTAATCAATCGTGCGGCCAGGCGTGACCTGCAGATGACCTTGCCGATACCAGACATCGTAGGGCGCGTGATCGGTCGCGGCCTTCTCAGCGAGTCCGTCCTGCGGCAACCAGAAGCGGCAATGCGTGTGCCACTGGTCGCCCTTCTTTCCGACCAAGCAAAAGGCGCTCAAATCATTGACGGAACTCAGGTCGATCCCGCCGAACAACACCGGCAACTCGTTGAGCGGCGCAACCGGGCCACGGCAGGCATCCCAAACACTCGGTGAGACAAACGGGTTTGCCTCCTCGATCCGCTGGTTCAACGTATAGCGTCGATACGAGGCTTCGCGCGCTGGCAACCTGCGAGCGGCGGCGGCCATGGCCAGAATCTCGTTCGTGTTCATAAATACGTGGTAGCTCGGATTCGCCAGTCTGATGGTAGCCTCGGCGAACGGATCGGCATCCTTGGGGGCGCTGTAAAGACTGACGACGGTGTGCGGGTCGTGGCCGGCAAGTCCATCGTCGATCAGCGTGCTCAACAGATCGCTGTCGCTGGCGGATTGCGTGGAGATGACAACGGTCAACGGATCGCGTTGGGTGCCGGTAGCCAGCTCAAGCGCTTCATACAAATCCGAGTGCGGACCGACGACCTGGCCCAATTCGTCACAGATGTGCAAGACCGGATTCAAGCCTTGCGCCGTGTGGGCCTCGGAAGAAAGAGCCTTATACTCGATCCCCAGTTCGTCATAGCGCAGGACCTTGCTCGATTCCTTGACCGAAATGATCTGGCGCAGATCGGCGTTCCATAAGACCATCTTGCGGGCCTGCTCGAATGTCAGCGCAGCCTGATCGCGGCTTTGCCCGCTGCTGTACAACCTCGTATTCGGACGATTACGCGCAGACGGGCCGCAGAGGTGATTGAGCAGGAGCGCCCCACACAGGGTTGTTTTGGCGTTTTTCCTCGCGGTTGAAATGATGGCGCGGCGGGTGCCGATAGGATTGTCGTAGATGCGACGAATCTCCTGCTTCTGCCAGGGCGCCAAGATCAGCGGCTGCCCAGCATACGGACCGTCCGGAATGCGCAGGAACTTCTCAATGAAGCCGATGACCTCGCGACCAGACGGGCGCTGGTCACGGCGCTGCTGGCTGCGCTTAGCCATCAGACGCCTCCCACGGCCGCACGCGAGGCACCTGCGCAAGCTGCCGTGACGCGCCACGTGGAACCATGCGGGCACGTGGGGTGGCTCTCAAGACTCCAAGCAAATGCGAAAGAATCTTACCGGCAGCAGCGTGCTGGGCCGCCAGGGCACCAATTGCGTCAGTGTCCGGATGCTCTTGGGCGCGGAGAGCGCGCAGCTGCGCTTCCTGACCGCAAATTTCATCTAAAAATTTAAGCGCAGACAATACGTTAACACTTGTGCACACGCCGACGTCTGGTGCAACCCTGCGCACGCTGACGCTCTCCAAAAGCCCCAGAACCCCCTCGCGAGGCCGAAAAACAAACTCGATACTGCCTCAGACACTAGGAGGCGCCTGCGTCGACGCTCCTAAAAGCCGCAGAACCCCCTCGCGGAGCTGGATTTTGCACGGCTCTGTACACAGCCTGTGCACAGTCAGTTTTCAGTGTGCACGCCTCTCTTCCTTGTTTGGTCTTCTGGCGGCGAATCGAAATCTTGCGTGCGCATGAGCTCGGCGAGTACATCGCGCTCGGCGTTGATGACCTGCGTCACTCGCTCTTCTGTCATGTCAAGCTGCTTGATGATCAGATTCGTATCGACCTCGCGCCAGCGTCGCTGATCTGCTTTGGTGCGGGCGTAGACGATCTCTTGCCGATTGCGGTACCTGATACGGTTGTTTGGCTCGTCTCGTCTCCGCAGCCGGTACGCGTTCTTGGTGACAGTGTGCCGGGCTTTGTACGACCAATCGCCAGTTTTGAAGTCGCCGAAATAGGCGATCAATCTCTGCATCTGCGTCATCGTGAACAGCGGACACCCCTCCAGCGCGTCTATCGCCGTCCCGTAGGCATCTTCAAGCTGTGTCTCGCCCATCTCAATCATCTCAAGCCGCCCGGCAAAGGGCGGCGGGTCGCCAAACGGGTCGAAAACCTCTCGCGGCACGGCTGGGGTTGTAAGGAGCGCCCGGTAGAGCGCGCCGATGTTTTCCGGCACCGCCATCCAAGCTTGAATTTCATCGATCTGCGCTGTCGTCATCTTGGAACCACAAATGATGACACAGATACGCCGATCGGCGCGTGGCGCATCCTGTGTAATCAGGCCGCGGCGGAGGCGGCACGCTGTAGAGCGGGTGTTGCATTAAAGGGTGGTTGTTGAGGCTGTCCAGGAATTCCCGGTCGGCCCGGCTGATAGCTTCGCCGTCGAAAGTATCCTCAGAGTGCTCATCGGAAGGGATTCCTTGCTTGCATTTGACTTAGAAATTTGAACCGCGCAGACGGAGCCCGCTCACGCCGATGCCATGTTGTTTCCGTCATCGTGTCCCAGATGCCGAGACCGTGGCGGCCCCAGTTAATGAGATGCGAATCGGTTCGCGTCCGCGTTGGATCATGAAAGCTGCCCGAACAGCGCATCGTCGCCGCGCCATTGCCGCGCTGCTTGCGCATGAAGCGCTCCAGCTCGGCAACCGTCATCGCGCCGTGGTCGCGCGTCTCGATCTCGGTATCGGCGTCGAGCTCGAAGCGTCGCAATCCAGCTTCGCCTTTACTGCTCCCTTTGACCGCGGTGAGCCCTGTCGCTGCCGCGATTTCATCGAACAGGTCGCAGGCCAGCGCATAAGCTGTTTTCGGCAGCATAGGCAGGGCTGCTCGCGGTGTTGTCGCCGGCGAAATGCCGCCGGTGAACTGGTACGTGTCGATAATCTCGCCTGCTTGGTTGCGCGCATGCGGCCCGTCGATCGCGAATTGCCGCGTCCCCAGCGAGCCGAAGCACTCAACCTGATGCTTTGGTACAGGGAGGTCGTCTGGATCGTTGCCGCGATACCAGCGCCGTGACCTGAACTGTTGAAACGGTTCATCAACCCGCGCGATCCAGGCTTCTTTGGGTCCGCCGGCGTGGCGCACGAGGCCGCGCTCGAACAGCGCGGGAAAGCGCTTGCCGAGCGCGTCTGCCAGGGTCTCGATGAGGCTTGCATCCGCGACGTCGGCGTCGATCACCGCCAGATCGCCGTCGAGCTTCATGCCCGTCGATAAGAGTGCGCTGCGATCCCACGCCAACACCTCGGCTTCATCGACGCTACGCTTCGGCCAGCCTTTCTCGATCGGCCGCTTACAGTCATTCAGCAGCGGTTGAAAACCATTTGCCAGCATGGCCAGGCGGAAGGCGGTGCGGTCCTGCATCAGATTTGCTCCAAATGCCGGTAGGTGGCGGAGGCCAACGTTTAGGATGTCAAAGACGCAAGCCGTGCAGCGATCCTGCGCCAGCCTTTGCGTTTTTCTTCGACCGCTAGTGCTGCTCGATCTAATATTTCTGCTCGTGTTAGCGCTTTCTCTTTGAGCGCTCTCACAGTGAAGAACGCATACGGCCACTCGTCGGCGCGATAGTCCCATTCGCCGATAACACTGTGTTGCGTATTGTTGGCTTGTTGCCGGCGCGTAGCCCAGCGTAGGTTTCCGGGTTCGTAGTGACCGTCATTGTCAATCCGGTCTAGTTCGTGCTTCGGTGATGGGCGCTCACCGATGTTCGCTAGAATCCAAAGGCCAGCTTCCAGCACTGAGAGGAAGCGGAATTCGATGCCGCGTCCTCCGTAACTTGCCCAATTTCTGTCTGTGTTCGACGTACAGCGGCGTTTCGCATTGTCTAGAATACGTCCGAGCCACTGCGGTATTCGCTTCGGTAGCGAGCATCGCCGACAGCCCTTCGAATAGCCGCTTGTTAGGCGATACCAATTGAGCCAAGCTTTTGCGCCACATCCGGTACATTGCGTTTCGACATAGGTGTGCCCCCGGCTTGCCACGTAACGCCGCTCAGCTGAGATGATTTCGACCCATCCGTAGCGGCGTCCAACCTGCGCCTGATCAAACGAGACGCGCGTTGCAGGCGGCGGCGTCGCGGAACTGTAAAAGTTCTTACGTCGTGAAGATGATGTGGTCTCCAGTAGCGATAAGGCCGTCGTAGGCGATGACATCTCTAAACTCCAGTTCATCAGATTTAGATTTGCTCCAGATGCTGTTTAAATGCCTCTTGTGCACTCATCTTGCCGAGCACGCGATTGCGTTTCATCTCGTCGACCGTGCCCATTGCCACGGCGATGTGAACGGTCACGTGCCGTGTCTGCCCGGGCCGGTAGATGCGCGCGATTGCCTGCTCGGTGAGCTCGGCCGACCAGCTTGGTGACAGCCACGCCATGCGCGACCCGCCGTGTTGCAGATTGAGTCCGTGCCCCGGCTGCGGCGGGGTGAAAGGCGAGCAGCGGCAGCGACCCTGCATTCCAGGCCGCAACCAGTCGCAACGATTCGGCGGCGCTTGTCGGGCCGCCGAGTACCGGCACCTCTCCTAGCGCCCGCCGGATGGTTCGCAGATCTTCGATGAATTCGTAGGCGATGAGGAGCGGCTCGCCGTCGAGGCTTTCAACCAGCTCGCGCAGCCATTCGATTTTCAGGTCGTGAACAAAGACTGCATCGTTATTGCCTGCGCCGTAGAGGAAGCCGTTGGCCATCTGCGCCAGCTTGCCGGTTGCGATCAGCGGCGAGGCGGCTTCAATCGTGCGCCCCTCGGCGGTTGTGAATAGCTCCCGCGCCATCGTTCGGTAGCTCGCCATCACGGCGTCCGGTAACTGCAACGGCGTTTCGATAATGTTGAGCGGAGGCAGGTCGCGCATGTCCTCGTCGGCGACTGTCATCGCCACGGTGCCGAACGAGGTGGCGATCTTCGCTTCTGCCCCCGGCAGGGCCACCCATTCGCGCCCGAACGGATCGCGCGGTCGAAAGTGCTGCTTCTGCCACGGTACGAAGGCGCAGCCCCATAGCGCGCCGTCAGTCACGATGGCGGCCGGCATGAACAGGTCCATGCTCGAGTTCGGCCGCGGGGGTGCCGGTCAGACCCCAGCGCGTGCGGAAGGTCCATGCGCACGTTGACCGGCGAGAATCCGCGCATGGCACAAATTCTCTCGTTGAGGCGCGCCACGAGGTGAGCGCTTTCGTGGTTCTTGTCGCACTTCGCAATGGCAAAAAACTCGTGAGCAGATACTCGACCGCATGCTTCCGGTCTTCGACGCGCAAAACCAATTGCGCGCTTTCAAGAGGGAGCTACGGAGGCTGGAAGATTTGTCCTTGTCCGCGGACGCTTGCGCGCTGTCTGCGTCCCCGCATGCGGTCGGGCAGTGGGATGGTGAGTCGCCATTACGGGCGCGCTGACGAGCTTGTCGAAATGTGGGTTGAATTGTGGGTAGGGATGGAACTCGGGCAGATTGTTGAACGACTTCAATGAAGGATGGCGGAGTTCGTCCGTCGCGGGAATGCCTCCAGCCCGCACCGCAGCAGCCTGGCGCCCCGGTCTATGCGCTGTTCTCGATCTTCATGAGCGATTGAGACGCGGGTGGCTTCAATTGCTGGGCGTGACGATCGGCGCCGGCGCGTCGGGGCGTCACACTCGGCGCTGCCTCGGGATGTCGATTGGCAAGTACTCGATGCCCGATTGCTGAACCGGCTGTGGGTAGAGCTTCATCAACGCCAACACTTCTTGCGGCATACCCACTTTGACGGGGAGCCCCAGCTCGCGGGCTTCAGTTGCAGTAAGCGCGTAGTCATGCGTCCAATGTCCACCCGCGAGCTTATCCGCGAGGGCTTCCGCAGCCGCCTGGTCCATTCGCGGCGTCAAAAGCTCTACAGCGCCTCGTTTAACTTGCGCGAGAGCCTTCTCTCCCATATCGGCGAGAACCAGCGTGAGGTCGAAGACATTTTCGATCGGCTTCGAGTCGCGGGCTTTGACGATGCTCGCAGCCGGAAATCCAGCGATCTGCGGATCGATCGGACCGAGCATCGAGAATTCACCCAGCACGATCTCGTTAGCGGCAAGTGCAATCAGTGTTCCACCGGACATGGCATAGACAGGAACATAGACGGTTACTTTGGCCTTGTGTGCTTCCACTGCGCGGGCGATCTGCATCGCCGCGAGCACAAGACCACCGGGCGTGTGGAGCACGAGATCGATCGGCATATCGTCGGGCGTATCCTTGATCGCCGCGATGATTGTTTGGGCGCCCTCCAGATCAATGTGCCGAGAGACAGCAAAGCCGAAAATGCTGCGTTTTTCCTGACGATGGATCATCGTGATAACACGGGACCCGTGCAAGCTTTCAATTGCGCGGATCGCCTGGGCTCGCCGCAAGGCATACCATCGCCCCGTGAATAATGGCTGCAACACCATGATTGCCAAAAAAATCCAAAAGAGTGTCGAGAAATCAAACGCCATTACTCAGCTCTCAATAAATCACTAGAGCGGGTTTGTGAGATGACATGACAACGAAAACGGTGGTTATCAGTGCACACGCACATTATTGATTTCGACGACCATGCCCCACCCAGATTCGCTTTTAGGCATCGGAACGTCGCGCACCACTACTCCTGGTTCTAACGATACCCAGGTCATGGCGTGTAGCGTTCCAGGTTTGCCGCGTTTGGCGATGCGCCCGCTATCAAAGATCAAGTAGATGTCGGTTGCGCCATCAGGGCGCGACGGGTCTTCGGGGACCGTCTCCAGCACGGCCTCAGCCCTTTGCTGCTCCTTCATGCTTGCACTCCCATTGTGCGTTCACGGCACAAAAAGAACGGCAGGTTGAATCGCTCTCCGCTAGAACCTAAACGGGTTTGCCCACGCGTCTCGGTCAACGCGCCAGCGGCCCGCTGGCTTTCTTCCAGGCGTCGAGTCCGCCCCCAATGTGGCATGCCGTGGTAAGACCGGCGTCCTGCGCCGCCTGTACCGCCATGGCCGAGCGCTCGCCGAAGGCGCAGTAGAACAGGAGCCGTTTGCTGGTCGATTTGGCAAGCCCATGGAGCATGCCGCCAGAGCGGATACTCTCCTGCAATGTCGGGTAGGGCACATGCAGCGAGCCTGGGATGGTACCGTGCCGCTCGCGTTCTGAGCGCTCGCGCAGATCGATGAGCGCGATGTCGGGCTGCCCCAGGAGGGCGAGCGCCTGGCCTGCGGAGAGCGTCCAGCCGCGACGCGCGATCTCCTCCTGCGCCAAGCCGACCTTCATGTTGGCCGGCACAGCGACATCCATCATCTTGGGGTTGGAGAGCTTCAGATTGTTCATCAGGTCGACGTATTCGTCGACCGACTTCACTTGGAGTCGTGGATTGTAGGCTCTCTCCTCGCCGATGGTGGAGACGGTGTCGCCCTTATAGTCGTGCGCGGGATAGACCAGCGTCGCGTCCGGCAACTTGAGCAGCCGGCCGAAGATGGACTCGTATTGCTGGCGCGGGTCGCCATTTTGGAAGTCGGTGCGGCCCGTGCCGCGAATGAGCAGCGTGTCGCCGGTGAACACCCGGTCCGGCAAGACAAAACTGTAGGAGTCGTCGGTGTGGCCGGGCGTATAGATGACATCGAGCGCAAGCCCCTCGATTGTCAGCTTGTCGCCGTCGCTAAGCCGCATCGACACCACGTCGGCCTTAGTCTGTTCGCCCATCACAGTGATGCAATGGGTACGGTCGCGCAGCGCTCCAAGGCCGGTGAGGTGGTCAGCATGCAAGTGCGTGTCCACCGCCTTAACTAGCTTCAGGTCGAGCTGCGATCGACCTTCTCCAGCACCGGATCGATGATCAACGCCTCGCCGCCCGCCCGGCTGGCGAGCAGATAGGAGTAGGTGCCGGACGTCTGATCAAAGAGTTGGCGGAACACCATGGCGCTAGACTTTGCTCCTGATGAATACTGACGTCGGATTCATTTGCGTGCAAGCGGCAATAAAAGGCCTTTCTTCAAGGCCCAAAGCGGGTTTGCTCTCTCGCTGGAGACTTTTTGCAACAAATCTACTCGGACGGGACGCATGGTTTCCGTCTTCGCCCCAAGCCTCGATTTGAAGTATGCTAACCATGCTAAAGGAAGGACTATTCATGCATCCATTTCTGTCTGCTGTGATCGGTGGCGCCCTGATTGGGTTTTCGGTCGTGCTGCTGATGTTCTTAAGCGGCCGCATCGCTGGAATCAGCGGCATTGTCGGCGGGCTTTTGCCACCGAGACTTGCCGATGATTGGCGCTTGCGGCTGGCTTTCGTCGCGGGTCTGTTACTCTCGCCGCTGATCCTCAATGCGGTCGCCGGCTTCAATGGGATCGGAGCACCGACGGTCGGATTTGCCTTTCTGATTCCAGCGGGATTTCTGATTGGCGCTGGATCGGCCCTCGGAAACGGATGCACATCGGGTCACGGTATTTGTGGACTCGCGAGGCTGTCGCCGCGCTCGGCAGTGGCGACCGTGACATTCATGGCTGCGGCGGTCGTAACGGTGTTCGTTATGCGGCATGTGATCTGAGGAGAGGCGGCACATGAGCGAGATTCTCGTCGGCTTGATCTCCGGCTTCATCTTCGGGCTCGGGCTGTGCCTGTCGGGCCTTGCCGATCCCTCCGTGGTCCAGGGCTTCCTCGACGTCGCGGGCACGTGGAATCCAGCACTTCTGTTTGTCATGGGCGCGGGACTAACTGTAACGCTGATTGGCTATCGGCTCGTATTCGGGCGGGGCCGGCCGCTCTGGTCGCCCCGTTTTAATCTTCCAACCTCGACGGCCATCGACACGCCCCTCATTTCCGGTGCTGTTATCTTTGGCGTCGGCTGGGGACTAGCCGGGTATTGCCCTGGCCCCGCCCTGGTGTCGCTCGCCAGCGGACGAATAGAAGTCTTCGTCTTCGTTACCGCGATGGTTACGGGCATGATCGCGGTGCGATGGATGAGGGCGAGTCCGGCGGCTCTACCAACGGGATTACAGTCTTGAGCATACATACTTCGCATTTGCTTACGGTTCTTCGACTCCTGACGTCCGCTGTGGGGTCAGACTCGGTCATTCGGCGCTGTCGGCTCAATGTCCGGTTTGCCCGAAAGCGGACATGGCCGGGCGAATTATGAGTAACGAAGCCCAGCGCGAGGATTAATTGTTCGGAAATGTCGGTATGGCCTACCGCATGGCGTCAAGCCAAGCCTGCGTCTTGTTGATGGCATCTCGCCATTTGGACACCGGTTCCTCGCTATCCGGTTCTACCAGCGCCTCGCAAAGGCTGCACACTGCCAGCCAAGCATCCGCCCGTTCTGGAATATCGTCAGGGCGCTTACTCGCCATTTCGCCCCGCACCGGCTCAAGGCAATAAATTGCAGCACCGCGCGATGCGACGCGCGCCTGTTCCAGCGTCTTCAGAGCGCGAGCAGCAATTTGCTTGTCATCCTCGGTCCAAGTGGACATCCGACAGTCACCTCTGTCGAAAAGAA
>Ga0318541_10001093_pt1 | contig 9826 bp, 11 predicted proteins | sample GRESIP166b4f26_FD_202503 | JGI IMG/M metagenome (GOLD analysis project Ga0318541, IMG submission 202503) | Tropical soil microbial communities from Luquillo Experimental Forest, Puerto Rico - GRE.SIPMG.166b4f26 | ecosystem: Environmental > Terrestrial > Soil > Tropical forest > Bulk soil...
TATACGGAGCTAGCGCTTAGCCGGAGGATTTTTTCTCTTCCGACTTCGCCAGGTGGTCTACCGCCCCAACGATGTAACGCTCGCTATATCCGGCAGTAAAGGCAATTGCCAAAACAAACGCCGGGGGTGGCTTCTTTGATATTGCCAGCACGCAACAACGCTAGCGCAGCAAGCGCAGCAGCGGCGCCGATCGCTGGGCGTACCCATACGGCGGATGCGCCGAGCTGCTGGGTAGGGATTTTCGCCGCAACATCCGACCAAAGGAAGCCCTGGCCGACGCTGACGCAAGCGCCAAGAATCCCGAAGATGATCACTGCGGTAACAAGCGCCGGCTTGTCGAGCACTTCATCGAACACGCCAAACCAAGATAGCACCAGGAAAAGAGCCAGCATCGCCGCGAGGCCTACGGACAACCGCCGCAGATGGCGGCGCCGCAGCGTTATCTTGAAGTACGTGGTTTGGAAGTAGTCATCGCGTAATGCGACCGCATCGAGGATCCACTTGACATCCCACGGCGCTTTCGGGTCCGGCGTTTTTGCCTTGTCGAGGAAATCGATGATCGCATCTCCTCGCCAGCCGCTGATCTTTTTCGCCTCGCGCCTGAGCCCTACTGCTGCACGCTGCACCTTGTCGATATCGCACGCGAGCAGTTCGCGCTGCGCAGATTGAAAGGAATCCCACCCGCTTTGAAGATTGCGGGAAATAAGATGCTGGTCCGCCAGAATCAGGTATTTTTGGGCGGCTAGGGCATTAGGGTCGGTCGGCCTGCTCCCGCCGGTCCGCAGCGCATCTGGAGAATGGACGCACGCGGTTGTCGGCGTCCGAGCCGCTCCGACCTGTTTGTCGAGATCGATCCATGCTTGAGCCACCGCGCTCGCGAGGCGGTCGAGCTCAGGCGTCTTGCTCAAGCTGCTTATCAAGTCCTTTATTTTCACACCGACCTCGACCAATCATCGACCCCGTAACGCGAAGACGGTTGTGATGAGACGCCGATCCTCAGCATGCGTCAGTGCTGCAGCTGCGCCCTCCGGCGTCATCCAAGCAACGGATTGGATTTCGCTCGTATCGATGCCGCTGCCTCCCCCTATGATCTCCATCCGGTAATAAAAAACAACTTTTGGTCGGCCATTCGTGAAATAATGTGTCAGGCCTGCAAAAGAGATTGCCCGAACTCTGTAGCCGATCTCTTCGCTCACTTCGCGCTCGGCGCCGTCCACGACCGCCTCACCTTGCTCAATTTTTACCTTCCCTTTAGGCAGTCCGATTTCGCCCGCATAGCGGCGACGATGCACTACGGCGATCTTTCCGGTCTCGGAACCCTCAACGATCCCTCCGCCGGCGAGTATAGGTTCGAGTGCTACGTATGACGTTCGCTGACGCTCGGCCATCATATTTCCGCTATCCTGTTAAGCATTCGCAAGCATCTCACGGGGCGCCTGTGATGAAAAGGTGATCGGAGCTAAAATCCAGCGCGCGGGGTACCCATCGGCTAAGGAAGGAGCAACATGGCCGGAGACGCGAAGGGCGAATACCGCGGGCTGGCTTACCGCGATGAGACGGCCCTGAAGGCGTGGCTCGCCAAGCAGCCGCGCGAGGCACTGCCGATCATCGACCCGCACCATCATTTCTGGGACACGCCTCAGCGCGGGCGGTACCTGCTGCCCGAACTGCTCGAAGACATAAGCGGTGGGCACAACATCGTCTCAACCGTCTTTCTCGAATGCCGCTCGATGTACAAGAAGGACGGCCCGACGGACATGGCGCCGGTCGGCGAGGTCGAGTTCGTCAACGGCATCGCCGCGATGAGCGCCTCGGGCGGCTATGGCCCGTGCCGCGTCGTCGAGGCGATCGTCGGCCATGCCGACCTGACCCTCGGCGCGCGGGTGCGCGAAGTATTGGAGGCCGAGATCAGGGTTGGCGGCGGGCGCTTCCGCGGCATCCGCCACGGCGCATCATGGGACGCCAGCGACGCGATCCAGAGATTTGCGACACGCCCGATACCGCCGCATTTGGTGCGCGACCCCAAATTCCGCGAAGGCTTTGCGCAGCTCGCGCCCTTGGGCCTCAGCTTCGAATCCTCGCAGTACCATCCGCAATTGCCGGATGCGATCGACCTCGCCCGTGCCTTCCCCGGCACGACGATCATCTTGAACCATGTCGGCGGCGTCCTCGGTGTCGGCCCCTACACCGGCCGGCGGCCGGCGATCCTCGCCGGCTGGAAGAAGGACATCGCGGAATTGGCCAAATGCTCGAACGTCAACGTCAAGCTCGGCGGTGTCGGCATGACGTCCTTCGGCTTCGACTTCCATGAGCGCGACCTGCCGCCATCATCCGAAGAGCCCGCCGCCGCCTGGCGCCAGTATATCGAGCCCTGCATCGACGCTTTCGGGCCCGACCGCTGCATGTTCGAGAGCAACTTCCCGCCGGACAAGCAATCCGGCGGCTACACCGAGCTGTGGAACGCATTCAAGCGCATCACGTCGGGTGCGTCAGCGGCGGAAAAGACGGCACTCTACAGCGGCACCGCGGCGCGGGTGTACCGCCTGACGGTACCCTGAGGGCGGGGACCGCAATGCCCGCCTCCTACGAAAAACATCGCGCGCAGCTAAAAGCGATCCTGCTGGCCTGGGGCATGCCGGAGGAGAACGCGGAAACGACCGCCGACATTCTCGGCTGGGCCGATCTGCACGGCGTCGACAGCCACGGCATATCGATGCTGCCGGGCTACGACCGGCTGCGCCGTGCCGGGCGCGCCAACATGGCGGCGCGCCCTCACATCATCAAAGAAACGCCGGTCTCGGCGCTGGTCGACGGCGATGGCGGGCTTGGCCATGTGCCGGCTCGCTTTGCGATGCAGGTGGCGATCGACAAGGCCAAGCAATCGGGCATGGCGATAACGGCGGTGCGCAACTCGGCGCATTTTGGCGCCACCGGCTATTACACACTGATGGCGGCGAAAGAGGGGCTGATCGGTATGGCCTGCACCGGCGCCTCCGGTGTCCAGGTGGCGCCGACCTTTGGCAAGGAGGCAAAACTCGGTACCGACCCCTGGTCGTTTGCGGCACCGACCGCGGACGGGCCGCCCTTTCTGCTCGACATGGCAACCACGACCGTGGCTGCCGGTCGCATCCGCAACAAGGCCAACGAGGGATTGCCCTGTCCGCCGGGCTGGGTGCTGGATAAGGACGGTCTGCCCAGCACCGATCCGCTGGAAGCGCGCGAGAAGGGCGGGTTTCTGACCTCGCTTGGCGGTTCGGCGGAGAACTCGAGCTACAAGGGTTATGGGCTGGCGGTGATGGTCAACATTCTCGGCTCGTGCCTCTCGGGAGCGAGCTTGATCACCGACCCGATGCACGCGAAGAAGCCGCAGGGCAATGATATCGGCCATTGCTTCATCGTGATCGATCCGGGCCTGTTTCGCGACCGCGACGAATTCACCGCCGATGTGACCCGCTTCTGCAACGATCTGCGGGCGACGAAGCCCGTCGATCCGGCCCAGCCGGTCATGGTGGCGGGCGATCCGCAGTGGAACAACGCGGCAAAGCGTGTGCAGGAAGGAATTCCGGTCGGCGCGGGCCTCTTAAACCAGGTGCGTCAAATCGCTCAGGCCTGCGCCGCGCCTTGGCTATTGGATTGAGCCGCGCTGTCTAAATCGGGCGGCGCGCGGCCACTAGAAAGATCGTCGCGGGCAGCCGGACCGGGCCGGAGCTGGCTTCGGCGGCGAACGCCGACTCGATCTCGCGGGCGATAGTCTGGCGGGTCGCCTCGTCGGGGCTTTTCGCTTCGATCAGCCTAGCCGTCGGTCCCATCATCACAGACTGCCGCGCTTCTTCCCCGGGAGTGCCGCAGATGATCGTCGGGTGGGCCCGCTCGACCGAGATCTCGGCGAACCCGGCTGCCGCGAGAACCCCCCGGATATAGTCGGGGTCGCCAAAGGCAAGCGGGCCGGGCTCGTGAGCGGCCGGCGGTTCCGGCGGCCCAAGATGGCGGAGTGCGATATCGTACGAGATCAGCCAGTGCCGGTTCTCGGCGAGCGGCGCCCAGCAGGCGAAGACAAGCCGCCCGCCCGGTTTCAGCGCGCCCGCGATGTTGCGGAAGGCCGCCGCCGGGTCGGCAAAGAACATGACACCCATGCGCGAGGTCGCGAGATCGAACGCGGCCCATTCGAACGCGAACACCTGCGCGTCCCCGGACAGCAAGGTGACATTGCGCAGCCCGCGCTCGCCGATCTTCTGGCGTGCCGCCCCGAGCATCGGCTCGGAGATGTCGACTGCGACGACGCGGCCATGCTCCCCGACCGCCGCGGCGAGCGGCAGGGTCAGGGCACCGGTGCCGCAGCCGATTTCGAGCACGCTCTTCCCACCGGCAAGACCCAGACGCTCCAGCAATAACGCCAGGCTTTCCTGATTGCGCCGCTCCCTGAACCCCGGGCTGGCAACCCAGCGCGGCCCGGCGACCGTATTCCAATAGAGGCGCTGCGCTGCGTTTGCATCGAGAGCTTCCCCGGCCATCTCGCAAGATCCCCTTGTTTCGTCCCAATGCCGATCGTAGCGCAGCGACATGCGACACGGCCAGCGGCCTGTCACGGGTTGACTCTCGCCCCCTATGAGTTGGCGGCGGGATGGCTGATGCCTCTACCTCACCCCGTGTCCTTTGAGCTGGTGCCTGCGGATCGCGACGCGCATGCCGTGAAAGCGACCGCTTGCCGCGATCATGCTGGAAGGTTCGTAATTGCGGCCGCCTGCGCCAAGTCGGGCATAGCCTGAGGCTGGCGGCGCACACGCGCGTCTCGGTCGTTTAAACTCGCATGCACCCGTGCCGCACCCCTATTCTCGACCAGCTCGTCTGGCCGGGGTGCCGATCAGGGGTTAAGAACCCCGGACCCTAGTTGTCTCGCATCCAGCACGGGGAGGAGCGTTAGGGCTGAGCCTTGTAAGCCGCATTCAACGACAACAAACCAGTCTGCTAAGCGTTTTCCCGGCCGCAGCCAATGAGTCAGACTTTAAATCTGCATCAGTCCCTGAACCCAGTGCATTATTGCTGTTTTCAACCGGGCTGCTATGCTGCGTAATTGTTTTGCTTTATCTACTCCGATATGTACTATTGAATTATATAGGCCGCCATCGTCCTTCAGCGGGATCACTGAGCCAGAGAGCTTGTTGCCCTCTAGCGTCGCCGGCGTCGCCGTAAGGTTCCACAGCAGGGCGGTCTGGTAGCTGCCGTCGTTGCGAAAATTGTTGTTGGTGATCGTGATCTCCGGCGTCGGATGGGTGGCGCCCTCGGCGCCGATGGCGATCGCGGCCTTATGGTTCTCCGACTTTGGCCCTTTTTCGAGCGTGTTGTCGCGCACGATGAGTGCGCCGCCGTTGGGGGCCTCGATCAGATAGCTCGATGTACCATCCGGGCCATCCGTGATGGTGCAGCCGATCACTTCGGTGCGCAGTGCCCGGGATTTGATCGAATGAGCCTGCCGGGTGTTGGAGAAGCGCGAGTTCTCGACGCGTAGCAAATCGACATTCTCGATGTACATTCCGTGTGCGCAATTCCTCGCGCAAACGCCGTTCCTATCAAAGTCGCTGTTGCGGACCGTGACCGTGGTTCCCGGTACACCGCCGAGGATACCGTCTTGATTGTCGATAAACTTGACTCCGTCGACTGTCAGACTGCCCTTATCCAGGCGAATACCGGCTCCGTTCATATCGGGCACGCGGGAGCGCGTCAGGGTTAGGTTCCCCACCGTCGTGTTATTACCCTCAATGACAAAAAGTCCTTTTCCCATGCAGGTCTTGTCGGTGATGACAACGCCGGGGCCGGTGCCCTCGATCACGAGGTCGTCGGCGCCCCACACCGCGCAGTCGAAATATTGTCCCGGCTCGATTTCGATATGATCGCCATTCTTGGCAACCGCCGCCGCTGCCGATGGGGCCTTGTAAGTCTGACTGGGACCGACCTTGAGCGTGGCGCCGAGGCTGGAAGTCGCAATCGCAATTTCCGTCAGTATCAGTATGGCAAGATGCGCTTTCGCTATCGTCATCTTAGTGATCCAACCCGTCTCGAAAGTCGTGAACGTTCCCGACCCCTTGGAGGAACCCGGTTGACGCTCCTCGCGAACGCGATGGCGCTTCCTTGAGGAGGTGGAAAGCATGCCGAGTAGGTCCTCAAGATTCCAGTGGAAGCAATATCCAGGCTGTTTTTAGTCAGTGGCGTTAGGGGGTCGCGGTGGCCTTGTTTAGCGGTTTCGACCGACATTTCCCATACGCCCGGGCCCCAGGAAGGCTGGAATTAGCCGCACAGAGGCCGCCTGAATAGCGGCCCTGTCATCGGGGCGAGCCGATCGATGCGCGCCTGCACCAGGCTCTGCACAGAGCTGGAAACGGCGGTGGCTTGGCTCTGGTCGGCGTGACACAGGAGCTGGTCGAGGAAAAGCGGGTTGCCGACGGCCGTTCGACGTAGCGCTCGGCGAAGGTCGTGTTCGCGGCGACGAGCACCTGGGCAAGCGCGCGCGTCGTCCGGGGGTAGCGGACCGAGATGGATCGTCGTCAGCAACGCGCTGGCCGTCTCGGCCCGCCACGCCTCATCCAGCGGATCGCTGTCGACGCGGGAGGTCATGACCAGCAGGGTTGGATATTGCGCTACGGTGGTCGTCAGCTTGGCGAGGTGTCCGAGCGTCGGTTGATCGGCCCAATGCAGGTCTTCGACGACCAGCAGACGCGGTTGTTGCCGGCTCGTCCGCTCGAGTATGGCGAGCACCCGGTATTGCCCCGGCTGCGGGTGGTGCCGTCCATCGCCTCGTAGAGACCCCGTAGCTCGGGCGGCTGAGGCAGATCGAGCATATCGTGAAGGAAAACCGCGTCGTCGCGCGCCACGAGATCCGACGAAAGCGCGGCAGCGATAGCCGTGCGCGCGGCTTCGGCGTCGCTCGTCACCTCGAGGCCGAGCAGGCTGCGCGCGAGCGCGCCAATCGCGTCGTGTCCTGCGCCGCTACCGAAGTCGAGCACAAGTGCTACGTGACAGGTAAATCCGACCTCCGTTGCCGCCCGCTGGACCTCCTCGATCAGCGCGTCTTGCCGATACCGGCTTCACCGCGCACGTACACGGCTTGGCCGCGCCGGGTCTCGCAGCAGGTTGCCAGCGCCGCCTGGAATAGGCGGAATTCACCGCGGCGACCGACAAACGGCCGCCGCTCACGCGCGCCGGCCGCAAGCCGCAAAGCCGCCACGCCCGAACCGGTTCGGCAAAGCCTTTGACGGTCAACGCGCCTCCTGCCGCGCAGTCGAACCGCTCGGCGAGCGCGCCGTGCGTCTCGTCCGACACCAAGATTTCGCCATGCGGCGGCGTCGGTTAGCCGAGATGCGAGGTTCGCCGCATTACCCGTCACGGTGTACTCGCTTTAGTTGGCACTGCCGGTGCGGCTGGCAACGACTTGGCCGCCGGTGAGGCCGATGGGGACACCGACCGGGCGGCCGACGCGCGCCGACACCTCACGGATCGCGGCTTGAATGGCCAACGCGGCGCGCGCCGCGCGCTCGGCATCGTTGTCGTGCGCGACAGGCGCACCGAAGACTGCCATCACGCAGTCGCCGATGTGCCTGACGATGTGTCCGTCATGCTGTTGAATGATGCGGTCAGTGCGGTCGTAGAATTGCTCGAGCAAGGCGTGAACCTCTTCGGCGTCGAGCTGCTGACCGAAAGCCGTGGAACCGGATAGGTCGGCGAACAGCACCGTCACCTGCCGCCGCTCGCCAATCGCATCCGCCGGCGATGCGGCCGATGTGCGCCCGTGTTCCGACTCGTCGGGGGGCTCCATAGCGGCGCCGCGCAACGCGGCGATGGCATCGAGCAGTTTGCGGCGGTGGCCGACCAAACTGACACCGAGTTCTTTGAGATGTTCGCTGGTGAGTTCGGTAGAAGGTCCGGCTCTATTGCGTTATCGCGAAACGACAGCCGGAAGGTTGGTAATGATGTCGCCTAGGCCACCTAGGGCGAGCTGCGGATTGTCGTTGTCGGCCATGTGGAATTCCCCCGGTTCTGCATGGTCCGATTTCGTCCCGCCGTCAATCCGTCGCTTCGCGCCGGACGAAGGGCCAGCCCCTCGTGCTCCCCGGAGTATTTGAGCCAAGATGATGTCAGGAGTAGAAGGGTGATTGCGGTACAGGGAGGAGTCCCGATGACCGCCCAAGGTGATGAGGGCCGGTGTCCGTGTCATGCACGCATCGGCCCTTTTCTTTGTAGCCCGTCGTAGGCGGCTTTTACGTCACATTGAAGTGCGTGGCTTCGACACTGGCGAAAGGCTCCAGCATCCGCCGCGCCTCGATCTGTGCCGTTGTGCTGCCGTCCTCGATCACATGCCCCCCGCCCCTATCGACGCACACATGTCAGTGTGTCACTGAAACTGCGGTAAGTACGCCATTGTCAAGATAAAGGTGACCATGGGGATATACCCATTGTTGACGAAAATGACCCGCAGTCTCAGTGATGTTTTTCTTATCGGGGAAGCCCCAAAAAGTACACCCAATTTCGGACTCCTTCATCCCAATTCTCGGTGGCTTGTGCGGCCCAACCCCGCAGGCTTTCTCTTCAATTTTGCAGAGATCAGACAATCGAGTGAGCTTCTGCAGTGTTAATGTTGCCACGTCATACTCGCCCGCTTGTAGATATTCACGAAGTTGGCCCGCCTCGGCGTGTATGTTGGGCGCTGCGTTTGGACAGTGACTGTCGGCCACACTTTCCAGCACCGCCGCAGCCCGCTGAGCGTCAGTGATCTGTGACGCCGGCGGCGTGTTCGCGCATCCCGATGCAAGGACGGCGGACGCCATTAACGGACAGCCATTTCTAAAAAATTGCGAAGCTCGGATCGTCGCCCTTGAACTCTTCTTGAGCATGGCTCCTCAACCCGGCCCGGTGAAAGCGTGGCCGTGTAGCCGTGATTGCACTAGAGAGGCGTGGCGTCAACGGTCGCCGGGTGCCCAAGCGGCGGCGGGCGTGCTACAGTGGATCGTATGACCGCGGCGCACTGGTTCACACACACCGAGGTCGGCGGCTTTCCAGTCGAGAAGGCGGCAATCGGGGATTGTGATCTCTCCGTCTTGCATGTCGGCGGCGATTGGGAATGGTTGGTCCGGCTGGCGGGCCGCGATGTGGTCGAAGGGACCGCGCGGCGTCTTGTCGATGCGAAGCGCCAGGCCGAGGCCGGGGCGTCCTTCTGTTCGACATGGCTCCCCTGAAGCTGACGCCGTGGCGCTCAAGCTCGGCTGACGCGATGCTGGGCAACAGAGACGGAGGGACCGACATGCTTGCGAGTGGTTGGCCTCACAGTGGCTTCTATCGGGGTATTGCGATCAAGAATCCGATCGCGATAGGATCTTCGATCCATCCTGGCGCAGCATAGTAATCGAGACTGAGGACGGGCTGCGTCTTGAAGCTCCCCTCACCGACTCATTCTGGCAGAACTGCTCAGAGGTTCGATATGGGCAGGTTGGGCGCTGGCTTCAGGCGAACGGCTTAGGCCGTCGGGCAGATGGGAACCCGCCTCGTTTCCATCTGCGGCAGATCGGGAGGGATAACCGTTTCAGATTAACCGTGGTCAGTCGATGAGCATTCTGATCGATCAACATCTAGCAGGTCTGCGCCTTTTCGGGAGAGAAGGCAATTTACCATAAAATCCGTACTGCGCTTCTACATGTTGTGTTTCCGCGGCGAGTTTGAGCGCGGCCATGTCGGCGCAAGATAGAAATGGCACCGGGCGCGCAAAGTAGAAATGACACTCCGGGGCCGCGGAGCCGATCGCATCGGCATTGCCTCGATGTTGGGTCCTGTCCAATGAGAC
>Ga0318541_10001108_pt1 | contig 9776 bp, 9 predicted proteins | sample GRESIP166b4f26_FD_202503 | JGI IMG/M metagenome (GOLD analysis project Ga0318541, IMG submission 202503) | Tropical soil microbial communities from Luquillo Experimental Forest, Puerto Rico - GRE.SIPMG.166b4f26 | ecosystem: Environmental > Terrestrial > Soil > Tropical forest > Bulk soil | place...
CTCAATCCATGCCCAGCTTAGGACACAGTTGATTCCTGCTTTCGCGAGGCCGGTTTCACGTTGGTCTTGAGACCAGCGCAAAAGCTTCCTCTCCACAGGCGTTGCTTCGGGTCCAAATCGCGCTATCGAGTGCGTACTGACACAAATTCGCCGCCCCGTTGATCTCACCCCATGCACATCTCCACACCCGCACGAATACGGTAGGCCTTCCGCAAGGAGACCGCACACCGAGCACATCTTGCTGCTCGGGAACCAGCGACTGGCTATGACGAGCTCCGCTCCGCGCCGTTCCGCTTCGCTTTGTACTCCAACTGTCGGCGGTGTAAAAGTCCATGCCGGCGATCTTCCGGCCCAGCCTGTGGTTCGCCAGCAAGCCGCGCACGTTCAAGTCCTCGACGCTCATCAGCGGCAACTCCCTCACCACGCGCGTACTGGTCTCGTGCAACCAGTCTTGCCGCCTGTGCGCGATGGGCGCGGGCAAGCGGGCAAGCGAGCCAGCCGGGTCGCGCGGAGTTGTGCCGGTCGTTTGCGTCCTTTCTGCCTCCTGCTGTGCCGGCTTTTTGCAAATTACAATTTTCGACGCCTTCCCGCGGGAACTTGCCTCGCCGCGTGGTGTCCAAATCTCGGAGGACGCGCGCAGCCTCACATCCCTGCGAGCGCGGCGCCGGTCTCCTGGAGGACTAGAGCAACCCCCCGGGAGGTTGGCGCCGCAAGATTTCTGCGGTCCCTTTGTTTCTAGCCAAGGGTGCTGAGAAGACTCGGAAATTTCAGGCGGCCAGGGCTTTTAACCACTGAAGTTAACGGAGGAGAATTTTCTTTGAGCGCCGGCAAGGGATCAGCAAGGCCTCGCAGAAAAAACTGTGGAGGTGCGTGATGCCGCTCGATTCTCAAAACGTTTCTGAAAAAATCCCTGAAGGAAGTCTCGGGTCTTTAGGCGGATGTCTCGTCGAAGGCAATCGTGACCAACGCCGTCGCGAAGGCCGACTGCGCCGCCGCGCTCTGCTTCTTTCGATCCTGATCCAAACCGCGGGCCTTGCCGCGCTTATTCTGCTTCCCCTCTTCGGGAAAACCGAGCATCTGCCCCTGGTTGTGCCGACCCCTATCCCCCCATACTCGCCCTACACGGGCTCATCGCACGATCCTGGCGTCGCGCATCCCCACCGCCAAGCACGCACTGCCTGTCACTTTTGTGTACCACCCAACATTCCACGCATCATCGTGACGCACGACACCAACCGATCTGACGAGGCTGATGACGCGCCCCAAGGTCTGGGTCTAAGCGTTCCGGGGGCTCCGGGAGGATTGATCCCCATTCCGGATGCACGGACCCCGGTGCCACTGCCACCCACCGAGCACCGCGTCGCACGCCCATCGGTTCTGCGCATGACGCAGCTCGACCCAGCTATGCTGATTTACCGGGTTGACCCGATTTATCCGGCTCTGGCGAGACAGATTCACAAGGAAGGGCGTGTCGAACTGCATGCCAGGATTGCAACCGATGGGTCGGTGCAGTCTCTCGAAGTTGTGGGCGGCGATCCCATGTTCTTCCAATCGGCGCTCCAAGCCGTGCGGCAATGGCGCTACCGGCCCACAATCCTTAATGGCCAGCCCGTAGAAATCGACACGCACATTACGGTCATTTACACCATGGCGCATTAGCATCGACTGCGCTCGATCTACGGCCGCGCTCTTAGCGGGCTGCCTGAGGCAGGAGGGCAGAGTTCCGCATTCCTCGATTTGTTTTGTCCATAGAGATGCGGGCAATGGCCCCTTCGTTGTAAGTCTCTCGCAATTTTCCTTTGAGCTGCTGTGACAACCATCGTCGGAATCTACGGGAAATCGAAGGCTGAAACGGAATGGGGATGGCTTGAGCTACGCCTTTAAGCGAACCGTCTTTTCTACAACCCGTTACTCAAAGGAAGAAAACGAAACACGCGAGAACCCGCTAACCATAACGAACAACGGAGCCTCTAGAGGAGCGACTCCCCTGAGTCGCGCGCAATTCGCTCACGCGTCGCGTCGCGCAGGCGAATCAGTTCGCGCCAACCCGACCTGTCGCCCGCGCTGCGTTGGCTTCCATCCGTCCTTGGGTAGATCGCTGGGTGCACGGTGATCTTCACGCTTCCGGGCCGCGGCAAGTGCGTGCCGTCTCTCAGAATCTTCCGGGTGCCCTCGAGCGAAATGGGAACGATGGGCGTGCCCGTGGCCACGGCTGCTTTGAAAGCTCCGAGCTGGAACGGCCGCACGCCGACTTCGGAGCTAAATGTGCCCTCCGGAAAGAAGAAAACCGATTCGCCCTTGCGAAGCAGTTCTTCCACTTCCTGAACCTCCCGCAAACGCGACTCGGGATCGGTGCGGTCAAATCTCAAGTGCCCCATGCGGTCAAGAAAGGCGCCGATAAAGGGCATATCGCGGACCTCCCTTTTCGCGATGAAGCGGTATTCGACGCCGAGCCCGGCCATGAGCGGCAGCACGTCGCAATAGCTCGTGTGATTGGCGGCAAAGATTTTCGCGCCGGAAACTTCCATGTTCTCCTTGCCAATGACGCGCACTTTGCAGCCGGCCAGCGCGAACAGGATTTTCACCGCCCGAGAGGTGTAACGTCCCGCCGCCCGAGGATCCTTGATGAAGTGAAGAAGCGCCCACGTCGGCACGATCCAAAGGGCAAACACGAGAAGGAGATAGACTCCGTACAGCATCTCGAGGCCGCGCTTGAATCCGGCGCGGGTTTCTTGGCCGAAGTTATCGAGCCCGCTCTTCGTGCCTAGCCGCACGATCTGGACCCAGGCCGGAGGCCGTGCCGCCGAAAGCGTGCCCGCGACATAAAGCTGCTTGGTCTCTTCCCGTCGCAGCTTGCCGCTCGATGTTTTTGGAATGCTCCCTGGGGGTATCAGCTCCACACGATCCGGCGGAAGCCCCAGACCTTGCGACACGAGTTCGGTGACTCTCGCCGCTATCGCCGCGCGGCGAGCCGCGTCGCGTTCCCGTGTTTCCGCCGCCACGACCAGTTTTTCCGTGCCGCTCGCTTCATCGCTCAATCCAAACGCCACCACGCCGCCTTTGCGAATCCCCTCGGCTCGCGTGGCCAGGTCCTCGACTTCGTGCGGATATAAATTGCGTCCGCCCTTGATAATGATGTCCTTCACGCGCCCGGTGACATAAATCTCCTGGTCGGCGCGATAAGCGCGGTCGCCCGAGTTCAGCCAGGGGAGTCCGCCGTCGCTCGCCGTGGCTCCCTCGGGCAGCAGCGCCTCGGTTGCTTCCGGGTTGTTATAATACCCGCTCGTCGCGGAGGGACCGCGAAACCACAAGAATCCTTCCGTGCGCTCCGGCACGGGGTTGCCTTTCCCGTCCACAATTCGCACTTCGTGCCGAGGCAGCGGCTTCCCCGAAGAGACAAAGGAAATCGCCGTTTCGTCCTCCGCGACCGCCGGCACGGCGCGTCCTTCGAGGGCAAACCTTTCGCGCTCGACGCGATCAATCCGCGGTTTGCGACCGAGCGGCGGCACCGTGACTCCCAGCGTGGCCTCTGCCAATCCATAAACGGGCAGCTGCGCTTCGCGGCGGAATCCGTATTCCGCGAATCGCTCGCCGAAGCGCTCGAGCGTTTCCGGATTCACCGGCTCCGCGCCATTGAGCGCGGCGCGCCACGAGCTGAGGTCCAGGCCTTCGATGTCTTTGTCGGCAATCTTCCGCACACAAAGCTCATAAGCAAAGTTGGGCGCGGCGGCAACCGTTCCGCGGTGCTTGTGAAACGCTTGCAGCCATTTCTCGGGCCGTGTCAGGAACGCGAGCGGAGACATGACCGCGACGGGAAGTCCGAAATGCAGCGGGGTGAGCCATGCGCCGATCAGGCCCATGTCGTGATACAGCGGAAGCCAGCTCACGACCACGTCGCCGGGCCCGACTTCGACGGCCTGGCCAACCGCGCGGATATTGGCCAGCAGATTCGCGTGGGTCAGCATCACGCCTTTGGGGTTCCCGGTTGAGCCCGAAGTGTACTGCAGCATCGCCAGGTCGCCGCCCTTGCGTACGCGTTTCCCGATAACCTGGGGAGAGAGCGCTCCGGGTGCCGGCGGTGGAGCTTTGTCGGCTGCTTCGATCACCTTCTCCGCATCGGCGACTTCCTCTAACGACCTAACGCGCGGCCGCAGCAGCCTCGCCACGGCTTCGCCCCTTCGGAACGTCAGCAACAAACAAACTTCCGCGTTATTGAGAATCGCCGATTGCCGCGTCGCGTATTCCTCGATGCGGTCCGCGCGAAACGGCGGATAGATCGGCACCGGCACGGCTCCGGCCAGCAGGATGCCTGCGTAGGAAATGAAGAATGCGCGCGAAGTCGGCAGCATCAACGCCACGCGGCCTCCCGCAGGCACTCCTCGCCGCGCCAGTTCTTCGGCAAACCGTTCGCCTGCGGCATACAACTCGGAGAAAGTCAGTGCGAGTTCTTTCTCTCCGTCCGGACCATCTTCGGTAACCAGCAGATGCACCTCGTCGGCGTTGTGCGTGGCGCGGTAGCGAAGCACGTCGACAAGCGTCTCTTGGGCAAACACGCCCGCGCCGATCGCGTCGCGGTGAAGCTTCTGCGTGGTGGCCGTACCCCGCAGCGCGGAGGCCGGTACCGCCACCTCTGCGGTTGTCTCCGGCACCGCAAGAATCGCTCGCACCAAGTCTCCGGGCGTGTTCGCTTCCGAGGCGACGCGGTCCGGCAAGCGCACGCCAAACGCAGACTCGAGTCGCGTCAGCAATTCCACACGCTCCAGACTCCCGAGCCCCAGCTCGCGGTCGAGTTGCGAAGAAAGATTCAGCATCGGCAGCGCGCCCTGGCTGCCGAGCTCGTTGAGCAGCGCGCGGATCACCTCCAACACGCGTTCGCGCACGGCAGAACTGTCGAGTTGTGTCGCCGGGGTGGCCACGCTTGGCACCAGATACCTTGCTTTACTTGGCGAAGGCTAGCATGCAAAAGCGCGGAATTCTAGCTTGTGGTACTTGATAGGCACCTAGGTTACGGCCGGCACGGCTGCGCTGCTTTCTTGCGGTGTATCGGGGTCGCTCTTTAGCTCTCCCCGGTTCTTTCAAGCCACACCGGAACATGGGGGCGAACACGCGCTACGCGCCTTTCTTCGCGGCTTGCTCGACCGGGAAGTCTTTGGGTAGCAGCGCCGTCGAGAGGTCCACGCCCGAAAGGTCTGCTCCGGCTAAATCCGTTTCCCGCAAAATCGCCACGCCCATGTCCGCACCGGAAAACCGCGCCCCCCTGACGTTGGCTCCTCGCAAGTTTACGTTGCGCAACCGCGCTCGCTCGAATCGCACATTGGAAAGGTCGCACCGGAAAAACTCCACGCCGCTCGCCTGTGCCCCAGTCAAGTCCGCGCCCGGAAGAATCGCTTCGGTCATGTCCGTGTTGCGCAAGTCGGCCTCTCGCAAAATGGCTCCGGCAAGGTCCGCCCCCGGAAGTCGGGCTGTTCGCAAATCACTTCCCGCCAAATTCGCGTTGCGCAAGATCGCGCCGCTGAAATTTAAGCCGGACAAATCGGCGTGCGACAGGTCCGCGCCGGCGAGATCCGCGCGTGCCCCGCCCTCCTTTCCCCGGAAAAACCGTTCGTGTGCCTGCAAAATCTCTGTGAGCTTTTTGCCGTTGTGTATGATGCTTTTCGGTTTTCTCATAACCAGTTGCCGTTTCGACTGAACGGTGATCGATTACTCTTCCATTTTATCGGAAGCAGGTCGCCTCGCGATACTCCTCGTACACCCACTCAAAAGCCTTGTCAAAAGGAGCAGGCCCTCGCGAGGAGCGCAATCCTGGTTTGAGATGAGCGCGATGAGGCCGAGGACAGAAGCGCACCCTAGCTTCACGGAGTCCGTTTTGGAGGCTCAGGCCTTCGGCGCGGCCTCCCCGGCGCCGAGCGACTTGAGGACCGAGTGGGTCACGTCTATGCCTCCCCGCGAATTGTTGTACACCGACTGGATCGTGTAGATCGGTCCCCAGGGGATGCCCCACCACCCCGCCACCAGCGAAAGCAAGGTGAATGGCAGTCCTCTTGTCAGGGCGCTGTCGCCCTGCCGCAGGAAATAGATGTCCGAGGCCCTGCGAAAAGTCAGCACGATAATCGAGATGCAATACTGGAAGAGGACGAATCTCGCCCCGCGCTGAATCTCGAAGTCCACCTCTCCAGCTCTCATTCCTTCGATGCCACGAATCTTGGTCGCCATCTCAAGGATCCTTTCACGGGAGCGTGGGTTGCGAGAGCCCTGGCGCGGCGGCCTGCTGCATTTGCGACAGTTCGCGCGCGGCAACGTAACCCTGCCAGATCAAATACAGCGCGTAGCCGTGCACCGCAGCATCGAGCCACATGCGGAAAGGCAGAAGCAGCAGCCCGTCGAGCGCATAGGCGATCATCCCTCCAACGAATGCTCCTTGCGATCCGGCCTTCGCCCACCTCGAACAAAGAATGAGCATCACGATGAAGAGGCCGTCCACGGCCATGGTCGCGATCATGCCGTTTTGCCCGCCGCCGTGTCCGATCGCGTCGATTGCATGCGTAATGCCCAAGCCAAAGATGAAGCGAATCTTCGCATCAAAGATTTCGAGGAGCGCATTGACGCCCGAGAGAACGGCAATCGTCAGGAACCATCCCGCTCCGCGCCGCATTCGCCGGATGACCGGGACGCGGGGATCGGACGCCGCCGATGGTTGCGGAAATGCGCCAGGACCGAGTGACATGTTCTTCTCCTTCTCGGGGAAGAGGGTTCGGCACCAGCGATCTTCCCACCGAACGGCGATCCCCGTTGCAACCAACAAGGGATCCTGTGCCCAAGAGAGCAAGCTCCGATCGCGAGCGAGGAGGGCGCCAAAGCACGTGGCAATCGTCTAAGGTGAAGGACTTCAGTTGCCGTTTACCGGATTTCTGTTTCCGTCCTGGGATGACTATGTAGATGCTGTCGCACCGGAGTGGATTCGGGCTTCGCGCGAATCGCGGCAAGAGAGATGGAGGCGAGGCTCGCGTGTGCGGGTCGATCGACGCCGGTCTGCTGGCCGGCTCATTCCCAGGCCTGTTGATTCCCCGTGAAAATCTCGCGAAAGGCTCGTAAGATTTAAGGATCCATGTCCAGCGGATTTCCAACGCGGGCAGGCCAAGGGAACTCTCGGTGGCGGCTCGTGTACCTGGTGGTTTATCTGTTCTTCGCCCTTCCCGGTTGGGCGCAAGACCGCGAAGAGGAAATCGTCGCGAACCTCGCGGGCGGCCGCGTCATTGTGCACGTTGCGCGCGACACCATCATTTTTTCGGCCATCGATCAGCCCGTTGAGCCCCACTCGGTCCCGCCGCGCGTGGTGGGAGTCGACTCCGGCCACGTTGCCGTGTTATTTGGCGCTTCCGAGTGGCGCAGCCCTGCCGATCCCAAGCCCATCCGCTTAGACCGAAGTTTCCAGCGCGTCGGCGGAACCGGGGCCCGCGACGACTTCGGGCCGGGGGAAGCCGAGCCAGACCTCGAGCTCATTGGCACTGCCTTTCTTGAGAAGCTTCGTCCGCTGGTGGGCCAGTTGCACCACCGGATCGACTTTCCTCCTGACGAGCCGATCGTCCAGATTGTTCTCATTGGTTTTGCCCCGCGCGACTATGGCCCCGAAGTGTGGGTGGTCGAATATCACATGGAACAGGAAGAGGTGTCGACGCGCGGCGAGGAATACTGGCAGACGCGAGTCCTGCGGCCGCACTTCACTCAGCTTTACCCGCCGGAAAAGCACGCGCCGCGTCTCCTGGTCGAGAGCCGTTATCCCGCGGGCTTGAAGGGACCGACGCTTGAAGAAATGATTAAAAGCAATGACCCGCGCGTCGCTTCGGTGCTCCAAAACGGGCGCTTCGAAAAGGTAGTGGAAAATTTGCGCGCCGGCTCCGCTCAGAAGGCCCCGCCTATTGAATCGGTGGATTTCATGCGCACGGTGTTGCCGCTCATTGCGGGGAATTCTTCTTTTGTGCTCGGAACAATGGAGGAGCAGCATGGCCTGAACTGGGTCGTGCCACCCTCTGAGCCTGTCGAGAAGGCTCAAGAGGACAAGAACCGTCCGCCGGGCGCGCCCACGCTACGCGGGCCGATCAAGCCTTGATATCCTCACGTGGCTCTCCCCGAGACCTCGCCTCTCGTTTCATCGCAGGACTGCCTTGACGGACTTAACGGTCTCGGGAGCTTTTCAATCGGATCGCCAGCGCGGATGACTCCGCCTTCGAGTACCCAACATAACATTCCGCCGCGACCCCAGACTTCCTTGCGCAGGCCCGGCCGGATTCGCTCCACCTGGCTGCAGGGCGTGCAGACGATGGCGACTTCCAGGCGCGCTTCGCCAATGCGGAGCCGCTGCCCCGCCGGCAGGCCGTTCACATTCAGGCCATCGGTCGTCATGTATTTCTCTCAGCATGCCGGGTTGCCATTGCATAGCCTCTAGGCTCTCTCGATCGACGAGCAGCACCTGGCGGTTCCCGCCGGGTTGCGCATGCGAACACCCTTCCAGCCCGAAGTCGGTGAGCATTTGCGCTTCCTGAAGCTCTTCCAGGCACACGCTACTTTGGCGCGCGAAACAGCTTGTGCACGCTGGCCATAACCCTTCAGTTTCCACTCGCCGTCAAGGTGTTCCCCCGCCGCCCGATGTCTTTGCGGTAGTGCATCCTCTCGAAGCGAATCCTTTCGGCGGCCGCATAAGCTGAACCCAAAGCCGCGCCAAGGGTTGGGCCGACGGCAGTCACTCCGAGCACCCGCCCGCCGCTCGTGATGATTTCGTTGCCGACCCGCTTCGTCCCGGCGTGGAGGACCTTCACACCGCCAATCTGTTCGGCGCTGGCTAGTCCGTCGACGGGCTTCCCCGTTTGGAATTTCCCGGGATAGCCTCCCGATGCCAGCACCACGCAAGCGCTCGCGCCGGGCTTCCAGCGCAGCTTGGAGGCGACCAAGCTGCCCGAAGCAACGTCTTCCAGCACCTCCGCCAAATCGAAATCCATGCGGGCCACAATCGCTTGCGTTTCTGGATCACCCAATCGGCAATTGAACTCCAGGACCTTGGGACCCGAGCGAGCCAGCATCAAGCCTACGTAAAGGAATCCCTGATAAGGAATGCCCTGGGCCGCGAGACCCGCCAAAGTCGGTTCCAGGATCGACGAGACGATGCTGTTTCGAAGCCCCTCCGGCAGCAGGGCATCGCTCGAGTAGGCGCCCATCCCTCCGGTATTGGGGCCCTGGTTCCCGTCGAAAAGGCGTTTATGGTCGCGCGTGGGAACAAACGGCGCGTAGCTCTTCCCATCGGTCACGATGATGAACGACAGTTCGTCGCCTTCGAGTCCGGCTTCTAGGAGAATGCGCCTTCCCCCGGCACCGAGCTCGTCTTTTTCCATCACACGCTCAATGAAATGGCGCGCTTGCTCGAAATCCTGCGCGACCAAGACGCCCTTGCCGGCGCACAAGCCGTCGGCCTTGATCACCACGGGAAAGTCAACTTTCGGGAGCGCAGTATAAGCGCCCTTTGCGGAATCAAACGAGCCATACATTTTCGCGGTCGGGATGTGGTGCCGCAGCAAAAATTCCTTCGAGAAAATCTTGCTTCCTTCGAGCTGCGCGGCTAGCTTCGACGGGCCGACAATGGCCCAGCCGCGCTCGCGGAACGCATCCGCGATCCCCTCGACCAGCGGCAACTCGGGCCCGACGACCGTCAGGTCGGGAAGGTTCTTTTCGGCAAACGCAGCGAGACCCGCGAGGTCACTCGTGTCGATAGCCACGCACTCGGCATC
>Ga0318541_10001128_pt1 | contig 9713 bp, 8 predicted proteins | sample GRESIP166b4f26_FD_202503 | JGI IMG/M metagenome (GOLD analysis project Ga0318541, IMG submission 202503) | Tropical soil microbial communities from Luquillo Experimental Forest, Puerto Rico - GRE.SIPMG.166b4f26 | ecosystem: Environmental > Terrestrial > Soil > Tropical forest > Bulk soil | place...
CTATGCGATTGACGGTTACCCGGTAAGACTGATTGCGCTGGATACCCTGAGTTCAGGCAGCAACAAGGGTGACTTTTGCCTTGAGCGGGTCAGACGTTTGATTGAGCTGATCGACGCCGAGACCACGAAGCCTATCGCGGTTTTCACGCACCATCCGCCATTTGAGGTTTCGGTGGGGCCGGATCGGCTCCACTTCGAAACAACGGAGACGGCGTCGCGGCTGGGTCGGGCTTTGCAGCACTCTGGGCGGGTCGTCGCCGTTTTCAGCGGCCATGTTCATCGCGCTGCTGCGGGTCATGTCGGACGCATCCCGGCGACAGTGGTTCAGTGTATCGCGACGACGCTGCGCAAAGGCGAGTATCCGCCTCACATGAAGGTACGTCCGGTCTATCAGGTCCACCGGTTTGATCCGATTTGGGGCTTTGCCAGCGAAACACGGATCGTCGAAGCACAACCCATGGCGCCAGGGATATGCGATTCCATCCTGCCTCGGCGAAAGCGGAGCCCCTAACGTTGCACGGCGGGCGACGTGCCGCTCGAATTGGAGATGGCCATGCGTTTCAAGACCGACCCGTCATACCACGGCTGCCTGGGTCAACCTCCAGCAACGAGGACGACTCACTATCATCAAGCAAGGCTTTGTGAGCTGTTCGATCACGTGCATGGGTGCGTCGAGCTCAGTCGTCATGGACCGCGCCGAAATGATCGACTCGTAGGTAAATGGAATTTTAACGGAGCCGTATGTGGCCAATCATTTGCCGAGGTCTCTGATGGCGAGCGCTGGCACAATTTCGGCCGGGGTATCGACGACGATTACGCCGACAGCTTCGAGCGCCTTGCGTTTCGAGGCATAGCTGCCGCGATTTCCCAACACGATGGCGCCCGCGTGACCCATCTTCTTGCCGGGCGGTGACGCGGCGCCAGCGATGAAGGCCGCGATCGGTTTGTTCATCGTCTTGGCGTATTCGGCGGCTTCTTCTTCCATCGTACCGCCGATTTCGCCGACAATGACCACAGCATCGGTTGCGGGGTCGCGATCGAGCGCTTCCAATGCATCTCGGCTAGTTGTGCCCAGCATCGGATCGCCGCCGATTCCAACAAAGGCGGATTGACCGACTCCGGCTTGCGTCAGCTTGAGGCAGATGAGTGTGCCAAGGCTGCCACTGCGCGAAATGACGCCGACGCGACCTGGCTTGAATACACTCGGCACGAAGGCGGGCATGATGCCGACGAAACATTCCCCTGGCGTCACCAAGCCGGCAGTGTTCGGTCCGACTACGCGCGTGCCGTGCCGCGCCGCAGCGGCAAGAACGGCCATGACATCCTGGGCCGGAATGTGTTCGGTAAGCACCACCAAGAGCCTGATTCTGGATTCGATGGCCGCGATTGCGGCATGGCGCGCCACGGAAGGTGGAATGAACATAACGGCAACGCTCCCATCCGTTTCGCGCACCGCGTCTGCGGTCGAGGCGAAAATTGGCACGTTACAATGGTACTCGCCGGCGCGTTTGGGATTCACGCCGGCGACCACCTGCGTGCCGTAGGCGAGCATTTTGTCGGTCCAGAAGGTGCCCTGGCGGCCGGTAATGCCGAGCACGATCACTTTATCGGACTTGCGTACGATCATTGCGCTACACGTACCGCCGCCTGAATGGCGTCCTCCATCGACTCGTAAGGTTCGATGCGGAGGCTTTCGCGTACCAATGCAATCGCCTCTTCTTCACCCGTTCCGTGGATTGAGAAAAACACGGGAATGCTCGACTTGAGCTCTTTCCAGGCTTTGACGACGCCATCGGCCATCACGTCCGTGCGCGCGAAGGCGCCGCAGAAATTGATCACCAGGCTTTTGATGCCGGGGTTGGACAGCACGAGGTCGAGCGCGATCTCGGACTTGGTATAGGCCTCGCCGCCGATCTCTAGGAAGTTGGCAGGCCTTCCGCCGTAATGGCGAATGACATCCATCGTCGTCATGGTGAGGCCTGCGCCGTTGGCCAACACGCCGACATTCCCGTCGAGCTGAATGAACTTTAGTCCGTGCTCGGCGGCGAGCCGTTCAAGCGCGGTCATCGGCGCAAGCGCGGCAAGCTTTGCAATCTCTTCTTGCCGATAGGCCGCCGAATCGTCGAGCACGAACTTGGCATCGAGTGCGACTACGCGTCCATCGGCAAGCTGCGCCAACGGGTTGATTTCCAGCAGTTCGGCGTCCCGTTGGCGATAGGCCGCATAGAGGCGGGAAAGAATGTCGGCAACACTCGCTTCGGCATTTCCCAGCCCCGATCCTTCCAGGATTCGCGCAATGTCGGCGGCAGATGGCGTGGCATCAATGTCGATCGGCAGCCGGCGGATCGCGTCAGGGTTGGCCGCCGCGATCTCCTCGATATCCATTCCCCCTTCGGTCGCAAATAGAATGAGCGGCTTGCGCTCTTGGGCGTCATTTAGCACCGCGGCATAGAATTCACGCGCTACTTTTGCCTGTTCCTCGACCAGCAGGCGTTCAACCCGGTACTCGCCGATCGTCATGCCCAGGACCGCCGAAGCGACGCGCTCCGCCTCTGGCGGCGTGCTTACAAATCTGATGCCGCCGGCTTTGCCGCGCTTACCGGTAGCGACTTGTGCCTTGATCACGGCGGGGCCGATGCTGCGCACTGCCACGGCGACTTCGTCCGGCGTGGTGCAAAGCTGCCCGCGCGGGACCGCTATTCCGGCGGGCGCGAGAATCAGCGATTTCGCGACGTATTCTTCAAAACTCATTCGGTACCTCAGCGGCCGTATTTGGCCCAGTAGGCGCCGAACAGTTCTTGTTCCGACGGTTTGTCCTCGGGAATCGCAGTCACGAGGTGGGTGATGTTGAGGAAGTTCTTGTAGTTGAGGTTGTCGGTGATGCTGTTGCCGCCCCAGGTGCCGCAGCCCATGCTCAGCGTGAAATTGAGGCCATTGTCGAAGCTGCCGCCGTTGCCGAAGGTGTGCGCCTGGTTGATCAGCACGCGCACCACGTCCAAACGTTCCGCCAGGGCGCGGCCGCGCTTCGGGTCTTTGGTGTGCAAGCCGACCGAATGCCCGCGACCTTGGAAAGTGAGAATGGCATTGGCTTGCTCGGTCGCAGCGTCGAAATCCTTGGCGCGGTAGACGGTCAGGACCAGCGACAGCTTCTCGCCGGAGAATGGCGAATCGGGCCCGACGCCGGTCTCTTCCACCATGAAGAACTTCTTGCCTTCGGTTGCCGCCGGCAATCCGCAGCCGCGGGCGAACACGTCGGCGTCGCGCGCGATCAGAATGCGACTCAATTTTCCGTCCGGCCACAGCGCCCGCTGGATCCGCTCCTTCTCGATCGCCGAGGCGCGGTAGCCGCCGGCGCGCTCTAACGCGGCCATCGCTTGGTCATAGACCGCGTCGACGATGATCACCGAGTTTTCCGAGGAGCACGAGGTTGAATTGTCGAAGATCTTGGAGGCGCAGATCTTCTTCGCGGCGTCGTCGAGATCGGCGGTCTCGTCGATGATCACCGGCACGTTGCCGGTGCCGACGCCGATCGCCGGCGTGCCGCTGGAATAGGCGCGCCGCACGTTATCCAGCGAGCCGGTGGCCACCACCAAGTCGGCCGCCCGCATCAGCGCCTCCGTCATGTCCTTCGACGCCGGTGGCGGTAGGATCTGAACCAGATCCTCGGGCAGGCCGATCTTCTTCAGCTCGGCCCGCATGTAATCGACTGTGCGCATGGTGGTCTTCAGGCCGGCGGGCGAGGCGGCGATGATGATGGCGTTGCGGCCCTTGATCGCCATCATCGCCTTGTTCACCGGCGTGGCGCCGGGATTGGTCGATGGCGTTACGGCGCAGACCACGCCAACGGGCTTGGCATATTTCACGATACCGCGCTTGGCGTCGTCCTCGATGATGCCGACCGATTTTACCCGCAGCAGGTCGCGCAACGTACCGAAGGTCTTGCGTTGCTTCTTGATGATCTTGTCGGCAACATTGCCGAGCTTGGTGTCGGCGACCGCTAGTTCCGCCAGCTCTCTGGCGTGTGCGGGGTTGTAGAGCGACCAGGCGAGCGCCGTGACCGCCTCGTCGACACGGCCCTGGTCGGCATCGGCAAACTCGGCCATAGCGGCACGGCCGCGCTGCACGAGTTGGTCGACCACCGCATTGGCGCTGGGATCCACCGGCGTCTTCATTGGCGCAGGCATCGTCATGCTGCTCCTGAACTTTCCTGCAGGCCCCTCGCGGATGTCGCGGCCCGCCCCCGGATTGCGTCGGGAGCGGGCCTCTTGGGACACGCCCAAGCTCCACTAAGCGCTTTGCTGTGCACGCGTGTCCTCGCGCCGGATGCCCGCCACGACCACGGGTTTCTTCATAGCGTCTCGCCGGAACGGCTCACCAAGCTCCTGATTGAGAATAACTTCGATAAAGGTCGTTACTCGATTCTTCTGCGCTTCACATGACTCCCGCAGCGCCTCCGTCAGTTCGGCTTGCGTTCTTGCTGTTACGCCCTTGAGACCGCAGGCTTCGGCCACCTTTGCATAGCTCAGATGCGGGTTGAGCTCGGTTCCGACGAAGTTGTTGTCGAACCACAGGATCGAATTGCGCTTTTCAGCGCCCCACTGGTAGTTGCGGAATACGACCATGGTGATGCCGGGCCACTCCGCCCGTCCGATCGAGCTCATCTCGTTCATGGAAATTCCGAAAGCGCCGTCGCCGGCGAATCCGACGCAAGGCGTATTCGGATTGCCTATTTTGGAGCCGATGATCGCGGGGAAGCCATAACCGCAAGGCCCAAACAGACCAGGCGCCAGATACTTGCGTGCCTGATCGAAGGTCGGATAGGCGTTGCCGATGGCACAATTGTTGCCGATGTCGCTGGAGATGATGGCGTCCTTGGGAAGTCCGGCCTGGATCGCGCGCCAAGCCTGCCTCGGCGACATTCGGTCGGGTTCGCGCTTGCGGACGTCCGCATTCCATGTGGTCCCCGGATCGTCCTCCTCGTGATCCATGCTGGAGAGGGTCTGGAGCCACTTGGACTTGGTTGTGTGGATCAACGCTTTCCGCTCCTCACGGCCGGCATTTCCGGCTGAGGGTGAAAGCTGCGCCAGAATGTTCTTAGCAACAAGTTTGGCGTCGCCGCAGATGCCAACAGCGACAGGCTTAGTCAGACCAATTCGGTCTGCATTGATATCGACCTGTATGATCTTGGCGTTCCGCGGCCAGTAATCGATGCCATATCCCGGAAGAGTCGAAAACGGATTGAGCCTGGTCCCAAGGGCCAACACCACGTCGGCTTTTGCGACGAGCTCCATCGCGGCCTTCGAACCGTTGTAACCGAGCGGCCCGACCGCTAATCGGTGGCTGCCAGGAAAGCTGTCGTTGTGCTGATAGTTGTTGCAAACGGGCGCATCGAGCTTCTCGGCGAGCGCGACGCACTCGGGGATTGCATTTCCAAGTACGACTCCCGCGCCCGACAGAATGACCGGGAATTTTGCAGCTGACAGCAATTTTGCCGCCTCGGCGACGGCGTCGCCGCCTCCGGCCGGACGCTCGAATTCAATGATCGCCGGCAGGCTGATGTCGATGACTTGGGTCCAGTAGTCGCGAGGGATGTTGATCTGGGCAGGTGCCGACAGACGCTTCGCTTTCGATATGACGCGATTTAAGACTTCCGCGACGCGCGCAGGATCACGGACCTCTTCCTGATACCCGACCATGTCGCGGAACAGCGCCATTTGCTCCACTTCTTGGAAGCCGCCTTGACCAATGGTCCTGTTGGCAGCTTGCGGCGTTACAAGCAGCATCGGCGTGTGGTTCCAGTAGGCCGTTTTTATCGCGGTGACGAAGTTGGTGATGCCCGGGCCGTTTTGCGCGATCACCATCGCAATTTTTCCGGTCGACCGCGTAAATCCGTCGCAGATCAGAGCGCCGTTGGCTTCATGAGCAACGTCCCAAAACGTAATGCCAGCCTGAGGAAAAAGATCGGAGATCGGCATAAACGCCGAACCGATGATGCCGAAGGCATGCTCGATGCCGTGCATCTGCAAGACCTTCACGAAGGCTTCTTCCGTCGTCATCTTCATAGCCTACTCCTTCTTAGCTCTCTAGCTTTGGCGGGTGCCATCACGTTTAATTCTCGTGCTCAGGGGAAATGCTTATTGAGTTTCAGCCCCTGTCCTGAAAGATTTCGCCAAGTTCGCTGGCGGCGCAGCGCAGCGCGGGAAGATGGGCGCGCGCCGTATTCACGTCCATACGCGCCTTCGGCGCCTGAATCGCGAGCGCGGCCAGCATCTCGCCGTTCTTGCCGACCACCGGGACCGCCATGCAGACTACGCCGACAAGATATTCCTCGCGGTCGAACGAGACTCGCTCCTTGCGGATTTGCCGCAGCTCGGTCTCCAGCCGTGCTTTGTCGGTGATGGTGCTATCGGTGAAGCGGCGCAGCTCCACGCTTTGCAGCAGGCGTTGTCGGTGCGGCGTCGCCGCTAGCGCCAGGAACAGCTTGCCGATGGCGGTGCAATGCAGGGGTACGCGCGAGCCGTTGGTGTAATGTAGCCGGAGCGGCCAATGCTCTGCTTCCACGCGATCGAGATATATCACCTCGCCGTTGAGGAGGGTGCCGATGTTGCAGGTTTCGTCGAGCGTGCGCACCAGACGCTGGAGCACGAGGTGCGAGGCGCCGTTGCGTATGGCGGTCGACAACGCGCCGAAGGCCAGATTGGCAAGCTTGGGGCCAACGATCAGCCGCCGGCGGCCCGGCTCTCGTGACAGATAGCCTTGTGTGATGAACCATTCGACCCGCCGGTAGGCGGTCGCTTTTGGCAATTTTAGCGAGCTGATGATGTCAAGGACATCCACAGGTGCTTGTGAGCTAGCGACATGCTCGAGGATGGCAAGGGAGCGCGCTGTGGCGCCGAGCTTATGCGTGCGGGCAGTCGCCGATTTTCCCGCCGGCGTGAGCGGCCTCAGTTCCGCCACTCGTCCGCGCGCCCCGGCCGACTGGACCGCTCTCGCACCGAGATTAAGACTACTACGCATGGGTCACCTCACTTGAAGCCTCAAGCGGTCGCGAAGCGTCGTCGGGTCAGATGCTGTACGAACGGCAGCAAAAGCACGATGATCGTTAGCGCGACGATCGTTCCGGAGATCGGCCGCGTGAAAAAGACGGTCCAATCGTTCGAGAAGCTGATCATCGTGTTCATAAAGGCTTCCTCGGCGATGGGCCCGAGGATCACGCCCAGCACCAGCGGGGCGATCGGAAATTTCAACCGCTCGAAGCCGTAGCCGAGGACGCCGAAGCCGATGATCAACCACAAATCGGTGACATTGTTGCGGATGGACAAGGCACCGATGAAGCAGAGGATAAGCACATAGGCGGATACGACCGCCTCGGGTAAGTCGAGGATCTTCACCAGCGGGCGGATGGCGAAATAGCCGATTGCGCACATTAGCGCGAGGCCAAGGAACAGCGAGGCAAACACCGTGTAGACCATGCTGGCCGAGTTCACGAGCACCTGCGGCCCGGGCTGAATGCCATGTAGCATGAAGGCGCCGAGGATGACCGCGGTTGCGCCGCTGCCCGGAATGCCGAGTGCCAGCAGGTGAACCATGGCCCCGCCGACCGAGGCCGTTGCCGCCGACTGCGGCGCCACGATGCCCTCGGCGACGCCAGTGCCCATCTGATCCCGCCGCTTACCGAACCTCGCCTCGATGCCGTAGCTTACGAAGGAAGCGATGGTGGCGCCGGCACCGGGCAGCAGCCCGATGAGATCGCCGACCACCGAGGAACGCAAAAACATGCCCTTGATCTCGTTTAATTCCTTCAGCGTGGGCAATTCGGTGCGCGCGTTGGAAATCTTGTCGAGGGGCTTGGTGGCAAAGCCGGTATCCAGACGTGTGAGTACCTCGCCGACGCCATAGGCGCCAACCATGACCACGAGGAATTCGATGCCGTCAGCGAGGATCGGCAAGCCGAAGGTGAAACGATAGGCGCCATAGACCGGGTCAACGCCCACCGACGAAATCAGGATGCCGACGCTCATGCTGATAAAGGCGTTGGCGAGCGAACCCTTGCCGATCGCCACCACGCTCAGCATGCCGAACATGACGATCACGAAATATTCCGGCGAGGAAAAGCGCAGCGCGAAGCTAGCGAGTGGCTGCGTTAGCGCGACCATAACCACCGCCGACAGCAAGCCGCCGCCCAGCGCAGCAACCAGCGTCCAGCCTAGCGCCTTCGCCGGTCTGCCTTTACGGCCCATGGTGTAGCCGTCCCACAGCATGGGCACGTCGATCGGCTCGCCTGGAATGCGGAAGAGGATGGCGGTGAAAGCGCCGCCATAGGTGCCGGAGACGTACATCGCTGTCAGCAGGACGATCGAGGCGGTGATCTCCATCTTGTAGGTGAACGGCAGCGCCAGCGTGACGCCCATTACCAGCGTCAAGCCCGGCAGCACGCCGATCAGCAGGCCGATGACGATGCCGATCAAAAGCATTGCTATGTTGAGCGGCGTCAAGCAGTGGACGAACCCAGCCGCGAGTTGGGTGATGATGTCGATCATACGCTCACCACATGCTGGGGATTGCAAAGAAGCCATCGGTGACGCGATCGAAGGGTTCTATGCCGCGCGGCAGCGAGACATAGGCAATGCGCAGGAACAGGATGCCGCAGAAAATCGTCACCGTAGCGCTGGCGCCCCAAATGACGCCATGCGCGCGATAACCACCGATATACATGAAGGCGGCGAGGAATAGAAACGTTCCCAGGACGAAGCCAAGAATCGGAACGAGCATGGCGTAGACTCCCATGAGCACGACACCGCCGATAACGCGGCGGGGATAGGCAGGCTGGGATTCCTCCGCTTCCGGCTCTCGGTCGAGTGCTTCCATGAAGCCGACCACGTCCTTGTTGCCGATGATCAGACGTCGCGTCAGCTCGAACAGACACGAAGCGCCCATAAGTAGGATGGCCAGGCACGGCCACACATTGGGACCGAGCGCGCCGGCCCGCGGTGTGTATTCGAACGTCCCTGCGTAAATATAGAGGGCAACGGCAATGGCCAAGCCGAGCACATAGGGACCGATTGAGCGGAACAGCGCCTTGTCCATGGCTGCTTGCTCGAAACGCCGAACGATCGAGAACTAGTTCGCCGCCATTGCCTTTTTCATGTCGTCCAGCTGCTGACTCACGAAGGCCGGAGCCGTCGATGCATCCTTGAAGCTGTTTGCATCGCCGAATTGATCCACCAGGAATTTCTTGTATTCGTCAGTCTGTGCGACCTTGGCCAGCGTTTCGGATAGCTTATGCACGATCGCCGGCGGCGTGCCGGAGCGCACAACAATCGCGCGGAACTGCGGCAAGGCGACCGGAATACCCAGTTCATACGAGGATGGCGTGTCCTTGAACGCAGGCAAGCGCTCCTTGCCGAAGATCAGCAACGGCCGCATCTGCTTGCTGTTGAGGAAGGATGCGACATCGCCCGCCTGCTCGTAGAGTGCATCGGCGTGCCCGCCGAGGATCGAGACATAGCGTTCGCCCGGTTTGGAGAAGGGCACCTGAACGAATTTCAACCCTTTGCTGCGTTCAATCACGCTGATGGAGAAGTCGTCGACGCTCGCAAAGCCGAGTGTCGCGATCTTCAGCCTGCCTGGATTGGCCTTCGCTTCCTTTTCGAAGTCCTGCCAAGTCTTGAAGTGGCTGTCCTGCGGCACGAAAATAAAGGAGGGGCCCTGGA